>Ga0116230_10000019_pt1 | contig 118222 bp, 111 predicted proteins | sample S1TSphfallax_3_FD_88678 | JGI IMG/M metagenome (GOLD analysis project Ga0116230, IMG submission 88678) | Host-associated microbial communities from peat moss isolated from Minnesota, USA - S1T2_Fd - Sphagnum fallax MG | ecosystem: Host-associated > Plants > Peat moss > Unclassified | place...
GTCCGAGCCGTAGACCGGCGCGCCGCCGATGCCGATGACTTCGATCCGGTCGATCAGCCCCGTCGGGATCACGTTCAAGTCGACTTGCTCACCGCCATTGCCGGTGGCGCCGAAGATGCTCGGCGAATTCGCACCGACGAATCGGCGCCCGTCGACCAAGGTCAGGGTACGCTGGGAACCGAGGCCATAGAGATTCGCGAAGGATTGTCCGACACCGAAACCCGATTGACTGCCAACCAAGCTGTTGTCGGGCTCGCCGAATTGAGGCAGCTCGTTCAGGGCGTCGATGACGTTCGTGTAAGCACGCTTGTCGATGAAATCGCCCGTCACGACCGTGGTCGGCGACAAGCGTTCGAGATCGGGTCGCGCAATGCGCGAGCCGGTGACGACGATTTCTTTCAAGTCGTCGTCGTCGGCCGGCTTGGCCGGTTTCGGTACAGTTTGTTGGTCCTCGGCGCAGGCGGGCACGCTGGCAACAGTCCCCGCCAAGGCCAAAATCGCAGCAAGTAAAGAAGACCAACGCGATAAATCGCTAGCTTTGTTCATTTGTAATCCCTGATGCGCGCAACCCGGCGGTAACTCCGACCGGCATCCCAACGCTGCTTGTGTGTCAAAATTAATACACAAGTTTCCGATCCGCAATACGACCCCATCCTCCCTTCGGTTGCTGCTCAGGACCTTTTTGTCATGGGGTCATCAGCGCGCGTTATGGTCGCTCGAGCGTGCTCGCGAGCGTCGCTGGCTCGCCTCCGCGCCGCAGCGCGTAGAAGCCCAAGCCGAACGCATTGACGAGCGCCGTCGTACCCAGAATTTTGGCGGCGAACAAACCCGGACTCGCAACGTCGACGAAGGGATACGCATTGAGCGCGCAGACGAACACGATCGCGACGACCCCCGCGGCACAAACCCACGCCACCCAACGCGGCAAGGCATCTCGGACCGCAGCGGCGCCGCAAATCGGGATCAGGAACATGGCGAGATAGGCCAATGCATAGAATTCGTTGCTCGCGTCGTTGAGGATTGAAAACGCCTCTACGGCGCGCACGCCGGCGCTGCCGAAGACCAGCAGTGCCGCGACGACCGCCGCCGACACGAACACGGCATTGACGGGTGTGCGATGCGTTGGGTGCAGGCGGGTGAACCAGGCGGGGATCAGGTGATCCCAACCCGCAGCCATGGGCAGGCGTACCGCGCCTGCGAAGAGGTTGTTCGCCACCCCGATGATGCGAATTTGCAACAAAAATATGGCCAATTTGGCGAGTAGCGCCGCGAGGCCGCCGCCGAAGGCCAAGGTCAAGGTTTGCGGGATCGGCGCGACGAAATCGATGCCGATCGCCGGATTTCGCTCATGAAAGCAGACGACCGAAGCCGTGCCGAGCACGAACATGGCGAAGATGATCGGCGTCGCCAGGATCACCGAGCGGCCGATGCCGGTCGCGGCTGCATGGGTCTCTCCGGCCATGATGGCGATATATTCCAGGCCGGCCGCCGCGAACATGACCTGGCCGACCATGGCCAGGGTTTGCCAATCGGCGCGCGGCAGTTCGAACACGAGCGGCGCGTAATGCAGCGCGGCATCGTGCGAGCCGGCGACCAGCGGCGCGACGATCAGCAGGCCAAACGTCGCCATGATCGCGAGCGAACTGATGTTGTTGATCCATTTCCCGAGACCCAAGCCCCGGACGGTCGTCCAGACCAAGCCCACGAGCAGCGCCGACAGCAATCCGTAGACGAACAAATGGTTCTCCGGCAAGCCCGCGGCGCGCGGTCCGATCAAATAAGCCAGCTCGGTCGGAATCTGAAACAGCACGGTCGCGATACTCGTGAGTGCATAGGCCCAGATGTTCCAGGCGGTCATGAATCCGATCAGGTCCCCGAAGGATTTGCGCGCCCAGACGTACAGACCTCCCTCGAGCGGCATGTGCCGATTCAGGTAGTAAACCGCCACCGCCATCGGCGCATAGAAGAACGCAAAGGCGAGCAACCAGACCACCAATTGCGCCCGGCCGACACCGGCAGCGATGCCGACCCAGGAACTGCCGACGACGATGAGCACCTGCGCGAAGACGAGATCGCGCAGGCGCAATTGCTTGCGCAGTGCATGCGCGGGTTCAGTGGCCAAGCACGCCGGGGCTCGTCGCGGCACGAGCGGCACTCGCTGCAGGCTGTTCCTCGAGCAAGGGGTTGAGTAGCGATATCAGCGAGTCCGCATCCAGAGCCTCCGCACGTGCATAGCGCAGAATCCCCTGGCGATCGATGATGTAATTCGTCGGAACGCCCGCGAGTACACGGTAGTCGCCTTTGAGAGCCTTGACCATCGGGATCGCCAGCACGCGGGCGAGCGGCTTGAGTTGGGACAAGGGCAGGGAGTTTTCGGTCGTCACGGCGAGCACGCGCAGCCCCTTGTCCTTCGCTGCACGATAATAGGCGTCCAACATCGGCAATTCGCGCTTGCAAGGCCCGCACCACGTCGCCCAGAAGTTGATCACGATGACCTGGCCGTGCAGGTCTGCGAGGGTAAGCTTTTCACCGTCGACGGTCGTCGCGACGAAATCGGGTGCCGGTGCGCCGATCTTCGGCTCTTTGGCGGGGGTCGCGACCGCCGCAAGCAGCGAGGCCGTCACGACTGCCCAGAGACCGAAGGAACTGCGGTGGTTCAATGGAAAATCCTTTTGAGAGAACACCGAATTGCCCGCTCCCGTCCGTTATAGCATAGTGCGCCGCCTCGATCTCACCACGGCGACATTCCCCATGCTCGGATCCATCGAAACCCGCATCGCGCAAGAACTCTCAGCATCCGTCCCGCAAGTCGCCGCGGCGGTTGCCCTGCTCGACGGGGGCGCAACCGTGCCCTTCATCGCCCGCTACCGCAAGGAAGCCACGGGCGGACTCGATGACACGCAATTACGTACTCTACAGGAGCGTTTGCTGTATTTGCGCGAACTGGAGGAGCGACGCGCGACGGTCCTCGCGAGCATCGAGGAACAAGGCAAGCTCACCGCGGCGCTCCGCGCCACGATCGGGGCGGCCGACACCAAACAGCGGCTCGAGGACTTGTATCTGCCGTACAAGCAGAAGCGACGCACGAAGGCTCAGATCGCGCGCGAGGCCGGCTTGGGAGAGTTGGCTGCCGCACTGCTCGCGGATCGCACGCTGGTACCTGAAACCGAAGCATTGCGCTACCTCAAGCCGCCCTTCACGACCGAGCAGGGCGACAACCCTGGCGTCGCCGACGCCAAGGCGGCGCTCGACGGTGCGCGGCAGATCCTCATGGAACAATTTGCCGAGGACGCCGAATTGCTGGCGAGTCTGCGCGCCTACCTGCTCGATCACGGGGTGCTCACCGCCGTCGTCGCCGAGGGCAAAGAAGAAGCTGCCGCGAAGTTTCGCGATTACTTCGATTATCGGGAGCCGCTCGCGAGTGTGCCACCGCACCGTGCGCTCGCCTTGTTTCGCGGCCGCAAGGAGAACCTGCTGAAGCTCGCGCTGCGCCTGCCCGAAGACTTGCAGGAACCGACGGCTACGCCCGCACCGCGCATGAACGCCTGTGAACAGCGGGTCGCGGCCCGCTTCGCGATCGGCGTCGGCAAGCGGCCTGCCGATGCGTGGCTGCTGCAAACCGCGCACTGGACTTGGGCCGTCAAACTCGCCTGGGCGATCGAGACCGATTTGCTGACCGAGCTACGCGAGCGCGCCGAATCCGAAGCGATTCGCGTGTTTGCCGAGAATCTGCGCGATCTGCTGCTCGCGGCGCCCGCGGGTCCGCGCGTGACCATGGGTCTCGATCCCGGACTGCGCACCGGCGTCAAAGTGGCGATCGTCGACCATACCGGCAAGCTCCTCGAGACGGCAACGGTCTATCCGCACGTGCCGCGCAACGACTGGTCGGGGACGCTCAAGGCCTTGAGTGTGCTCGCGCGCAAGCATGCGGTGGACCTGATCAGCATCGGCAACGGCACGGGCTCGCGCGAGACCGACAAACTCGCCGGCGAGCTGATCAAGCTGCACCCCGATCTGCACTTGACCAAGGTCGTCGTCTCGGAAGCCGGTGCGTCGGTCTACTCCGCATCGCAATTGGCGGCGAACGAATTCCCGGCGCTCGACGTGAGCCTGCGCGGCGCGGTGTCGATTGCGCGGCGCCTGCAGGATCCACTCGCGGAACTCGTCAAGATCGATCCCAAATCGATCGGCGTGGGTCAATATCAGCATGATGTCGGCCAGTCGCGCCTCGCGCGCAGTTTGGACGCCGTCGTCGAGGATTGCGTGAACGCGGTAGGCGTCGATGTCAACACCGCGTCCCCGGCCCTGCTCGCGCGTATCTCGGGTTTGTCGACGTCGCTGGCCGAGAGCATCGTCGCGCATCGCGACCAGCATGGCGCCTTCGCATCCCGCGATGCGCTCAAGAAAGTTCCACGTTTGGGCGCCAAGACCTTCGAGCAATCGGCCGGCTTCTTGCGCGTGATGCAGGGGACCAATCCGCTCGATGCCTCGGCCGTCCACCCGGAAGCCTATCCGGTCGTCGAACGCATGCTCGCGGCGCTCGCCCGCCCGGCGCCGTCCTTGATCGGCGACCTCGCGACACTCGCGCGCATCGATCCCGCACAGTTTACCGACGAGCGCTTCGGATTGCCGACCGTGCGCGACATTCTCGCCGAATTGGCCAAGCCGGGGCGCGATCCGCGCCCGGAATTCAAGACGGCGGAATTCAAGGAAGGCATCGAGGAGATCAAGGACTTGAGGCCCGGCATGGTCCTCGAAGGCACGGTGACCAACGTCACCAACTTCGGCGCATTCGTCGACGTCGGCGTGCACCAGGACGGCCTCGTGCACATCTCCATGCTCGCCAGCAAGTTCGTCAAGGACCCGCACGAGATCGTCAAGACCGGCCAGGTGGTCAAGGTCAAGGTGCTGGAGGTCGACACCGCACGCAAGCGGATTGCGCTCTCGATGCGCCTCGACGAGGCGGCGGCGCGGCCACGCGAGACCGCGCCCGCGCCGCGACAGCGCGATTCCAGGCCGGCCACCCCGCCGCCTCGTGTCCCGGCTGTCGGCAGCGGCGCCATGGCCGATGCGCTCGCGCTCGCGTTCAAACGCAAGGGCTGACGTAGAATCGTCCGATGCGAGCCCTACCAGAACCGAAACCCGCCGATGCGCCTGCAACTGCGCCTGACTGCACCCCATCGCCGCCGACTCAGGCCGAAATCGACGCCTGCGTGCGTGTGCTCCGGGCGATCGACGCGGATCGCTCGCATCTGACCCGCCTCACGCAGGGGCAACGCCGCGAGCTGCTGACGCTCGCCGGGCTCGTGGCCAAGCCGGAGCGCGCGGATCTCGTCAAGATGGCCAAGGCTTTTCGCCGCGCCGAGCGGCAAGCCGCCAAGCACCAGGATCGACTCGCGATCGAGGCGACCGGCTTGCGTCGCCAGCGGCTCGCGCCGGCCTACGCCCCCTTGTGGCTGGCGCCGCCCGAACCCGAGGAACTTGCGGACGCACCCGAACTGCGCCAGGCGCAGCACTGTTACGTCTGCAAGCAGCCGTTTGCGAAACTGCACCGCTATTACGATTCCTTGTGCGCGGACTGCGGCGACTTCAACTATGCCAAGCGCACGCAAAGCGCCGATCTCGAGGGACATTACGCCCTGGTCACGGGTGCCCGCGTCAAGATCGGCTATCAAACCGCCCTCAAGCTGCTGCGCGCCGGCGCGCATGTGATCGTCACGACACGCTTCCCCGTCGATGCGGTCGCCCGCTACGCCGCGGAGAACGATTTCCCACAGTGGCGCGAGCGCCTGCAGATTCATGGGCTCGACCTGCGTCATACGCCGAGCGTCGAGCTGTTCACGCGCTATCTGCTGGCGCGGCTGCCGCGTCTCGACCACGTGATCAACAATGCCTGTCAGACCGTGCGGCGACCGGCGGCCTTCTTTGAGCATCTGCTCGCACAGGAGAAGCTGGCGCTCGCGGCCTTGCCCCCCGCCTGGCGCGGACCGCTCGCAGGGCATGCGGAGGTACACGGTGTCGCTTTCTCGCAGCACCGTGATCTCGATGCGGATTTTCGCGACGGTCAGAGCTTGTTTCCACGCGATGCGTTCGATTCAGACGGCCAGCAGATCGACCTGCGCGAGCTCAACAGCTGGCGGCTGCGACTGCACGAGGTCGAAACGTCCGAACTGCTCGAAGTGCATTTCGTCAATGCGATCGCACCGTTCATCTTGAATGCCCGCTTGAAGCCGCTGCTGCTGCGCACGCCTGAGCGGCACAAGCACATCGTCAATGTGAGCGCGATGGAAGGCCAGTTCTACCGCACGACCAAGACCGACAAACACCCGCACACGAACATGGCCAAGGCCGCGCTCAACATGATGACCCGGACGAGCGCACCGGATTTCGTCAAGGATGGCATCCACATGAACGCGGTCGATACCGGCTGGATCAGCGACGAGGATCCGGCCGTCCATGCCGCACGCAAGGCCGAGCTCGGCTTCGCCCCGCCGCTCGACATCATCGACGGCGCCGCGCGCATCCTCGATCCCCTGTTCGTCGGCCGCCGCAGCGGCACCCACGTCTGGGGGCAGTTCTTGAAGGACTACAAGCCCGCTCCGTGGTGAGCGCTCAGGTCCGCAGGACCTCGGCGCAGACGCGCAGGTTTGGGTCAAAGTCCGGTCGGTTCATCCGAATCGTTGACGATGAGCCGTAGTCGCGGCCGCCGGGGCTTGAGCAGACCCACGTCGAGCGGGCGCGCACCGCCGATGCCCGGCAAATCGTACGCTTTCTTGATCGCGGTGAATTGGCGCGTCACGCTGAGCCTGCCATCGGGGAGGATCGCGCAGCGATAGGGACGCGCCAGGCGATCGCGACCGCTGTCCTCGTGCTGGACATCCTGCGCCATCTGCGGATCGATCGCGCCCGCGGCCAACAAGGCCGCTCGCGTACCGTCATAGCGTACGTAGAGGCTGTCGCTGTCCACGGGTCCGACCTCGATGCGCACGGCATCGTGTGGCGCCGGCAAATAACCGGCCAAGACGCCGAGACCGTCGTTCAAATAGCCCATGACCGCCCTCCTTCAGGCAGCATCGAATTCGCGCAGCAGTTTCGCCGGCGCGACCAGCCGCCAGGCCCGTTCGAGCAGCTCCGGCAAGGCGCCAGGCCGCACGGTCTCGAAACGGACCAAAACCCAGGGATGGTCGCGATAGTGATCGGTGATGAAAAACACGCGCGGATCGGCCTGAATGAGGATCTCACGATCAAGCAATTCGGCGCGCAGCACGAAGCAATCGCCGTCTTGATGCAAGCGCGCGAACAGCTTGCCACGCACCTTCAGCGCTGCCGTCCCATAGGACGTGGATAATTCGACACCCGGTAGCCGCGCAGCGGCCTGATGCACGGCAGCAAAGCTCAACGGTGAGGATTTGCGGGCCAGATCAATCCCGCTGCACGACACGACGCGCCCAGCGCGCTCGCGCCAGATGCCAGATGCCGAGAATCGCAGAGGGCACGTAGAGGACCGCCGGTAGCGGCGTCGGAATCGCGGTCAAGAGGCCGATGATGCAGGCTTTGATCAGGGCGGCATCGGTGTCATCGCCGTACCAGCGCCGCTGTGCCCGGTAGGTAATGAAAACGAGCACGCATCCGGCGGCGAACGCGACCGGCAGCAACAAACCGCCGCTCGCGACGGTGCCGCCGAACACCATGGCATCGACGATGAAGGTCAGGGCTGCAACGCGCGGATCCAGCCCGAACAGCTGGGCGAAACCGCGCGCCTGTATTATCGCCTGACCGGGGCCGATTGCCATTGCGTTCTCCTTGAGGCTGCGGCCCGACTCGGCCGAAGACGACACGGGCCGCTGAAGGACACTTACAGACGCTTTACGCGCCCGCGCCGATGCTGGCGCAACTTCCGTTACAGAGCAAGCCCGTGGCCAAAGAGAATCCCAATCATCCGCAGCCCGACGAACTACCCGAGAACGAGCGCACCGGCAATGAACCGAACCCCTCGGGTCAGCATCCGCGCCGTCCGAGTGACCATCCCAACGCGCCGCCCCACGACGCAAACGCCTGAGCGCCTAGACGCGCCGAAGGTCTCTCAGGCAGGCCACGATCAGGTGTGACGATGCTCTGCCTGCCACTTCGCCACCGCGGCCAAGGTATTCTCCACATGCTTGTCGGGATCGAGCGCCGAATACGAATACAGGATCTTGCCGTCCGGTGCGATCACATAAGAAGTCCGGTACGAGTAATGGGTCAGAAAGATTTTCGCATCGTAGGCCTTGGAGATGCTGAGATCCGGATCGGAAGCGACCGCGAACTTGCTGCGACATTCGCTGACCGAAAATTTATTGAGCGTGTCGATCGTGTCATGAGAGACGCCGATCACGGTCGCCCCCAGCGCTTTGAAGCGTTCAGTCGCCTCGGCGAAGTCGTGCGCCTCGATCGTGCAGCCCTTCGTGAACGCCGCCGGATAGAAAAACAAGACCACGGGGCCAGACTGCAGCGCGCTTGCAAGCGAAAACGTGAATGGCTGGCCCGCCAGGGTCGCCGCTGTCGTGAAGGGCGGCGCTTCATCACCCGGTTGCAGCTCGGCGTAGAGCGGTCCGGCGAGCGCACCGCAAGCGGTGGCGACGAGCAGTAGACGTTTCATGACAGCTCCTTGGGGAATGCAGGGGCGTAGTTTACGCCCGGCGACCCACACGGCGCGGGCCGCCGGCTCGCATCCACGCCCGACCAGCGGCGCGGGCGGCACTAATCCGGCCCTAACTCAGCTGGCGGGAGTGCCCATCAGTGCCGAGTCGATCACTCGTTCTGCGGCGACCCAGTCCTCGAGTTCGTGACCGGCGGTGAAACCGCGCCGTTCCGCCCGATAGTAAGCTTCCGCGGCGACCAGCGTGCGCCGGGCGTCGCGATCGATCGAGTGGGGATGTTCGGGGCCGGCAGCGGTCCGCTTGCCGTGTTTCGTTCCGTTCTTCTTCTTTTTTTCTTCGGGGATAGAGGTTGCAGTGACAGGATTCTCTTGCGTCTTGACACGTTTCGTAGCCATCAATGAGCCTCCGCGAGTGCGTGTGGTTGGCGCCGCCACGCCAGCGCGGGCTCCGCGCCGCGTGGCGACCCCCGATATATAACTATCCTCGGGCCCCACGCGCAAGGGCTGTCGCGCAATTCGTGACTTGCCGCCGGGCCCGCGACGCCCGCGCCGCAATGGCGGGAGCATCGCGGGACCGAGGCCCTCGCCCAAGCTCCGGCTTCACATCCGCGATGGCGTGCGCTCATGCACGACCGAGCGCTCGGTCAGGCCGACGGCCGAGGCGGCGCGTTCGCCGCGTAGAGCCTCGCCGTAAGTCTGCCCATGCGCCGTGTCCCGATCGAAGCCCGAACCGCTGACCATGCGATCGCCGTAGAACCGGCGATTGGCGAGACCCGGACCCGACATGCTGCTCGGACCGCGAAATGAGAAAGCGAGAATCAGCAGCGCCACGAACGGACCGCCGATGATCCAGACAGGTATCAATGCGTCGCTCATAAAATCCTCCTCAAGAGTGCTGGACAACCACGCCAGGATGCTCGCACCGACCGGAGATGCCCCTGGGAAGAGGCCTCAGCCTCGCGTCAGCGTTTTGCGCAGGTAGGCTAAGGTCTGCGCCGCGGCGCTGTAGGCGCGCGACGCGCCGCTGTCGGCTGAATGACTACGCGGCTTGGCGAACCTCGGTGCTTGTCGATCGGCGCCCCACGCTCATACTCCCCAACCGTTACGACCGGGGGATACACATGCGTAGTAAAAAGATGATTGGTGGTCTGCTGCTAGCCGCGGCGACGCTCGGCGGCTGGGCGGCGACGGTGCAGGCCAAGGATGGCCAAGCGAGTGATCCCACCGCGGCTCACGCGCTGGTCGCGCGCCGTGAAATCAACAAATGCATGCTAGAGCACATGGTTGCGGACCGGACGCTGTCGTATAACGCGGCCAATAGCCTGTGCTTGGAGCTGCGCCGTGCGGCGGGCGCGAATGTCGCCGATCAAACGCCGGGAACGATACGCAAATCTCGCACTGCGCCATCGCCCAAGGCCGATAGCGCCGCCTGATAAGCTGCGCTGTCGTGTGCGGCTAGCGCCGCTTCCACAGTCGCGAATTCGATCACGACGGTCCTGCCCAACACACCGTCTTCGTAGGCGTGGGTAGCCGTGCTCCGAACCAAGAAACGCCCTCCGGCCGCTTCGATAGCCGGCGCCGCGAGTTTCGCATAGGCGGCGAGTTTCTCGGCATCGAGCACTTTGCGGTAACTGGTGATCCAATAGGCTTTGGGCATCGAATGCTCTCGCGGCTCGGGAACTTGGGCGTTCGCCATGGTAGTGCAACGCGGGCCGCAGAGCGATAGGATCCCGCGCATGCTGCCCAGAATGCTGAAATTCCTCCATGAAATCGGCGCTGTCGGCGTCAGCGGTTCGCTGGCTGCCTGCATCGTGCTGGTCGGGACCGCGCCGACGCGTTCGCTGATCGGCTATGCCGCCGTCCGTCAGGGCATCGCTGCGGTGACGCAGTGGCTGCTCGTCCCGTCGCTCGCCCTGGTGTTGGTCAGCGGCTTGCTGGCGCTCGCGATCACGCAGGCGTATCACAGCGCCGGTTGGGCCTGGGTCAAGGCCTTGCTGGGCATCGGCATGTTCGAGGGGACGCTGCTGACCATCGATGCGAGTGCGCGCAAGGCCGCGGCGCTGTCGGCGCTGGCCGCATCCGGCAGCGGTGATCCCGCCCTGCTCGCCCAGGTCATCCGCACGGAGCGCGGCGGCCTCTGGCTGCTGCTCGTGCTGTCGCTTGCGAACATCGCCCTCGCGGTCTGGCGCCCCCGCTTCGGCCGCCTTACGACTGCGGCGACGGCCTCGTGAGCACAAGCTTGCTGCTCGCGCTGCTGGCCCTGGGCGTCTGGGTCTATCTCGCCGGCGCACACGGCCGTTTCTGGTCGTCCCGGCCGGAACTCGCACCACGCGTGCCGACCGAGACACCGCCCGTCGACGTCATCGTACCCGCGCGCGACGAAGCCGCGACGATCGCGCCCGTGATCGCCTCGCTGCTCGCGCAGGACTATCGCGGCCAATTCCGCGTAATCCTCGTCGACGATGGTTCGACCGACGGCACGGCGGCCCTTGCCGGCAGCGCCTCGCGCCTCGCGATCCTACGCGGCGAGGCCAAACCGCCCGGATGGTCTGGAAAGCTGTGGGCCCTGTCCCAGGGCATCCGTGCCAGCGAGGCGCCCCTGTTGCTCTTCACCGATGCCGACATCGTGCACGATCCGCGGCATCTCGCGGCACTGGTGGCGGGCCTGCAGGCGCAGCAACTCGGCATGGTCAGCGAGATGGTCCATTTGAATTGCACCAGTTTCGCAGAACGCGCGCTGATTCCGGCCTTCGTCTACTTCTTTCAGATGCTCTACCCCTTTCGGCGCGTCAACGACGCCCGTTCGACCGTCGCCGCCGCGGCCGGCGGCACGATACTGATCCGCCGCGAGGTCCTCGCCGCAGCGGGCGGCATCGAGGCGATCAGGGGCGCGCTGATCGACGATGTCGCGCTCGCGCGCGTGGTCAAGCCGCTGGCGCCGATTTACCTCGGGCATTCCAGTCTAGCGGCGTCGATACGCCCGTATCCCCGCTTCGGCGACATCGGCAACATGATTTCCCGGACCGCCTTCACGCAATTGCGCTATTCGCCGTCCGCGCTGCTCGCGACGGTCGTCGGTCTCGTGCTGGTGTGGCTCGTACCGATCACGGCTGTGCTGTTCGGATCCGGCTGGGCGGTATACGCCGGCCTCGGGGCCTACCTTGTCGCGGCAGCGACTTATCTGCCGACGCTGCTGCGCTACCGCTGCAACCCGCTCTGGGCCTTGTCGCTGCCCATGATCGCGCTTTTCTATATAGCGGCAACCTGCGCCTCGGCTTGGAACCACTGGCGCGGCATCGGCGCGCGCTGGAAAAACCGCGCCTACGACTCCGGGAATATTTAGCTATCGGCTCGATATAGACGGGCTCCCGACAGGCTGGCAGGCGCCAGTCCCATTTGGGAGTGGGCTTTCGGCGCGGCACGCGGTACGCTCTTTCATTCGAGGGATGAACCATGATCTTTCGCCGAATAGCGCTGTGCGGCATCTGCCTTTTGACCGTCGTCGTAAGCGCAAGCTGTGCGACCAGCAAAGTCGTTGGCGACAACATCCATCGGGTCGTCAACGGGCAGCCGGTCGATGACTCGGGTCTGCATGACGCCGTGGCCTCCGACGCCAAGGTCCTCGAAGCGAACCTGCAACAGTTGCGCAAGAAATTCGCCGAAGCGGTCGCGAAGCTGCGCGCCAACGTGCAGCAACACTGGGGCCAAAACGACGCGAAAATCGCCGACAAGACGGTCTATGTCAAATACACCCAGGGCTACAAGACGCGGGTGGTCACGGATTTCGACCACGGCACGCTGACCATCGAAACCGTCGAGCAAACCGACGCTCCGGGTAATCTGCGCCGCGCCATCATCGCAGCGCTGCTGACCTCGAACGACCCGGCTGCGGTGGACCTGTTCTCGGACAAGGATGTGACTCTGGAGCCGCAGCGTCGCCCCTACTTGTACGATCTCGTGCGCGACAACCAAGGCAAGCCGGTGCATACCCGTGTCCAAGCCGAGGCGTTCGCGTCCTATCTTGTCGCACAGAAGATGCAGACCCGTCCCGTCGCGGGCGATCAGGGTGCGAACACGGCGCATTTCGTCAAGCTCGTGATGGTCAGAAACTTCGAAGCCAAAGGGGCCGAGCGCTATCGGACCGCGGTGCTCAAGTACTCGGACCTATATCACGTGAGTCCGAGCTTGGTGTTTGCGATCATCCGCACCGAAAGCAATTTCAATCCCTTCGCGGTCAGCGGCGCACCGGCCTACGGGCTCATGCAACTCGTGCCGACCAGTGGCGGACGGGCCGCCGTGCAACGCGTCCAAGGTGTCGACGAAACGCCGACCCCAGATCAACTGCTCGATCCGGAGCACAACATCGAACTGGGCACGGCCTATTTGAGCGTGCTCAGCAACAACGAATTTCAGGCGGTCCAGAACCCCGATTCGCGCGATTATTGCGTGATCGCGGCCTACAACACCGGTCCGCACAATGTCACCAAGACGTTCGCGAAGGACAAGGCGCAGGCGTTCGGCACGATCAACACGCTCGACCCGCCGATCTTGTTCGATCGCCTGCGCACGTCGCTGCCCTCCGACGAGACGCGCCAATACGTCGTGCGCGTCACCGGCTATCGCAGTCAGTTCGTCGCCTTGAGCGGGCCGGCTCTGCCGACCAAGGAATAGTCAGCGGCTCGGCGCGGCTCAGCCGATCTCGGCATCGAGCGAGGAGAGCAGGCCGTCGAACGCACCGGTCGCATAGAGATAGGCGACCAGCAGCAGCAAGACCAGCGACAGGATGGCGGAGACCCGCGCGAGCAGCGCGACCCAGCGGGAGCGCGCGTTGTGCGCACACTGGTAGAGGGCGACCGTCGCATAAAGACTGTAGACAAAGCCGCCGATCGTATAGAGACGCAGGGTGCGTGGGCTGCTCGTATCCACGAACAAACCGAAGGCGCTGTAGAGCAGAGATCCGAGCAGCCCATAACCCCAGACCGCCGCGCCCAGCGACGTGCGGCCCACGAGCGGATCTTTGATCAGCGCCCAGAGGCGCGTGCCGTAGCGCATCAACAAGCCGCTCCCCGCAATCGCTGCGACCCCGACGAGCGCCCAGCCGCCCACCGAGTGCGGCCGCCAAGGCAACAGATCGAACGCCGCTCCGGCGACGAACAGCAGCAATAACACCAGCACCGCGGCGAGGAAGCGACCCGTCGCCGCGATCGCCTGGGCGCCCAACACGATCTCTTCTTCATCCATGAGCGGCGGTACACGAACCGGTCAGTTGGCCGCGATCTTCTTGCCTTCGGCGACCGGCTCGGCGCCGAGCAAATAGGCATCGATGACCTTGCGCGCGATCGGCGCAGCAAATTCAGCACCGAAGCCGGCGTTCTCGACGAGCACCGCGACCGCGATCGTCGGCTCGTCGACGGGTGCAAACGCGATGGTCCAGGCATGGTCGCGCCGGCGCTCGTCGGCGATCTTGGCCTTGGTCGACACGTTCTGTTTGATCGTGAACACCTGCGCGGTCCCGGTCTTGCCCGCGACCTTGTATTTCGCGGTGCTGAACGCGGGGACCAACGTGCCCCCGGGCCAAAGCGTAGCCCCGACCATGCCATCGATGACCACCTGCCATTGTTCATTGCTCGCAATGTTGATCGGCGGCTGCAGTTGCGGCGGCTTCTGGGTCACGACATTGGTCACCGGGTCGCGAAACGCCGCGACCAGCCGCGGCGTCGCGACGATCTGACCTCGCTCGGCGATTTCCGCGGCGAAATGCGCCTGTTGCAGGGGGGTCACGGTGATCGGTCCCTGACCGATTCCCATGCTGATGGTCTCGCCCGGGAACCAGACCTGATCGGCGGGTCGCTTGAAAGCCTGACGCTTCCATTCCGGCGACGCCATGAGACCGGGCTTTTCGCCGGGGATATCGATGCCGGTCAGCGAGCCGTAGCCGAAGGCCTTCATGAACGAGGACATGCGCTCGATGCCCATGCGCTCGGCAAGCCGGAAGAAGTACACGTCGCAGGATTCGGCGATCGCATGGCGCATGTCGAGGTAGCCGTGCTTCTTGTCGTCGCGGTACTGGTGACTGCTGCCCGGCAGCGTAAAAAAGCCGCCGCAGAATTCGGGTTGTTCCGGAGTCAGAAGCGCGTATTTCTGTGCCGCCAGCGCATAGAGCGGTTTGACCGTAGACCCGGGCGGATAGGCGCCGCGCAGCGCGCGGTTCAGCAAGGGCTTGTCGATGTCGTTCTGCAGGCTGTCGTACTGCGCGACCGACAGGCCGCGCACGAAGTCGTTCGGATCGAAGCCCGGGGTGCTCGCCATCACGATCACATCGCCGTTGCGCGGATCGAGCGCGACCACCGCGCCGCGCTTGCCAGCCAGGGCCTCCTCGGCGACCTGTTGAATGCGGATGTCCAGCCCCAGGATCAAATCCTTGCCGGACACCGGTGCCTTGGGCGGGGCCAACTGCGGCGTGAAGTCGCCCTGCTTGTCGACGGGCCGACCGCCGGCATTGACGAGGATCTCGCGGAAGCCCGGTTTGCCGTGCAAGACCTGCTCGTAGGCGCCCTCGACACCGAGCTTGCCGATCAGACTCGTGCCGGCATAGTCGGCGCTGTCGATCTGCTTGAGGTCCGCCTCGTTGATCGCGCTGACGTAGCCGATCGCATGCACCGCGGTTTCGCCGAGCGGATAATGGCGCGCGAGGCGCGCGCGGATGTCGACCCCGGTGAATTGATAGCGATGCACGGCGAAGATCGCCATCTCCTCGTCCGTGAGCGCGAATTTGATGGGCACGCTCTCGTAGACTTTGTGCGCCATGACGATCCGATGGATGTTCGCGAGTTCATCGGTGCGCAGCAAGCCGATGTCGGCGAGCGACGCCAGCGTCGCATCGAGCGCTTTGCCATCACCGACTTGCTCCCGGACGAGTTCGACCTGGAAGGACGGCTGATTTTCCGCGAGCACGACGCCGTGTCGGTCGAGGATCAAACCACGGCTGGGCGGGATCGGATCGGTGCGTATGCTGTTGCCCAGGGATAGATTCGCGTAATAGTCGTGCCGCAGCACCTGTAGATAGAAGAGACGCCCGGCCACGACGAACAGCAGCACCACGGCGATGACTCCCGCGACGATGCTACGAATCGCGAACAGGCGGTTCTCCGCCCAGTAATTCTTGATTCGATCGCGGCTCATTCGCACCATAGGTGCCGCAATATAGCGGTTTAGCGCGGCCGGTGTCGCGACATCGTCTGGCGCAATGCGTTCCGCGGCGTCAGTGCGTGCGGTTCACGCCGGCCGGGGCCCCGGTCGGCGCCGCGCCGCCGGCCCGAGCGCCCGGCTTCAATGGCTATGCGGCGGCGGCGGGATCTCGAAGGACTCGAATTTCACGCTGAAGTTGGAACCCGCCACTTGATGCGGAATGCAGGTCGTATGGTTCTCGACGTTGCGTGCCGCCAGCAGCGGCAACACCTTGTTGACGAATTCATCGACGAGTTCGCAATCGCCGAGATCGAGGTCGCGCGGCGTACGCGGCGCCAGTTCGACGGGCTGCCAGAGGCCATTGGCGCCCTGCCCCGCGGCCGCCGTACCCGCGGGATCCGGGACGAGCGAGTAGAAAGTCAGGTCCGCGCGTGCGAGCTTGTCGGGCCGCCCGTAAGGGGACGCACAAGGACCCGATGAGGCTTTCACATCTTTGCGCGCACCGGCGGCAAGCAACAGGCGTCGCAACTTGTCGGCGAGGCCATCACAGGAGTACGTCGAGGTGAACCCGAAATAGTCGAAGGAATATTGATGTTTCTGCCAGACGCCGGGACTCGTTGCAGGTGTATCGGCGCGAACCGCAGCCGCGCCCACGAGCGTACCGAACAAACCGAGCCCCGCGCAGATCGCCAAATGCCGATGAGTACGCATACCGGTTAATCTCCTCGAAGTCGAACCTTGATGCAACCATTGGTAAAGCATAGCAATTTCGCGACTCGTCAGCATCTTGTGTGGGACGGCGCCGCCACACACTGTTCGCGAATGCTGACAGACGCGGAATCGCAATGCGGGGATCATGCGCACTCGAACTTGCGCCTTAGTGCGCGTCACTCGGAAGTGTCGAAAACCGGCGCAACCCCAAGGAGAATTTCATGTCGACGAAGAAACTGGTATTCGGGATATCTGCGGTCCTCGGTCTCGCCGCAGCCGGCGCGGCACAGGCTGCGAATTATCACCAAACGCTCGAATTGTTCGAAAACGCCGGCCAGAGCGCGGCTTATTTCCAGAATAGCTACGGCTACGCCGTGTTCCCGACGATCGGCGAAGGCGGCTTCGTGGTCGGCGCCGCACACGGCAACGGCCGGGTCTATGCGCATCACAAACTGCTCGGCAAGGCCTCGATGACCCAGGTCAGCGTGGGTTTCCAGGCCGGCGGCCAGGCGTATAGCGAAATCGTCTTCTTCGAGAACAAGCAGGCGCTCGATGCATTCGAATCGGGCAATTTTCAGTTCAGCGCAGACGCGGGCGCCGTCGCCATCACGGCAGCGGCCTCGGCGAGTGCGGGCACTCAAGGCGGTGGACAAGCCGGCGCGAGCGGCACGGAAAACAATGCCGTCGCGAATGGGTCGTATCACAACGGCGTCGCGGTTTTCACGATCGCCAAGGGCGGTTTGATGTACGACGCAGTGGTCGCGGGTCAGAAGTTCTCGTTCACGCCGGCCTCCGGCGCCTGAAGCAAGAAGCATCGGCAGGCGATGCCACAGGGCGCGGCAGTTCCGCGCCCTTTTTATTGCGCCCCGCAGCTACAACTGCAGCTGCGCGTTGATACCGATCGTCATCGGTCGCACGGTATAGCCCTCCTGCACGGTGTTGACCGACGGATACTGGATGATGTTCTTCCAGTTCAGCAGGTTCTTGGCATAGAGTCCCACGGTCAGACCGCCGTGGGTGATGCCGAGATTCAAGTTGACGATGCCGTAGCCGGGCGAAAACAGATTCGCGAGATCGCTGCTGTCGAAGTAAGCGCGCGAACGGCCCGTATAGGGATAATCGATCCGCACGAACGCTCTGGTCGAATCGGCCAGCGCGAGGTCGTAATCCGCGCTCGGCGTCAGCGTGAACTTCGGCACGTTCAAGATCGATTCGCCGTGATAAACGATGTCGGTCGCGAGCGCCGCGACCGAGGTGATGTAGGCATGCGTCGTGCCGGCGTTCAGCCCCAAGGTCAGCGACGGCGTCACGAGCGCGCGCAGCTCGAATTCGCTGCCGAAACTCTTCGCATCGCCGACGTTGGTCGTGAAGCCGAAACCGCAGGTCGGCAGGTTGATCGTCTGCTGAATGTTGCTCCAATTGATCGCATAGACATCCGCATTGATCGACAGCCGGTTGTTGAAGTAGCGGCCCTTGCTGCCCACTTCGTAGCTCCACAGCGAATCGGATTGGAATTGTGTCGGCGCGCTCGTCAGCCCCAAATGCTCGTAATCCGGATCGCAGGAACCGCCGGGCTCGTCGGCGGGCACCGGGCCGGTCGGACCACCGAGCCGGAAGCCCTTGGCGACCGTCGCGTACAGATTGCTCGCGTCGCTGACGGCGTATTCGAGCGACACTTTCGGCGTCGTGGCACTGAAGGTTTGCGAGGACTCGTAGGGTATCGGCGAGGCGAAGTTCGGCAGTCCGTAGGCGTAGTATCCGGCGCTGTTGAAGTCGTACGAGGACTTCGCGGAGACATAGCGCAGACCGACAGCGCCCTTCAACTGCGGCGTGATTTCGACGCCAAGCTCACCGAACGGTGCGATCTGCTTCTCGGTGACGTGCTCGTGCCCCTGGTAGATCAAATCATTCGCATAGGACACGCCGGCGAGGCCGTTGGGCCCTGAGCCGCCGACGGCGCTGTCGTTGATGTTGTAGCCGTAGATCTGCTGGAACGTCGACTGCAGTCCGGGAATGAACTCGTCGTCCGTGTGCGCTTGAAACTGATTCGCGAAGTACACGCCGGCGGTCCAGCTCAGCGGCACGCCGGCGAGGCTCGTCGACTGCGAAGCGAGTCGCAGCTCCTGCGAGAATTGCTCGGTCTTCGTGTCGTAGTAGACCGGCGACGCCAGGAACCCCATGAGCGTCTCGACCTCGTAGGTCTGCGCCGGCGTGGACGGCACGGAGCCGAGCACGCTGAAATTCGCGAAGATGTTCGAGTTGTAATAGGTGCCGTCGGTGATACGCTTGAAGTCGCGACTGAAATAGCTCGTCACTGACGTGAGTTCCGCCCAGCCGAAGTTCTTCACCAGCGTCACGCTCGGCACCGAGACCACGTCCACGCCGGGTTCGGCGACCCGCTTGTCCTGGTCGTAGAGCCCGATCGAGGGATAGAAGATGCTGCTGTCCTCGGCGTTGCTCCTCTGCCAGAACCAAGCCGGCACGATCGTCAAGTCGTCGGGCCCGGCGTACTTGCCGCTGAGCCGGAAGACCTGGGTATTGATCGCGTTGACATCCGATTTACCGAGCGCGCCGGTGCTGTCGTTGGTGGCGAGCGTGAGCACGGAGCCATCCGGCCCGGCGCCCGTCGGTGTCGGCACATAACGATCGATATAGCCGCTCTGCGAGGACAGATCCACGCCAAAGCGCAGCGCGAAGACGCCGTCGATGACCGGCGCGTTGAGTACCGCGAATTCGTCGTTGTTGAAGCCGCCATGGTGCGTGTCCGACAGATCGGTGCTGACGAGCGCGCTGAAATCCGTGAGGTCCGGCTGCTTGGTGATGAAGCGCACCGTGCCGCCCATGGAGCTCGCGCCGTAGAGCGTGCCCTGGGGCCCGCGCAAGACCTCGATGCGGTCGAGATCGAACAACTTCGGCTGCACGGCACCGTCGAAGAAATTGGGCGTCGTGACCGAGACCTCGTCGATGTAGATGCCGACCGTCGCGGAGCCGGAGGTGGAACTGACGCCGCGGATCTCGATGTTGTCGAGGCCGGGGCCGGCGCCCGCCTGAAAGGAAATCCCGGGCACCGTGCGCGTTATGTCGTCGTAGTCGGCGACGTGATGCTCGGCAAGCGCCGCGCCGCTGATCGCCGAGACGCTGATCGGAATGTCCTTGATGTCCTCGCTGCGCTTGCGCGAGGTCACAACGATCTCCTGCAGCTGGCCGCCTGCGCCGGCCCCATCGTCCGCACTCGCATCGCCCGTGCCGGCGTGCGCGCCCGGACCCGCGCCCAGCGCGAGACCCGTGAAGACGGCCACGTGGAGACGAGCGAACGGCTTCGTTGTGCGCACTGTGCATCCCTCATGCTGGTCGGCGGGCGACGATTTTTTCGTACCATACACGAACCGGATGCCGAAGTGAGATCTGGATTTCCGCGTTGCGTTAACCCAATTAACTTCGCCGCGTGAACGCACACTGATGGTGCCGCACACGGCCCGAGTCGCACCGGCTCAGTGCGCGCCCCCGCCGCGTCGTGCGCCGAAGGGAGGACGCGCGAGCCAGATGAACGGGATCAACAGAAAGTACAGGCAGCCGAGCGCGAAGAACACGTCGTTGACGCCCATCGTCAACGCCTGCTGCGTGATCTGCCCGTCGACGTACTCGAAGGCGTTCTGACCCTGGATGCCGAGCGCGGCCAGTTGCGTACGATAGGGCAGCCAGCCCGAAGCGGCGTCGCGCACGTGCTCGCTGAGCACGGCATGGTGGTATTGGGTACGACGATTCCACACCCAGACCGTGATGGCCGTGGCGAAGCTGCCCGACATCGTGCGAATGAAATTGCTGAGTCCCGAGGCGGTCGCCAGTTCGTTAGGGGCCAGACCCGAGAGCAGGATTTGATTCAGGGGCAGGAAGAAGAATGCGAGACCGAGGCCCTGAAAGAAGCGCGGCAGCGCGAACTGGCCGAAACTCGCCTGATCGGTCAGCGTTGCACACCAGAAGATCGCGATACCGAACACGCAGAACGCAAAGCTCACGGCGAGGCGCAGATTCATGCGGCCCATATTGCGCCCGACCAGAGGCGAGGCCACGAGCGCCAGGAGACCCACGGGCGCGACCGCGAGGCCGGCCCAGGTGGCCGTGTAGCCGACCGTGGTCTGCAGCCACAAGGGATAGATGATGTTGACGCCGGACAGCCCGAAATAAGCGGCACCGATGACCAAGGTACCGACGCGAAAGTTACGCTGCCTGAACAGCTGCAGATCGACCATCGGATGCGCATCGGTGAGCTCCCAGGGAATCAGGAACACGAAGCTCACGACCGCGGCGATCGCGGCGGCGACGATCACCGGCGAGCCGAACCAGTCCTTGTCGTTGCCGTTGTCGAGCATGAACTGCAGGCTGCCGACCGCGATCACGAGCAGCACCAACCCCGTGATGTCGATCGGCTGCTTGACGCGTTTCGATTCGCGGTGGCGCAGGATGCTCCAGCAGGCGATCGCCGAAAATGCTCCCACGGGCAGGTTGATGTAGAACAACCAGGGCCAGCTCAGATTGTCGGTGATGTAGCCGCCGAGGATCGGTCCGCAGATCGGTGCGAGGATGATCACCATGGCCCAGAGCGCGATCGCCATGCCGCGTCGTTCGGCCGGATAGTTGCGCAGCAGGATCGCCTGGGCGACCGACATCATCGGGCCGGAGACGAGTCCCTGCACGAGTCGCGAGGCGACCAACATGGGCAAACTGGTCGCGAGACCGCACAGCGCGGAGAACACCATGAACAAGACGATCGAGGTGATGAAGGTACGCACTTCGCCGAAGCGGCGGCCGATCCACCCGGTCAACGGCTGCATGACCGCGGCCGCGAGCATGTAGGAGCTGACGGCCCAGGTGCCTTCGGCATTGCTCACGCCGAGGCTCCCCGAGATCGCCGGTACCGAGACATTGACGATCGTCATGTCCAGGATTTCCATGAATGAAGCGGTCGCGATCGCAGCGGTCAAGAACAGCAGCTGGCCGCCGTGCAGCGGCGGATAGTCGTCCCAGGCTCCGGCACCGCCGCGGGTAGGCTCGGCCACGCGGCGCTCTACTGGTCTTGGCCGAGATTCCGGCGGATGATCGCGTCCGCTGCCGCATTCGCCTTGTCGAGGTCGGGCGTATAAACCTGCGTCTCGCCGGCGAACTGGTCGCTATGATCTGCGGCGAGCACCGGGCCATTGCGGTCGGTCGTGTCGACCGTGACCGTGGTGGACAAGCCGACACGCAGCGGATGGCTCACGAGGTCCTTGTCGTCGATCTGGATGCGCACCGGCACGCGCTGGACGACCTTGATCCAGTTGCCCGAGGCATTTTGCGCAGGCAGCAGCGCGAACGCGGCACCGGTACCGGCTGAGAGTCCCTCGACGTGTCCGTGAAAGATCGACGCACCGCCGTACAGATCGCTGCGCACCGTGGCCGGCTGGCCGATGCGGATGTTGCGCAACTGGACTTCTTTGAAGTTCGCATCGACCCAGAGCGCATTCAGCGGGATCACCGTCATGAGCGCCTGACCGGCTTGAATGTGCTGACCGAGCTGCACGCTGCGTTCGGCCACGTAGCCCGTGACCGGGGCGACCACGGCATTACGCTGCGCCGTGATCCAAGCATCCCGAAACGCGGCGCGCGCCACCAGCACGGACGGGTTCTCCGCCACTTTCGTGCCGTCGACCAGCGCGTGCGAGGCCCGCGACTGCTCGATTGCCTGCGCGAGCGCGGCATGGGCGAGATCGACGGCATCCTGCGCGTGGTGCAACTCCTCGCCCGCGATCGCCTGATCGGCGAGCAGCGGCTTGCGCCGTGCCAGATCCGCTTCGGCGCGCGCCAATTCAAGCTTGCGCGTGGCGATCAGACTGTCGTACTGATCCGCGGTCGAGCGCTCCTGGCGGACCTGGCGGACCTCTTTCGCGAGCGTGCTCTCCGCACGGCTCAGCATCGTCTGCGCATCGATGGGATCGAGCCGCACGAGGACTTGTCCGGCTTTGACCATCTGGGTGTCGTCGGCGAGCACGGCGACGACCGTGCCCTGCACCTGCGCGGAGATGACCACCTTGTTGCCGTTGACGTAGGCGTCGTCCGTATCCTCGCGCAAGGACAGGACGAAATACCAATAAAGTGCCCAGAGCACTCCGATCGCGAGAAAGGCCAGCGCGATCAGGATGAGGATCGTACGCCGCTTGTTGGTGGTCGGGGCGATGGGTTCGAGGCTTGCGTTCATGGCTTTGATGCTTGCGTGGTCGGGGGGGGATCTTTGCGCTGCGCGGCGAGATGCGCGGGCGGCTCGTAGCCGCCGCCGAGGGCGCGCTGCAAATTGATGTCGGCCGACAAGGCGGCCGCGTCGAGCTTGAGTAATTCGTCGCGCTGCTGGATCCAGGCGTCGGTCGCGCTCAAGGCGGTGCGCACGTCGGTCACGCCTTGACGCACACGCGCGGCCGCACTGTCGCGCAATTGTCGCGCAGCCTCGACCTGCAGGACGCGCTGCTCGCGCTCGGCGGCGATGCGCTCACGCGTTGCGGCCTGGGTGGCGACGTCGCGGGCGGCATCGACGACGGTCTCGTCGTAGGCGGCGATGGCCGCATCGATCGCCGCCTGGGCACCGCGGTATTGCGCCTTGAGACGGCCGGAATCGAAGATCGGTAAGTGCAGTGCGACGCCCGCCTCCGGCGCGCGGCTGCCGTACTCGAGCAGCTTGCTGGCGTCGAGGCTGTCGAGATTGGCGAGCGCGTTGATGCTGATGTCCGGATAGAACTGGGCGCGCGCCGACGCGCGATTTTGTTCCGCGGCCTCGACACGCCAGCGACTCGCCGTGATGTCGGCGCGGCGGGCGATCAAATCGAGCTTGACGCCGTCGGGCAAGGCCACCGGTACCGCGGGCAGCGGTTTCACGGCGAGTGCCGGCAGGCTATCCGGCGCGCGGCCGACGAGCGCAGCGAGGGCCACGACGCGCAATGTCGCCGAGCCGCGCAACGCGGCCATGTCTTGCTCGACGGCCGCGAGCGCGGCCGTCGCGCGCTGGCGCGAGTCGGCCGAATCCAGCTGGGCCTCAACCCGTTCGTCGGCGATGCGGCGCTCGCGGGCGACCGTGTCACGCCGTTCGCGCAACACGGCAAGACGGCTCTGATCCGCCTGCCAGCCGAAGTACGTATCCGCCACCGCGCTCGCGAGCGCGCTCGCCGCGGCGCTGCGCTCCGCTTGTGCCGCATGCGCCTGATCCATCGCCGCCTCGACGATGGCGCGCTGCTTGCCCCACCAGTCGAAGGTGTAGCGGGCCTGCAGCCCCAAATCGAAGGTGTTGTACCAATGAAAAGGCAGCAAGTCTTGGGGAAACGCGCTGATGAGGCCGTTGTCGCTCAAGCGCTGCCGCTCCGCATCGCCGGCGAGACCCACTTGTGCGCCGGTCTCGGCACCCGCGAGGCGCACCGATTCGCGCGCCGAGTCGAAGCGCGCATGCGCGGTCGCGAGCGTCGGCGAAGCGGCGAGCGCCGCCGTGATCAATTGGTCGAGGGTCGGATCCTGATAACGCGTCCACCAATCCTTGGCTGGCCAGGTGCCGCCGCCGTCGTCGGGCACGCTCAAGGGTGCTTGGGTCGTGAGCTGCACGGCCGTCGGTGTGGGCGGAAGTCCCGCGCACGCACCGAGCGCGAGCAGCGCGCCGATCGTTGCAATCCGCAACTTGTTCATCAACTACGCTCCGCGGCCGGGCGCTGTGCGTCGCCGGGCTGCAATACCTCGTCCAAACGCAGCACGAGGCGCTTCAGGAGCGCGGCCAACTGCATCCGATCTTGGGGGGAAAAACCGACGAACACGTCGTGAATGGCGATGAACATGCCAGGTAACAGCTCACGCACGAGGGCATCGCCCTTGGCCGTCATGTGCAGCACCATCTTGCGTCGATCTTGATCGCTGGGCCCGCGCGTGATCAGTCCCTGGCCGACGAGGGCATCGCAGATGCGCGACATGTTCGCCGGACTCTGCGAGGCGCGCGTGCACAAATCGGTCGGATGCGCGAGGCCGCCGTGCGCATAGAGCATGGTCAGGGCACGAAACTCCGCCTCGCCCAGCCCATGGGGCCGAATGTGATGATCGAGTAAGGCGGCCATGTCATGGGCGATGAATTGCACCAGCCGGGTCAACAAGACTTCGACGACGGGAACCGCATCGATGCGCAAGCTCAAGGCCTGCAGGCCCGCCTCGACTTTCTCAATTTGCTGATGACCCATATATACTAAGAACACTAACAGTTTGTCTCTATATATTGTCCCTCGCAATTATTGTATTTGCAATAATTGCGCGGTTGAATATATATCACGCAAATAGTTCTTGATATTGAAAACGACAGCTGTCATTTTTACCCTGATGGAGCAAGCGCAACAGAAAATATGTAAAGCTGGTCGTCCGCGGCGCGGCACCGAAGTGGAACGCTTGGATGCCTTGATACAAGCGGCGACGCGCATCTTTCTCAAAGAGGGCTATGGCCTCGCGAGTATCGACAAGATCGCCACCGAGGCCGGGATTTCGACGCGCACGATCTATGAGCGCTTCAAGAACAAGGCGGATCTGATGGCTGCGGTCGTCGAACGGCTCATGGGCAGGGATATGGCGCTAATGTTCGAGAATCAGCAAATCGACCACCTGGAGCCTGTGGCCGCCCTCTCCTTGATCGGCGAGACCGTCGTCAATAGATTCTGCGATGCCGATTCGGCGGCTCTGTTTCGCATCATCGCAACCGAGGCGCACCGCTTTCCCGAACTCACCGACAAGGTGCGGTGCGCAAACCGCTTGCGCTTCGAGGCCAAGCTGTCGACCTACTTCCGGCGCCAGACGGAACGCGGGCTATTTGCGCTCGATGACCCGGATCGCGCCGCACACCTTTTCTTTCACTTGATTGCCGCGGATCTACAGGAGTGCCTGTTGTTCGAGCCCGCCGGCAGCATCGGCCGCATGGACTGGCCGCGACACATCAAAACGGCGGTCGACTTATTCCTCTTTGGCGCGACGCCGCGCCCGATCGGTTAGGAGCTTTACGATGAAACGGGATGATCCACAAAGCCGCCGCGCCGCGCCGACGCCACTGCGCAGCGCCGCTGCCCTGTCCGGTTTGCTGCTGGCCGGCTGCGCGGTCGGCCCCAATTTCAAGACACCCGCGGCGCCTGAGGCCAAGAGTTATGTGCCCGGCACACTCGCGCCCGCCACGAGCGCAGCCGCCGCGCCCGGTGGTGAAGCGCAGAAATTCCTCGCAGGTCAAGACGTCGCCGGACAATGGTGGACCTCGTTCCAATCGCCGCAATTGAATGAGCTCATCGAGCGCGCCTTCGCGCACAGCCCGACGCTCGCGGCGGCGCAGGCGGCGCTGCGCAATGCCAACGAGACGCTCGCCGCGCAGCGCGGCGCCTACTACCCGACGGTGACGGGCAGCTTCCAGTCGGAGCGCGAAAAGGCTTCCGGCGCCGCCTTCGGCCTGCCGCAACTGGGCTCTTTTCTCTATACGCTCAACAGCGCCTCGGTCAGCGTGTCCTACGGCATCGACGTGTTCGGCGGCACCCGGCGCCAAGTGGAGAGCCAACAGGCACAGCGCGACTACGAGCGCTTCGCCCTGGAAGCGAGCTACCTCACGCTCACCGCAAACATCGTCACGACCGCGGTCAACGAAGCATCCTTGCGCGAACAGATCAAGGCCACCGAGGACATCGCGCAGTCGCAGCAACGGCAGCTGGACATCGTGCAGCGTCGCGTGACGGCGGGCGGCGCTTCGCGCGCCGACGTCGCTCAGCAGCAGGCCACTTTGTCGAATACGCTCGCGACGCTACCCGCCTTGCGCACGCAGCTCGCGCAATATCGCAACCAGCTCGCCATCTACGTCGGCGACTTGCCCGCGGATTACGCTGCCGGTGCGTTCACGCTCGACTCCCTGACGCTGCCCACGGACCTGCCCGTGAGTCTGCCGTCGAAGCTCGTCGAACAGCGGCCCGACGTGCGCGAGTACGAGGCGCAACTGCACGAGGCCACGGCCCAGGTCGGTGTCGCGACCGCGAACATGCTGCCGCAACTGACGCTGACCGCGAGCTACGGCGGCGAGGCGACGAAATTCTCGGACATGTTCAATCCGGCTGCGAACGTCTGGAGCCTGATCGGCGGCGTGACGCAGCCGCTATTCGAGGGCGGCAAGCTGCGCCACCAGCGCAACGCTGCGATCGCGGCCGCCCAGGAAGCGGCCGCCAACTACAAGGCCACGGTGCTGACCGCGTTCCAAAACGTGGCCGATACGCTGATCGCGCTTCAGGGCGATGCCGATGCGTTCGCCGCGAGTGACACCGCTGCACGCGCGGCAGCCGAGAGCCTGAAACTCGTGCAGGCGCAATACAAGAGCGGCGGTGCGAGCTACACGCAAGTCTTGAGCTCGGAACAAACCTACCAGAGCGCGGTGCTGAACCTCGTCAAGGCCCGTGCGCTGCGCTATGCCGACACGGCGGCGCTGTTCCAAGCCTTGGGCGGCGGCTGGTGGAACCGCGCCGACGACAAATCCGATTCATCCGACTGCTGCAAGGGGTCTCTGTGAGCACTTTAGAACCTGAACTGGAACGGCCCCCGGGACAACCGGGCATTTCCAAACAACGGCCGGGTATGGCCAAGCCGATGATCATCATGTTGTTGGTCGTGATCTTCTTGCTCACGGCCATCGGCGGCTGGCAGTACTTCATCGGCACGATGATCAAGAAGGGCATGGCCGCCGCGTTCTCGGCACCGCCCGCGGTCGCGACGGCGACCGCCGTCGAATCGAGCTGGCAGGCACACACCCGCGCGGTCGGCAACATCCGTGCCGTCAAGGGTGCGGATCTCGCGCCGCAGGCGTCCGGCGTCGTCGACGAGATTCACTTCGAGTCCGGCAACGATGTGGCCAAGGGTGATCTCTTGTTGCGTCTGCGGCCCAACGACGATCCGGCCAAGCTCGCGCAACTCGAGGCCATGGCGACACTCGACGAGCAGACCTTGAAGCGCGATCAGGAGCAGCTCGCCGCCCAGGCGATCAGCCAGGCGACGGTCGACACCGACGTGGCGAACCTGAAATCCGCCAAGGCGCAAGTCGCCGCACAGCAGGCGCTGATCGAAGAGAAGAGTGTGCGCGCGCCGTTCGCAGGCCGCTTGGGGATCCGGCAGATCGACGAGGGCCAGTATCTGACCGCGGGCACGGTCGTGGTCACGCTGCAGCAGCTCGACCCGATCTACGCGGATTTTTATCTGCCGCAACAGGAGCTCGCGAACCTCAAGCGCGGCCAGGGCGTGAGCGCCCACGTCGACGCCTACCCCGGCGTGAGCTTCGCCGGCACGATCACCTCGATCAACTCGAAGGTCGATACGACCAGCCGCAACGTGCAGGTGCGCGCCTCGTTTCCGAACGCGGACAAGCGCCTGATCCCCGGCATGTATGCGACCGTCGAGATCGACAACGGCGCGGCGCGCAATCTGATCACGCTGCCGCAGACCGCGATCTCCTACAACCCCTATGGCGACGTGGTCTACGTGGTCCAGAAGGGCGGCACGGACGACAAGGGCAATCCGAAGCTGGTCGTGCAGCAGCGCTTCGTCCGGACCGGGCCCACGCGCGGTGACCAGGTCGCCGTCGAGAGCGGCGTCGCCGTCGGCGACGTCGTCGTCACCGCCGGGCAGATGAAGCTGCACAACGGTTCGGCCGTGGTCATCAACAACAGCGTGACACCGACCGACAACCCGGCCCCGAATCCGCCGAACCAATAGGCGCGAGGTACTGATCCCGTGAATTTCACCGACATCTTCATCCGTCGCCCGGTGCTCGCGAGCGTGGTCAGCTTGCTGATCCTGGTCGTCGGCATCCGGTCCTTCAGCTCGCTGCAGGTGCTCGCCTATCCGAAGACCGAGAACGGCATCGTCACGGTCACGACCTCGTTCCCGGGCGCCGATCCCGATGCCTTGGCCGGCTTCATCACCACGCCGATCGAGCAGGCGGTCGCGCAGGCGAACGGCATCGACTACATGACCTCGACCAGCGCAAACAACACCAGCACGATCACGGTCAACCTGCGCCAGAACTACGACACCTCGAAGGCCGCCGCGGAAATCAACATCAAGGTCAACTCCGTGCTCAACCAGCTGCCCGCCGGTGCCCTGCAGCCCGCGATCACGGTCAAGGTCGGTCAGACGACCGACGCCATGTACTTGGGCTTCTCGAGCACGGACCTGCAGCCGAATCAGATCACGGATTACATCCAGCGCGTCGTGCAACCGCGCCTGCAGGCCATCCCCGGCGTACAAACGGCAGAACTCCTCGGCGCCCAGTACTTCTCGCTGCGCGCCTGGCTCGACCCGAAGAAACTCGCCGGCTATGGTCTGACCGCGAGCGACGTCTCGAGTGCGCTCTCGGCGAACGACTATATCTCGGCGATCGGCAACACCAAGGGCCAGATGGTGCAGGTGACGCTGATCTCGACCACCAATCTGCACACGCTCAATGAATTCAAGAATCTCGTCGTCAAGCAGGTGGGCGGCGGCGTGATTCGTTTGAGCGACCTCGGCACCGTCGAACTCGGCGCCGACAGCTACGATGCGAACGTCGCGTTCGATGGTCGCAACGGCGTGTTCGTCGGCATCCAAGTCGCGCCCAGCGCCAACCTCCTGACGGTCGCGAACGGCGTCAAGGCCATCTTCCCAGACATCAAGGCGCAGCTGCCGCAGGGCCTGAACGGCGAGATCATTTACGACAGCACCGACTACGTGAACCAGTCGATCGGCGAAGTCGCGACGACCCTGATCGAGGCGCTCGTGATCGTCATGCTCGTGATCTTCGCGTTCCTCGGTTCGCCGCGCTCGGTGCTGATTCCGGTCGTGGCCATCCCCCTGTCCTTGGTCGGCACCTTCGCGATCATGCTGGCGCTCGGCTTTTCGATCAATCTGCTCACGCTGCTCGCCCTCGTGCTCGCGATCGGCCTGGTCGTCGACGACGCGATCATCGTCGTCGAGAACGTCAATCGGCATCTCGAGGAAGGCATGCGGCCGATACCGGCCGCAGGTCTCGCTGCGCGCGAGTTGGGCGGTCCCATCATCGCGATGACGGTCGTGCTGCTCGCCGTGTTCGTGCCGATCGGGTTCCAGGGCGGCCTCACCGGCGCGCTGTTCGTGGAGTTCGCGTTCACCCTGGCGGGTGCGGTGACCGTCTCGGCGGTCATCGCTCTCACCTTGTCGCCGATGATGGCTTCACGGCTCTTGAAGCCGCACCGCGAGGGTTCGAACGATTGGGAGTCGCGTCTCGTGCGCGGGATCGACAAGCGCTTCGACCGCGTGCGCGTCGGGTACAAGCGCCGCCTCGAGAGCGTGCTGCGCTACACGCCCGTGATCGCCGTGTTCGTCGTCGTCGTGCTGTTCAGCATCGTGTTCCTGTACCGCAGTTCGAAGAGCGAACTCGCCCCGCAGGAAGACCAGGGTTTCGTGCTCCTGCAGCCCACGCCCGCGCCCAACGCCTCGTTGCAGCAGAAGATCCTCAACGACCAGGCCTTGTTCAAGGTGATCGTGGACATGCTGCACCCTCAGCACGTGTTCCAGATCGACTCCCCGGCGCAGAACATCTCCGGCGTCGCGCTGCAGCCGCTCGGCAAATTACGCAAGATGGGATCGAACGAGATCCAACAGCAATTGCAGCAGAAATTCGGCAGCATCGCCGGTGCCCGGGTCGCGGTGTTCCAGCCGCCGTCACTGCCCGGCGGCGCGATCGGCCTGCCGATCCAATTCGCGATTCAGAGCACCGATCCCGCCTCGCGCTTGTTCGAGGTTTCGAGCAATTTTCTCGACCAGGCCCGCCAGAGCGGCCTGTTTGCTTTCATCGACTCGGACCTGAAGATCGACCAGCCGCAGTCGGTCATCGAGATCGACCGCGACAAGGCCGCGCAGCTGGGCTTGACGATGACCCAGGTGGGCTCGGCGCTCGGCAGCCTGCTCGGCGGCAACTACGTCAATTACTTCAGCATGGACACGCGCTCGTACAAAGTGATCCCGCAGGTCATCCGGGTCTCGCGCCTGAACGTCGATCAACTGCTCGATTATCCCATCGCGACCATCGGCGGCGTGTCGATCCCCTTGTCCTCGATCGCCTCGATCCATTCCGAGACCGTGCCGGAATCCTTGAACCACTTTCAGCAGGTCAATGCGGCAACGCTCTCCGCGGTGACCGTGCCCGGCGTTTCGCTCGATGACGGCATCAAGAAGTTGCAGCAAATCGCCAAGGAGAGTCTGCCGGCCAATTACACGGTCGATTACGGCGGCCAGGCACGCCAGTTCGTGCAGGAATCGGGCGGCATCATGGTCACGTTCGCGCTCGCGATCATCATCGTGTTCCTGTCGCTCGCAGCCTTGTTCGAGAGCTTTCGTGATCCGTTCGTGATCTTGATCTCGGTGCCGCTGTCGATCGCCGGTGCCTTGATCTTCATCGCGATCGGGATACACCAGGCGACCATCAACATCTACACCGAGGTGGGGCTCGTGACGCTCATGGGCCTGATCAGCAAGCACGGCATTCTGATCGTCGAAGTCGCCAACGCCCAGCAAGAGCTCGGCAAGTCCAAGTACGACGCGATCGTCGAGGCGGCCGGCGAACGACTGCGCCCGATTCTCATGACGACCGCCGCGATGGTGCTCGGCGTGCTGCCGCTCGTGTTCGCGAGCGGCGCCGGCGCGGCCTCGCGCTTCGCGATCGGTCTCGTGATCTCGACGGGCCTGGCGATCGGTACCTTGTTCACGCTATTCGTGGTACCTGGCGTGTACATGCTGGTCGGCGCCGATCACTCGCGTCGCGTCGAGGTCGAATCGCCGGCTGCGCAGGCCCCGGCGGTTCCCGCGCCGGGAACCTGAGCGGCGATGCCGGCGCAGGGATACGCGGAACCGGCGCCGCTCACCGGCGCCGCGCGCCTGCTCGGCACATTTTCGCTCGCGCTCGCGACCTTCATGAACGTGCTCGACACGTCGATCGCGAACGTGTCCCTGTCCTCGATCGGCGGCGATCTCGGCGCCGCGAGCACGCAGGTCACCTGGGTCATCACCTCGTTCGGGGTCGCCAACGCGATCGCCGTGCCCCTGACCGGGTGGCTGACGCAGCGCTTCGGGGCCGTGCGCCTGTTCGTCACGGCGATCAGTCTGTTCACGCTCGCCTCCCTGCTCTGCGGCCTCGCCACGTCCCTGCAAATGCTGATCGTGTTCCGCGTGCTGCAAGGCGCTGTCGCCGGACCCATGATTCCCCTGTCGCAGGCGCTGCTGCTGTCGAGTTTCCCGAAATCCAAGGCCGGCACGGCGCTCGCGATTTGGGCGATGACGACCTTGATCGCCCCCGTCATGGGGCCCCTGCTCGGCGGTTGGATCACTGACAATATTTCCTGGCCCTGGATCTTCTATATCAACATCCCGATCGGTGCCTTCGCGGCGATCGTCACCTGGGGGATTTATCGCACGCGCGAGACGCCGCGCGTGAAGCTGCCCATCGATGCGATCGGACTGGGACTGCTGATCGTCTGGGTCGGAGCGCTGCAGGTACTGCTCGACAAGGGCGAGGAACTCGATTGGTTCCACTCCTCGACCATCGTCGCGCTGGGAATCACGGCGCTGGTTGGTTTCTGCGTATTCCTGACCTGGGAACTGGTCGCCAACCGCTATCCGGTGGTCGATTTGCGGCTGTTCAAGAGCCGCAATTTTTGGACCGGAACTCTTTCGTTTTCATTGGGTTACGGAATTTTCTTTGGAAATGTCGTGATACTGCCCTTGTGGCTCATCCAATACATGGGCTACACGGCCACGGACGCCGGACTCCTGACTGCGCCGGTCGGCATCCTCGCGCTGCTGCTCTCGCCGTTCGTCGGCAAGCGCGTCGGCAAGAGCGACCCGCGTGTGCTCGCGACCATCGCCTTCGTGATTTTCGCGTTCTCCTTGTATCTGCGGACCCGCTACAACACCGAGGCTAATTTCGGCTTCCTCGTGGTACCGATCATCATCCAGGGCGCCGCGATGGCTTTCTTCTTCGTCCCCTTGATCAGCCTCATTCTCTCCGGTCTGCCGCCACAGCGCATACCGGCAGCATCCGGTTTGTCGAACTTCGCGCGCATCACGGCCGGCAGCTTCGGTACGTCGATCGCCACATCGCTCTGGGAAAATCGCGCCGTCCTGCATCATGCGCATCTGACCGAGTCGGTCACGACGAACAGTGTCGGCACGCAACACTATTTCGCGCTCTTGCAAAGCGGCGGTCTGTCCTACCCTCAGGCCGCGGCGGCGATCAATCGGTCGATCGACGTGCAGTCTCACTTGCTTGCCGCCAACGACGTGTTTCTCATTTCCGCAATTTTGTTTGCCGCGCTGATCGGAATCGTTTGGCTGGCCTCGCGCCCCCGGGCGCAAGGCCCGGTCGATGCGGGCGCCGCCGCGCATTGAAACTGGAAGTCAAGCGCGATTAAATATTAATCCAAGATTACATGGTCTTATGTAATCTTTTGGATGTCATCTCTAGCTGTCGGCCTGCCTCGATCCCGGCGGCACGGCCGCCGCCCGCGAGCGAAGCACACTGCGGAAGCATGTTCTTGCTGCTCGCCCCGACCTCGAGCCTGCGAAAAATCGCCGTTGCGTTTTGTCGAGTGTCTTGTATATTCCGACTGCAGGGTCTTGATTATCAAGGCTGGCCGCTAGAGGCGCTACCTCGAAACCACTTTAAGTTTCAGTGCTTGGATTTATGAAGAGGCATTCATGCTCACTGCCTGGGAATGTTTCCATTTCGCAACACTCGAACTCGTCCGCTCGACACCCATCAAGCAGCGTCTGATCTGCGCCTACCGACGCCATCTGGCCGAGGTCGCCACTGAGCAGCTACCGATCGACATTCGCGAAACCTTTGCGCAAATCGTGCGCATTCTCTGTGGCGTTCAGCCCTTGCGCGGCGAAGACGCCGTTGCCGCTTCGGTTCGCAAGATGTCAAATCAGCAAGCCGATGATTGCGCTGCGCTGATCGTCGAATTGTTCGGACGCATGTCGCGGGTCCATGCGTCGGGCACGCGCAACACCCTGGTCAAGTTGCACAGCGTCGGCGGGACCGAAGCGGAATTGGCGGCCGAGCCGGATGAAGTCTCGCCAGCGCTGATCGCGAACCACTGAACACGCTCGCTGATCAGTCCAGTTTGAACTCGATCGTGTCCCAGCGCGTGGTTTCCTGATGGCGTGCCTGGCGTTTCAGTGCGTCGATCAGACTGCGCTCGTTCCAAGGACTGATTTCGTTGGCGAGGTCCTTGATGGCTTTTGGCAATGCGGCGGTCGAGCCGAAATTCTCCAAGGCGACGACCGGGCGATCCGCAGCACGCGCAAAAGTCATCTGGAACGCGACTAGATCCGGCTCGCGCGCGAACACGCCCGGCACGACGATCAGCACCTCGCTGGTCGCAATCTGGCGGCGCAACTCCTCGCGCTGACTCTCTGCCTGCACCGGTCGCTGCGCGTGCGGCAAGCCGGTATTCACGTAATAAAACGTGCCCGTGGCCTCGAGATACTCGAACACCCGCGAGTAGTCGTCGTTATCCTCCCAGGTGTGGGTCACGAACAGGCGAATTGGATTGGCGGCGCTCGACATGGGGGCTAGTGTATCCCGGCCGTGGGTCGGCGCAAAACTTCGGTACAATAGCGGTGGTGCGCTTGCTGATATACAACATCCGCTATGCAACCGGCACCGGACCAGCTTTTCATTTGCCGGTGCCCGGCGCCGGCTACCTGCGATCGAGCCAGCGCGTCCTGGACAGACTCACGGACTTCATCAAGCAACAGGACCCCGACGTGGTCGGGCTCATCGAGGTCGACACGGGCTCGATACGCACTGGGATGATCAACCAGGCGGACTTCATTGCGCGCTCCATCGGTCACTACTCCACTTCCGAGTGCAAGTACGGCATCGCCTCGGTCAATCAACTCGTACCGATCGTCCGCAAACAGGGCAATGCCTTTCTCGCGGGCCCGCGCGTGCGCGGCGAGCGCTTCCATTACTTCGACACCGGCATCAAGCGTCTGATCATCGAATTGGAACTCGACGAGGTCGCGATTTTCCTCGTCCACTTGTCGCTGAAGTTTCGTCATCGCCAATACCAACTGCGCTATTTGTACGACCTCGTGCGTCAAGCGAACAAACCCGTGATCGTTGCCGGCGACTTCAATACGTATTGGGGCGACCATGAGATCTATTTGTTCAACGAGGCGGCGGGCCTGACCAGCGCCAATGTCCGCAGCCTCCCCTCCTACCCCAGCCACAACCCGCGCAAGGAGCTGGATTTCATCCTGTGCAGCGCCGGTATTCAGGTGGATCGATTCGAGATTCCAGACATACGGCTGTCGGATCACCGGCCCTTGATCTGCGACTTCACGGTCAGGGCAGAGGCGCGGCGCGCGGCTTGAAGCCGCCGGTGTGAACCAGTCGCCGATCCTGCCGGGACAGCGTTTTGGGCCGGTTTCATTATGTTAGCATTTCGCGCCAAAACTTATGGAAGATAGACCCCTAGACCTCGCCGTACTCAAGAGTTTCTCCCCCCTGGACGGACTCAAGGCGGAGAATCTGTACGCGCTCGCGCGCAAGACGCAGATCAAGTCGCTGGAAGCGGGCCGCTTGCTCTTCAAGGAAGGGGACACCGACAAACGCACCTTCTACCTCGTCAGCGGCAGTCTGGAACTGCGCGCCGAGGACCGCACGATCGGGACGATCCGCGCCGGGGCACCCGAGGCCCGCCCCGCGCTCGCGCCCGGCTTGCCGCGCAAATTCACGGCCCGCGCCGCGACCCAGGTCGAATACATCATGATCGACAGCGACCTGCTCGACGTGCTGCTCACCTGGGATCAGACCGGCCAGTACGAAGTCGCGGAGCTGAACAGCGACAGCCTCGGGGTCAACGGCGACTGGATGACGACGCTGCTGCAGACCAAGGCGTTTCACCGGATACCGCCAGCGAACATTCAGGCGATCTTCATGCGTATGCAGCGCATCAATTACCGTGCACGCGACGTCGTGATCAAGCAGGGCACCGAAGGCGATTACTTTTACGTCGTCGTCGCCGGCAAGTGTCTGGTGACGCGCGAGACCCCGCTCAACAAGGAAGGGATCAAGCTCGCCGAACTCGGTCCCGGCGACAGCTTCGGCGAGGAAGCACTGATCGCCGAAGCAAAGCGCAATGCCACGGTGACCATGGCCAGCGACGGCACGCTGATGCGCCTCGGTAAGAACGATTTCAACACCTTGCTGAACGAGCCGCTGCTGCAGTGGGTCGATCAGGAGAAGGCACGGGACATCGTCGCGCACGGCGGAAAATGGCTCGATGTCCGCCTGCCGAGCGAATTCCAAAATTTTCGCATCGACGAGGCGGTCAATATTCCGCTGTATTTCATTCGCCTGAAGTTGAACGCCCTCGACAAGAAAACGCCGTACGTCGTCTGCTGCGACACCGGGCGGCGCAGCTCGGCGGCGGCTTATATCTTGAGCGAGCGCGGCTTCGAGGCCTGTGTGCTCAAGGGCGGTCTCGCCAGCATGGAAGCGGCGCGCGCGCGCAAGCGCTGAGACGGCGCAGCCAAACGGCGCGTCGGTCCGTCGGCCGCTTGCCGGGCGTCTCCCACATGTCCGAAGACGTCGCTTCAGCGTCCTGGCACCGGGTGCTCTCCATGCCGTACAAGGATTCCATGCGTCACGGCATCATTTACGGATTCGTCGCCTGCGAACTCTACATCGTGCTATTCATCGCGCTGCACGATTGGCTTCCGCTCGGTCGGCTCAACAACCTCGCCGGGATACGCGCGGCGGACACGACGGGCAGACTGTTCGTCGTCACGGCGCTTTCCACGCTGCCCTACGCGATCGGCTTGGCCGGGAGTGTCTATTACGCCTCGGCCCAGTTTCCCGAGTGGCTCATGAGCTTGCTGTGGATCAGTTACGGCGCAGGGTTGTACGGGATGCTGCGCGCCTGGTGGGTGCCTTATCTACTGATCGAGGATCGCGTGCGCGCCGCCCGCTACCAAGCGCGATTCGCCGATACCCACGCATTCCTGCCGATACGCAACGGGATCCGGCCCGATACGTTGCACGTGAGCTTCCATGTCGTGTTCCTGCTCGCCTGTATCCAGCTCGGGGTGCTGACGTTCGCTGTTTGAGACTGCGCTCCGCCTGAGGCTGCGATCCCGCGCAGTCAGCACTTACATCGTGTGCGTGGGCTTGTCGCCGCCGAGCGCGCCGGCGAGGTAGTTTTCGATCTTCTTCTGGGTGTTGCCGCGATCCTGCTCGCTGAACTGCACACCGATACCGGCCGTGCGCTTGCCCTGCGCGCCCTTGGGCGTCATCCAGATCACACGCCCGGCCACGGGGAGCTTCTCTTCCTCACCCATGAGATTGAGCAGCATGAACACCTCGTCGCCGAGGCGATAATTGCTGTTGGTCGGGATGAACAGGCCGCCGTTTTTGACGAAAGGCATATACGCCAGATACAGCGCACTCTTGTCCTTGATCGTCAGCGTCAACAGACCAGGTTTGTTACTCGGACTTCGCAATTCCTAAGGATCCCAAGTGAGTCATTTCGCCAGCGCTGCCCGCCCATCGAGGAGCAGGGCTTCGAGGGCCAATTGCTGGTTCATGCCCGTCGGCGTAAGCCGCCTGAACTGCCGGACGGCATCCAACAATCGGAATAGGCCTCGTATCTTGGGCTTAAGTAAAGCGGCAGGCAAGCCGACTGGCTCCGCAGTTTTGTGCGAATCCGCGGCGCCGAGCGCCTGCCTTACGCGTGTTGTGATCCAGTTCTCAAGCCATAGCACGCGCAAAGCCGGGGCGCTTTTCGCCCAAACCTCGGCCAACAGGCTGATATCGACCGACCCGGCGGCGAGTTGCTCCAAGCTCGCCCGCATCTCGGCGTCGAGGCTCGCCAGGCCCTCGGTCTGTAACTCGGCCGCGAGCAGAGGCGCGCCCCCGGCCAGCGCGAGCGCCGGTTGCCAGTCCGGGCACGGCGGAGCGTGCGCGCGCAACCAGGCCTCGCCCGCGTCCCGTCCGGGCGGCCGCAGCACGAGTCGCAGGCAGCGACTCGCAATGGTCGCCGGCAGACGATGCGTGGGCCGTGCGGTCATGATCAGCAGCGTGTCCTGCGTCGGCTCCTCGAGCGTCTTCAAGAAGGCGTTCGCGCCGTTCGTATTGAGCGTTTCCGCGCCGAGGATCAGGCCCACCTTGTAGCCGCCCCGATAGCTCTTCAGCGCGAGCGCCTCGATCAGCGCGCGAACCTGGTCGACTTTGATTTGCTGCGCATCGTCCTCGAGGCGCACGACATGCGCGTCCGGGTGACTGTCCGCGCGCAGCAGCAAACACGAAGCACAGACGCCACAAGGCCGGTGCGCCAGGTCCTCGCACAGGGCGAAGGCCAGTGTCCATTCCGCAAGACTGTCGGCGCCAAGTCCGGGCACGCTGAGCAGCAACAAGGAATGCGGCAGGCGCCCACTCTCTGCGGCGCGGCGCAGACGCGCTTGGGCTTCGGCGAGCCACGGCAGCCTATCAGCGGTCTCGAATTTCATCGCAGTAGGACCTCGCCGCTCTGAGCATCATGGGAGCGTTTCATGGGGCTTTCAGCGCCGCGGCGAGGATCGCCGCAGCGACGTCGGTGACGCCCTGCGTCGCATCGATGACCGCGATGCGCTGCGGGTCGGCGGCGGCCCGCGCGAGATAGCCGGCACGCACGCGCTCGAAGAAATCGGCGCGCTCTTGCTCGAAGCGATCGAGTCCCGCCGGTGCACGACGCGCGCGCACGCGCGCAGCGCCGGTCGCAACCGGTGCGTCCAGCAAGAACGTCAGGTCCGGACGACGCGTCCCTTGCACGAGCTGTTCGAGCACTGAGATCGACGCCGGCGCGATTCCGCGGCCGGCGCCCTGATACGCGTAAGTCGCATCGGTGAAGCGATCGCAGAGCACCCAGCGGCCGGCGCGCAGCTCCGGTTCGATGCGGTTGTGCAAGTGCACCGCGCGCGCGGCGAACATCAGCATGAGCTCGGCGACCGGCGGCAAGGCCTCCTCGCGCGGTGCCAGCAGCAAGCCGCGGACCTGTTCGGCGAGCGGTGTGCCGCCGGGTTCGCGCGTCACGACGACTTCGATGCCGCGCGCCGTCAGCGCCTGCGCAAGCGCCTGCACCTGCGTCGATTTGCCCACGCCTTCGATGCCTTCGAAAGTCAAGAAACGGCCACCGCTCGTGCTCATGGTGGCGTCCCGCCGGCCGCCGCCTTCTGGCGCTGAATCGCGAGATATCGGGCGACCGCGGCATTTTGTTCAGCGAGCGTCGCCGAGAACACGTGCGTGCCGTCGCCTTTGCCCGAGGCGACGAAATAGACGGCGTCGGTCGCCTCAGGGTGTGCCGTCGCGCGCAGCGCGGCGGCCGAGGGCAGGCAGATCGGGCTCGGCGGCAGCCCCGTGCGGGTGTAGCTGTTGTACGGGCCGTCGGTGCGCAAATCGACGCTGTGCAGGCTGCCATCGTAGCGCGCTCCGAGCCCGTAGATCACCGTCGGATCCGCTTGCAGCCGCATGCCGAGACTCAAGCGGCGCAGATAAAGGCCGGCGATCTTGGGTAATTCCTCGGGCACTGCGGACTCCTTTTCGACGATCGAGGCCAGTATGAGCAGGTCGGCCGGGTTCGCCAACGTCAGCTGCGGGTCACGATCCTGCCAATCCGCGGCAAGTTCGCGCACGAGTCCGGCATGCGCCTGGCGCAGCAACTGCACGTCCGTCGTGCCGCTTTCGAATTTGTAGGTTTGCGGCAGGAACTGACCTTCCGCTGTCACGCCGTCGAAACCGAGCGCCGCCATCAGATCAGGCGGCTGCGCGGGCAGCGTCAAGACGACGTCCGGATTGCGACGCAGAGCGGCCAGCATGTCCTCCACCCGCCAGCCGTCGACGATCGTGAAACCGTGCAAGATCACATCGCCCCGGACCATCTTCGCGAGCAGCGAGCGCGGCGTCAGGCCCGGTTCGATCTCGTACTCACCCGCCTTGACGTTCGCGGCCTGCCCCTTCCAGCGCGCGAACAAAACCCAGACGCGCGGATAGGGAACGACGCCCAATGCGCCGAGGTCCGCCGCGACGCGTGCGAAACGCGCGCCCGGCAAGACTTTGTAGCGCATCGCGGCCGGCACCGGCAGCGGCTGGTCGAGACTGCGAAGCCCGAGCCAGGCGGCGAGCGCCACGACGCCGACGCCGAGCAGTAAACTCAATAGCGCGAGCCGCCCAGCGCGCCGCACCGGGGGTCAGATCCTGCGAAAGACGAGCGACCCGTTGGTGCCGCCGAAGCCGAACGAGTTCGACAAGGTATGCTCGAGTTTCATGGGCCGCGCCACGTTCGGCACATAGTCGAGATCGCAGCCCTGCCCCGGCTCGTGCAAATTGATCGTCGGCGGTGCGACCTGGTCGCGCAAGGCGAGCACCGAGAAGATCGCCTCGACCGCACCCGCGGCACCGAGCAAATGTCCGGTCATCGACTTGGTGGAACTGACGGCCAGGCCGTCGGCCGCTGCGCCGAAGGCGCGGCGAATCGCGACCGTTTCGGCGCGGTCGCCCAATTCGGTCGACGTCGCATGTGCATTCACGTACTGCACCTGGTCGGGATTCAAGCCGGCATCGACGAGCGCCTTGGCCATGGCCTTGCGCGCACCCTCGCCGTTCTCCGGCGGTGACGTCACGTGATAGGCATCGCCGCTCATGCCGAAACCGACGAGTTCTGCATAGATCTTCGCGCCCCGCGCCTTGGCGTGCTCGTAATCCTCGAGCAGCATCGAGCCGGCGCCGTCGCCCATGACGAAACCATCACGGTCTTTGTCCCAGGGGCGGCTCGCCGACGCCGGATCCTCATTGCGATGGGACAGCGCCTTCGCCTGCGCGAAGCCGCTCATGCCGGTCGGGCAGGTGGCCATTTCCGACCCGCCGGCGAGCATCGCGTCCACGTCGCCGTACTGGATCAGACGCAGCGCCAGCCCGAGCGCGTGCGTCGAGGTCGTACAGGCCGTGGCCACGGCGAGGTTCGGGCCGGTGATGTTGAAAGCCATCGACAGATGGCCGCTGACCAGATTGATGATGCTGCCCGGGATGAAGAACGGCGACACTTTTTTCGGCGAATGCGTTTCCATGTAACGGTCGTAGGCTTCCTCGATCGACTCGAGTCCGCCCATGCCCGATCCCATCATCACGCCGACGCGATCCGTGTTGCTCTCGGTGACGACGAACCCTGAGTCGCGCATCGCCTGCATGCCGGCGACGACACCGTACTGCATGAAAGCGTCCATGCGCCTTGCTTCCTTGGCGGTGATGTAGGGCTCGAGATCCAGCTGTCGGATCTCGCCGCCGAAATGGACCGGAAAATTTGTCGTGTCGAACCGGGTGACCGGGGCGATCCCGCTGCGGCCTGCGAGTATCGAGGCCCATGCGCTGGCAACGTCGTTGCCGACCGGAGAGACTAGTCCTAAGCCGGTTACGACGACGCGTCGCTTGCTCACACGGCTTTGCTCTTGTGCGAGTTGATATAATCGATGGCCTGCTGAACGGTCGTGATCTTCTCGGCGTCTTCGTCGGGAATCTCAGTCTCGAATTCTTCCTCGAGCGCCATGACCAGCTCGACCGTATCCAGCGAGTCGGCCCCCAGATCATCCACGAAAGAGGCGTCATTGGTGACTTCTTCTTCCTTAACGCCCAATTGTTCTGCGACGATCTTCTTAACTTGCTGCTCGACAGTGCTCATCGTTATGGTGTCCTCTAGGGAATTCAATTTATGCGCCGTTTTCAAACGGCCCTGGGCCAGCCTCTGGTGCCGGCAGGGCGCGTATTTTATGTGAACGCGAACCCGACGGCTACCCGAGACGCGCGCCATCGCGCCGCCCGGAAACTTTGCTTGACAAATCAGCTGCTTCTGGGTTCTTTTTTCGCTTTTAGACCATGTACATGCCGCCGTTCACGTGCAGGGTTTCACCAGTGATGTAGGCCGCATCCGCCGACGCCAAGAAGGCCACGGCCGCGGCGATATCCGCGGGCTGCCCTAAGCGTGCGAGCGGGATCTGGCCGTTCAGGGTTTCGCGCTGCGCGTCGGACAGCGCCCGGGTCATGTCGGTGTCGATGAACCCCGGCGCGACTACGTTCGCGGTGATACCGCGGGAGCCGACCTCGCGAGCGAGCGACTTCGTGAAGCCGATGATGCCGGCCTTGGCAGCCGCATAATTGGCCTGCCCGGCGTTGCCGGTCACTCCCACGACCGACGCGATGCTGATGATGCGGCCGGTCCGGGCCTTCATCATGCCGCGCAGGACCGCCTTGGAGAGCCGGAATACCGAGGCGAGATTGGTCTGCATGACCGCTTCCCAGTCCTCGGGCTTCATCCGCAGCAACAAGGTGTCGCGCGTGATTCCGGCGTTGTTGCAGAGGATGCCGACCGCGCCCTCGCGCGCCTCGATGTCGGCGAGCAGCGCATCGATCGAGGCTTGATTGGCGACGTCGAGCACGGCGCCACGGCCGCCATGAGGCGCGAGACTCGCGCTCACGCGCTGCGCCCCCTCGGGGGTCGTCGCGGTGCCGATCACGCGCGCCCCGTCTTGGGCCAGGCGTGCCGCGATCGCCGCGCCGATGCCCCGCGAGGCTCCCGTTACCAAGGCGATTTGCCCGTTCAGCATCATTGACTCCCCGCGAGCGCTGCAGCCAAGGATTCCGGGTCCTCCAGCGCCAGCATCTTGAGATCCCGATTCTTGTCGATGCGACGATTCAGGCTGGTCAACACCTTGCCCGGTCCGCATTCGATGAGTCGCGTCACGCCGAGGCTCAGCAAGCTGCGCACGGTCGCGGCCCAATACACCGGCGTGTGCAACTGTTTGACGAGTCCGGCGCGGATCGCCTCCGGGCTCGCGAGCGGCTTGACATCGACACCATAGAACTCCAGTCCGGTGACCGGCGCGACCCGGACGCCGGCAAGCCGCTCCTTGAGCGCCAAGGCCGCCGGCAGCATCAGCGAACTGTGCGCCGGCACGCTGATCGGCAGCAACATGGCCCGCCTCGCGCCGCGCGCCGTGGCCGCCTCGATCGCACGTGCGACCGCAGCTGCCGTGCCCGCGATCACGACTTGACCGGGGGAATTGAAGTTCACGGCCTCGACGACCTCGCCCTCGGCCGCTTCGGCACAGGCCGCCTCGACATCATGGTCCTCGAGACCGAGGATCGCCGCCATCGCACCCGCGCGCGGCGCCACGGCGCCTTGCATCGCCTCGGCGCGAAAGCGCACGAGATCGACGGCGGTGCGAAACTCGAGGCTGCCGGCAGCAACCAGCGCGGAGAACTCGCCGAGGCTATGGCCCGCCATGAACGCCGGCACGGCGCCGCCGCGTTCGCGCCACAAGCGATAGGTCGCGACCCCCGCGGCGAGCATCGCCGGTTGCGTGCGCTCGGTGGCGTTCAGCGCCTCGGCAGGACCCTCGTGGCAAAGTTTCCAGAGGTCATACCCAAGCACTTCGGAAGCCTCGGCAAATGTCGCTTCGATGCCACGCGAGAGCTGCGCAAGGGCGGCGAGCATGCCGACGGACTGCGAGCCTTGGCCGGGAAACACGAATGCGGTTGTCATGGGCGAGAGCCTTCAGGGGCGAATCCGGTGGCGGATTATAACGATCCGCCCGCAGAGTGCAGCACCGACGATGAAGCCGGCGATCGCGCCGTACAGATGCGCATCAACCACGATCAATGGCGAGGCATGACCCGTGGCTTGGCCATATTGCTCGAGTGCGAGCTTGACACTCAAGCAGCCGAGCAGGATCCAACGGTCCCAGGCACGCGTGATCACGTGCTGTGCCGTGCCGGCTGCCATGACCGTATGCAATACACCCGAGGCACCCACGTACCAGGTCACCCCGGGGCTGAGCCACCAGAGGCCTGAACTGATGGCGAGCGCTCCGGCCAGCACGATGATCAACCAGTCGAGCGCGCTGAAATCGGCGGCGAACAAGGACCACATGAGCACGAGCCCCAGCTCGTTGAGCACGAGATGGTGTAGATCGAGGTGCACGACGTGGGCGGTGAGCAGGCGCCACCAACCGCCCGCGGCCAGCGCAGCGCGATCGTAACGCAAATTCAAGGTCACGCTGTCGCCAAGTGCCAACAGTCCATGCAAAAAGAGCGCGATCAAAAGCAACCAAATCCACCGGCCGCGATCCCACTGTAGGGCCGCAGCGAGCTGCGGCCATCGACTGGCTCCTTGAGCGGCCATCGGCGATCCCCTTTTTGGTATCATAGTGCGAAGGTTCCGAGGTTACTCTATGCGCAATCGTTCGAGCGGTTTCACTCTGATCGAGATCATGGTGGTGGTCGTCATTCTCGCCGTGCTGGGCGCACTCGTCGTGCCCAAAATCTTGGACAAGGTCGACCAGGCCCGGGCCACGGCGGCGGCGACCGACATCCGCTCGATCGAGACGGCACTGGATCTGTATCGCCTCGATAACTTCAAGTATCCGACGACCGAACAGGGGCTGCAGGCGTTGGTCAAGCAGCCCGCCGATCCCACGCTCACGAACTACCGTGCCGGCGGCTACTTGCCGAAGCTGCCGAAGGATCCCTGGGGCCTGCCCTATGTCTATGCGAGTCCGGGCACCGACGGGCTCGACTACGACCTCATGACGTATGGCCGCGATGGCAAGCCCGGCGGCGACGGGTATGACGCCGACATCAGCAACGCGACGCTCGATCAGAAATAGCCAACACCCAGCCCGGTGCCCCACCATGCCGAGAGTTCGCCGGACTTGCGGGGCGTCAGCGCGGGGCTTCACGCTCGTTGAGATCCTCGTCGTCGTCGTGATCATGGCGATCGTGATCTGCATGGCGATGCTCTCGATCAACGTAACCGGCCGCGATCAACAGATCGATCAGGAGGGCCGGCGCATCGAGGGCCTGTTGAGCCTGTTGCACGATCGCGCGCTGATCGAGGGGCGCGATTTCGGCATGCGCATCCAGCCGACCGGCTACGACTTCGAATACTACGACACGCGCCGCGCCCGCTGGATCCAGCTCGATCAGGAGCGCGAGTTCCGCAAGCGCGATCTGCCCAAGGGGTTGAATTTTCAACTCGAGCTGGACTCCACCGTGGTCGTGCTCAAGGCCGTGGATCCCAACCTCACCGACAACACACCACCACCGCCGCCGCAGATCGCGATCGCCGCGAGCGGCGATGCCTCGCCGTTCCGCCTGACCCTGCTGCGTGACGGCAGCGCGGCGAAGGCTTCGGTGAGCAGCGACACGATGGGCAAGCTCAGCCTACAAACCTCCGATCATCCACTGCAGGAGAAGAAATCGTGAGGCGCGGCGCGAAGCGCGGCGGAACGGCTCGCGCGCGCGGCTTCACATTGGTCGAAGTGATGGTCGCGCTGATCGTCGTCGCCATAGGACTCACCGCCTTGATGCTGGCGGTGAGCGGCACCGCGGGCGCGAGCGGTTACCTACGCGACAAGGCCGTCGCCCAATGGATCGCGCTCAATCGACTGACCGAGGTGCGCCTCAACCTGCAACAAAAACCCGGCCAGAACGGCGACACCGGCGAAATCGCCATGGCCAACCGCAAATGGCATTACGACACCCGCTACTTCGACACCGATTTTCCGTCGATGCATCGAGTCGTCGTGCGCGTCTGGGCGGGAGCGGCCGATCAGAAGGGCAATCCGCTCGGCGAATACACGAGCTTTCTCGGCTCGGACCTCGCCTCCCAGGGCGGCTCCAATGTCGACTGGACCCAGGGCAGCTCGGCGGCGAGTGCGAATTGCGTCAACAACAATTCAGGGACCACGAACAGCATCAGTCAGAACCAGCAAAGCTCACTGACAAACGGCTCCAGCGGCGGCGGCGCGGCGGCGAACTGCACGCCGATCGGCGGCACGCCCAATAGCACCACGACCAACGGCGCGACGAACACGATCACGACCAGCGGCGGCACGCCGACACCCACGACGCAGAATCCGCAATGAGCACGCCACCGCAGAGTCCGGAGCGACGCGCGCATGTGCGCGGCTTCACGCTGATCGAGATGCTGGTCGCGCTGTTGATCCTCGCCGTGATGTCGGCCTTGGGCTACGGCACCTACCGTGCGGCGCGCATCAGCTCGACGCGCACGCAGGAATCCCTGGCACGGACGCGCGAAATCGAGTTTGGTTTGCGCATCATGTTGCAGGATCTCGCCGAGGCCGTGCCGCGTCCGATCCGCGATCCGCTCGGGACGACTCGCCGCCCGGCGTTTCGCGGCGGCCCGGGCGAGACGACCCTGCTCGACCTGACGCGCTCGGGTTGGTCGAATACCGCCGGCATGCAGCGCAGCACCTTGCAACGGGTTTCCTATGCACTGGTCGGCGACAAGATTCAGCGCAGCTATCAAACCGTGCTCGATCCGACGAGCACCAATCAGCCGGTGGTGCAGGATCTGCTGACCGGCGTCACCAGCATCACGTTGAATTTTCTCGATCCGAATCAGAACTGGAACACCCAGTGGCCGCCGCCGACGTTGCCGCTGCCCGAGAGCGGGTGGACGCGACCGGTCGCGGTCGAGATCCTCATCGAATTCAAGGACTGGGGCAAGATCCGCCGGCTCGTCGAGGTGGCCGGATGAGGCTGCCGCGCCGCCGCCCGCGGGCGCAGCGTGGCGTCGCGCTGATCATCGCGCTGATCCTCGTGTCGCTCGCGACGATTCTCGCCTGGAAGATCAGCTATGACGGCTATCTCGAGCGGCGTCGCTCCACCGGCCTGCTCGGCGCCGAGCAGGCCCTCGAATTCGGGCTCGGCGCCGAAGCGCTCGCCGCCTATGCCCTGGTGCAAGACCTGCAGGCGAACAAGACAACGACGCTGGCCGGCGCCTGGGCACAGCCGACGGCGCCATTACCGCTGACCTCCGAGAGCGATCAGGACGGCGAGCCCTTCGGCACCCTGCAAGGCAGCCTCGAGGACATGCAGGGGCGTTTCAATCTGAACAATCTCGGCCGCACTTTGGCGAACGGCCAACCGGACCCGCAGCCGCTCGAACAGTTCCAGCGCCTGCTCGCCTCGGTCGGTGTCGAGCCGAAGTTCGCCGACCTCGCGCGCGACTGGATCGATGCCGACAACAACCCGACCGAGCCCGACGGTGGCGAAGACTCGGTCTATACGATGCAGACGCCGCCGTATCTGACCGGCAACTGGCCCATGACGAGTCCGAGCGAGCTCATGGCGCTGCCCGGCTTCGATGCCGGCCGCTACTTGAAGATCGCGCCCTATGTCACTGCGCTGCCCACGGCCAATGCGCAGATCAATATCTGCACGGCGTCTGCGTTCGTATTGGAGAGTTTGTGGGCAGCGGGCAGCGGCGAGTATTCGACGAATCCGGACGCGCTCACGATCGGCCGCAAGAGCGGCTGCTTCCCCGATCTCAACACGTTCAAGCAAACCGTGGGCCCGCAAAACCTCGCAGCGATCAACGGTCTGTACGCGGAGACCAGCTCCTATTTCGAACTCACGACCCACGTCACGCTTGGCACGTCGGAATTCACCTTGTACAGTCTTTTGCAACGTGGCCGCGGGGGTAAAGTGACGCCCTTGCTGCGCAGTTTCGGCACACTTTGAAGAAAACATGGCCCTGACCCTACTGCTTCGCATCCCGCCGCCCGATCAAACCGACACGGAATGGCTGCTCGTCGATGAGGCGGGTGCTGCCGCGGGACCGCGCCAGCGTGGCACGCTCGAAATCGCCGCCGCGGTCGGGGCCTCGGCGCGTATCGTCGTGCTCGCGCCCGCCACGCAGGTCTTGCTCGCCCAGCCGGATCTGCCCCCGGGCAGCGGCATGAAACTGGCGCGTGCCGTGCCCTTTGCGCTCGAGGAGCAGCTCACCGAGGACGTCGACCAGCTGGTCTTCGCGGTCGGCAAACGACGCGCCACCGGCGGCACGCCTGTCGCCGTGATCTCTCGCGATCTGCTGGAATCCTGGCTGCAGCGGCTGCGCGCAGCCGGCATGGAACCCGCGGCGATCTACGCGGACCTCTCGCTGATACCCGAAAATCCCGGGCAAACGGTGCTCTGGCTCGAAAACGATTGCCTCGCCGTGCGTCGCCCGGGCGTCTTGCCCTTCGCAGTCGAACTCACGCCGGTGCGCGAGGCACTCAGCGTCGCGGGCGTGATCGCGGATGAGACGGACCCCACGGCAGAGCCGAAGATCCCGGAAAGCGCCGTTCTCTATCTGACGCGCGAGGACTGGGTGCGGGTCCAGGACGAATTCGAGACTTTGATCGACAAATTCGAATCATTGAAGATTCAATTGCTCGGCGACGGGCCCCTCCCCTGGCTCGCTCGGGAACTGGTCAGCGCCGCACCTGTGAATCTGTTGCAAGGCGAGTTTGCGGCTGATACGGACTACGGGGCACGCTGGCGCCTCTGGCGCGTGCCGGCCGCCCTCGCCGTCGCTCTGCTCTGCGTACACGTAGGCGCGCAGGCCTTGCAAATTCATGCGGCGAACAAACGCACCGCGGAGCTCGATGGGCAGATCAGTCAGGTGTTCAAGTCGGCAATGCCGAACGAAGCGATGCAGGAGCCGCGACGCCAAATGCAGTCCCGACTCGAGCGGATCCGCAAGTCCGCGACCGGGCCACAGTATTTCCTGCGCACGCTGCAGGCGCTGAGCGGCGCGATGGCGACGCTGCCGAAGACGAGCATCGATGCCCTCTCCTATCATGAACAGACCGTCAACATGAAGGTCACGGCGCCGAGCGTCGATGTACTCTCGCAGCTCTCGCAGGCGATCGGCCGCCAGGGACTCACCGCCGAGATCCAGTCCTCGACACCCGGTGGTGGCGGCGTCGAGGCGCAAATGCAGATCCGCGCGCCGGGTGCGCGGAAGCGCCCATGAACAAACTGCGCGCCTGGTATGCGAGCTTGAACGAGCGTGAACGGCGCATCGTCTTGATCGGCGCGATCACGGTCTCGATCTTGGTTGTGGTCGGCGGTCTGCTGATGCCGCTGGAAGCCGCAGTATCGCGCGCCGTCGATCGCCGCGATTCGCGCCAACAGGATCTCGACTGGATGCGCGTCAACCTCGACGAGATCCGCAACGGCGCCACGCAATTGCATCGCGATACCGGCGAGGCGCCCGTGGTGCTCGTCGATCGCATCGGCCAGGAATCGGGGCTCGCCGATGCCTTGCGCGGCACCCAACCGAGCGGCGCTGCCGGCGTGCGTGTGCAACTCGAGGGCGCGCCGTTCGATCCGATGGTCCAGTGGCTGGGCACGCTCGATTTGCGCTACGGCCTGACGGTCGAATCCATCACGATCGATCGCACGGCCAAGCCCGGCATCGTCAATGCCAACGTCACGCTCAACCAGCCGCAGCGTTGAGCCGCCCAAGCGGGGTCTGCGCGCACGGGCCATTGTGATGCTGGTGCTGGTCGCGCTGCTCGCGGCGCTCGCGGTCGTCGCGTCCGCGCTGCCCGCCCGGGTTGCGACGCATTTTTTACCCGTCGGTGTGCAAGCTCGAGATTGGTCGGGCAGCATCTGGCACGGCGAGGCAGGCCAGGTGAGCTTCCGTAACCTCGAGCTCGGTGCACTCGAATGGCAGATCCATCCCGGCGCTTTGCTGCAGCTCACACTCGCCGCCGATTGGCAGTGGGTGCATCGCGGCTTCGGCCTCGCCGGGCGCGCCGCGCTCGGCCGTAGCAACGTGACCTTGAGCGCGATCCAGGGCGGCGGCCCGATCGAGGATCTCGGCGATCTCGGCGTCGCGGCCGGCTGGCACGGCACGGCGCAGGTGTCGATCGCCACGCTGGCGAGCGATTTCTCGCGCGTGCTCGCCGCCAGCGGCAACTTGCAAGTGTCCGATCTGACCGCGAATCGCGTTGCCGGCGGGGCGGATCTCGGCTCGTACGTGCTGCGTCTGAGCCCCACGGCGGTCGATGCCACCGGCGCGATCACCGGCGAGCTCAGCGATGCCGGCGGGCCGCTCGCGGTCCAAGGCACGATCACGATCAATCCGCAGCAACACACCGGCCTGATCTCGGGCACCGTCCAGGAACGCACCGACACGCCCGCAGAGCTGCGCCGCGATCTCACCGACCTCGTGCAGATGCGCGGCCGCGATTCGCAGGGGCGCATTCCGATCGATCTGGAATTCAGTTTTTAGAGCTCCTTTGGTGAAGCCGGTCTCGTTTTTGTGAAGGCTGTCGCCCTGTAATTCAACCAAAGCGTGAATGCGCGCGATAGCGCCGTCGCGCGGTGTCCTATGATTCCACAATGAATCCCACCCTGCCCCGGACGTTCCCGATGCGCGGAGCTGCCGTGCAGGCCGCCACGACGATTCTCGCCTACGCCGCCGTTTACTTCGTGGTGGTGACAGCATTGCGGAGTTTTGCGTTCAAGGATGCCTGGAGCATCATCTGGCCCCTCAACGGCGTCAACGTCGTGCTGCTCCTAAGGCGGCCACGAGCTGCGTGGCTGTGGATGCTGCTCGGGATCGAGCTCGGCACGGGGATCGCCGATGGAATCGACGCTTATCCGGCGTGGATGGCACTGTTCGAAAGGGTCTGCTCGGCCATGGAAGTCGTCACCTGCGCGTTGTTACTGCCGCGGTTCGAGAGTTTGGAACAGTGGCTGCGCACGCCGCGGATCTTCTTCCGGTTCCTGGCGGCGCTGGTTCTGGGACCCGGCATCTCCGGCGTCATCGTCGCCAGCCTCTACCATATCGTCCTCGGCAATCCGTGGTTCGTGACATTCAACGGTTGGGCCACCGCCGACCTGATCGGCATTGCCGCCACGCTGCCGCTGAGCTTGTCGATCGGATCATCGCAGATGCGGGGCCTGTGGTGCCGCGACACGCTGCCGCGAACGGTCGGGATTCTGGCGGCGACATTCGTCGCGGCGGTGCCGATGTACTCGGTCAGCCGCATATGGACCGGATATTTGTTGTTCCCGCTGCTGCTCCTGGTCGACTCCTTGCTCGGCTTTGCGGGTTCCGCCATGGCGGTGGTCGGCGTGCTGTTGATCCTTATTTACTGCACGACCAATGGACTCGGCATGTTCGCGAATTGGACCGGCTCAGTCGTCGTCCAGCGGGACCTGCCGCTACAGATCTACTTTGGCTTCCATATGTTGGCGCTGTTCCCGGCCTCGATCATGTTCATGGAACGGCGGCGCATGGCCGCTGAGCTGGCGGAGACCAACCGCCAGATCGCGGAACGGGCGGAAGTGCTCGAGGCCCTCAATTTCAAGGCGGACGCGGCCAATCGTGCCAAGAGCGAGTTCCTGGCCAACATGAGCCACGAGATCCGCACGCCGCTGAACGGCGTCATCGGGATGACCGGACTGCTGCTCGATTGTGGGCTCACGCCGGAGCAGCGCGAGTACGCCGAGATCGCACGGTCCTCCGGACAGTCGCTGCTCGGCCTGATCGACGACATACTCGACGTCTCGAAGATCGAGGCAGGACGGCTCGATCTGGAATCGATCGAACTGGACATCCGCGCGGTCATCGATGCGGCGGTCGACTCGGTCGCGCTGCGGGCGGCGGAAAAAGGCCTCGATTTCATCGTCGATGTCGATCCAGCCACGCCCGCGCGCTGTCTCGGCGACCCGACGCGTTTACGGCAAATCATGGCGAACCTGCTCAGCAACGCGGTGAAGTTCACCTCGCGCGGAGAGATCGGCCTGTCGCTCGCGGCGGACCGTCGGGAGGACCGGCTCGCACGCCTTCGGTTCACCGTCTGGGACAGCGGCATCGGGATCCCGCCGGATCGCTTGGCCACGCTGTTCGCGCCGTTCACCCAGGCCGACAGTTCCACGACCCGTCGCTTCGGCGGTACGGGCCTGGGCCTGAGCATCGCAAAGCAGCTGGCGGAGGCCATGGGCGGCAGCATCGAAGTCGAGAGCACTCTCGCGGTCGGCACAAGCTTCCGAGTGACGGTGGAACTACCGTACATCGATACGCCGTCGCTGCAACCGACCTGCGACTATCGGCACGGTCTCGTGATCCTGCTCGCCGTGCGGCACCCCGCAATACGCAGCAGCATCGCGCGACAATTGCAGACCGCGGGATACCGGCCGCTGCTCGCGGAGTCGGCGCAGCAAGCATGCGAACACTATCGCAGCCAACTTCTTGACAACCGGCGCGTGCAGGTTGCCATCATCGACCATCAATTCGCCGATCACGATGCCGGCTGGCTCGCGACGCAAATCCGCGGACTACATGCACCACCGCCGGTATTGATCCTGCTCGGCACATTTTCCCAAGCGGACCAGAAGGCGAATCGCACCCTGTTCGACCGCGTGCTCAACAAGCCGGTCAAAGCCACTGCCTTACTGCGTTCGATAGCCGAACTGACGCAGGTTGCTGAGATACCGCCGGCGCCGCGCGAAACAGGCCCGCAACGCCTCGCGGCCACGATGCCTCGAGCCGGCCTGCGCGTGCTGCTCGCCGACGACAATGCGGTCAATCAGAAGGTCGCCACGCACCTGCTGAAACGATGCGGCGCGGACGTTCGTTGTGTGAGCAGCGGTATCGACGCGTTGCGCGCGCTTTGCGCAGCGGATTTCGACGTGGTCTTGATGGACTGCCAAATGCCCGAGATGGATGGCTTCGAGGCTACGCGGCAATTGCGCGCTTCCCGCTCTGTCCGGAATCCCCAGGTGCCGGTCATCGCTTTGACGGGAAACGCGCTCGCGAGCGACCGAGAGCTGTGCCTCGCGGCCGGCATGAACGATTTCTTGACGAAGCCCATAGACCGCGATCGCCTCGAAGCAGCGCTGCTGCGGGCAACGGAGGCGAGCGCGCGTGATCAATCAACCGGCGGTGAGAGAAAGGGAATCGCTTCTCGCTTATTGCGCCTGTAAATTCGCAAGTCCCTGCGATCGATGGTGATCGCGGAGTGCTCTGACTACCGCGGCTCCCACTCCCGCCACGCCCGCATCAGCGGGAAGTACAAGCCCACGCGTACGGGCTCGGGACCGAGGCGGCGCGCGAAGACGGCGTAGCGCTGCAGTTGCGCGCGGTAGCGCTCGACTTCCCGATCGAGGAACTGGGGCATGCCGCCGCCCATGTGCTGACTGGTCTTGTAATCGATGACCCAGCGGATGCCATCGGAGGAGACGAAGCTGCGATCGAAGACGACGCGCACGATCTCGCCATCGACGACGCCGGACAGGGCCAATTCGCGCGACTGCTCCCGATGTGCGGAATCCAGGATCCAGCGCGCACGAGGATCGGCTTGCACCGCCTCCAGCGCCGCGACGACGCGCGCAGTGGCCTCGGCGAGACGCTCTGCGGGAACGCCGCGCAGCGCGAGCCAGGAGCGGAAACGCCGTTCGTCGACTGGGGCACCGGACTGATCGCGGTCGTCGAGCTGCAGCGTCTGCAGTTCGGCGTGCACGAGGCTGCCGATCTGCCGCGCGGTCTCGCCCGCCCAGTCGAACACCGGGGTCTCGCCGCGAGTATCGATGTCGACCGGCGCCTCGACGAGGTCGAAGGCCGGCGGCGACGGGGACGGCGACCAACCCGCCGGCACGCGGCGCAAGGGCACACCGCGCGAAGCTTCGTCCGGCAGTGGGACCACGGCAACTTCTGGCGTGCTGCCTTCGGACACGCCGAACGATCCGCGCACGAGCGGCCAGAGCACGCGCAAGAGGCTGCCGGCGCGCGGACTCCAAGGCCGGCGCTCAGCCGTCGCAGACGCTGTCGGCAACGACGGGACCGGGCGCTCGCTGCCGCTGTCGCTGCCCCGCTCGCCGCCCGCACCGCTCGCGTCGCGGTCTGCGACGCTGTCGGCAGCCCCGACGACCGCACTCAAGACCAGCCGGCTTTTCGCGCGGGTACAGCCCACGTACAACAAGCGCTCCGCCTCGAGTTCGGCCGCCTGCTTCGCCTCGGCGCGCAGGAAGCCGAACAATCCTGGGCGTTCGCTGCCGACGGGCGGTCGCGCGGCCATGACCATGCCGTCGCGGTCCGGGCGCGCGAACGGCATCGCGAGCAGAATCTCGTCGCTACGCGCCGGGATGGCCCGATCGAGCGCGGGCAGGATCACGAGGTCGAACTCGAGGCCCTTGGCCTTGTGGATCGTCATGATCTCCACGGCGCTGGCCGCCGCATCGCGTGCGAACAAGTCGGCGAACGCAGCGGCGAAATCCGCGGGGTCCGGCAACCCGCGCCGCTCGAGTTCGCGAATATGCCGAAACGCACTGCGCGCGTGTTCGAGTTCCTGGACACCCCTTACGCAAGCGGGGCCGCCGAGTGCGAGCCAGGTGCGCTCCAGCCACCGCGTGAACGAAGTCTGCGTGCGTACGGCCTGCGCGGCCTCGAGCACGGCGCGACCGCGCAGCGCACGCTCGCGGCCGTCGGCACTGAGTTGCGCGAGCACCGCGGGATCCGCAAGCGCGTCCCAAACGACGCTCCCACCGCGCGCCACCGTCAGGAGATCGGCGAGCGTGAGCCCCACCCAGGGTGCGCGCAGCACGGCCAGCCACGCGGGTCGGTCACCCCAGTGCAGCAGCGCACGCGCCAGCATCACTAAGTCCCGCACGATGGCTTGCTCGGCCAGCGGTTCGATGTCGACGGCACCGAAGGCGATACCGCGCGCGCGCAGCGCCGGCGCGATGTCGCGGGCATGCGCCTTGGCGCGCACGAGGATCGCCACGTGCCAGTCGGGATGCTCGGCGAGCGCTTCGGCGACGCTGGCGGCGACCGCCGTGGCCTCGGCGGCGCGTGTCGCGAACGGCGCCAACGTGACGCCCGATCTAAGGCCAGGGTCTTGCAGCCTTGCCGCCGTGCTCGGCCGAAACGCAATCGCACCCCGATCGCGATCGTCCCGTTGCGGCAGGATGGCCGCAAACGCAGCGTTGATCCAGTCGAGGACCGGCGGCGTCGTGCGGAAATTGCTGGTCAAGCGCTGCACGTCGAACTGCAGATCGCCGATGCCGCGTTCCGCCAATTCCAGGAAGGCCCGGACTTCAGCCTGGCGGAACCGATAGATCGACTGCATCGGATCGCCGACGCAGAAAATGCTGCGGCCGTCGCCATGCTGCCAACCGGCCGTGAGAACCCGCAGCAACGCGACTTGCGGCGCCGAGGTGTCCTGAAATTCGTCGATCAAGACATGCTGCAAGCGATAGTCGAGGCGCAACGCGAGATCGGTCGGCTGCGAATCGCTGCCGAGCGCGCGTCGCGCGGCCATCGCGACCGCGGTGAAGTCGACCGCGCCCTGCTCCCGGAACACCTGATCGAGTTCGACCGACGCAAGCAGCAACACCTGCGCCACATCGCGCACCCCGGCCCAATCCGCATCGCTGTAGGCAGCCTCCGGCAGACCCCGGACCGCGGCCAACAAGGCGACGGCGCGCTGTTCGCGCGCCAACTCGCTGAGCAGGTCCATCATTTCGGGCTTGTCCGCACATCCGACCGGAAAGCCTTGGGTCCTGGTGACGCGCGCGCGGATCGCGCCGGCCTGGGTCAACACGAGGTCGGCAAGCTCCCGCCAGCGGCCGAGATCGGCGGCCGTGGCGCCTAAGCTCGCGACCGCGGTGGGGCTCCCGCCGGCGCCCGGGCTTGCGTCGGCGCGCGGGCTCGCATTCACGCTCGCGGCCACTGCGCGCCATGCGGCGAGCGCCGGGTGCGCGGCCCCAAGGCGCTGGGCGGCGGCAGTCGCGAGTCGCGCCAAGGCCGTCGTGCGTTCGGGCCCGAGAGCCGCCAGAGCCGCGGCGAGGCCGCGCTCGACGAGAAAGCGCAAATCCGCATCGAACTCGGCGCGCACGTGTTCGAACGCCGCTGCATCCACGTCGCTCGCAGCGCGCAGGCCGCCGACCAGCAAGGGCAGCCAGCGATCGCGGCTGCCGAGCATGTCCTGGAGGCGCTCGACCACCTGCGGCCAGCGCAAATCGGCGGCGCCGAGCACGCGATCGACAGCCAAGCCAAAGGCATCGGCAACGTCGTAGGCGAGTGCGCGGCGCGCGGCCTCGGCGTAACTCTCGCGCGCATCCTCGAGCGTGCGCAGCGGTGCGCCCGTGCCCGCGCCGATCGGCAGCTGGGCCGCGAGCCACGCATTGAACGCGTCGATGGTCTCGATGCGCAAGCGCGCCGGATGCGCTTCGAGGTCGATGCCGGCTTGCTGCATCCGCCGGGCCGCGGCGACGCCGAGCTCCCAGGTGCGCGCATGCATGCCGGCCGGACGGCGGCCCTGGCCGGCGGCATGCAAAGCCTGGCCCACGCGCTCACGCATCTCCTCGGCCGCGCGTCGCGTGAAGGTCAGAGCGAGGATGCGTTCGGGCGCGTCGACCTCGGCGAGCAGACGCAGATAGCGCTGCGTGAGCAAGCTCGTCTTGCCCGATCCCGCCGGTGCCTGGACGAGCACGCTGCCCCGATGCGCAACTGCGCGCTCGCGCGCCTGCGCGTCGCTGAGCTCGTCGCCAGGCTCACGCATGGGCGTCCAGCGCCGCGGCGCCGCCCGGAATGCGACACAGGCCCTGCAGCCCACACCGTTCGCAGGCCTGCGGCGTCGGCGCGACTTGCGCCCAGCCCCGGCCAAGATCGGCGGCGAGCCGGTCGAGGCGTTGCCGCCAGAGCACGAGCAAGTCTTGAAAATTCGCGGCACCTTCGAGCGCAGTGACTTCGCTGCGCGGGCCGAACACCCCGGCGCGTTCCGACTCGGCGATGAAGCGGCAGTCGGCGGCGTTGACCTGCGCGTAGGCGACCGCAACCAAGCGATCCGCGTAGAGCAGGCCGTACAGCGGCAGCTGTGGATCGTCGGGACGCTCGCCGCACCAATCGCGCGTCTTCGCACCGGTCTTGTAGTCGATCAAGACGCGGGCACCGTCGGCGAGCCGATCGATGCGGTCGATGCGGCAGGAAAACTCGAGGCCGGCGAGCGCCATGACATCGCGCCCCGGCTCGAGTCCCTCGACCACGAAGTCTGCACGGCTGCGTTCGACCTCGAGCCAACGCTGCAGCAGGGCGAGCAGCCGCGGCCGCTCGCGCGCGCGCCAACGCGGCCCGGGATCACGCTGTGCGCAGACCCGCGCCAGCGCGCGCGTGATGCCCCGTTCGAGCAGGGATTGCAAGGCTTCGGGCGCGAGCGCCGTCAACGCCGCGGAACTCTGCAATTCGCCCCAAACCAGTTCGAGTACACCGTGCACGAGCTGGCCGCGCTCGCTCGCGCTGAAACCGGGCTCCGGGCGCTCCAGGGGATCGGCACGCAGGCGGGTCACGGCGAAGCCGCGAAACGCGCAGTGACTCTGCGCGCGCAGGCTGGCGACGCCGCGCAGGGCTTCGCCTGCGCCAAGCGGCGGAGCGCTGTCATCGCGCAGTGATTCGAAGTCCGGAGCCTGGGCATGGACGTGGCGCCAGTGGGGTTGTGGTTCTCCCGGCTCGGCCGTGAGCTCCGCCCCGAGCAGCAGGGGACTGGCGACGGCCGCGCGCGCGGCACCCGTGGACGCAAGCGCGTAGCTGAAGCGTAGAACCGAGGCGCGCCGAGCCCACCGGGACTGCAACTCACGCGCGGCGACCAGCTGCGTGTCCGCGCTCGCGGCGAGCACACCGAATTGCCTCTGCAAGCCGATCGGCAGCAGCGGCACGGGTTCTGCAGGGGGCGGCCAGCGGTCCTCGGACAGTCCGGTGATCCACAGCGCGTCGAAATCGAGCCAGGGATCAACGAGCGCGCCGCTGACCCAGATCGGCGGGATACCGGTCTGGGCCTGGAAACTGGTCTCGCGCGCAGCGGCGGCGAGCAGCCGCTCAGCCGAGAGGCGAGAGCGACGGCCATAGAGGCCATCGCCCGAGGCGAGCGTGGACAAGAGTTCGCGCAGGCGCTCGGCCGCTTGATACTCGCCGCTGGCCCAGCGGGCCCGGTGCACCCAAGGACCCGCCTCGAAGGCAGCGACCCAGGTCGGCACCCAGCGGCTCAAGGGATGCTCACCGCTCAGGGAGTCGAGGGCCGCGAGTGCAGCGCGCAGGCGCCCGAGCACCTCGGGCGGCTCGAGGCCTTGCTCCCGCGCGAGCCGCTCCGCCAACGTGAGCCAGGCGGGCAAGCCCTGCTCGCTCGGCGCCCGGCTGCGCAGCAGCCCATCGAGCGCGGCGGCACGGCTGGTCTCGAGCAAGGATCCCTGATACTCGGGCGCACGCAATCGGGCACTGAAGCGCTCGAACGGCACGACGCCGGTGGCGAGCGCCAACAGCTCGAGCGCCGCGCGCACGCTGGCATGCTCGGCGAGCGGCGTGCCGCCCGCCAGCGCATAGGCAGGGTGCCCCACGCTGCCCGCAAGCGCGTAGCGTTGGGGCGCGACAGCGGCGTCGAAGGCATCGATCAACTCATCGCGGCGGGCCAGCAGATCGGGCACGCAGATCCAGGCGCGCGTGGGCGTTGCCGAACGCAAACCCCGGCCGGCCCATTCGGCGAGCGCCGCGACCTCCGCGGCGGCGCCATCCGCCTTGAGGATCGTGACGGACACCGGCGCCTCGCGCCGGGCCTCGTTGGCCAAGGCTGCGCCCGCATGGGTCTGCAGCCAGTGCCGCGCGACCGGTTGCCAACTCGGACTCTCGATCCACGCGCAGGGCTCCGGCGTCCGCTGGAAACTGGCCAGCAAGGCTTCGTTGCCGACACAGCCCAACTCCCGGCAGCGATGGTCGAAGCGTCGGATCCAGTCGGCCAGGGCCTGCGCTTCGTCGCTCGCCTGATCGGTCAGGGCCGTCACCGGGATCCCGTGGGCGCTCATGACGGCGCGCGCGCGGCGGGCGGCGAGCGCCGCACCGGCCGGCTCGAGAAAGGCATCCGCCTGCGGGCTGTCGCGCACGACCTCGCGCCACAGTTCGCGCTCCTCGATGTCGCTGAGTCCGCGCAGCGCGGCGATTGCGTGCACGCCATTGCCCTCGGCCGTGGAGCCAAGCTGACGCCGTGCGTGCTGCTCGCGCAACCAGGAGCCGAACTCGCGAATACGCGGCGTGGACCAGACGAGATCTCCCGCCTCCCGATGCGCGCGCTCGACCGCATCGTAGAGCAAGGCGGCGTGTTCCGCGGTCGGCGTGAGCACGGTCAGTCCGGCGCGCAGACTCCGCAGCAGGACCTCGACGCCCGAGGTGCTCAGCGAACGACGGCCAAGGCCGGCGCGACGGTTGCCTGGGCGTCGAGCAGGGCTTCGATGCGCTCGAACACGAGGTTCAGGACCTCGGGCTCGGGCAGATTCGTGATGCGGAAAAAGTTCGGCTCCGCGATATTGAAGCTCACGCCGGGCGCGACCAGGACGTGCTTGCTCTCCAGTAATTCGAGCGCAAAGCGTTCATCGTCGAAATCCGGCAAGACGTCGCGCCGGACCTGTACGAACGAATAAAGGGCGCCCATGGGCTTGGCCAAGCTCAAGTACTTGCTGCGCGCAACGCCCGCGAGGATCGTGCGCCGGGACTCGTATAGGCGCCCGCCCGGCGCGGTCAGTTCGCGAATGCTCTGATAACCGCCGAGCGCCGTCTGCACGGCCCATTGCCCGGCCACGTTACTGCACAGCCGCAGCGAGGACAAAAGCTCGAGCGCCGCCAGGTATTCGCCCGCGTGCTCGATGTCGCCGGAGAATGAGGCCCAGCCGACCCGATAGCCGCAGGCGCGGTACACCTTGGACAAGCCGCTCATCGTGCAGCAAAGCGTGTCGTGGACCAGGGTGGCCATGGGGATGAACTCGGCGCCGTCGTAGAGGATCTGGTCGTAGATCTCGTCGCAGAACACGACCAGGCGGTGCCGCTCGGCGAGACGCGCGATCGCCGTCAGGGTCTCGCGCGGATAGACCGCACCGGTCGGATTGTTGGGGTTCACGATCACGATGGCACGCGTGCGCCGCGTGATCAGCGCCTCGATCGCGGCTGGATCGGGCACGAATCCCACCGCCGCACGGCAGGGATAATGCACGGCCCGACCCGTGTTGAGATTCACGGCGGCCGTCCATAGCGGGTAATCGGGACTCGGGATCAGCACCTCATCGCCGTCGTTCAACAGCGCTCGCAGGCACAGGTCGATCAATTCGCTGACGCCGTTGCCCATGAACACCTCGTCGACGCTGACGCCGCGCACGCCACGCTCCTGCTGCTGCATGACGACGGCTTCGCGCGCTGGGAAAATCCCTTTCTGATGGACATAGCCCTCGCTGTTGCGCAGGTTCTCGATCATCGCGAGGCGCATCGTTTCGGGCGTGCGAAAACCGAACGCGGTCGGGTTGCCGATGTTCAACGAGACGATGTCGTGGCCGAGCCGCTCGAGCTCGAGTGCGCGCCGCGCGAGTTTGCCGCGAATTTCGTAGCGAACGTTGCCGAGCGCTTCGCTGGGACGAACGTGTTGTCGTTTGCTCATGGGACCTTGAAAATAGTGCCTGGAGAATAGAGGAAAGCGCCGGCGTCGTTTGACAGTTTATAGACTGACCGCAAGGTGGACAAGGTAGGCGACGATCCTTAAACTAACGCGCCGAATGATTAGCGTAGCGCGCCATTCTTCTGTTGAAATCTCGAGGACTCATGGAATCCACTCGCCCCATCCGTGCGCTGATGCGCGGACTCGATGCATTGACGGTATTGAACTTGCGCGACGGCGCGACCGTGTCCGAGGTCGTGCAGGAGATCCGTCTGCCGCGCACGACCGTCTACCGCATCCTCGAGACCTTATGCGACGCGGGCTACGTGCACCGCGACCCGACCGATGACCGGTATCGCCTGACCATCCTCGTGCGGGGCTTGAGCGACGGCTTCGGCGATGAGGCCTGGGTCACGCAGATCGCCAAACCCTTCCTGCACGAGTTGTCGCGCGAAGTAGTCTGGCCGGTCGCGATCGCGACCCTGTCCGGCACCTCGATGCTGGTCCGGGAAACGACCGATCACAGCAGTCCGCTCGCGCTCGAGCGCTATTCGGCCGGCTTCCGGGTACCCCTGTTGAAGAGTGCCACGGGCTTGGTCTATCTCGCCCACTGCCCCGCCGCACAACGCGAAACCTTGATCGAGATCCTGGCCCGCTCGAAAAAGCCGACTGAGGGTCTCACCGGATCGCGTCAAGAGCTCGCAGAGTCTCTGGCCGAAATTCGCAACCAGGGCTATGCCACGGTCAATCGCAGCCGCCCGATCGCCGATGACGTGTCGATCAGCGTCCCGGTCGCGCTCGCGGAGCCGGCACTCGCCGGACTCACGCTCCGTTATACCGCCTCGGCCTTGCCGCTGCCGGCCGCGGTCGGTCGCTTCGTGCCGAAATTGCGCGAATGCGCGAACAAGATACGCAACGTCTTTGCGCAACAGCGGGCTGAGGCGCGTCGCAAGGACGCGTCCGCCGCGGTCAATTAAGGAGTAGCAATGCAGAAGATCCTGGTGTGCATCAAGCGCGTCGTCGATTACAACGTGCGCGTGCGCGTCAAACCAGATGGCAGCGGCGTCATGCTCGACGGCGTGAAGATGAGCGTGAACCCGTTCGACGAGATCGCACTCGAGGAGGCGCTGCGCATCAAAGAACGCGGTGCGAACGTCGAGGTCGTCGCGGTCAGCATCGGCGTCGCCGACACGCAGCAACAGCTGCGCACGGCGCTCGCGATGGGCGCGGATCGCGCGGTCCTCGTGCAGACCGATGCGCCGATCGAACCGCTGACCGCGGCACAGACTTTCCTTGCGCTGGCGAAGAAGGAGAAACCGGACCTGATCCTGCTCGGCAAGCAGGCGATCGACGACGACGCCAACCAAACCGGGCAGATGCTGGCGGCGCTCTGGGAGCGACCGCAGGCAACCTACGCGTCGAAGGTCGAGATCGCCGACGGCAAGCTCACGGTCACGCGTGAAGTCGACGCCGGCCTCGAGACCATCGAGGTCGATCTGCCCGCGGTCGTCACGGTCGATCTGCGCCTCAACGAGCCGCGCTACGTGAAGCTGCCGGACATCATGAAGGCGAAGAAGAAACCGCTCGACGTGAGCTCGCTCGATGCGCTCGGCATCGTCGCCAGCACGTATCTCAAGACCGTGAAAACCGAGCCGCCGGCGCAACGTCAAAAGGGAATCATGGTCAAGGACGTATCCGAATTGGTCGATGTCCTCAAGAAAAAAGGTTTGCTCTAATGTCCAAGGTACTCATCATCGGCGAACACGACGGCAAGACGCTGAACCCCGCGACGCTCAAGTGCGTCACCTGCGCGAGCGGAATCAGTGGTGCTGAAATCACCATCCTGCTGCTCGGCGTCGACACCGCCGCGGTCGCGGCGCAGGCTGCGGCCGTCGCCGGGGTGCACAAGGTGCTGCGCCTCGATCGCGCCGAGAATGCGCATCCGCTCGCGGCCATGTTTGCGCCGCAGATCGTTGCCGTCGCCGCCGGTTACAGCCACGTCTTCGGCCCCTCGACGAGCTTCGGCAAGGATCTCACGCCGCGCGTCGCCGCCCTGCTGGGCGTGCCGCAGGTCAGCGACCTGATGGCCGTCGAGAGCGCGCATCGCTTTCGCCGCCCGATCTATGCCGGCAACGCGATCATCACCGTCGAGGCCGATCCTTCGCGCACGCTCGTCGCCACCGTGCGCGTCGCTTCCTTCGAAGCGGCCGCGCAGGGCGGCGCGGCGACGATCGAAACGACCGCGGTCGACGTCGCACTGCCCGCGCATACGCGCTACCTCGGCGCCAAATCCGGCTCCACGGATCGTCCCGACCTGCAGACCGCGAACAAGGTGGTCTCCGGCGGGCGCGCGCTCGGCAGCGCGGAGAACTTCAAGATCCTGTTCAGCCTCGCCGACAAGCTCGGCGCGGCCGTCGGCGCGTCGCGCGCGGCGGTCGATGCGGGCTATGCGGCCAACGAGATGCAGGTCGGCCAAACCGGCAAGATCATCTCCCCCGAGATCTACATCGCGATCGGTATTTCCGGTGCGATCCAGCATCTGACCGGCATCAAGGACGCACGCACGATCGTGGCCATCAACAAGGACGGCGAAGCGCCGATCTTCGAGGTCGCGGACATCGGCTTGGTCGGCGATTTGTTCCAGATCGTCCCGGAACTCGAGCGACTGATCTAGGACGCGGGCCCGCTTCCGCCCGCCTCCCCGCTCGCTGCTGCGCTCGCCTCCAGAGCCGCGACGAGCAGATCGGCGTGCTCGCGCGCGAAGGTCAGCGGCGGGCGAAGCTTCAAGATATGACCGCGCGGGCCCTCGAGTCCGGTCAAGACTCCGTGCTCGGCAGCAAGTCGGTTGACCATGTGCCGGGCCGCGGGCTTGTCCGCGGCGCCGTCGGCCGCAACTACTTCGAGGCCGAGCAACAAGCCTGTGCCGCGGACTGCGCCGAAGCAGGCGTGCCGGATGGCAAGCGCTTGGAGCCGTGCACGCAGATACTCTCCGGTGGTCTCGGCATTGGCCTGCAGCGCTTCTTCGTCAAGCACACGCAGCACCGCGAGGCCCGCCTCGGCCGCAACGGCGTTACCGCCGAAAGTCGAGAAAAATCCAGAGGTTGATTGAAATTTCTCGACGAGTTCGCGTCTCGTGATCACGACGCCCATGGGAAATCCGTTGCCGATGGGTTTGCCGAGCGTGACGATGTCGGGCACATAGCCACGCCGTTCGAAACCCCAGAAGTGCGAGCCGGAGCGACCGAGTCCATACTGCACTTCGTCGCCCACGACCAGGCCACCGGCCGCACGCACCCGCGTCGTGATCGCGGCAAGCCAGGCGGCCGGCGGATCGAAGATCCCGCTGCTGGTGAAGGCCGAGTCGAGGTAGAAGGCCGCGGCACCGAGGCCGCGCTGCGCGAGTGTGTGCAAGGCCGCCTCGGCATCGGCGCCCACAGCAGCGAGGGCCGCCGCATCGGGCGTCTGGTGCAGACGCAGCCCGACCGGCGGCGGCGTCAAGGTGACGACCCGCGGATCGACGAGGTGGCCCGCAGCCGGTGTCAGGGCGGCCACGGCGTCCGTTATCCCATGGTAGGCGTGCTCCATGATCAGGGCGCCGCGATGTCCCGTGGCCTGCCGGGCGATGCGCCAGGCGACGTCATTCGCCTCGCTGCCGGAATTCACGAAAATACAGGTGTCGAGCGGTCGCGGCAGCCGCGCGGTGAGCTGCTCGGCATAGTCGAGAATGCTCTCGTGCAAATAGCGCGTGTGGGTCGCGAGTACACCGACTTGCGCGCGCACGGCGGCGACCACGGCCGGATGCGCATGCCCGACATGCGGCACGTTGTTGTAAACGTCCAGGTAGCGGCGGCCGGACGCATCGAACAGCCAGACATCCTCGCCGCGCACGATGTGCAGCGGTTGCTCGTAGAACAGTGCGGCGCCCGCGCCGAGCAGACGCGCGCGTCGGCGCGCCAAGCGCGTCTCCGCGCGCAGCGTGCCGGCCGCTTCATGCCACTCGGGGAGCAGCGCCCGCGGGCCGCGCGAGCGCAGCGTCTCGAGCGAGCGGGTCGCGTGCGCGATCGTGGCATAGAGCGCCCGCGCCCCGGCGGGGTCATGGCGCGAACGCCATTCGTGGACGAGCAGCGACACGGCATGGCGCGCACGGATCAGGCCGTATAGAGACTCGATCTCGGCGGCGCCGAGCGGCTGGACCGCGACATACGCCTGCAGCAAGGCCGGCAGCTCGTCGAGCTCGGCCACGCCCTCCCCGAGCAATTCCGCCATCGCCACGGCAGGCTCGAGGATGCGCGGCGCATGGATCATGTCGCCGAAATCGATGATTCCCGTGACGCGCGCAGCGGTCGGGTCGAACAACACGTTGCCGCCGTGGCAGTCGCCGTGGATCGCCTGACTCGGCAGACCGCGCAAGGATGGCAGCAGTTCTGCGAATTCGCGCACGACTTCGCGCACCAACGAGCGCGCATCGTCGTCCTGCAGATAGCCCACGAACTGCGCGAGTTCGGCGAGGCGCCGCACGTCCCAGACCAAGGATTGGGCAAGTGCCGGATGGAAAAAACCCTGTAGGGCACGGTCGAGTGCGCCCAAGCTGCCGCCGAGGGCCGCGAGTCGCTCGCGGTCGGCACCGATCGCGCCGAGCAGCCGGCCCGGCAGATGCTCGATCAACAAGGTCGCATGCGACTCGCCATCATGGGCGAGCAATCCCAAGGGCGCACCAAGACGTGTGGTACGCAAGCGCGGTATCGGCAGATCGGATGCCTGCTCGGCCAGATGCCGCAGGACGCGCACTTGGCAGTCGATGGTCTGCGGATCGGCCGCAACATCGACGACTTTGAGGACCCAATCCTCGCCGCGATCCGACTGCAGACGGAAATTACGATCGCGCTCGCCGCCCAGCGCGCTCACTTCGGCGTCGAGACCGTAGACCGCGAGCGCGCACTGCTGCACCTCGCGGAGCGTCACGCCACACGTCGAGGTGCGCAGCGCCAGCAAGGCCGCGGACCGTCCTAGAGCTGCGCCAGGACGTAGTCGGCTGCGGAAACCTTGAACTCGCCGGGCGCCTCGACGTTGACGTGGGTCGCAACGCCGTCCTTGACGATCAGCGCGAAGCGCTGACCGCGCAAGCCCATGCCATAGCCGGTCGCGTTGAGTTCCAGACCGAGCGCCTTGACGTAATCGCCGTTGCCGTCCGCCAACATCAAGATCTGTTCACCCACCTTGCCGTGCTTGCCCCAGGCATTCATCACGAACACGTCGTTGACCGCCGTGCACGCGATGGTATCGGCGCCCTTCGCCTTGAACGCGTCGGCGAGTTCGACATAGCCCGGCAGATGCCGGGCATCGCAGGTGGGCGTGAACGCGCCCGGAACCGAGAACAACACCACGGTCTTGCCGCCGAATAATTCGGCTGTGGAGATCTTCTTCGGACCGTCTCCGGTCATGATGCCGAAGCTGCCCTCCGGGAGTTTGTCGCCGACTTGGATCGTCATGTGCCGAGCCGCTCGGCGTAGAGTTGCCAGATCTGCAGCACTTTCGGCGAGAGGTTGGGCACGTTCTTCAGTTGCGCGAAGGCTTTCTTCGCAGCGGGGATGTCCTTGACGTTATCCTCGGACAGGCCGAGGTAGACGTAGGCATCCTCCAGATGACGCACGCCGCCCTTGGCCAAGCCGGCATTGATGGCCGTGATCGCATTCTGGTAGTCGCCGAAGCCGTAATACACCTCGCCGAGCTTGACCGAGAGGTCGCCGGAGGCGCTCTTCGCCGCTTCGCCCGCAAACTCGGTCAGCCCTTTCTTGTCGGCATCGGCGCGGGTCTTCAAGGCCGCCTGTAGTCGGGTCACGCGGTCCTTCTGGTCGGCGCCGATCGTACCCGTGGCGATGCCCTTCTCGAGCACAGCCTCGGCCTCGCCCGGCAGCGCCGGCGCATCGGCGAGCAATTGGGCCATCTCGATGTAATAGCCGCCCGAACTCATGGAATTGGTGTTGTACATGACCCGGTAGATCATCAAGGTGTTCTTATCGTCTTTCTCGTCCTGTAATTCGAAGCGCAGCAGCTTGTTCCAGTAATCGGTCTTGCCGTTGAGGCGGATCAAATCCTCGAGGGTCGCGATCGTCGCCGGCGTGTCGCTGGCGTCGAAGGCACACTGCAGCTTGAACAGGTAGAAATTTTCCTTGGGCGCTTCGCCGGCTTTCTTCGCATAGGCGATCGATTTATCGGCCCAGACGATCGCGTTCTTGCAATCCTTCTGCAGGTAGTAAACCTGGGTGATGATCGCGTAGGTATCGGCACTGGCGGCGTCGGCATCGATCAGCTTCTTGCCGTAATCGATCGCCTTCGGATACTGCTGTAACTGGTAGGCGATTTGGAAAATCGCCTTCTCATAACGCGTGGTTTCTTCGGCCGTGGTCGCACCGGTGGCGATCGCCGCCTCATACGACTCTTCGGCACCCTTGAGATTGTTCGTCTTGATATAGGCGTAGGCCTTCAGCTCGTCGATCGTCTTGTGGTCGAAAGGCGTCAGCGGCGTGACCGCCTCGGCCGCCTCGAGATGCTTCAAGCCTTCGGCGAACTGTCCGGCCTGCAAAGCCTTTTGACCATCGCTGAGTTCCTTGGAAATCGACCGGCTCACCGTGGGACCCTTCGGGGCGTCCGCAGCGCCCGCGACCGGGACCAGCAAGGACAGACCGAGCGCGGTCGACGCCACACTCAAGCCACAGAGGCGGGTCCAGGGGGTCGATCCCAGGCCGCGGTTGGTTTTTTTGATCTGCATCATGATCGAACCTCGTTTCTGAGCACTAAAGCTTAAGCGGCCATCTACGCCGCAGACATCCCCGAGCATTCAATGCTCGCAATTAAACGAACGGCGCGCAACCCGGGCTTAAGGGGTTGTCGCGCCGTCACGCAATCGAGGGACTGGACTCGAGTTAGAAGAAGTCGTTGTTCACGAACCCGATTTTCTTCAAACCGCGATGCTGCAGATCCGCCAGTGTTTGCGCGACTTTTTCGTATTTGGCGAACTTGTCGACCGTGATGTGCACCTCGGGCTGCGGCTGCTTGTCCGCTTCGGAGGCAATGTAGTTCTGCAAGGTCGTCCGATCCACCGGCGTCCCGTTCCACATGATCGTGCCGTCGAAGTCGATCGACAGATTGATCACTTCGGGCGGCGGCGGCGGCGGATTCTGTGGCGGCTGCGGCAGCGGATTGTCGATCTTGACGGCATTGGTCGCCACCGGCAGCGTGATGATGAAAATGATCAACAACACGAGCATGACGTCGATCAACGGCGTCATATTGATATCCGAATAGGCCTCGCCTTCTTTGTCACCTACGTTCATCGCCATGGTCTGTACTCCTAGCCGCCGGTGCCGAGGTGATCGGGCGTCGTGATGAAGCCCACTTTACGAATCCCGATCGCCTGCGATGCAGCCAGCACCTGGCCAACGAATTGGTAGCGTGCATCCGCGTCACCGCGGATTTGAAGCTCCGGTTGCGGATCCTCCCGGACGATGCCACGCATGAGATTCTTGAGCTCATCCATGGTGGCCACGGGCTTGGTGTTCCAAAACCAATGCCCGTCCTTGTCGATCGCAATGGTAATGTTCTCGGGCTTGGTCACGGTCGGCAGATTGGTCGCCTTGGGGAGCGTGACCGGCACCTGCGCGACGATGACGCGGATCGTGATGATGAAGATGATCAGGAGCACCAACATCACGTCCACGAGGGGCGTGACGTTGATATCCGACATCGCCTCGGTGTCTTTCTCGCCGACTGCCATTGCCATGGTGCGTTTGACCCTTCTTAGATGAACCGAGAGCCGAACTTAGCGTGCAGCAACCGCGGGCTTGCCGGCGGCGGCGACCGGAGCCTTCTCCATCCCTAAGCCGAGCTTCGCGCCCGAGATCAGGTAGGCATGCAATTCGTGCGCAAAGTGCGTCACGCGCTCCTGCACGCCCTTGTTGCGCCGACCCAGGATGTTGTAGCCCAACACCGCTGGTACGGCGACGACGAGACCGAACGCGGTCATGATCAAGGCTTCGCCGACGGGACCGGCCACCTTGTCGATCGACCCTTCGCCCGCGGCGCTGATTTGAATCAGTGCGTGGTAGATGCCGATGACGGTACCGAACAAGCCGACGAACGGTGCGGTGGCGCCGACCGACGCGAGTACCGGCAGGCCGGCTTGCAGACGGCTGATGACCATATCGGACGTCCGCGAGAGCGCCTCGGAAATCCACTCGCTCGTGTCGATCGCGCCGGCCAGACGCGTCTTGTTCGCTTCGTGGTGCTCATAGGCCAGCTTGCCCGTTTCCGCCAGGGCACGGAACGGATTCGAGTCGCCCTTGAGCTTGCCGAGCGCATCGGTGAGACTGGTCGAACTCCAGAACTCCCGCTCGGCCTCAGCCGCTTGACGACGCAGGCGGCCCTGATCGAAAAACTTGGTGATCATGATGAGCCAGGTCAACACGGACATGATGATCAGGATCGCAAGGGTCGAATAGGTGACGAAATCTCCATTGGAGATCAGCGCACCAAGACCGTAGACGTTTGTCGTTTGCTCCATTGTAAAAACTTCCTCTGCTTAGTCGGGTTTAAAAATTGCGAAACTCAGATTCAATTCAATGAGTGCTGTTCAATGAGCGAAACTCAGTTCTTGAGCTTCCAAGTAATCGGCACGACCGTCGTCAGTTCGACCGGCTTGCCGTCTTCCGTCGCAGGAATCAGTCGCTGTCCACGCACGCCCTTCAAACAGGCGTCGTCGAGTCGCGGGAATCCAGAACTCTTCTCGATCGATTGGTCGGTGATCCGCCCGTCCGGAGCCACGGTCAGCTTGACGAGGCAGGTGCCTTCTTCGTTGGCACGCTTGGACGCGTCCGGGTAATAGTCCTCGCCGATCTTCAGCGGATGCTTGGGGTCCTGCTTCGGACTCGTATGGCTGTGCTGCACGGGCGCCGGCGGCGCAGCCGGCGCGGGCGGGGCGATCACTGTGTTGACAGTCGATTGCGTAACCGGCGCGTTCTCAGGCGGCGCCTGCTGGATGTCGACGAATTCGGGGGGCGGTACGTAGGGCTTCAGTTCTTCGAGCTTGGGCGGCGGGGGTGGCGGCTTGTCTTCTTGCTTCGGCTTGTCGATCTCTGCGACTTCCACCGGCGGGATGACCTTGGTAATGAACTTCTGCGCAAGTCCTGTATAGAAACCCCAGCCGACGACAACATGAAGAAGTATGACGATGATGAACGCGACGCCGCGCTTGCCCGAGAACAGTGATGGCTCTTCGTATTTATACATAAGTCTTGCGACCCTATCCCCTGACTAGATACAGTTTTGAACCGCGCAACTGCGCCCTAAAACCGCGCATCGATCGCCCCAGGATCGCCCCAAGATCGACCATGGCGCTTCGCTCACACACGCACTGGATTTTCAGTGCGTCGCTTCACAGTTCCCTTCAGCGTGCCAAGAGACTGACACATAAACCGTCCGAACCGCAAGAGCGATGTGCGCCTGGAAAAGCCGTGTTAGCACTGCGATCGCATCTGCGCACGCGGCTGCGATATTAGCGGCTGTGATGGCCGCGACGACGGTTCTCAATATCGCCACTCCGACACTACATATTGTCTGCGCCGCTGAGCGATCGATCACAATGGCGCGCTCATTCGATGTCCGTTACCGCACCGAGGCTCGCGCTGCTGACAGTCTTTGCGTATTTCGCCAACACACCGCGGCGCGCGTACGGCTTCGGCGCAACCCACTTGCGGCGGCGGCGCCGCAATTCGGCGGCGCTCAAGTCGACCGTGATCTCGCTTCGCTGCGCATCGATGGTGATGCGATCGCCGGAGCGGATCAGGGCTAGCGGGCCACCGACCTGCGCTTCCGGCGAGACATGGCCGACCACAAAACCGTGGCTGCCGCCGGAGAATCGGCCGTCGGTGATCAAGGCGACGTCCTTGCCCAAGCCCTTGCCCATGATCGCGCCGGTCGGACTGAGCATTTCCCGCATGCCGGGCCCGCCGCGCGGCCCTTCGTAGCGAATCACGACGACGTCGCCGGCCCGGACCTTGCCGCCGAGGATGCCCTGCAGCGCACGCTCTTCTGAATCGAACACCCGGGCGGTGCCGACGAAACGCAGTCCCTCCTTGCCCGTGATCTTCGCCACGGCGCCGTCCGGGGCCAAGTTTCCGTACAGCACGACCAAATGGCTGTTCGGCTTGATGGGGTCGGTGAGCGGCCGCACGATTTCCTGACCGTCGGCGTAGGGCGCGACGTCCCGCAGGTTCTCGGCGAGCGTCTTGCCGGTCACGGTCAAGCACTCACCGTGCAGCAGACCCGCGGACAGCAAGGTCTTCATCAGCGGCTGAATCCCGCCGATCGCGACGAGTTCGGACATCGAGTACCGGCCGCTGGGCCGTAGATCCGCGAGCACCGGCACGCGCCTGCCGATCCGCGTGAAATCGTCGAGCTTGAGTTTCACGTCGGCGGCCGAGGCCATCGCGAGCAGGTGCAGCACGGCATTGGTCGAACCACCGAGCGCAATGCAGACCGTGATCGCGTTCTCGAAGGCCGCGCGCGTCATGATCTGGCGGGGACGAATACCGCGCTTGATCAGATTGACGACCGCGGCACCGGCGCGCCTGCTGTCATCGAGCTTATGTTCGGACACGGCATCTTGAGCCGAACTGTTCGGCAGGCTCATGCCGAGCGCCTCGATCGCTGAGGCCATGGTATTGGCCGTATACATGCCGGCACAGGATCCAGGTCCGGGGATCGCCGTGCGCTCGACGTATTTGAGTTGTTGCTCGGAGACCGTGCCGCGCGCATGCCCGCCGATGGCTTCGAACACCGATACGATGTCGCTGCGATCGGGGCCCGGTCGGATCGTGCCGCCGTAGACGAACACTGCCGGCCGGTCGAGGCGCGCCAAGGCGATCAAGCATCCAGGCATGTTCTTGTCGCAACCGCCGATCGCCACGACGCCATCGAAGCCCTGGGCTCCGACCACGGTCTCGATCGAATCGGCGATGACTTCGCGCGAGACGAGCGAATAGCGCATGCCCGGCGTTCCCATGGAAATCCCGTCGGACACGGTGATCGTATTGAACGTGACCGGCTTGCCGCCCGCTGCTTCGGCACCGGCTGCGGCGCGTCGCGCCAATTCGTCGATATGCATATTGCACGGCGTCAAATTGCTCCAGGTGGACGCGATCCCCACCTGCGGCTTCTCGAAGTCCGCATCGATGAAGCCGACGGCGCGCAGCATCGCCCGTCCGGGCGTCTGCTTGATACCGTCGACGACAAGCCGGGAAAACGCGCGGGGATCGACGCCGCCTGCGGCGGGGGCTTTCTTTTTGGGCATGGAATCCTGCTCGAGCGGCAACCGAATGTGGGCGCGCAGCATAGTCACGCCGTCGCGGGTTGTGCAATCCCGCCTTGCGTGGACGGCCCTTAGGGCGCGCGGCCCGTGCCGTAACGCTCTACGAGAAAGCGAAAGACGCCGCGCACGCCCTGCGCCTCCGCGCCGAGGCTACGACCAGGGCGGTCCTTCGGGTTCCAGGCATAGAGATCTATGTGCAGCCACTGCGCTGTCTCGGTCACGAAACGCTTGAGGAACAAGGCCCCGTAAATCGCCCCGGCGAAGGGTGTCGAAGAGATGTTGTTGAGGTCGGCGACCTTGCTGCCGAGATCCTCGTCATAAGCGGACCACAGCGGCATCGGCCAGAGCGGGTCGTGCTCGGCAGCGGCCGTGCGCGCGAGCTCGGCGACGAGGGCTTCGTCGCTGCCGAACAAGGCCGGCAGCTCCGGACCGAGCGCGACACGCGCCGCGCCGGTCAGGGTGGCAAAGTCGATGATGAGGTCCGGGCGCTCGGCATCCGCGAGCGCAAGCGCGTCGCACAACACGAGGCGCCCTTCGGCGTCCGTGTTACCGACCTCGACGCTCAAGCCCTTGCGCGTCGCGAGCACGTCGCCGGGTCGATAGGCATTGCCGCCGATGGAGTTTTCGACGGCCGGAATCAAGACCCGCAATTCGGCGCGTATGCCGCTGCTGATCAAGAGGTCGGCGAGCGCGAGCGCGACCGCGGCACCGCCCATGTCTTTTTTCATGAGCGCCATGCCGGTTCCCGGCTTGAGGTCGAGACCGCCGGTGTCGAAGCACACGCCCTTGCCGATCAACACGAGCTGCGGCAACGGATCCGCCGCCGCCGATGGCGACCAGCGCAGTTCGACGAGCCGAGGTGCCGTCGCACTCGCGCGGCCCACCGCGTGGATTGCCGGGAAGCCCGCCGTGAGCAAGTCCTCACCGACCCACTCGGCATAGACCGCGCCCGTGCGCCGCGCAAGTCCGCGCGTCGCCTCGGCAAGTTCGCCCGGTCCGAAATCGCCGGCGGGCGTGTTGATCATGTCGCGCGCCAGCCCAAGGACGCGCGCAGCGTTCGTGATGTAGTCGCGATCCGCATTGACGGGAGGCTCGAGACTCGCCGGCGATTCAGGCTTGGCACGCTTGTAACGCTCGAAGCGGTAGGCCGCATAGGCGAATCCGAGCGCGACCGCGGTTGCGTCCGCAGCGGCGAAGCTTTGCACGAGACGAAATCGGCGCGCGGGCAGTCGTTCGGCGATGCCTGCGCCATGCCACAGCGACAGCGCGCCCTGGCGGCGACCGAGACCACCGAGCGCCAGCAGCAAGCTCCCTGAAGGTTCGGGAATCAGGACGACGCGATGCCGCTCACCTTTGAAGTTCTGTTCTTGCGCCCAGCGCCGGATGGGCTGCGCCTGAGTCTCGAGCCAGGACTCGACGTCGTCCTCGTGCAACAGGTAAAGCGGGATCGCGCCAGTCGGATCGGAGGTCATGAGACAAATCCTCGGTTACTCGAAAGCGAGCAGCAAGACCAGGCATTTTGGCGCACCCCGGAACGGCCCGGTTGCGGAGCCGTGAATGTGCCTGGGCCTTGCATCATAGAAGATTATGTGGTGCTATTTGCGGCTCGTTACGGAGTTCATCACACGAGTCGTCTTGCACGGTGTTCGTCCAATCCGCCCATATCGTTCATCACGTCGGTCCACAATTCAGTTCCACAATTCAGCCCAGTAACTCAGGTCCGCCAATTTTCCCCTGCTCGTCCACGATTATCCCGTGAGCTGCAAACGAGCCAGCCACTCAGGTCTGGGGCGGGGATTTCGGCCTTTGAGGGTTCATCGAGGAGATCAGCATGCGTTTGTATTCGCAAAAAGACGTCGACCATAAAGCACTCAAGGGTGCGCGCATCGCGGTGCTCGGATACGGCAGCCAAGGCCGTGCTCACGCGCTCAATCTGCACGACAGCGGTTACGACGTGGTCGTCGGCGTACGCAAGGGCGACAGCTGGAACAAGGCGAAGAAGGACGGCTTGAGCGTCATGGAACCGGCGGCTGCGATCAAGGGCGCACAGCTGGTTGCGATGCTGGTCCCGGATCTGACGCAAAAGGCCCTGTACGAAGAACTCAAGCCCGGCTTCGAAACAGGCGCGACATTGCTGTTCGCGCACGGCTTCAACATTCACTTCGGTCAGATCAAGCCGCGCAAGGATCTGGACGTGGTCCTGATCGCGCCCAAGGGTCCCGGTGATCTCGTGCGCCGGCAATACCAGCAGGGCCGCGGCGTGCCCGCGCTGATCGCGGTCGCCCAGAACGCGACCAAGCGCGCCAAGAAGAAGGCTCTCGCCTACGCTGACGGCATCGGTGCCACGCGCGGCGGGGTGCTCGAGACGACCTTCGCCGAAGAGACCGAGACCGATTTGTTCGGTGAACAGGCCGTGCTCTGCGGCGGGGCCACCGAACTCGTCGTGCGCGGCTACGAGACCCTGGTCGAAGCCGGGTACCAGCCTGCGGTCGCCTATTACGAGTGTCTGCACGAACTGAAGCTCATCGTCGATCTACTCCACGAGGGCGGCATCACCAAGATGCATCGCTTCATCAGCGAGACGGCCAAGTACGGGGATTTGACGCGCGGTCCGCGCATCGTCAACAAGGCGACCAAGAAAGAGATGAAAAAGATTCTCACCGAGATTCAGCAGGGAAAATTCGCTCGCCAATGGATTGCGGAGAACAAGAACGGCCGGCGCAAGTACAGCAAGCTGCTCAAGGCGGATCTGAACCATTCGATCGAGAAGATCGGCACGAAACTGCGGGCGCGTATGCCGTGGCTGGAATCGGGTGCGGCGTAAGCGGCACCCGGTCGGTGCGACACCCGGATCGGTGAAAGAGGAGTCGTGAGATGACGGCGCGCACGATGTTCGAGAAAGTCTGGACGGCTCACGAGGTCGTACCCGAGACCCCGGACACGCCGGCCGTACTCTATATCGACCTGCATCTGATCCACGAGGTCACGTCCCCGCAAGCCTTCGCGATGCTCGCGGCGCGCGGCCTGCCGGTGCGCCGCCCCGACCGCACGCTCGCGACGCTCGATCACTCGACGCCGACGAGCAGTGAACAAATCTTCGGCAATGTGCCGATCCGCGTCGACGCAGCGGCCAGGCAAGTGCAGATGCTGGAGAAGAATGCGATCGACTTCGGTGTCGAGCTGTTCGGCATGCGCGACGCGCGACGCGGCATCGTGCACGTGATCAGCCCGGAACTTGGCTGCACCCAGCCCGGCATGACGATCGTCTGCGGCGACAGTCATACGAGCACGCATGGCGCGTTCGGCGCCCTCGCCTTCGGGATCGGCAGCACCGAAGTTGGCCATGTCTTCGCGACACAATGCCTGCTGCAACGCAAGCCCAAGACCTTCGCGGTCAATGTCGAGGGCAGTCTTGCGCCCGGCGTCACCGCCAAAGATTTGATCCTGGCGATCATCGGCAAGATCGGCGTCTCGGGGGGTACCGGTTACGTACTCGAATACCGGGGCGCCGCGATTCGCGCGCTCTCGATGGAAGAGCGCATGACCATTTGCAACATGTCGATCGAGGCCGGCGCGCGCGCCGGCATGATCGCCCCGGACGAAACCACGATTGCCTATCTGCGGGAACGTCCGCGCGCGCCGCGCGGTGCGGCTTGGGATGAGGCCGTGGCGCGGTGGCGCACGCTCGCGAGCGATCCCGGCGCCGAATTCGACGCGTCGGTCGACATCGATGCCTCGCAGCTCGAACCGATGATCACCTATGGCACCAACCCGGGCATGGTGGTCGCCATCAACGCGGCGATTCCGGTCCGGGCCGACGATCCGGTCGACCAGAAGGCGCTTGCCTACATGGGCTTCAAGGGCGGCGAGCGCATGCTCGGCAAGCCGGTCGACGTCGTCTTCATCGGCAGCTGCACCAATGGGCGACTCGAAGATCTACATGCGGCCGCGCGGATCCTGCGCGGTCGCACGGTGGCCAAGGGCGTGCACCTGTTGATCGTGCCCGGCTCGCAACAGGTCAAGCGCGAAGCCGAGGCGGCGGGTCTTGCCGACATCTTCAAGGCGGCCGGAGCCGATTGGCGCGAATCCGGCTGTTCGATGTGTCTCGGCATGAACGGCGACACCGTCGCCGCGGGTCAGTATGCCGTCAGCACCAGCAACCGTAATTTCGAGGGGCGGCAGGGAGTCGGCGCGCGCACGCTGCTCGCGAGCCCGTACACCGCGGCCGCGAGCGCCGTATTCGGCCGGATCTCCGATCCGCGACCCTTGTTGTAAGCGAGATTCGGCATGGAACCGATCACCCAACTGCACTCGACCACGGTCGTCCTGCCGTCCACGAACATCGACACCGATCAGATCATTCCAGCGCGATTCCTGACCGTCACCACCAAGCTGGGGCTGGGCAAGTCCCTGTTTGCGGACTGGCGCTATACGAGCGACGGGAGCCCCAATCCGGATTTCGTTCTGAACCAGGCCGCCGCCGCGGGCAGCCACATCCTCGTCGCGGGACACAATTTCGGTTGCGGCTCGTCGCGCGAGCACGCGCCGTGGGCGCTGGTGGACTACGGTTTCCGCGCGGTCATCAGCACCGCGATCGCGGACATCTTCGCCAGCAACGCCCTGAAGAATGGATTGCTGCCGATCGTGGTCGACCCCGCGACGCACGGCTGGCTGCTCGCGCATCCGGGCGCGGCCGTGACCGTCGACCTCGCCGCCCGGCGTCTCGAGTTACCGAACGGTACGAGCGTGAGCTTTCCGATCGAGGCCTTTGCCCGCCATTGCCTCTTGAACGGGCTCGACGAACTCGGCTATCTGCAAAGCAAGCTCGACGCCATCGCCGGCTACGAGTCCGCGCGCAGCGTCTGAGGAAACCTGCATGCATGCACTGATCACCGTATTGCCCGGCGACGGCATCGGCACCGAAATCACCGTGGAAGCCGTGCGTGCGCTCGAAGCCGTCGCGACGCGCTTCGGACACCGCTTCGAATTCGAATCCGCCCTGCTCGGCGGCGCGGCCATCGACGCGACCGGCGAGGCGCTGCCCGAGGCCACGCTCGCCGCGTGCCGGCGCGCCGATGCCATTCTGTTGGGCGCCGTGGGTGGCCCGAAATGGTCGCATCCCGATGCCAAGGTACGCCCTGAGCAGGGCTTGCTGCAATTGCGCAAAGCCTTGGGACTGTTCGCGAACCTGCGGCCCGTCGTGCCGCACCCGGCCGTGCTCGACGCGTCGCCGATCAAGGCCGAACTGCTGCACGGCGTCGACATCATGGTCGTGCGCGAACTCACGGGCGGAATTTACTTCGGTGACAAGCAGCGAACGGCGACCGAAGCCGTGGACGTCTGTCGCTACAGCGTGATCGAAATCGAACGCGTCGTGCGGCTCGCCGCCGGACTCGCGCGCGCACGCCGCCGCAAGCTCACGTCGGTCGACAAGGCAAATGTCCTCGAGACTTCGCGGCTCTGGCGCTCCGTCGTCGACCGCATCCTGCCGGCCGAGTTTCCCGAACTGCAATTCGAGCACATGCTCGTCGATGCGGCGGCGATGCACTTGATCAAGAATCCACGCGACTTCGACGTCATCGTCACCGAGAACATGTTCGGCGACATCCTCACCGACGAGGCCTCGATGCTCGCCGGCTCCTTGGGGATGCTGCCCTCGGCCTCGTTGGGCGCGAGCCAGCGGGGCGGTCTGTTCGAACCCATCCATGGCTCGGCGCCGGACATCGCCGGACGCGGTATCGCCAACCCCTACGCAACGATCCTGAGCGCTGCGATGCTGCTGCGCTATGCGCTGCAGCTGCCGGCCGAGGCCGCGGCCGTCGAAGAGGCCGTTTCCGCCGCGATTCTCGGCGGCGCGCGGCCGCAGGATCTACTCCCGCGCGGCGCGCCCGGCATCTCGACGCGCGCGGCGGGCGATGCGGTGCTCGCTGCGCTCGCCCGCGCTCGAGACTAGAGACGCGGCGCAGCGACCCCCGACAGACCCTACGCCCAGGCCGCCGCCGCGCTTTGCGTCGCTCGGTCCAAGGCCTGGGTCAGATCCGCGAGCAGGTCCAGGGTCGCCTCGATACCGACCGATACCCGCATCAGCCCCGGGCCGATCCCGGCGCGCAGCCTCGCCTCCGCATCCATGCCGGCGTGCGTCATCGTCGCCGGGTGCGCAATCAGACTCTCCACGCCGCCCAAGGACTCGGCGAGCGTGAAACACTGCAGCCCGGCGAGGAAAGCGCGCACTGCCGCCTCGCCGCCCGCCAGCTCGAAACTCAGCATGGCGCCGAAGCCGCGTTGCTGTTTCGCCGCCAGGTCGTGGCCCGGATGACGCGCGAGGCCGGGATAGTAGACCTGGGTGACGGCCGGATGGGACTCGAGCGCGGCGACGATGGCCGCCGTATTCTCGGCATGCACCCGCAAGCGCGCGCTCAAAGTACGCAGGCCGCGCAAGGTCATGAAACTGTCGAATGGCGCACCGGTGACGCCGATCGCATTCGCCCACCAGCGCAGCTGCTCCGCTCGTTCGGCCGTGGCGGCAATGACTGCACCGCCGACCACGTCGCTGTGGCCGTTCAGGTACTTGGTGGTCGAATGCATCACGTAATCGGCGCCCAGCGCGAGCGGCTGCTGCCACAGCGGCGATAGAAAGGTGTTGTCGGCGACCACGAGCGCACCGACCGCATGCCCCTGGTCCGCGAGGGCGCGGATGTCGACGATGCGCAGCAGCGGATTGCTCGGGGTTTCAATCCAGACGAGCGCCGGGAGTGCGGTAAACGCGCGCGCCAGCGCCTCCGGATCGCCTTGGTCAATGAAATCGACGACGAGATTGCCCTGCCGGTGCAGGGCCGTGAGCAGCCGGAAAGTACCGCCATAACAGTCGTGCGGCGCAAGCACGCGCGAGCCGGCGGGCAGCGTCGCAAGGATCAGCGTAACCGCGGCGAGCCCGGTGCAGGTCACGACGGCGCCGGCACCGCCCTCGAGGTCGGCCAGAGCCAGCCCAAGTTGATCGCGCGTCGGATTGCCGGAACGCGTGTAATCGTATTTGCTGCGCGGCGCATTGAAGCCGTCGTAGGCAAAGTTCGTCGACAGATAGATCGGCGGAACCACGGCGCCGTACTGCGTGTCCGCGTCGATGCCCGCCCGCACGGCACGCGTGGCGGGCTGTCGGGGTGGTGTGCCAGTCACTGTAGAGTCTCCGTGAGCGCTTGTTCGAAAATGGGTTGCAACGCGGCGCCCTCCTTGAGGAAGGCGTCGTGGCCGTAGATGGAATCGATTTCGACGAGCCGCGCCGGGCCGCCGAGACCTTCGCGCAGGCTGCGCATGTCGGCCACGGGCACGAGTTGGTCACTGCGCACGGCGACCAGCGTCGTCGGTGTGCGCACCTCGCGCGGATCGATTGCGAACAGGTCGATCGATTCGCTCAGCGTGAGGAAGGATTCCGGTCGATACCGCTCTACATAGCGATCGCCGCGCGCAAACAAGTAATCCTCGACCGGGAAGCGAAAGCGCTCGGCGCCGCGCACGGGGGCACCGCTGAATCGCGTCGCGAATTCACCGGCACTGCGATAAGTCGTCATCGCGAGCGCGCGGGCAAGCCGCAGCCCGCCCACGCGATCGCCGCGCGCCAGGGCTTCGCGCACAATCTGGCGCTGCACGCTGCGCCAGGCGGTGGCCAGCACTTGCGCCCGGTGGGCGGCGCAGAGCACGAGCAGACGCACGACGCGATCGGGAAAGCGTGCCGCAAACGCGAGCCCCACCATGCCGCCGTAGGAGGCACCGACGATCGCGTGGAGGCGCCCCTCCCCCAGCCGCTGCACCAGCACAGCGAGCGCGGCAGCCTGGTCGTAGGCACTCAATGCAGGGAAGGCGGTGCCGCTCGCGGGCGTCGTACTGTCGCCGGCGCCGCCGAGATAGTCGATGCCGAGCACGCGGTAGCGGTTCGTGTCGAGGGCCCGCCCCGGTCCCGCGACTTCGGACCACCAGGCATCGCCGCGCGCCGCAGCGGCCGCGGAGCCCGCGACCCGGCGGTGTGCGGAAATCCCGCCCAGGGCCGCGACCAACGGAGCATCCGAGGGACCCTCGATGCGAAAACTCAAGCGTGCCGCGTCCAGCTGCTCGCCGTGATGCAGGACCCAGGGACCCGGTAATTCGATGGCTTCTTCCACGGTCACGTCGTCTACTCGCTCCAGTCAGCTCGTGATGCCTCCTGAGGAGCAGTAACGCTCGTCGGACCTGATGCTTGCGGCGAACCGCCGGATACCGCAGGCCACTCATCTACCGGTGAGGAGCTTTGCCTCGCCACCGCAGGAGTTGGCACCGTTCCTTCAGGGTTTGCACCCCGGGGTGGTTGCCCCGGCTTCGAAGGGCCTTTCCCTCAGCCGGTCTAGATGAGCCGCAGAATCTTAAGCAGCGGCCGCTTTCGCGTCAAGCGGGGGCGCCGGGCCCGCTTGCATTCAACCCGATAACGTATTAATGTACTACTACGTTAATACGTTATAGCAAACCCTGGTACGTCATAGCAAGCCACTCACCCAGAGCGACCTCGACCGAGCCCTCATGAAAACCAACCGCCCCGTCACGATCCGTCAGGAGCAGCAGCACGAGCGTGCACTCTGTGCGGCCATCCTCGAGTTGCAGAGCGTCGAGGAGTGCCGCAGCTTCTTTCGGGATCTCTGCACGCCGGCGGAACTGCAGGCCATGGCGGATCGCTGGGCGGTCGTCGAATTACTGGAACGCGGACTGCCCTACCGCGAAATCCACAAGCAGACCGGCGTCAGCGTCACGACGATCGGCCGCGTCGCCCGGTTCCTGACCGCGGGCAACGGCGGCTATCGCGTCGTCACGGAGCGGCTGATCGCCGGTCGCAACCCGTGAGCGCGGCCGCCCCGATGCGCCTGCGTATCGCCGTGCAAAAGAGCGGCCGGCTCACCGACAGTTCGCTCGAACTGCTGGTCCGTTGCGGCCTGAAATACAGCCGCGGCAAGGATCAGCTGATGTGCTACGGCGAGAACATGCCGCTCGACGTGCTGTTCGTGCGCGACGACGACATCCCCGACCTCGTCCAGGAGGACGTCTGCGATCTAGGCTTGGTCGGCTTGAATGTCGTCGAGGAGAAACGCCTGGCGTTCGTCGCCCGCGGTCTCGCGCCGCTGTTCGAACAGATCCAGCTCATGGATTTCGGCCGCTGCAAACTGTGCATCGCCGTACCCGACGGCTTCGAGTATCGGGGCGCGGCCTCACTCGCCGGCAAGCGCATCGCGACCACGTATCCGAACATCCTGGGTCGATTCTTGTCCGAGCGCGGGATTCGTGCCGAAGTCGTCGTGCTCTCCGGCTCGGTCGAAATCGCGCCGCGCCTGGGCCGCGCGGACGTGATCTGCGATCTGGTCTCGACGGGCTCGACTCTCGCCGCGAATCACTTGCGCCAGGTCGAGACCGTGCTCGAGAGCCAGGCTGTGCTGATCCGCACGCCCGTGCCGATCCCTGCCGAGAAGCAGGACTGGACGCGCCGGCTGCTGATGCGCATCGATGGCGTCGAGCAGGTCAAGGGCAGCAAATACATCATGCTGCACGCGCCGCGCTCCGCACTGGCCGCGATCGCAAAACTGCTGCCGGGCAGCGAGGCCCCGACCGTGATCCCGCTCGACGGCTTGGGTGACCGCGTCGCCGTGCACGCAGTCTGCCGCGAGAACGTCTTTTGGGAGACACTCGAGGAACTCAAGAAGGTCGGGGCGAGTTCGGTGCTCGTGCTGCCCGTCGAAAAGATGCTGGCCTGAACCATGCGTGTGCTCGAGTGGAATGCACTGAACCCCGACGAACGTCGGCGGGCGCTCGAACGGCCGGCGCTGCGCGATGAGGCCGCGGTCGCCGCGACGGTCCGCGAGATCATCAGCACGGTTCGCCGCGACGGGGATGCCGCGCTGTTCGCTTACACCGAACGCTTCGACGGCGTGCGGCTCGAATCGCTCGCCGTGACGGCGGCGGAGTTCGCGAGCGCCGAACGCGCACTCGCCGCCGATGCGCACGCGGCGATCGAGACCGCGATCGCGACCGTACATCGCTTCCATGCGGCGCAGGGCGCCGCGGCGCTGCGCGTCGAGACCGCGCCGGGCGTGGTCTGCGAACGCTTTAGTGTACCGATCCGCGCGGTCGGCTTGTACGTGCCCGCGGGCTCGGCCCCGCTGCCGTCGACCGCGATCATGCTGGCCGTGCCCGCCGCCATCGCCGGCTGTCCCGAGCGCGTCCTCTGCACGGCACCCGGGCCCTCAGGCGCGGCCGACCCGGCCGTGCTCGTGGCCGCGCGCAAAGCCGGCGTCGAGCGCATCTACAAGGTCGGCGGCGCGCAAGCGGTCGCCGCCATGGCCTACGGCACGTCCACGGTGCCGAAATGCGACAAGATTTTCGGTCCCGGCAATGCCTGGGTCACGGCCGCCAAGTTGCTGGTCGCGAACGATGCGGCCGGCGCCGCCGCCGATCTGCCCGCGGGCGTCACAGAAGTGCTGGTCGTCGCCGACGAGACGGCGCGCGCGGAGTTCGTCGCCGCCGATCTGCTGGCCCAGGCCGAACACAGCCCCGACGCGCAAGCCTTGCTGGTCACGAACTACGCGCCACTGGCGCAGGCGGTTGCCGCCGAAGTCAGCCGCCAGGCGCGCGGCTTGAGCCGAGGCGCGATCCTCGCCGCCTCGATCGCGAACATGCGCTTGATCGTCGTGGACTCGCTGGACCTGGCGTTCGAGATCGCGAACCGCTATGCGCCCGAACATCTGTTGCTGGAGGTGCGCGAACCGCGCCGCTGGCTGGCTCGCGTGAGTGCGGCGGGCGCCGTGTTCCTCGGCAGTTGGTCGCCGGAATCGATGGGCGATTACTGCAGCGGGCCGAACCACACCTTGCCGACCTACGGGTATGCCCGGGTCTACAGCGGTCTTTCGCTCGAGGACTTTCAAAAGCGCATCACGGTCCAGGAATTGAGTCCGGCCGGGTTGCAGGGCCTGGGACCCACGGCGCAAGTGCTCGCGCGGCTCGAGGGACTCGATGCGCACGCGGCCGCCGTGACGATCCGCCTCGCCGCCTTGCGGGACGCGACGCCGTGAGCTGCGTGCCGCGATGAGCCCGGGCGCCGCCAAACTTCCGCTCGCTGCACTGATGCGACCCGAGATCCTCGCGCTCAAGGCCTATGCGCACGCGGCGTGGCTGCCGCATCTGACGCGCTTGCATGCCAATGAGGCACCGTGGCGCCCTAGCGACGATCACAGCGAGGCCGGACTCAACCGGTATCCGGAGCCTCAGCCGGCGGCGCTGCTCGAGCGTCTCGCCGCGGTCTATGCAGTGCCGGCGCGCAACATTCTGGTGACGCGCGGCAGCGACGACGCGATCGACGTACTCTCGCGGATTTTCCTGCGCGCCGGCGAGGATGCAATCTTGCAGTGCTCGCCGACTTTCGGCATGTACCAAGTCGCGGCACGCATCCAGGGGGCCGAGGTCATCGACGTGCCGCTCGAGCGTGCGCAGCACTGGCGGCTCGATCCCGAGCGCCTGCTCGCCGCCTGGACGCCGCGGGTCAAACTGGTTTACCTTTGTTCGCCCAACAACCCGACCGCGAACTTGCTCGACATCGCGGCCGTCGAGACCGTCTGCGAGGCGCTCGCCGGCAAGGCCGTGGTCGTGATCGACGAGGCGTATATCGAGTGGACGGCGCAGGCGAGCACAACCACCTGGCTCGCCCGTTATCCCACGCTCGCGATCCTGCGCACGCTGTCGAAGTCGCATGCGCTCGCAGGCGCCCGCGTCGGCGCCCTGATCGGCCCGGAAGCACTGATCGAGATCGGCCGGCGCGTGCTACCGCCCTATTGTCTCGCCGAGCCGACGATCGCGGCGGCACTGCGCGCCCTTGGCTCGGCGGAACTCGCGCTGACAAAAAGCCGCATCACGGCACTGCTCGCGGAGCGCGAGTATCTGCGGGCCGGCCTCGCCGATTCCCCGCTGGTCGCGACCGTGTGGCCCAGCGACACGAACTTCTTGCTGATCGACAGTCCAGCGGCCGATGAATTTCTGCGTGCCGCGATGCATGGCGGTACGATCGTCCGCGACTTGCGGGCCTACCCGGCGCTCGCGCAATCGCTGCGCGTCACGGTCGGTGCGCGCGCCGACAACGATGCCTTGCTGAATAGCGTGGCGGCCTCATGAGCGGCACTGGCAGCACCTCGAGCGGCACCGGCGACGCCATGATCGGCAAGCGCATCGTCTTCGTCGACCGCGACGGTACCTTGATCGAGGAGCCCGCCGACGAGCAAGTCGACCGGCTCGACAAGATCCGGCTCATGCCGGGCGTGATCGCGGCGCTGCTCGAGTTGCGGCGCGCGGGCTTCGAGTTCGTGATGGTGACCAATCAGGATGGCCTCGGCACGGCGAGCCTGCCGACCGAGGCATTCGAGTCCGCGCAACGCTTTTTGCTCGAGTTGTTCGCCTCGCAAGGGATCGAGTTTGCCGCCGTCTGCGTCTGCCCGCATTTCCTGCGCGACGCTTGTGGCTGCCGCAAGCCGAAGCTCGGCATGGTGGCGGCGTACCTCGCCGCGAATCCGGTCGACACGGCGCGCAGCTACATGATCGGCGATCGCGATACGGATCTGGAATTCGCCGCGAACCTCGGCGTGGAAGGATTGCGCGTACGGCGTCATGGCGCGGCCACCGAGACTTGGGCCGCGATTGCCGCGCGCATCACGGGCGCGGCGCGACGCGCCCACGTGCATCGCAAAACAAAGGAAACGGACGTCGAGGTCCGCATCGACCTGTCGCGGGAAGGCCCGAGCCGTGTCGCGACGGGCTTGGGCTTCTTCGATCACATGCTCGAGCAGATCGCCAAGCACGGTGGCTTCGCGCTGGACCTCGCGTGCCGCGGCGATCTGCACATCGACGAACACCACACGGTCGAGGACTGCGCGCTCGCGCTCGGGTCGGCGCTGCGCGAAGCGCTGGGCGCGAAGCAAGGCATCGCGCGCTACGGCTTCCTGCTCGCCATGGACGAGGCCGAGGCCCAGGTGGCGCTCGACCTCTCGGGACGGCCGTATTTCACCTGGGAGGGCCGCTTGCAGCGCGAGCGCATCGGTGACCTGCCGACGGAGCTCGTACCGCATTTTTTTCGCTCCTTGGCCGAGACGCTGGGCGCGGCACTGCATCTGCAGGTGCGCGGCGAGAATACGCATCACATGGTCGAGTCGTGTTTCAAGGGCGTGGGACGGAGTCTGCGCCAGGCGATCCGCATCGAAGGCAGCGAGCTGCCGAGTACGAAGGGCAGCTTGTGAACGGGATCGCGACATGAGCGCCCGCGACGTCGTGATCATCGCCACGGGCGGCGCGAACATCGCCTCGCTGCAGTTCGCGCTCGAGCGCCTCGGTGCCGCCGCGCGCGTGTCCGCCGATCCGCTCGAGATTCGCGCAGCCTCGCATGTGATCCTGCCCGGCGTGGGCGCGGCGGCCGACGCCATGCGCAGACTGCGCGCAGCGCAGCTCGATGCGGTGATTCCCAGCCTCACGCAGCCGGTGCTCGGGATCTGTCTCGGCATGCAGCTGCTGCACGCCGCTTCCGACGAAGGGGCGACCGCCTGCTTGAGCGTGATCCCCGGCCGCGCGCAGCGCTTCGCCGACGCGCCGGGCCAGCCGGTGCCGCACATGGGCTGGAACACGCTAGAGCTCGCCGGCGACTGCGCCCTGTTCGATGGGCTCACGTCGGGGGCTTACGCCTATTTCGTGCACAGCTATGCCCTGCCGCGCTCCGCAGCGACGATCGCGACGACCGAGTACGGCGTCACTTTCAGCGCCGCAGTGCAGTGGCATAATTTTGCCGGTGTGCAATTCCATCCCGAACGGTCCGCGACGGTCGGCGCACGCATCCTGCAAAATTTTCTCAACTCCTGAAGCTCGGGGGCAACGAGGTACAATGCAGCTGATCCCTTCCATCGATTTGCGCGGCGGCCGATGCGTGCGCCTATTACACGGCGATTTCTCCGCTGAAACCTTGTACGCGAGCGAACCGCAAGACCTCGTCGCGAAGTACCGTGATCTCGGTGCCGAATGGATCCACATCGTCGACCTCGACGGCGCGCGCGACGGTGCGGGCGGCAATCGTGGCGTCATCGCGGCGCTCGCGCAGCAGGGCGGCGTGCGTCTGCAAGTCGGCGGCGGCCTGCGCGACCGCGCTGCCGTGGACGACATGCTGAGCCTGGGCGCCGGGCGAGTCGTCGTCGGCAGCGCCGCGGTCACGCAGGTCGAGGCAGTACGCGAGTGGCTCGAGGAGTTCGGGCCGGAGCAAGTGACGCTCGCGTTCGACATCCGGCTGGACCCCAGCGGCCGGCCGTGCGTGGCGACCCACGGTTGGCGCGAACAGTCGGCCTTGAGCCTCTGGGACGCGGTCGCGAATTTCACCGCACACGGGCTCAAGCACGTGCTCTGCACCGACGTGAGCCGCGATGGCGCGCTGGTTGGGCCGAACGTGCCCCTGTACCGCGAAGCAGTCGGCCGCCATCCCAGAATCCAGTGGCAGGCCTCGGGCGGAGTGCGCGATCTGCACGATCTCGCGGCGCTCGCCGATACGGACGTGGCGGCCGCGATTTCCGGCAAGGCGCTGCTCGATGAGCTGATTCCCACCGAGGAGCTGCAAGCATTCTTGCCAAACGCATAATCCCCTGTCTCGACGTACGCGACGGCGTCGTCGTCAAAGGTGTGCGCTTCCGCGACCACCGGGTCGTCGGCGACATCCTCGAACTCGCGCAGCGTTATCGTGACGAGGGCGCGGACGAGCTCGTCTTTTACGACATCACGGCCAGCCCCGACGACCGCGTCGTCGATCGCGGCTGGGTGAGCCGCGTCGCCCGCCTGCTCGATATTCCCTTTTGTGTGGCCGGCGGCATTCGCTCCGTCGCCGAGGCCGAAGCGGTCTTGGGTGCGGGCGCCGAAAAGATTTCCGTCAATTCGCCCGCGCTCGCTCAGCCCAGGCTCATCGATGCGCTGAGTGCGCGCTTCGGCTCGCAATGCGTGGTCGTCGGCATCGACAGCCACACGCAGGATGGCGACTACCGCGTACAGCAATTCACCGGCGACGCACAGCGCTCGCGCGATACGTTTCGCCGCACCGTCGACTGGGTCCGCGAGGTGCAACTGCGCGGTGCCGGCGAGATCGTGCTCAATTGCATGGCCAGCGACGGCGTGCGCGGCGGCTACGACCTGCAGCAGTTGCAGGCGGTGCGCGCGATCTGCAAGGTTCCGCTGGTCGCATCCGGAGGCGCCGGCTCGATTGAGCATTTCCACGCAGTCTTCGCCACCGCAGGCGTCGATGCGGCCCTCGCCGCCAGCGTTTTTCATTCCGGGCAGATCGCGATCCCGGACCTGAAGCGCGAGCTGCGCGGCGCCGGCATCGAGGTCCGCCCATGACGACGCACGCGGGCTCCGCGCCACCCGACATCACCGCGCTGCCCGAACTCGACTGGGCCAAGGGTGAGGGCTTGTTGCCGGCGATCGTCCAGGATGCGAGCACCAGCGCCGTGCTGATGCTCGGCTATATGAACGCGGAGGCCTTGGCCGAGACGCAGCGCAGCGGCCGGGTCACGTTCTGGAGCCGCAGCAAGCAGCGGCTCTGGACCAAGGGCGAGACCTCCGGACATTTTCTCTTGCTGCGGGCGATTGTCGCCGACTGCGACCGTGACACCTTGTTGATCCTGGCCGAGCCCCGGGGGCCGGTCTGCCACGTCGGTACGCCGACCTGTTTCGGCGTGGCTGCGCCGCAAGCGGCGGCAACGCAGGTGGCGTTCCTGAGCGAGCTGGAAGGCGTGATCGGTCAGCGCATCGCCGAGCGCCCTGCCGGCAGCTATACGACGAAACTGGTCGATGCGGGCATCCTGCGCATCGCGCAAAAAGTCGGCGAAGAGGGTTTGGAACTAGCGCTCGCGGCCGTTGCGCAATCCGACGAGAAGATCCTCGGCGAAGCCGCGGACCTCGTTTATCACGCGCTCGTGTTGCTCGCCGTCAAGAACCTGTCATTGGGTCAAGTGGCCGCCGAACTCGCACGCCGGCATGCGCATCGACCCTGAGTACCGCCTCGTCGTCGCGAAAGCGGCGCGTCGACTCAGACTCTATGCAGGCGATGCCTTGCTCGAAGAGTTCAGCATTGCGATCGGTCGCAATGCGCTCGCCGACAAGCAGGTCGAGGGCGACGAGGCCACTCCGCTCGGAGAGTTCAGGATCTGCGCCAAGAATCCGCACAGTCGCTACTGCCGCTCGCTGTGCTTGAGTTACCCGAATACGGAACATGCCGACCGCGGCCTGCGGTCCGGGTTGATCAGCGGCGCTGAGCATGCCGCGATCTTGGACGCACTTGCCTCAGGGCGTATGCCGCCGCAGAAAACGCGTCTCGGCGGCGAGATCTACCTGCACGGCCAGGGGAGCGCGGGTGACGGCGCGACGCGCGGCTGCATCGCGCTCGCTGACGAGGCGATCCTGCGGCTGTTCGACCTGCTCGCCCTGGATACGCCGGTCACGATCCTGCCCTAGTGGGTGCAAGTCTGCCTCAGCGGGCGTCACCGAACGCCGCCTCCGAGCTGCGCGTAGATCCCGCTGACCGCGCGGTCGGGCACACCGGCGCCGCGCGTCCATTCCCAGCGCTCTCGCGTGCTGATCAGGGTCTGCGCCTCGAGCAGGGACAAGGTGCCGACCAGCTCGCCAACCTGCAGCGCGATCGCGAGTTCGGGCTCGCCCGACCGTTCGAGCGCGGCGACGAGGCGCGGCGAGGATTCCCAATGGCGCGCAATGCGCTGGGACATCCCTGCGCCCAAGCTCGTGATCAAGCTCATGCACACCGCGGCATCCGGGCGCAGCCCGCGCTGCTGCTCGTATTCGTCGAGTGTGACCCCGTAGACGACCAGCGGTCCGAGTGCGCTCAGCAAGGCCAACAGCTGTGCCTCGAAGCGATCCTCGGGTCGCGTGGCGGCGGCATAGAGTTCGGCAGCGCGCGCGGCGCGCTCAGTGCGCTCCCACAAGAGGCGCGGAAAACGCGGGAAGTTCGTGCGTGTTGCGCGAAACACCGGCTGCATCATCGCCGTGGCGAGCAGACCGCGCAGCGCGTCGACGCCGAGCACGACAAGGGCGCGCTGAATGGTTTCGATCGGTGCGGCCGAGGTGCGGTAGAGCGAGGAATTGGCCAGGCGCAGCACATCGGCGGCCAATACCGGATCATGCGAGATCATGGTCGCGAGTCGCGGGGATGCCGAACCCGGATCCTCGAGCGTGCGCAGCAGTTGCGGCATCAGCGTCGGTCGGCGCGGCAGCCGCTGGGTCTGCAGCGCCCCGCTGCGCAGCGCGGCCCGAATCGCATCGGCGACGTGTTCGTGGGCGCCGCCGACCTGCTCGGCCGGTGCTGTGAACGCAATGCGCCAGACCCGTTCGGTTGCGAGGCGGTTGGCCGTTTCGACCCGGTCCACATCGACCGAGTCGACCGGGATCGCGGTCGGTGCGGCAGCCACGCGGACGGCCGCAAACGTCGGCAGCCGCCGGTGCGCCAGGTACCACAAGGACCCGCCGCAGACCACTGCGATTACGATTGCGACTGCGAACATCCGGCACTACCTCTCACTCGAGGAGGCCATCGGCGCGCAGGAGGATTTCTTGAGACAAACGGGTATCCTGCGCAGTTTGCAGGTCGTCGCATGTTCAATATCGCTCGAACCGGGGTCGCGTTGCTGGTCCTGCCGGGCGCACTCGCCGGCGCGCTCGCCACACCGACGCCGGCCGCGGCGCAGTGGCCGACCGATATTTCCCAGCCCGGGTTGCTGTGGACGCCCGGCTACTGGGCCGCCGAGGCCGAGCCCGGCAGCGGTTCAACCCTCCTACGCCGTTACCGGCGAAAAGCTGAGCGCGATTGCGGCTTCGAGTGACGCCGCGGCTGCACATGAGGCACCGGCGATGCGGCAGAATGCGCCTCCAAGACCGCCGGCGACGCCCCGCGTGCCGGCGACGCCTCAGACCGTGCCCAAGGCGCAGCCGAAACCCGCAGAAAAGGACGAGCATGAACACCATCCAGCATGACCCGGCGGCACACCGCTTCACGACCACCGAAGAGGGTTGGGAAGCCGTGCTCGAATATCGCTTGAGCGATGGCGTGATGAGCATTACCCACACGGGCGTCCCCGCGCCGATCGCCGGCCGCGGTATCGCTGCGGAACTGATGCGCGCGGCGGTCGACGCGGCGACCCAAGCCGGGTGGCGTATCGATCCGGTATGCTCGTATGCCGCGGCTTTCTTGCGTCGCAACCCGAGCACCGACGCGAGAGAAATACTCTCCGGATCCGCCTGTCGCCAAGTTCGGACAAATTGACAGCGCGCACACGCGGCCGCAACTTCAGCGGGTAGATCAACCCGCTTGGAGTACGGCGCGCAATGCACCGCGATGCGATCGCTTATGCACGGCTCATGCACGAGTCGATGAATTACGTGCAAGCCGCAGCCTATCGAGACAAGAGTCGCGAGCAAGCCGTGGCCGCCCGTTTGCTCGCCGATACGAGCGCCTGGGAGCGCTGGGAAGCCGAACACGCCGGACTCATGCGCAAGGTCGGGCGCTTGGGACAGCTCGCCGAACAGCGCGCCGCGCTCAAGATGACGAACTTTCAACTGATCCATCGCAAGGCCTTGTTCGAGTACCTGCGCGACCATGAGGTTCGCGGCGTCGAGCGGCCGCGGATCCTAGCCCATTTCCGGATGGCCCTGCATTACGAGCACGCGGTCATTGCCGAGCACCGCGTCTACGTACGCAAGGCCTGCAGCTTCTTGTGCACCGGCCATCTCGGCCTCGAGGTGCTGCGCGATGCGGGCTTCAGCGACCCCATGCAGCGCTACGAGGAACTGTACGCGGAATACTTCGAATTATATTGTCGGGTGAATTGTGCCGCGCCGGACGCGGCGCCCGAGCCTCGGCGCGCGCTGCTGCCCTTGCTCAAGCATCAACTCAATGAATGGCGGCGAGCGATCTTGCAACCGCGCGCCGAGTTGCCGCGCTTGTTGCGCGACGCGGAACTGCGCCGCCCGACCGGCGATACGCAGAGCAACCGTATCCTGCCCTGGCCCAAGGAGCGCGACTAAGGCCCAAGTGGCAGCCGCGATTCTTACGGGAAGAGGCGACCTGTCCTACACAGAGTCTCGGCGCCGTGAGGCTGCCGGCTCGCGTCGAGACTCCAATACTGTCGGTTTATTGCTTCCGGTCACTGCCCACGCGAGCCGGATCGTCATAAACCGATTCAAGAAACCGATTCAAGGAGTTGTCACCATGTCGTCTGCAAAACCAGTTCTCCTGGCCGTGTCGTCCCTGCTGCTATCAGCCTCGCTCGCCGCGTCCGCCCAGAACGTCAGCACCCAGCCGAGCACCGGCGTCGCCGGTAGCGGCAGCATGCAGAGCAACGCCGCGGGCACGGCGGGCGCCGACGGCGATTTCGTGGCCAAGGCCGCGCAAGCCGGTCACGAAGAAGTCGCAGATGCACGCCAGGCGATCGAGGATAGCAATCGACCGGACGTCAAGCGCGTCGCCGCGATGCTACGCCGCGATCATACGATGGCCGACCGCAAGCTCGCGCGCATTGCCAAGCGCGACGGACTCGCCCTGCCGCCGCCGGGCAGCACTCCAAACACGACCGTTGCGAGCTATTCGGATAGCGATTACATTTCGAGTCAGATCAAGGCGCACCAGGATGCGATCGCGCTGTTCCAGAACGAGAGTCAGAACGGCCAAAATCCACAACTGAAAGCCTTCGCACGCCGCACCTTGCCGAAGCTCGAGCACCACTTGCACGCGTTGCAGAAACTGCAGAACGCTTGAGACCCCTGCAGGGGCACGGCGCCCATGCGGATTCCGGCGCAAATCCTGAGCGCCGGAATCCCGCGCTGTGTTAATTTACGTGCTGTCGCTCGACCTGGGGGAGCGGAGGGAGGCAGCATGAAGGACCTGACGGAAAGCTCGGTCGCGAAGCACATCATCCAGATGTCCATCCCGATCGCGGCAGGGATGCTATTCCAGACGCTTTATTTCTTGATCGATTTGTATTTCGTCGCGCGCATCGGCGACGCTGCGCTCGCGGGCGTCGGCGCAGCCGGCAACTTTACCTTTCTGGTGTTCGCGCTCACGCAGGTGCTCGGCGTCGGTGCCGTGACCTTGATTTCGCAGGCGGTCGGTCGCAAAGATCGCGCCGATGCCACGCTCGTCTTCAATCAAAGCCTCGCGCTGTCGGCGCTCTGCGCCCTCATTACGCTCGTCTTCGGCTATGCGCTCGCCCGCCCTTATATGGTCAGCTTGGCTGCGAGTCCCGCGACCGTGGCTGCGGGCGTCGATTATTTGCGCTGGTTCCTGCCGAGTCTCGCGTTGCAATTTGCGCTGGTCGTCATGGGCTCGGCGCTGCGCGGCACGGGGATCGTACAGCCGACCATGGTCGTGCAAGTGCTCACGGTCATCATCAATGCCGTGCTGGCCCCCGTGCTGATCGCCGGCTGGGGAACGGGCCATGCGCTCGGGGTTGCGGGCGCGGGCCTCGCGAGCTCGCTCGCCGTCGCGTTCGGCGTCCTGCTCCTCGGTGTCTATTTCCTGCGCCTCGAGAAATACGTGGGCTTCGATTCCGCGCAGTGGCGCCCGCGGCCGATCGTCTGGGGCCGGCTGCTGCGCATCGGCTTGCCGGCAGGCGGCGAGTTCGCGCTGATGTTCGTGTTCATGGGCGTGATGTACTCGGTCACACGCCGCTTCGGCGCCGATGCACAGGCGGGTTTCGGCGTCGGCTTGCGCGTCATGCAATGCCTGTTCCTGCCGGCGATGGCCGTGTCATTCGCAACCGCGCCGATCGTCGGCCAGAATTTTGGCGCCGGGAAATTTGCGCGGGTGCGGGAGACCTTCGCGATCGCCGCGCTGACCGGCGGCGTCATCATGGCCGTGCTGTCGGCACTTGCGCAGTGGCGGGCAGGCTCCCTGATTCACTTCTTCACGGCGGATCCGGTGGCGCTGGCGGTCGGCGCTCAGTTTCTGCACATCTGCTCGTGGAACTTCATCGCCACCGGTCTCGTGTTCACCTGTTCAGGCGTCTTTCAAGGTCTCGGCAACACGATGCCCGCCGTCATCAGTTCGGCGACGCGCTTGCTGAGCTTCGTGATCCCGGTGCAATGGCTCGCGACGCAGGCGGACTTTCAGATCGTGCAGATCTGGTACGTCTCCGTCGCGAGCGTGGCCGTTCAGGCATTGACGAGTCTGTGGCTGGTGCGCGCCGAGTTCCGCAAGCGCCTGAGCCCCGAGCAAAAGAAGGCTCCGGTACCGGACGGCGCAGCGGCCGAGACCTAACCCAGCATTGGCCGGGACCGAGACCCTCGTTGCGCCGGCCGACTTGCAGCCCGCGGCCGGACAGCAATCAACCGGCCGACGCACTCCCGGCCGTCGCCAAGATCAGGACGTTCGCAAACGGCGTGCCCGCGCTCATCGGCCTGATTTCGGTGCCGAAGCCGCACTCTGCGAGTACTGCGCGCCAATCGACGACGCTCCGGCAATGCTGCCGCAACGACCACTGGCCGCGCAACGCAAGCACGCATTGATCGGCCAGGCGCGTGAGCCCGTAGCGCCAGCCGGCTTGCCGGTCGGCGACCCTCAGTATCATCAGGCCATGCGCGGGCAGCGCCGCGCGCACGCGGCAGAGAACCGAGCGCTGACTCGCGGGCTCCAGGTACTGCATGACATCGAGCAGCAAGACGACATCGGCACGGCCGAGGTCCGCCGTGCAAATGTCGCCCTCGTGGATCTCGACGCGCTCGCCGAATGCGCGGCGTGCCCTATGCACCGCGCGCGGGCGCAATTCGATCCCGCGTATCGAAGTCGGCCGCGGCGGCGGCGCCCAGTTCACGGGCCAGGTGCCCCGGCGTTCGCTCTCTGCGGCGGCCAGCAAGCAGGCCGCGATCAAGCCCTGCCCGCAGCCCAGATCGAGAATGCGGGCACGTTCCCGCAGCAGCCCGTCGCGCAGCAACTCGCGGTAGACGGGATCGCCGCGCAGCTTGCCGCGCGCGAAGTAGTAGGCGAATCGTCCCGCGCGCCGATAGGGAGCGGTCGCCGCGGCGAGCAACGCGCCTTCATTCAAGGCTTGCGCAGGGCGGCCGCATCGCGGGCCAGCGCCTCAATCGCAGCCCAATCGCCCGCCTCGAGCAGATTCGTGGGGGCGAACCAGGAACCGCCGACGCAGACGACGTTGGGCAGCGCGAGAAAGTCCGCAGCAGTCGCGCGCGTGATACCGCCCGTGGGACAGAACAGCACATCCGGGAACGGCGCCCCCAAGGCTTTGAGCATCGCAATGCCGCCGGCCTGCTGGGCCGGAAAGAGCTTCAGGACGTCATAGCCGAGCGCGCGCGCGGCGATCAGCTCAGTGGGCGTCATGACGCCCGGCAGCAGCGGGAAACGGGCACCGCGTGCGGCCGCAGCCAAGTCCGGCGTCAGACCCGGAGTCACGCCGAACTGCGCCCCGGCGCGGCCGGCGCCTGCGAAGTCGACGGGTCTGGTCAGGGTACCGACACCGACGACGGCCTCGGGCACCTCACGGCGCATGGCCTCGATCGCCGCGAGCGCAACCGGCGTGCGCAGGGTCACTTCGAGCACACGCAAACCGCCGGCTGCCAGCGCGCGCGCCAAAGGCACGGCTACCCTCAAGTCGGTGACGGTCAGCACCGGGATCACCGGAGCGAGGGCGACGATGTCACGGATGTTCACGAGATCCTCTGGTTTTGATCGACGCTGATGCGCATGCGAACGCCAAACTCGCGCGCGTTCACAGCAACGATATCGCGCCGGCCTCTGCATCGCCGGCATTGCGACGAAACGCAGCGAACAGCTCGCGGCCGGTCCCGAACTCACTGCGCACGGAACTCTCCGTCACGGTCTCACGCGACTGCCAGACCTCCGTGGGCACACGCGCCTCGAGCACACCGGCATCGCAATCGAGCCGCAGCAAGTCGCCGTCGCGCACGCGCGCGAGTGCGCCGCCCGCAGCGCACTCCGGGGTCACATGGATCGCGGCCGGGACGCTGCCCGACGCACCGGACATCCGGCCGTCGGTGACGATCGCAACGCGGAAACCGCGGCTTTGCAAGGACGCCAGCGACGGCGTCAGCTGGTGCAATTCCGGCATGCCGTTGGCGCGCGGACCCTGAAAACGCACGACCGCGATGAAATCCCGATCGAGACGGCCGGCTTTGAACGCGGCGATGACCTCTTCTTGATCGTCGAACACGATCGCCGGCGCCTCGATGATCAGATGGTCGGCGGGCATCGCCGAGGTCTTGATCACGGCCCGGCCGAGATTGCCTGCAAGCAATTGCAATCCGCCGTGCGTGCTGAATGGATTCGCTGCGGGCCGCAGCACGTCGAGATCGCCGCTCTCGGCCGGCGCCGGCCGCCAGGCCAGAGCCCCGTCGGCCAACCACGGCTCTGTGGCGTAGGCGCGCAAGCCCCGGCCCATGACCGTCTCGACATCCTCGTGCAACAGACCGGCGTCGAGCAATTCGCGGATCAGGAACGCCATGCCGCCGACGAGATGAAAGCGATTGACGTCGGCCGAGCCGTTCGGATAGATGCGCGCGAGCAAGGGCACGACGGCCGACAAGTCGCTGAAGTCGTCCCAGTTGATCGCGATACCGGCGCAGCGCGCGATCGCGACGAGATGCAGGGTATGATTCGTCGAACCGCCCGTGGCGAGCAAGCCGACGATTGCATTGACGAGCGCGCGTTCGTCGACGATTTTCGCGAGGGGCAGATACTCCGCGCCAAGCGCCGTGGTGCGCGCCGCGCGCTCCGTCGCAGCCGCAGTGAGCGCATCGCGCAGCGGCGTATTGGGCGCCACAAAGGCGGCACCGGGCACGTGTAGCCCCATGATCTCCATGAGCATCTGGTTGCTGTTGGCCGTACCGTAGAACGTGCAGGTGCCGGCCGTGTGATAACTCGCCGCCTCGGAATCGAGCAGCACCTCGCGGTCGACCTTGCCCTCGGCATAGAGTTGACGGATGCGCGCCTTCTCCTTGTTCGGCATCCCGGAGGGCATGGGTCCGCCGGGTACGAAAATCACGGGCAAATGACCGAAGGTCAGGGCGCCCATGAGCATGCCGGGCACGATCTTGTCGCAAATCCCGAGACACAATGCGGCATCGAACATGTTGTGGGCGAGCGCCACCGCGCTCGACATCGCGATCACGTCGCGGCTGAACAAGGACAGCTCCATACCGGGCTGACCCTGGGTCACGCCGTCGCACATCGCGGGCACTCCCCCCGCGAATTGTGCGACGGCGCCCGCCCCGCGCGCCGCGCGTTTGATCAAGGCGGGATAGTGTTCGAACGGCTGGTGGGCGGACAGCATGTCATTGTAGGCCGACAAGATCGCGATATTCGGCCACTGACCCTGGCGCAGGGCGTTCTTGTCGGCCGCATCCGAGGCGGCAAAGCCATGCGCGAGGTTGGTGCACGATAGAGATCGTCGCGCCGTGCCGCCGCGATGCGCAGCTTCGATCCGCGACAGGTAATCCCGGCGCGTGTCGGCACTGCGCGCACGTATCCGTTCGGTCACTTGCGCGACTTCGCGTTTCACCGACGTTTTCATCATGGGCCATTGTGCCATACCGGCGCCGCCTACAAGAAGGCGGCGCCAGATGCTACGCTGTCGTTCGAGTCATCAAGGAATCCGGCGTGGCGGCGATACTTCCCACATTCGACATGTTGTTGTTCGGCGGCACGGGCGATCTCGTGACCCGCAAGCTCCTGCCGGCCCTGTACCGCCGCCATGCGGACGGACAGGTTTCCGAGGAGTCGCGCATCTACGGCATTGCGCGCTCCGCGCTGACGCGCGCGGACTACATCGGCCAGGCGGAGACCGCCGGTCGCGAGTTTCTCGGTGCGGAGTTCGACGCGGACAAGTGGTCGAACTTCAGCCGCTTGTTGCACTACGTGCGCATCGACGCGGGCTCGTCGGTGGATTTCCTCACGCTCGCCGCATCGCTCGACGGCCGCGAGGGATTGGTGCGCGTGTTCTTCCTGTCGACCGCCTCGACCCTGTTCGCGACGATCGCGGCGAATCTCGCCGCGGCCGGTCTGGTCACGCCCGCCTCGCGCATCGTGCTCGAGAAACCCCTGGGCAACGATGTCGCCTCGGCCGAGTTCATCAATCACCACGTCGGCATGATCTTCAACGAACGGCAGATCTACCGGATCGATCACTACCTCGGCAAGGAGGCCGTGCAGAATCTCATGGCACTGCGTTTCGGCAATGCCTTGTTCGAGCCGCTGTGGCGCCGCGGACTCATCAAGCACGTGCAGATAACGGTCGCCGAGGAACTCGGCGTCGAGCGGCGCGGGCAGTTCTACGACAACACCGGCGCGCTGCGCGACATGGTGCAGAACCATCTGCTGCAGCTCCTGTGCATCATGGCCATGGAGCCGCCCGCGAGCAGCGATCCCGACGCGGTGCGCGACGAGAAGCTCAAGGTGCTGCGCGCGCTGCGCGCCGTGCGCGACCGCGACGTGCTGACCAAGACCGTGCGCGGGCAGTACCGTGCGGGCTCGGTGCGCGGCCTGCCCGTGCCCGGCTATCTGGACGAGGCCGACATCGCGGCCGACAGCACGACCGAAACCTTCGTCGCACTCAAGGTCGAGATCGACACCTGGCGCTGGGCCGGCGTCCCGTTTTATCTGCGCACTGGCAAGCGTTTACAGGATCGCCGCACGGAACTCGTCGTGACCTTCGACGACGTGCCGCATCCGATCTTCGAAAAACCGCCACCCTCGGAGGCCGCCAATTTGCTCATGATCCGTCTGCAACCGGATGAATGCATCACGCTGACCATCCTCGCCAAGAATCCCGGCGAAGGCATGCGCCTCAAACCCGTGAACCTTGCGCTCGACTTGGGCGAAACCTTCAAGACGCGCAGTCTCGATGCCTACGAGCGCCTGCTCATGGACACGGTCAAGGGGAATCTGACGCTGTTCATGCGCCGCGACGAACTCGATGCGGCCTGGCGCTGGATCGATCCGATCATCGCCGGCTGGCAAGAATTCGACGAGAAACCCAAGAGCTACATCGCCGGCAGCTGGGGACCTTCGGCCGCGAGCGCACTGATCGGCCGGGACGGCTTCGAGTGGCACGATGAGCGCTGAGGCACCGCCGGAACAACCCGCGGCGGGCCGGCCCGCGGCTGCACCCGCTGCGACCGGCGAGCCCGTGCTGCAACTCGAGGACGAGCGCACTGCACTCGGCAAGGAGGCACTGCAGACGGCCTTCCTCGACGACCTGTTCTACATGCAGGGCAAGTTTCCGGGCCTCGCCACGAAACAGGACTATTACCTCGCGCTCGCCTATGCCGTCCGCGAGCGGATGCTGCAGCGCTGGATCAGCACGGCGGCAAACTACACCAAGCACGGCTCGCGGACGGTCGCTTACTTGTCCGCGGAATTCCTCATGGGTCCGCACCTCGGCAACAACCTCATCAACTTGGGGATTTATGACCGCGTCAAACAGGGCATCGGCGAACTCGGCCTCGACTTCGACGAACTGCTCGCCCAGGAAGCCGAGCCCGGCCTGGGCAACGGCGGACTCGGGCGCCTCGCGGCCTGTTTCATCGATTCACTCGCGACGCTCGAAGTGCCCTCGCTCGGCTACGGCATCCGTTACGAATTCGGCATCTTTCAACAAATTATCGTCGACGGCTGGCAGGTGGAAAAAACCGACAAATGGCTCAGTTCTGGCAATCCCTGGGAGCTGATCCGCCCGGAATGGACCGTTGACGTCTATTTCGGCGGCACGGCCGAACACTACAACGACGTCGACCACAATATGCGCGTGCGCTGGGTGCCGCAGAAAATCGTCAACGGCGTGCCCTATGACACTCCGATCTTGGGCTATCACACCAACACGGCGAACACGCTGCGGCTGTGGAAGGCCGAAGCGCCGGAATCCTTCGACTTTGCGATCTTCAACAGCGGCGACTACTACGGCGCCGTGAACCAGAAAGTCACCTCGGAGAATCTCAGCAAGGTCCTCTATCCCAATGACGCGCAGCTGCGCGGCAAGGAATTGCGCCTGGAGCAGCAGTTCTTCTTCGTCTCCTGCTCCCTGCAGGACATGCTGCGGATCCTGCGCACGCAGAAGATTCCGGTGGACCGCTTCCACGAGAAATTCGCGGTCCAGCTCAACGACACGCATCCGGCGGTTGCGATCGCGGAGCTCATGCGACTGCTCGTCGACGTCCACTGCCTGTCCTGGACCGACGCCTGGCGCGTGACCACGCAGACCTTCGCCTATACGAATCACACGCTGCTGCCCGAGGCACTCGAGCGCTGGCCGATCGCCGTGTTCGGCGGCATCCTGCCGCGGCATCTGGAGATCATCTACGAGATCAATGCGCGCTTTCTCGAGGAAGTGCGCATCCGCTTCCTCGGCGACGAGGGCCGCATTGCCCGCATGTCCTTGATCGACGAGACCGGCGAGCGCTACGTGCGCATGGCGCATCTTGCCTGCGTCGGCAGCCACGCGATCAACGGCGTCGCCGAACTGCATTCGGAACTCCTCAAGACCGACCTGCTGCGCGATTTCTATGACCTCTGGCCGCAGAAGTTCAGCAACAAGACCAATGGTGTGACGCCGCGCCGCTGGATGGTGCTCAGCAATCCGCAACTCGCCGACCTCATCAGCGAACACATCGGCGAGGGCTGGATCAAGGACCTGTCGGAACTGAAGCGCCTCGAGCCCCTCGCCGATGATGCCGGCTTCCGGGCGCGCTGGCGCGAGATCAAGCAGGTGAACAAGCGCGAGTTCGCGGCCATGGCATTGACCCAGACCGGGATCGCGGTCAGTCCGGACACGCTGTTCGACGTGCTGGTCAAACGCATCCACGAGTACAAGCGGCAGCACCTACAGGTCCTGCACATCGTCGCGCTGTACCATGCGATCAAGTCGAACCCGGCGCACGAGGTGCTGCCGCGGACCTTCGTGTTCGGCGGCAAGGCCGCACCCGGCTACAAACAGGCCAAGCTGATCATCAAACTGATCAACTCGGTCGGCGACGTCGTCAATCGCGACCCCGACGTGGGCGGCCGGCTGAAAGTGGTCTTCATCCCCAACTTCAGCGTGACGAACGGCCAGCGCATTTATCCGGCGGCCGATCTTTCCGAGCAAATCTCGACCGCGGGCAAGGAGGCTTCCGGCACGGGCTGCATGAAGTTCTGCATGAACGGCGCGATCACGATCGGCACGCTCGACGGCGCGAACATCGAGATCCGCGAGGAAGTCGGCGCGGAGAATTTCTTTCTGTTCGGGCTCTCCACGCCGGAGGTCTACGCGCTGAAGGCACGCGGCTACCGGCCGATGGACTACTATAACGGCAACACGCAGCTGCGCGACGTCATCGATCTGATCCGCAGCGGCTTCTTCTCGCGCGGCGACCCGGAACTGTTCAAGCCGCTGATCGACGACCTCTTGAACAACGATCCCTACATGCTGCTCGCGGACTTCCAGGCCTATGTGACCTGCCAGCAACTGGTTGCCGATGCCTATCGCGACACCGAGCGCTGGACGCGGATGTCGATCCTCAACACCGCGCGGTCGGGAAAGTTCTCCTCGGACCGGACGATCCGCGAGTATTGCCGGGACATCTGGGATGCCTCGCCGGTCCCGACGCAGCTGTTCACGCACGCCGACGTGCGCGCCGGCCTCATGCAGTAAGCTTGCCCAACAGGAAGCGCACGGTGCGGCGCAAGGGCTCGGCCGCGCCCCAGAGCAGCTGATCGCCCACCGTGAACGCCGACAGATACTCGCCGCCCATGGCGAGCTTGCGCAGCCGGCCCACGGGAATCTGCAGTGAACCGCTGACCGCGGCCGGCGAGAGCTCACGGATGGAGGCCTCGCGTTCGTTCGGCACGACCCTGACCCAGGCATTGTCCGCGGCAATGAGGCGCTCGAGCTCCGCGATGGGCAGATCCTGGTTGAGCTTGATCGTGAGCGCCTGGCTGTGGCAACGCATCGCGCCGACGCGCACGCAGATGCCCTCGACGGGCACAGGACGCGCCGTGAAGCCGAGGATCTTGTTCGCCTCGGCGCCGGCCTTCCACTCCTCGAGGCTCTGGCCGTTGCCGAGGTCCTTGTCGATCCAGGGAATCAGGCTGCCCGCGAGCGGCACGCCGAAATTTGCGGTCGGAAACTCGGCCGCGGCGAGCCCTTCGCGCACGGCGCGATCGAGTTCGAGGATGCTGCCCGCCGGATTCGCGAGCGCATCGGCCGCCGATGCATGCACGGCGCCCATCTGTGCGACGAGTTCGCGCATGTTCTGGGCGCCCGCCCCCGAGGCCGACTGATAAGTCATCGCCGTGATCCACTCGACGAGGCCGGAACGCAGGAGGCCGCCGATCGCCATGAGCATCAGCGAGACCGTGCAATTGCCGCCGATGAAGTCGCGGATGCCGGCAGCGAGTGCAGCCTCCATGAGCGGCCGATTCACCGGGTCGAGCACGATCACCGCGCTGTCGGCCATGCGCAGCGTCTTGGCGGCATCGACCCAATAACCCTGCCAGCCCTCGGCGCGCAGCCGTGCGTGCACCGCCTGGGTATATTCGCCGCCCTGTGCGCTCACGAGGATCGGCAGCTGCGCGAGCGCGCCGAGGTCGTTCGCATCCGCAACGGGACCGGTCGGTCGGCCGATCGCGGGCGCGTCGCCGCCCGCCTGCGAGGTGCTGAAGAACACCGGTTCGATGAACTCGAAGTCCCGCTCCGCACGCATGCGCTCGAGCAGAACCGAGCCCACCATACCGCGCCAACCGATGATGCCGACTCGATGCATGGATGGTCTCAAATGACGAATTCACGCGCGGGCGCGCGCCGGTTGTAATGCGAACCCATGACGTAGCCATAGGCCCCGCAGTTCGCGAGCAGCAGCACGTCGCCCGCCTCGGTCGCAGGCAGCCAACGATCGGTGCCGAACTTGTCGCCGGACTCGCAGATGGGTCCGACGATCGTCGCCTGCAGCGTTGCCGGCTCGCCGAGGCGCGTGAGATTGACGATCTCGTGATGGGCGTCATAGAGCGCGGGGCGGATCAGCGAATTCATGCCGGTCGCGACGCCGACGTAGTGGATCTCGCCCTTGCTCTTCAACTGCGTGACCGCGGCGATGAGGACGCCGGCCTTGGCGACGAGAAAGCGGCCCGGCTCCATCCAGAAGGCGATGTGCGGGAACTGTTGCTGCAGGCCCGCGACGCCGCGCTCGAGCGCGGTGAAATCCATCTCGTCGTGACCAGGACGGTCGGGCACGCCGATGCCGCCGCCGAGGTCGACGACCCGGACCAAGGGAAAGCGTGCTGCGAGGCCGGCGAGCAGCAAGCCGGTATCGGTCCAGTTGGCAACATCGAAAATTCCGCTGCCCGCATGTGCGTGCAGACCCGTGACGCGCACGCCGTGCAGCTCCGTGAGGCTCGCGAGTTCGTCGAGTTCGCCGACCGATACGCCGAACTTCGAGTAGGCGCCCGCGGTGCGTACTTTCTCGTGATGGCCGCGACCCACACCGGGATCGATGCGCACGAATAGTTCGCGACCCGCGAACACCTCGGGCCAATGCCGCAAGGGATGCAGATTGTCGAGCGTGACGCGCACGCCCGAGGAAAATCCGAATTCGTATTCGGATCGCGGTGTGAAATTCGGCGTGAACAAGACACGCTGCGGATCGAGATCCGGCACCGAGGCGAAGGCGTGCTCGAGTTCCCCTTGGGAGACGCATTCGAGCGTCAGGCCCGCCGCATAGACGCGCCGCAAGAGCTCGACATGCCAGTTCGCTTTCATGGCATAGGCCCAACGTGCGATCGACTTGACCCCCAGCAAGGCCTTGATCGCGGCGTCCAGCGTCTCGGTATCGTACACAAATGCCGCGGAAGCCTCGGCAGCAATCGCCAGCAACCGGCGCCGCTTGGCCGGTTGCTGCCACCATTCGCTCGCGCCAGGGACGGTCGCCGCCTTCGGAAAGAACAAGTCCTGCCACGTGGGCCCGAGCACGCCATCCCTGCCGATGCCTTGGATCAGCCGTTCGTGCAGCTGCCGGACCAGACGATCGCCCTCGGCCTCGTCGATCACGAACGTGAAGTTCAGGTCGTTGGCCGCCTGGCTGACGAGGTGGATTTTTTGATCCTGGAACAGTTCGAAGGCGGCGCCGAGCTCGGGCAGGATACCGCGGATGTTCTGGCCGAGCAGGCTCAAGGAAGCGCAGGGCCCGAGAATTTCCACGCGGCAAAGCTCGGCGAGCGCGCTCGTGAGGCGCTCGACGGCGGCGGCGTCGAGCGTATTGGCCGCGGGATCGAGCGAGACCGTGACATTGGTCTCCGAGGTCGAGATCAGGTCGACCGACAAGCCCTGCTGCTTGAATACCTGGAAAGCATCGGCGAGGAAGCCGACCTGATGCCACATGCCGGGGCTGTCCATGGACACCAGCGTGATGCCTTTCTTGATGGCGATGGCCTTGACCTGCGCGGCGCTGTCCGATGCCGCGGCGGAGATCACAGTGCCCTCCAATCCGGGCGCTTGCGTGGCATAGACGTGCAAGGGAATGCCGTACTGACGAACGGGCATGACGCAACGCGGATGCAAAACCTTTGCGCCGTTGCTGGCGATCTCCTGGGCTTCGTCGTAATGCAGCGCGCGCAGCAGGCGTGCGCTCGGCACGTCGCGGGGATTGGCGCTGAACATGCCCGGCACATCGGTCCAGATTTCGAGCCGTACGGCCGCGAGCTTGGCGGCAAAATAGGCGCCCGAGGTATCCGATCCGCCGCGACCCAGCAGCACCGTGTCACCGGCAGCGTTGGCGGCGATGAAACCCTGCGTGAGCACGACGCCGTCGAGCGCACCCCAGGCGCTCTGTAGTAGCGCATCGGGCGCGTAATCGCAGGTCGCGGACAAATACGCCGCCTTCGCGGCATGGCCGTCGCGGGTCTCGCTGCGCAGGACCTGGCGGGCATCGACCCAAACCGTCGCAATGCCCTGAGCATTCAAATAGGCCGCGCCCAGCGTGGTCGCGAGCAGTTCGCCCATCGCCATGACGCGCGCGCGCACCCGGTCGCTGAGTTCGCGGTTTTCGGCGAGCGAAGCGGCGATGCGGTGCAGCTCCGCGATGAAGGCCTCGAACGCCTCGCCCGGGATGATACCGAGCCGCAGCGCTAGATCGCGGTGCTTGGTTTCGATGGCCTCGAGCACGGGACCCTGCTTGCCGGCGAGCGCTGCCGAGAGCAAGGCCTCGAGCTGATCGGTGATTCCGGAGAGCGCGGAGTGGACGACGACCGGATGCAGGTTCGCCGTGCGGCGTGCACGGATCACGGCAGCGATGTTCGACCAATTCTGAGGCGTGGAGACACTGGTGCCCCCAAACTTGAGGACGACCCATGAGGCGTGCGGACTCACGAGCGCTGCGGCCGGCTACTCGTCTTCGAAGATGTCGCGCAGTTCTTTTTCCAACTGACGCTCGGCAAGCACGTCCTCGACCCGGCTCCAAGCGGCCTTCCCGCGCTTGCCCGGCGGAGCCGCTTTCGGCCTACGCTCGGCACGCTCGATCAGAGGGTCGAAGTCTTGCGATTCCTCGGCTTCGCCGAGGAATTCATCGTCAATATCGAAATGTTCGTCTTCGCGTTCACTCATTGTTCGAGAAAAGCCCCTGGAATCAATAGGATCGAACCGCCCGGTGGCATGAAGCTGCGCACTATAGCGGATTCCGCCGGGCATTCAACTGCCGCGACGCAATTGCCCGTTATGGGGCCGGGAAGCCGGGGATTCAATCAAAGTGGAGCCGGGCTCCGTATTCAGGTCCCGGTACGCGCCGTCGCGGGCGTCTGGGTCAGCGCGCCGCTGCGTACGGCTCGGTTGACCGCCGAAATCACGGCCAACAGTGAGGCCGTGATGATGTTCGAATGCATGCCGGCGCCGAACAAGGTGCGGCGCGAGCGGGTCGTGATCTCAATGTAAGAGACCGCCTGCGCCGCGCGGCCTTGGCCACGGGAATGCTCCTCATAGGACAAGACGTCGAAATCGAGTCCGATCGCCTGGACGATCGCATCGATCGGGCCCGATCCCTGACCGATCAGGGTCTCGAGTCGCCCATCGCGTTCCACCTGTAGCGACAAGCGTTCGCTGTCGGCGCCGTCGGTCGAAGCGGCGAGTTGGTGCGAGCGGTATACGAGAGGTCGCGTCGGCTGCAGGTATTCGCTCGCAAAGAGCTCCCATAACTCTTTGGAAGTCAGCTCCTTACCTGTGATATCTGCTGCTGCTTGTACGACCTGGCTGAACTCGATTTGCAGGCGCCGCGGCATCACCAATTGATAATCGCGCTCGAGCAGATAGGCGACTCCGCCTTTGCCCGATTGGCTGTTGACGCGAATGATGGAATCGTAGGAACGACCGAGATCGGACGGATCGATGGGCAGATAAGGCACTTCCCAGAGGTCGTCCGGGGCACGCGCCGTCAGGCCCTTTTTGATCGCATCCTGATGCGAGCCCGAAAACGCCGTGAATACCAAGTCCCCGACATAGGGGTGGCGCGGATGAATCGGTAACTGGTTGCAGGCTTCGGCACAGCGCGCTGCCTCGTTGATGTTAGAAAAATCGAGTTTTGGATCAATGCCTTGCGTATATAAGTTAAGAGCTAACGTTACGATATCAACGTTGCCCGTGCGCTCGCCGTTGCCGAACAGCGTCCCTTCGACGCGATCTGCACCGGCCATGACGGCGAGTTCGGCGGCGGCAACACCGGTGCCGCGATCATTGTGCGGATGAACGCTGATGACTTGGCAATCGCGCCGGGCCACGTGGCGCGTGAACCATTCGATTTGATCGGCATAGATGTTCGGCGTCGCCATCTCGACGGTCGCCGGCAGGTTCAGGATGGTCTTGCGCGCCGGCGTCGGCTCCCAGACCGCATTGACGGCATCGCAAATCTCGACGGCAAAATCGAGTTCGGTACCCGTGAAGCTTTCGGGACTGTATTGAAACACCCATTCGGTGTCGCGCTGCCGCTCCGCATGCTCGCGCACCGCGGTTGCGCCCCGGACGGCAATGTCGACAATGCCCGCCCGGTCGAGCCGGAACACGACCCGACGCTGGGCAACGGACGTCGAATTGTAGACATGCACGATCGCACGGCGCGCGCCGCGCAGCGACTCATAGGTGCGGGCAATCAATTCCGCCCGGGCTTGGGTCAGCACCTGGATCGTGACGTCGTCCGGTATGAGTCGCTGCTCGATGATTTCGCGCACGAAGTCGAAGTCGGTCTGCGATGCGGCCGGAAAGCCCACCTCGATCTCCTTGAAACCGATCTTGACCAGCATGTCGAACATCCGGCGCTTGCGCGCGGCATCCATCGGCTCGATCAGCGCCTGATTGCCGTCCCGCAGATCCACGCTGCACCAGAGCGGCGGCGCCGTGATGACCCGGTTGGGCCAGGTGCGGTCGGCAAGGTCGATCGGTGAAAAGGCGCGGTACTTGGTCGAGGGCTTTTGCAACATGATGTTCTCGCGATGGCAGGCCGCAGGCGGCTGTGGTTGGCTTCTTGTCGGGTTTCGCGGTCTTGTCAGCGCCGACCGGTAGCGCATGGAATGGGCGCCTAGCGGCGCAGGAGCAGGTCGAGCAGGCAGGGGCCGGCTAGCCGGCGGGCCTTGGGGACAGAAGCTGTTGCACAAGCATGCATACCGCGCGAATTTAGCATTGCAGCGGCGTAGCCTGCAAGTCCTGGGGCCCGGGCGTGGCCTAGGTCCAGCCGCGCAGCTGATTTTGGATCAGGGACCCGAGCAAGCGGGCATGTTCCGCGCTATCGTTGAGGCAGGGGACGAGCCCGAAATACTCGCCTCCCAAGGCCATGAATTGTTCGCGATATTCCATCGCCACCTCCTCGATCGTCTCGAGACAGTCGACGGCGAACGACGGTGAAATCACCGTCAACTTGCGCACGCCCCGCTTCGCCAATTCCTTGAGCGTATCTTCGGTGTAGGGCTGCAGCCAGAGGACCGGGCCGAACCGGGATTGATAGCAATGCGAGTATTCGCCGACGCCGAGCCCCAGGCGCGCGACGATCAAACGCGTCGTGGTCTCCGCCTGCTGCTGATAGGGATCGCCCTCCTTGACATAGACGGCGGGGATGCCGTGATAGGAGAGCAGCAGATGCGTGCGCTCGCCCGCGCTCGCCCAATGCTCTTCGATCTGTCGTGTCAAGGCTTCGATGTAGCCGGGATCCGCATGATAGTCATTGATGAAACGGGTCTCCGGCAACCAGCGCCACCGCTTCAACGCTTTGCTGGTGCGGTCGAACACTGAGCCGGTCGTCGAGGAGCAATACTGCGGATAGAGCGGCAGCACCAGCAGGCGTTTCACGTTTTGTTCGGCGAGTTTTTGGATCACGGCGGCGATGCTCGGATTGCCATAGGTCATGGCGAGTTCGACGCGCACGCCGTCGCCGAGCACGCCGTCGAGCAACGCGGCGACCTTCGCGGTCAGTCGCCGGGAATATACGAGCAGCGGCGAACCGCCTTGCATCCAGACCTTGCGATAGTTGCGCGCCGTGCGGACCGGACGAAACGGCAGAATGGCCCCAAAAAGTAAAGGCAGCCAGAACAGCCGCGGCGAGTCGATGACGCGCCGATCCCCCAAGAACTCGCCGAGATAGCGTTGGACCGCCAAATACGAAGGATAATCCGGGGTACCCAAGTTCACGATTAATACACCGATCCGTTGCGGTGTAGACGCCGCCGCTTGCGCCACGGCGCGATAATAGGCCATTGATCAGATCCTTAAGTAAGCCCCTCCTGCCAGTATACTGCCTACCGAATGATGCCCCGCACCGCCCTGTAGATTCATCCCGATGACCTGGCTGAGTTCCGAAGAACTCTCGGCTCTGCATCTTAGCCTGATCGTGGCCGGACGCAGCGTTTTGCTCAATCTGCCCTTTGCGATCGGGGTCGCCTGGCTGCTGACCCGGCGGCGTTTCGTCGGTCGCATGATACTCGATGCCGTCGTGCACCTGCCCATGGTCTTGCCCCCGGTCGTCGTCGGCTATCTATTGCTGCTGATCTGCGGGCGCCGGGGACCGGTCGGTGCGTGGCTCGCCCGCGTCTTCGACGTTGAACTCGTGTTCAATCGCAACGGCGCGGCCCTCGCGACCGCGGTCATGTGTTTCCCGTTCATGGTGCGGGCCGTCCGCCTGTCGCTCGAAGCAGTGGACCGCGGTCTCGAGGAAGCCGCATGCACCTTGGGCGCCGGACCGCTCGACCGATTCGTGACGATCACGCTGCCCCTGATGCTGCCGGGCGTGCTCGCGGGCGCGGTCACGGCCTTTGCGGCGGGGCTCGGCGAATTCGGCGCCGTGATCACCTTTGTGTCGAACATACCCGGCGAGACCCGCACGCTGCCGCTCGCCTTGTACACGGCACTGCAAGCACCCGGTGGCGACACCGAAGCCGCCCGGCTCGCCGCGATCTCCTGCACGCTGGGGCTCGGTGGTTTGCTGCTCGCCGAATGGCTGACGCGGCGCCTGCGGCGTCGGTTCGGCACCTGAGCGTGCGCCGCAGCGCCTTGCACGTCCGCATCGACAAACGCCGCGGCGCGTTTCGGCTCGAGGCCGAGTTCGCTGTGCCGAGCCCGGGCGTGGTCGCCCTGTTCGGCCGCTCGGGCTGCGGCAAGACGACCTTGAGCCATGTGATTGCCGGCCTGCTCGAACCGGACTCGGGGCGCATCGAATTGGACGGCCGAGTCCTGCTCGATACCGCGGCAGGCACGGTCGTGCCTGCTGAGCGGCGCGAGATAGGCTACGTGTTTCAGGATGCGCGCCTGTTCCCGCACCTCAGCGTCGCCGGCAATCTCGCCTATGCCGATCGGCGCGCCGAACGCCGGGCCGGCATCGACGCTGCGCGGCGCGCGCGCCACCCGGACCGCGAAACCGTCGTGCAACTGCTCGCGCTGGCACCGCTGCTCGAGCGGCGGCCCTACAGTCTGTCGGGTGGCGAACGACAGCGCGTCGCGATCGCGCGCGCGCTATTGTCCCGACCCCGCCTGCTGCTGCTCGACGAGCCGCTCGCCTCGCTCGACGCCGCGCGCCGCGAAGAAGTGCTGCCGTATCTCGAGATGCTGCGCGATGAGATCGCCTTGCCGATCATCTACGTCAGCCATCAATTCGACGAAGTGCTGCGGCTCGCCACCCACGTCGTGCTACTCGACGCAGGTCGCATCCTCGCGCAGGGCGATCTCGGCGCCATCAGTCTGCTGCCGGAGTTGCGCGCGATCATCGGTCCCGACGCGGTCGGCGCCATCTTCTCGGCGGTCGTGCTCGGCAGCGATGCCGACTCCGGTCTACTGCGCGTGCGCATCGGTCAGGGCGAGCTGCAGATACGCGCGAGCGATCGCGACAGCACCGGCCGTGACGAGACCTTGCGGCTGCAGGTACTCGCCCGCGACGTCATCGTCGCCCGCGAGGAACCGCGGGCCATCAGCGTGCGCAATCACCTGCGCGGCGTCGTCACGACCGTGGCCCGCGACGACGCCGAGACCGATCTCGTCTCGATCGACATCGGTGGGCCGACGCTGCTCGCGCGCGTCACGCGCGCGGCGACCCGCGATCTCGGTCTGCGAAGCGGCCTACCGGTCTGGGCACTGATCAAGAGCGTCACGTTGCGCGGTCAGCCGCCACCCAAGCAGCCGCCGGGCGACGCGAGTGCTACGGGACGCGCGTACCCAGGTGCATGACGCCGACGATGTGATCTTGCGGCTGCAGTCCCACCGCCGCCTTGACCTCGTCGTCGTAAGCGGCCCAGCCCGTTTTCCACATGACGCCGAAGCCGAGTGCATGAGCCGCCAGGAACAGATTTTCTGCGGCCGCCCCGACACTCAGCACCTGCTCGATTTCGGGCACCTTGGGGTGATCGCGTTGTACGGCGCAGCCGATCACGACGACGGTCGGCGAACGCCAGACCTTCTCACCCTCGATGCGCAGTTGCTCCGCAGTCGGCTCCGGCGAGCGCCGCGCACGCGCGCTCATGACGGCAGCGGCGTAGCGGCGCCGACCTTCGTCATCGAGCACCTGCAGACGCCAGGGCTTGAGCCGGCCGTGATCGGGCGCATGCGCGGCGGCGGCAAGAATGCGCGCCAATTGCACCGGGTCCGGACCCGGTGCAGTCAGCCGTCCGGCCGAGGATCGCGTCTCGATCGCTTCGAATAAGTCCATCGCAACCCCTTGCGTGAAGATCAGCTATGATTCGGAACAGGAAATTATACCGACACGGGCGATGCAAGCCCATTCATCAAGGAGCGTCCCATGAATCGATTGATCACTGCCTCGCTGGCTGCGTTGCTGAGCACGAGCGTCCTTGCGGCGCCCGTCACTTACATCTTGGACCCTTCGCATACCTATCCGAGTTTCGAAGCCGATCATTTCGGCGGCGTCTCGGTTTGGCGCGGCAAGTTCGACAGCTCCTCGGGCAAAGTGGTCCTCGATACAGACGCGAAGACCGGCTCGATCGACGTCACGATCAACGTCGACTCGATCGACTTCGGCAACCCCAAACTCAACGAGCACGCGAAGTCGCCCGAGATCTTCGACGCGGCGAAGTTCCCGACCGCCACCTATAGCGGCAAGTTCACGAAGTGGAACGGCACGACGCCGACCGAGGCGCAGGGCACGTTCACGCTGCACGGCGTGACCAAGCCGCTGACGCTGACGATCAACTCGTTCAAGTGCTTCCAGAATCCGATGTCGAAAAAGCAAGTCTGCGGCGCCGATGCTTCGGCGACCTTGGATCGCAGCGACTATGGTGTCAACTACGGCCAAGCCTACGGCTTCCAGCAATGGGTCAAGCTGCAGATCCAAGTGGAGGGCAGTCCCGCGACTTGAGGCGGCGGGCCCGCGCCCATCCCAACGCACGCTGCGGCGCTCTGTTGCGCTGCAGCGTGCCCACCCGCACGCTGCTCAGGCGACGGCGCGCCTCAGCGGCTCATGCCAATAACTGACCCGACCATAGTGACCGTAGAGCGCGTCCTCGTCCGTGCGTGCCAGGGGCGCCGCGGCGTCATAGATCGGGGCATCTTTGACCGTTTGCCGGTCGACTGAAACGGTGACGACTGACTCCTCCCAGTCCACGTCCGAAATCCATTCCGGTGACAACAGCACCTGATGTCCCATCCACCAATTGCTGGTGTTGACGATCAGATAGCGAATCGACCACGTGCTGTCGTCCAAGATGAAGCCTTGGACATGCCCGATCTCCCCGTCGCGGGCATGGATGTGGTAGCCCTTGACCGCGTTACAACTGCGCAGGTGCGGATCTTGATTGCCTGCCTCGTCACTCGGTGCCCGCAGGTAACCCTGATAGCCGCTATAGTCGGGGCCCATGCCGGTCAATTGGGTTCCCGGATAATACCCATCGCCCCAGAGTCCGGTTCCGCCCCAATAATACGGATAGCCGTAGTAGCCGAAATAACTGCGCTCATACTGGCGCGAGACCGGCAGCGCGGTATCGATGTCGGGACTGTTCTTCACCTGCGCCTTGGTCACGGTGACCGGCAGCGTCTCGGCCGACCAGTCGGGCCGGCCCATCGAATACGGCGAGAGTAATACCTCGCGACCGCCGAGCCACTTGCTCGTGTCGACGACCACGTAACGAAGCACCCATGCTTCGTCATCGAAATAAAAGTCCCTCACCTTGCCGACCGGGCCGTCGCTGGCACCGATCGCCAAACCTTCGAGCTGTTCTACGTCGCGTAACATGATTGAGACCTCCTGGTCTTGAAGAGCCGTGTGCGTTCGAGAGGACGCGACTCTAGGGAGCGTGCCCGGCCACGTCTGTACGCCGGCAAACAATGATCCCGCCGCCACCGCCACCGCCGCCACCGCCACCGCCGCGCCGCGGCCGCGGCTGCGGAGCGCAGCGAACCGGCGCTCCCATCAGTCGTTCCCTGCGCGTCGCCCTTAAGTGGGCCGACGCACCGATCTTTACGAAGGACTCCGATACGGTGTCGTGCACTTCTCATCTCGAGCACCCATCGCATGCCCAGCCTGCATTCCCGTTTCGATGCGCCCTTCATCGCCAGTCAACGACAGAAGCTGATCGCGGCACGCGACGCGCTGTCGAGTTCGATCGCGCGCGACGGCGATGAAGATCATCTGCTCGACCTGGCCGCCGGGGCCCAAGCCAACGAGTCGGAAGATCGTGCGCAGGACGCGAGCGTTGCCGACAACAATCGCGCGCTCGTCGATGTGCTGCAGGCGAGACGCACCTCGGTCGAGCGCGCTCTTGCGAAAATCGACGAGGGAACTTACGGCTACTCGGATCTCACCGGTGAGCCGATTCCGCTGGACCGGCTCGAAGCCTATCCCGAAGCGATTCGCACCGCCGGCGAAGTCTAGAAATGCGCAGCTTGTTCGATCCCGTTCGCTTCGGCAGCCTCGCCGCCCGTAATCGCGTCGTCATGGCGCCTCTGACCCGCAATCGGGCCGGAGCGCAGCAGGTGCCGACCGAGCTGATGGCGGTCTACTACGCGCAGCGCGCCTCCGCAGGGCTGATCGTCTCGGAGGCAACGCAGGTCTCGGCCGAAGCTCAAGGGTATGTCGACACGCCGGGGATCTACAGCAACGCGCAGATCGCCGGTTGGCGCAGCGTAACCGCCGCGGTCCACGCGGCCGGCGGGACGATCGTCGCGCAACTCTGGCACGTCGGCCGAATTTCGCATGTCTCGCTGCAACCCTACGGCCAGGCGCCCGTATCGAGCACCGCGCGCCGCGCACATGCCCGGACCTTGACGGCGACGGGTTTCGAGGACGTCTCGGCACCGCGCGCGCTGCGCTTGGAGGAGATGCGCGGCATCGTCGCGCAGTTTCGCAGCGCCGCGCGGCACGCAATCGAAGCCGGTTTCGACGGCATCGAGGTGCACGGCGCCAACGGTTATCTGCTCGACCAGTTCCTGCGCGACAGCATCAACGATCGCACCGACGCCTACGGAGGACCGGTGGCCAATCGCGTGCGACTCCCGGTGGACATCATGACCGCGATCGCCGCGGAAATCGGCGCGGACCGGACCGGCATCCGCATTTCGCCGGTGACGCCGGTCAACGATGCGGGACAGGACAGTGACGCCCAAGGCCTGTTCAGTCATTTCATGGATCGCTTGAACCCCCTGCATCTGGCCTACGTGCACGTCATCGAAGGGGTCACGGCCGGAGCGCGCAATACCGTCGCCTTCGACTACGCGGCACTTCGACGGCGTTTCCAGAACGGGCACGAGGCCGGCATCTGGATCGTCAACAACGGGTACACACGGCGCATGGCGATGGCCGCGGTCTCGAGCGGGGCCGCCGATATGGTGGGCTTCGGCCGCGCGTTCATCAGCAATCCGGACCTCGTCAATCGCCTGCGCTGCGACGAGACGCTGGCCCCGGTCGATGCCAAGACGCTCTACGGCGGCGGCGCCGCGGGCTATACCGATTACCCTGTCTACACGCCACCGCAATCGCCGGCCGCACCCCACGGCACGCCAGCAGCACAACCCGAAGCCCTCAGGACCTGACCCCATGAGCGAATACAACGACGCCATCGTCTTCATCGATCGCCGCCTGGCGAAAGTGTTTCACTTCAGCGCGCACGACGAGGTCAAACTCGTGTTCAACCATATTTCGGCACACCGTCCCAATCACTCGGCCGACCATGAGGACGCCACGCAACACGCTCGCGACGACGAGTTCATGCAGACCATCGTCGGTGCCCTTGGGCATGACGGGTTGACCTTGATCGTCGGTCCCGGCAATTCCAAGTTCGAACTACAAACCTACATCGGCCGCAAGCGACCCGACCTCGCCGCCCGCATCTCCGGCATCGAGACACTCAGCGACCCGCAGGATGGCGGCATCCTCGCGCTCGCCCGGGAATTCTTCCGCAAGCGAGCCCATCGTCATGCGGTGGCGCCGGAATTCAGCTTCCGGCAGAACTAAGTCTGCGGCGGCCAGCCAGACCTCGCCGGGCGCGGGCTGCTCGTCGCCGACCGCAGGTCAGTCCTCGCCGCCGAACAAGCCGCCGAGCAGGCCGCCCACGGTGGCGGCGGTGGCCACGCCGGTCAGGGTCGAACCGAGCGGCGAGCCCGACCCATCGTGACTGCCCGAACCCGGCAGGTAACGGCCGATTTCCTCCGCGAGGTTCATGATCGGCATGCTTTGCAGCCACACCCGGCCAGGCCCCGTGAGCATCGCGAGGTAGAGCCCTTCGCCGCCGAACAGGATATTGCGAAAACCCGGTACGAGTTGGATGTCGAATTGGATGCTCGGCTCGTGCACTCCGATGTGGCCGGCATGCACCAGCAGGCGTTCGTTCGGCGCCAGCACGCGCTCGACGACCTCGCCGGACAAATCCAGCCAGACGACGCCCGGGCCCGTGACCTTTTGCAGGATGAATCCGGCCCCGCCGAAGAAGCCCGCACCGATGCGCTGCTGCCAGGCGAGTTCCAAGGCCACCGATTTTTCGGCACACAGAAAGGTTTCCTTGCGGCAGATCAAGGACTCGCCGGCCTGCAACTGACGCGCGAGAATCGCCCCCGGAAAGCGGGGCGCAAAGGCGATGTGGGCCGGCGCGCGCGCCGTGAAATCCGTGACGAAGAAACTGCCACCGCTCAAACTTCGCTTGATGCTGGCGAACAGGCCGCCGCCGGTGTGCGTGTTCATCTCGATCGTATCGGTCATCCAGGCCATCGTGTTCGTCTGACTGTAGATGACCTCGCCGGGCGCGAGATCGATGGCGACGGTCTGCATCACGGTTCCGGAAATCGCGTAGCGCATGGCTTGCTCCTTGAACGGGCTTAAGAACGCCCGATTGTACCGCGCGGCCGGCACGTAGGCCGCTTCTGACGCCGACTGTCGCGTTCGCCGCATGGTAGCGCGGCGACCGATGCCACTATGATCCGCCCCCTCCCCATCGAGCCATGGTCGACAATGATGCAATCCAAGGCAGAGCAAAGCCGATTCGACGCCGAATCCTTGATCGTCAACCTGCAATCCGCGGCCGAATCCGATCGCGACCGCTTCGCCCGCCAACTCCATGACGAAGTCGCCGGTCTGATCGTTGCGGCGCTCATGGACATTTCCTTCGTGAGCGAGCGGGCCGTCGCCGCGGATGCATCCGTCTCGCTGCAACTGGAACGCGCCCGGACGACGCTCAAATCGGCAATCGACGTCACCCGGCGCATGGTCGAGGAAATGCGGCCCAGCATGCTCGACAATTTCGGTCTGTTCACGGCGCTACGCTGGGAATTGAAGCGATTCGGCGCCGACGGCCGGTTCGATTACTCGGAAAGCCTGCCGCCGGGAGAGCCCGCGATCGCGCGCGAGGCCGCGATCGTCTTGTTTCGCATCGCGCAGTACGCGCTGTCGCGCGTCGACCGCCGGCCGGTACAGCAGGGCGAATCGCGCCCGGCCTTGGTCGATTTGCGCGTCCATCTCGAAGCCGACTCGATCTCGCTGTCGGTCGCAACCAGCGCGGTCTTGAGCGACGCGGACGAAGTCGCGCTCACCGCCCTGCGCTATCGTCTGCAAGCCTTGGGGGGCTCCTTGGAGCTGGCCGCGCTCCCGGCCGGCGGCAGCGTCCTGATCGCGCAAGCGCCTAAAAGCTGTAGTTGAGGCTGACTCCGACGGAGCGTGGCTTCTGATAGAAGGACACCTGCTGCCCCTCGCTGCCGGCGAAGGCATAGGTCAAGGGCCGCGTATCGGTGAGGTTCGTGACCCACACACTCGTATCCCAGTGCTCGGCAGGATCGCGCAAGCCGAGCCGTGCGCCCAGCGAGTGACCGTCGCCAAAGGTCGTGGGATCGGCAAGATACGGATGCTCGGGACCGACATAGTGATCGTTGACCTGACCATACATTTCTAAGTTGCCGCGCAGCCCATGCTTGTAGGTCACGATGTAGCTCTCGCTGAGCTTCGGCGCGTCGGGCAGCATCTGACCGATTTCCACCGGCGTGTACAGCGCCAAGCCATTGTCGTTGGTCAGTGTTTCGGTCACCCGCGCATGCAAATAGGTGCCGGCTACGTGGACCTGCAGTCCTCTGACCGGGCGCCAGTCGATCTCGGCTTCCGCCCCGTCGATGCGTGATTGTGGGACATTGCCGAGTCCGGCAATCAGCGGCTGGGTGCCGACGGGACCCGCCCACAAGGAGAGACTCGACTGCCGGTCGCGGATCTCGCTGTCGAACAGCGCTGCATCCACCTGCAAGGAATCACCGAGGAAACGGCTCTTGATGCCGATCTCGGTGGTACGCACGTGCTCGGGCTGCACGTAACTCCAGTCCACCTGCACCTGGGCCGGTTGGCCGTAGAAAATGCCCGCCTTGTAGGCCGTCGCGAGACTCGCGTACACCATGATCCGGTCGGTCAGGTGGAAATCCGGCTCGAGGCGATAGGATACGTTCTGGCTCGAGCGTGACTCGTCGAGCGCGGCCAGCACGGTATTCGGGATGATCGGTCCCGTGAAATTATTGGCCGCATAGGTCAACAACCCCGTGGGATCGATGGTCTTCCCGTCGAAACTCGCCTCGTCGTGCGAATAGCGCAAGCCCGTCACGAGCGTCAGCTTGTCCGTCAGATGCGTCTCCGCATGCGCGTAGAGCCCGCCCGAGTCCTGGGTCTGGATGAAATTGGTCGCGGTGATCGCGAGGCCGCCTTGGTTGATGTAAGTCGCCAGGCCATAGACGAAGGTCCAGTCGAGCGCGTCACGGCAGTGATACCAGTTTGCCGAGTACTCGGCGCCGAGAATCCAGTCGATGAATCCGCCGGTGCCCGATGCGAGGCGCAGCTCTTCGCTGTACTGCTGCTGCTGAAAATTCTTGTTCCAGTTGTTGTCCGCGGCCGGATAGCCGTCGTAATTCTCGAGGCTGTGGGAAAAGAATTCGTCGAACGCGCTGATCGAGGTCAAGGTCAGGCCGGCGAAGTGCCAATTGAGCGTCCCGACCACGCCGTCGCCGTTCTCGTCCTTGTAGAGCGGCAAGCCGCCGACGCGCACGAGCTGGCCGCCCGGAGGACTGTCGAGCAGTCCCGCCGTCGGGAACGGCTGGGGCGGAACCAGTGCCTCGACATTCGGTGCCCCGGGCGAGGACGGTACCGAGTGATCGTAGTTGTAGTGGAAATTGAGGAGCAGGTCGGCCGACTCGCCCAAGCGCACGTCGAACAGGGCCCGCAGGCCGCCGCGATTCAACTTGCCGTACTTCTCACCGTCGTCGATGTCGGTCTGATAGCCCTCGCCCTGCACGGTCGCGGTGCCGGCGAGCCGTGCCTTGATGCCATCGGTGAGGGGGCCGCTGACCGCAGCGGTGACGTCGGTCGTCTGCCAACGGCTGTAGTCGAGATCGACATAGCCTTCGAAATCGTCGGTGGGGCGTTTCGAAATGATGTTGATCGCGCCGCCCGCGGTGTTCTTGCCGTAGAGCGTACCCTGCGGGCCCTTCAAGATCTCGATCCTGTCCAGGTCGTAGAGCGACTCGGTCAAGAAACCGGGAAAACTCGCGAACACATCATCGAGGTAGGTGCCGACCCCGCTGCTGTTGTTCGTATTGAAATCATCGAGGCCGACGCCGCGAATCAGGAACAAGGGCGTGCCGTCCGTGGTCGAGTTCATCGTCGAGAGGCTCGGCGAGAGCGTCGACAACATCAACGGCTGCTGGATGCGCAGTGCCTGCATCTCCTCGCCGCTGACCGCGGTCACCGCGACGCCGATGTCCTGTTCGGACTGGCTGCGGCGCTGGGCGGTCACGACGATCTCCTGCAAGGCGTTGTCGGTATCTTCGGCGGCGGCATCGCCCGCGGCGGCGGTCAGGGGCAAACTTGCGAATACAGAAAGGACTACCCCGACACGGTACCAATTCGACAATCCGATCTCCCTATATTTTCTGTGTGCGCCGGCATCGTCGAGCGGGTCGCGAAGTGATGAAGTCTACGCAGGCCGGCTGTTCTACTACCAGCGATCGTAGCTTGGATGGAACCGCAATCGGCGCGGGGTCAACGGCCGAACGCGACGAGCATCTCGAGCAACTCTTGGATCAAGCCATAGAGCGGCACACCCAACAACGGCACGAGCAGCGCAAGCGCTCCGATATTCCTTGCAGGCAAGGCGTGCGCGACCGGCAAGGGCCGGAGCAGCCGACGTACTCGGCCCGCCACATCATCCGCGGCGATGGGCATGCTCAGTCCCGCGAGCGGGCGCTTCGCGCCCGACAGGCGTGCAACTTTGATCAAGGCGGAGGCGAGCGCGACACGCTTGCGGGGATCCTGAGCCGTGGCCACGGCGTCAGCCTCGAACTCCGCCGCCGTCCGCCAGCGAGCAATCAGTTCTTCGCCCGCGGGCATCGAGGCGAGCATGTCCGGACACGAGAGCAGCAGCAGGAGCTTCATATTGTCGCGGCTCAAGATGTGCGCGGTCTCGTGGCCAATGACTGCATGCAGCTCCTCGCCGTTACAGGCCTCGAGCACGCGCGTCGCGGCGACGATTCTGGGTCGCCACACGCCCACGACCGCCACCAGGATCCCTGGTATGTCCATGATTTCGACATCCCGTTCCGCGACCCTGAGCCGCGCATGGCGCGGTCCGCATTCGCGCAGGAGCTTGGTCGTTGCCAGCGACGCTCGCCATGCGCGCAAGCATCCAGCGCCTAGCGTGACGAGCGCAAAGGCGACCAGCAATATCAGCAGCGGTCCGACGGGTTCGGCCTCCCGGCTCGGCTCGTTGACCAAGAAAGCCGGCAACACCATGGTCAGCGTCACAAACGATGCACCCAGAGAGGGCAGCATGCGCAGCGCAAAGAGGCCGCGGGACTTCAAGGGCTTCGGTTCGAGCCACCCGGTCCAGAGGCAAGCGACCAAAACCGAAAGCAGCAGGCTGATCAGACCGTACGCGGCAGTCAAGACGAGACCGA
>Ga0116230_10000021_pt1 | contig 115944 bp, 84 predicted proteins | sample S1TSphfallax_3_FD_88678 | JGI IMG/M metagenome (GOLD analysis project Ga0116230, IMG submission 88678) | Host-associated microbial communities from peat moss isolated from Minnesota, USA - S1T2_Fd - Sphagnum fallax MG | ecosystem: Host-associated > Plants > Peat moss > Unclassified | place...
CCGTACACCCGACCGCCACGCCGAGTATCTGTTGTACCAGACCATGATCGGTGCCTGGCCGATCGACCGCGAACGATGCTGGCAGTACATGCTCAAAGCCTGTCGCGAGGCGAAGATCGCCACCTCCTGGCAGGAACCCAACCTCGGTTACGAGGAATCGATACGCGCGTTCGTCGACGGCATCTTTTCCTCGCCTGAATTCCTGGCGAGTCTCGAGGACTTCGTTGCGCCGCTCGTTCTGCCGGGACGCATCAACAGTCTTGCCCAGACCTTGATCAAGCTGACGGCTCCTGGAGTACCCGATTTCTATCAGGGAACCGAGGTCTGGGATCTGAGCCTCGTCGATCCGGACAATCGCCGACCCGTGGACTTCGAACGACACGCGGCCATGCTGCGAGAATGTGCGCATCTCGCTCCGGAGGAGGTCACCCGGCACTGGGATTCGGGTCTGCCGAAGTTGTGGCTGATCGCGCGCACCCTTGCGCTGCGTGCCGCGGGCCCACAGGACTTCCTCGGAGCCGCGAGCTATCAGCCGCTCGTGGCGCAGGGAACCCATCTTGGCCGCTTGCTCAGCTATCAGCGGGGCGAACGACTGATCATCGTCGTGCCGCGACTGACCTTGGGGATGAGATCGGGCTGGGAGGATACCCGCTTGCCGCTGCCTGCCGGGCGTTGGGAGAACCGCTACGGAGGGGATGTTCACGAATCCGAGGTGCGCCCGGAAGCCTTGTTCGCGAAGTTCCCGGTCGCCCTATTGCAGAGGCAGGACGCGTGAAGCTCGTCGTCTGGGCACCCATGGCGAAAACCGTCGAACTGGTCGCGAAAGACGAGCGGCGTGAATTGCGCCGCGAGGACGCCGAGTCTTGGTCGATCGAACTCGAAACGGCTGCGCTCGAGGGAGGCTATCGGTTCTCCATCGACGGGGGCGAACCCGTTCCCGATCCTTGCTCCGCCTGGCAGCGTGACGGCGTCCACGGGCCCTCCTATCCCGTGGATTTGCGGACGCTGCGCGAGCGGCCCGTCCAAGGCTTTCGCGCAGCGGGACTCTCGGAGGCGGTGATCTACGAACTGCACATCGGCACGTTCACCCCGGAGGGCACCTATGCGGCGGCGGCCACCAAACTCGCGCATCTGGCGACGCTCGGGGTGACGCACGTGGAGTTGATGCCGATCGCGACGTTCCCGGGTTCACGTGGCTGGGGTTATGACGGCGTCGATCTGTATGCGCCTTATCCGCCCTATGGCACGCCCAACGAGCTCGCCGCCTTCGTCGATGCCTGTCACGCGCGCGGTCTCGCAGTACTGCTCGACGTGGTCTACAACCACTTTGGGCCGGATGGCAATTATTGGCAGACCTACGCTCCGTATCTCACCGACACGGTCAAGACCGCCTGGGGCGCCGCGATCAATTACGACGGCCCGCATAGCGACGGCGTGCGCCGGCATATGATCGACAACGCCCTGATGTGGCTGCGCGACTACCACTTCGACGGCCTGCGCCTCGACGCCGTCCATGCCATCTTCAGCGTAGGTGCGGTGCACCCGCTCGAGGAGCTGTCCGCCGCCGTAAGACGCTTGGCGACGGAGACGAACCGCTCCCTCGTCCTGATCGCCGAGAGCGATGCCAACGATCCGCGACTCGTCAGGACGGCGCAGCACGGCGGCTATCAGCTCGACGCCCACTGGATGGACGATTTTCACCATAGCGTCCATCGCGTCTTCACCGGCGAGACCGGCGGTTACTACGTCGATTTCGATGGACTTGCCCATCTTGCCCGCGCGTTGACGGATGCCTATGTCTACCAGGGTCAGTATTCGATCTTCCGTCAACGCCGGCACGGTCGACCACCGCTGTGGGTCAGCCCGGAACAAGTGGTCGTTTGCGCGCAAAATCACGATCAAATCGGCAACCGGGCCTTTGGGGAGCGGCTGAGCATGCTGTTGCCGATGCCTGCCCTGAAGGCCGTTGCGGCGGTGACGATCCTCTCGCCGTTCGTCCCTTTGCTCTTTCAGGGTGAAGAATGGGGCGCCGAAACGCCTTTCCTTTATTTCACGGATCACGAGGATGCCGAACTCGGCGCGGCGGTCGTGGCAGGACGTCGCCGGGAATTCGCGAGTTTCGGCTGGCAGGCGGAAGTTCCGAATCCTCAGGCCGAGGAGAGCTTCCAACGATCCAAGCTCCGGTGGTCTGAGCTGGAGGAGGCCGGCCACGCGGATCTATTGAGTTGGTATCGCGCCTTGCTCCGCCTGCGTCGGAACAAACCGCACTGGTCGCGACCCACGAAACCCGAAGTACGCTTCGATGCCGAACGCGGCTGGTTTTCAGTCCTGCACGCCGGCGTGCTTGCGCAATTCAATCTGAGCGCGGAGGCGCAGCGCGTGCCGTTGCCCGCCGGCAGTTGGCGGCTCTGCTTGAGCTCGGATCCGGACGCCAATTCCAGCGAGGCCTTGCCGCCGCGCGGCACGCGAATTTTCGCTCAGCGATAAGAGCCCGTCTGGCTCGTCTGGCCCGGCTGCGCGCCGGAGGCCGCCGCGACGCGTTCCGACAAATCGAGCGCGGCATGGGTTGCCTTCAGGGGCTCCCGGGAGGCGCGCACCGGCGGATGACGGGCCAGAGCCTGTTCGACGCGACGCGGCGTGCCCAGGTCCGTCCATCCACAAGCCGGTACGGCAAGCACTTTCAAGCCGGCCGCGTGTTCCGCCAGTACGTCGCGGGAGAAATCCAGCGTCGGCAAGTCCGCATACAAGTCGCGCCAGGCTCGGTCCCGTTTCGAGGCTCGGCTGTCGGCCAGGAGGGTTTCCATTCGGATCCTGGTGGCGGCGAATCGCGGCCCGAACAGCCGCAGCAACGCCGTCCCCGTCCCGGCGGCGATGAACACATTCCACAATGCACCGGCGCTGCGCAATTGCTGCGCCTCGGCGAGTTGCGGCTTTTCCGTGAACCGCACGACCGGCGTCGGCGCCGCACCCGGCCTCTCGGCCGGAACGATGTAGCCGAGTTCTGTATCGGGCTCGTCGGGCTCCACACCGAGCAGATAGACGTCATCGCGAAAAACAAGGCTCAATTCCATTGCCCTTTGCAGGGTACGGGCAAGAATCGGTTCGTCCCGAACGAAATGATCCGCCGGCAGCAGACTCACGCGAGCGTCCGGATCGCGGACCATGATCTCCAGCAGAGGTAGCAACACACCGTGCGCCGTGCCGCGATTTTCGGGCTGCACGACGATATTCTGCGTCGGCAGGGCGGCTAATTGCGAAAACCACCAACGGCGGTGCTCCGACGCGACGACCACGACGACGCGCGTCAAGGGTGCCACCGCGCTCGCCCGATCCACCGCCTCCTGAAGCAAGGATGGCCCACCGCGCAGAGAGCAATACTGCTTGGGAACGGAAAGGCCCGTCCCATCGGTCGTGAGACTGCGCAATCGACTCCCCTCGCCGCCCGCCAAAATCAAGGCCCAACTGTTTGCATCGAGTATCATCGGTGAAGTCTCTACTCGCGTGGAGCCGTGGGCGACCCGGCGCATCGGAATCATGCTGTAGGACACCTGCGCAAATTGCCGCTGTGGGCCGATTCCTACCCCGCGAGCGGTGTGCAGCCGACTGCCACCCGTCGCCGCGCAACGAAGAATGCGCGTCACCTGAGGAGAGACTCATGCAGATACGCTTCGGTTACGAATTGACCTACGCATTCCCACAAGCGACCCCGATGATATTGATGCTGCGCGTGCATCCGAGCAGAGCGGCGGACCTGCTGCAGGCCGACGACATGCATCTGACACCTGCCCTGCCCGTCCAAGATTATATGGATGGCTTCGGAAATCGCTGTACGCGGGTGACGGCGCCCGCCGGCCGGATGGTGATCAGTGCCGATGCGGTCATCGAGGACAGCGGACTGCCGGACCCGACCGAGCCCGATGCGATGGAGCAGGACGTGGGTCAGCTCCCCGAAGATACCTTGGTCTATCTGCTGGGCAGCCGCTATTGCGAGACGGAATTGCTGATGCAAACCGCCTGGCAGCGTTTCGGCTCGCTAAGTCCGGGTTGGTCACGCGTTCAGGCCATCTGCGATTTCGTCCATGCCTACATTCAATTTGGCTACCGGTTTGCACGCCCCACGAAGACCGCCTGGGAGGCCTTCACGGAACGCCAGGGGGTTTGTCGGGATTTCGCGCATCTGGCGATCACGCTATGCCGTTGCTTGAACATACCGGCGCGCTATTGCACCGGCTATCTCGGCGACATCGGGGTCCCTCCGGCCGCGGACCCGATGGATTTTGCGGGGTGGTTCGAGGCATTTTTAGGCGGTCGCTGGCACACCTTCGATCCGCGCAACAACCAGCGACGGATCGGGCGGATCTTGATCGCCCGGGGCCGCGACGCGGGCGACGTGGCGATCAGTACCACCTTCGGTGCGAATTATCTCGAGGGATTTCGCGTTTGGACGGACCAGGTACCGCGCCCCGCCGGCGAACCGTGGAACCTCCAAGCGACGGGATCCCAATCGACCGGCCCCCAAACGACGATGTCATTCGAGGGAGTCTGCAATGTCTGATCCACTGCCCCAGCACGGTGAAACCGTCCCCGTTCCGCCGGACCCGCAACAACCACCGCTCGCCCCGCACGACCCCACGGGGCCCGGCCCTCAAGACTTGGATGCGGACCGCCTGAATCAGCAACGTGGATTGCTGGCCGTTGGAATCGCGCTGCACAGTCGCGTGCTCAAGATTTGTGCTCGTCATCACCGGATCTATTGTGATGCCGCCGCCGACCTCGGCAGCGCATTTTCGCTGGCCTTGCAGGCCTTCCGACGTCGCGGTCCCGAAGCCCGTCTTTTCGGCAACGACGAGCACGCTTTGCTCGATCTCTTGAGCCTCAAGATCGGCGAAGTCGACGACCGCTGCCCCCGGTGTGAAGACGGGGGTTGCGAGCACTCGACAGCGGAGCGCAACGGCCGCGGTGAGCGCGAACCCTCGTACGCGTGAGCCTCGAGCGGCGTGTCCCATGCCCGTTCTGTTCGTCCGTCATCGCACCGAGTATCAATTCCGTAATCCGGTCACGCTGTGCGAGCACCGCTTGATGTCCAGGCCGCGGGACAGCCACGACTTGCGGCTGTTGGAGACGGGCTTGATGGTCACGCCACGACCCGCGGAATTGCGATGGATGCACGACGTGTTCGGCAATTCGATCGCGATCACCTCGTTTTCGGAGAAATCCAGCGAACTCTTGTTCGAGTCGACCTTCCGCGCCGAGCACTTCCCCGTTCCGGAGCGCGCGATCACGATCGAACCCTATGCCCAACGATTGCCGTTCAGCTACAGTAGCGAAGACAGCGTGGATCTGGGCCGCACCAAGGAGCGCCAGTACGGCGATCCCGAGCATCGCGTCGATGACTGGGCCCGCGAGTTCGTCGCCGCGCACACCGAGCCGCGGACGCTCGACGTGCTCGTGGCGATGACGAATGCGATCAACCGGGAGTTTTGCTATACCCGGCGCGAAGAGGTCGGCGTGCAGACACCGACCGAAACTCTCGCTCTGCGATCGGGAAGCTGTCGCGACCTGGCCGTGTTCATGATGGAGGCGGTACGGGCCCTCGGGCTGGCGGCCCGCTTCGTGTCGGGCTACCTGTACGATGAGCAACTGATCGGCAATGCCTCGGGCTTCGTCGGTGGCGGCTCGACTCATGCATGGCTGCAGGTCTACCTGCCGGGCGCGGGTTGGGTGGAGTTCGATCCCACGAACGCCCTGGTGGGCGGCCGGAACTTGATTCGCGTCGCGGTGGCGCGCGATGCGGCGCAGGCGGCTCCGCTCGCGGGCACCTTCATCGGACAGCCCGGGGATTTGTTATCGATGAATATCACGGTCGAAGTGTCGGCGGAGGCTGCCGCAACGGGATGAAGCGGGTGTAGGAATGCGCCTACCCGGAAACGCTGCGTTCACGAATGAGCCGACTCTGTAAAATCAACGCGATGTCCAGCACCACGAATCGAGCGCCGATAGGCGCCGTGAATCTCTCCGTGTCGACCCCCGAACTCCTCGAAGCCGCGGCTCTTTGTGTCATCAACCGCCGCTGTCGGGAGGCGTACCTCCATGACGTTCGCGGTGGTTTACACGCGCTTTACTCCGCGCTCGAGCTGCTCGCGCGGTCCGCCCAGATTCGCGACGGCGACGGCACGATGGCGGAACGTGCCACCGCCATCGCGCGACGCGCCATGAGCAATTACGAGCCGCTGGTTTTGAACACCGTCGAATCCTTGACCGCCGGCCACGATGCCGAGGGACTGAGCGAGGTGGACCTGGGCGCGCTGACCCAGGAAGTCTCCCGCTTCCTGCGGGCCGACATCGCCAACAAGCGCCTCGACGTGCGCCTGGACATCGAGACAGACGTCCGTGTGCGTGCCCGTCGCGAGACGGCACGATCTTGGCTACTGGGCTTGCTCTTGACGAGCGTGGACGGCTCGCCGCCGGACCAGCCGCTGACCGTATCCCTGCGGCGGGAGGCCGGCCTGGCGCGCCTGGTCATTGCCGCCGCGGCCCCTGCTGCAGCCTCCGCGGCCCCTGCTGCAGCCCCCGGCGACCGCCCCGACGCCCTGATTCTCGCCATGGCGGCTCGATGGGCCGACAGCCACGGAGGACGCGTCGAATTCGCGCCCGCAGGGGTCGCCGGGGAGGAGATTCGAGTCTATTATCCGTTGATCGTTACCGCCGGACAGGAAGGATGATCGATCGCCACGATCCGGGTCAGTTCGGGACAGGGAATCGCGACGTGGGACCCTTACGCATTCTCTACATCGAGGATAATTCGCTCGTTCGCGAGATCACCTGCGAGCTCCTCGCGAACGAGAACCGGGAAGTGGTTGCGCTGGGCTCGGCCGAGGAAGGCATGGTTGCCTATCGGGACAACCGTTATGACGTGGTGATCACCGACGTCAACCTTCCGGCGATGTCGGGGATGGATTTCGTGCGCCAGATTCTCAAGGAGGTCCCCGGCGCACGCGTGATCATCACATCGGGCTATTCCCTGCGGATCGATCTCGCCTCGCTGGGCCCGCACGTGCGGGCGCTCATGAAGCCTTTCGACGCGCCGGAAATCGAAGCCTTGTTGGCCAGCCTCTGCGGTTGAGCCGCGATCCCTGCCGTTGACCGGCACTCGGAGGATACCTACAGGGTTTATCGGTCTTGGACGCCTACCGGCACCCCGGCCTTGGGTGTTTCCTTGGCCTGATGAAGCGACGTCTGCGGGGATCGGCAATGTGGATCGGCGGCACCTTGGCTGCACTATTCGTTGTCATCCTGCTTTTTCTCGCCTTTTTCGATTGGAACAGTCTGCGCAATCCTTTGGCGCGGGCCATCACGCGAAAAACCGGCCTCGAGGCGACGATCAACGGTGACCTGAACGTCCACCCATGGTCCTGGACTCCCAGCGTCACGGTCCATCGCCTGGCGTTGGTCAATCCGGCTTGGCACGCCCGAACGCCGGTCTTCGCGGCGGAGGCGATTTCGGTCGAGATCAGCATCCCGCGACTGCTCCTAGGCCAAATCGTGCTGCCGCGCGTGGAGTTCGATTCGCCGAATCTCGATCTGGATCGACCGGCCGCGGGGAAGGCGAATTGGCAGTCAACCTCGGCGTCGTCACCCGAAGGCAGCACCACCTCGACCCACCTCCCTGCGGTGCGTCGCCTGATCATCACCGGCGGTCGCCTGCGGGTCGTCGACCAGGTACGTAATTTGTCCTTTACGGGACAGGTCACCGCCGACGAGCGCGCGCAACGGGCCGACAGCGAGGCTTTTCGACTGCATTGCACCGGATCGATCAATCAGCGACCGTTCGATCTTTCGGCGACCGGCGGGCCGCTCATCAACGTCGATCCCGACAAACCCTACCGCTTCGGAACCGTCGTCACGGCCGGAGACCTTCATCTCCATGCGGAGGCCGAGATCACGAAGCCCTTCGATCTCGGATCCTACGTCGCGCGATTCTCACTCGCCGGCGCCGACCTCGCCAATGCGTATTACCTGACCAACCTCGCGCTGCCCAATACCGGTTCCTACGAGGTCTCGGGGACGCTGCACCACGACGGCGAGATGTTTTCCGTCGACGATCTCCATGGACGCATCGGTGCGAGCGACATCGAAGGCAAAGCCTCGGTACGCCTCGGCGGCCCTCGCCCGATCCTGACGGCGCAACTGGACTCCCGACGCTTGAATCTCGCCGATCTCGCGCCGACTTTGGGTGTCGACGCCCCCACCGCCGGTCCCGCGGCGCTTGCAGCCGGCGGCCCGCAAACGGCCGCGACGCCGGCCGCCAAGAATGCGGCCGCCACCTCGGCATCGACCAAGCCCAAGCCAGGACAAGCCTTGCTGCTGCCCGACGCGGATCTGCAGGTCGATCGTGTTCGGGCGATGGACGCGGACGTGCGCTACTCCGCCCGCTCGGTCTTGGCGCCGAAACTCCCTCTGCAAGATGTGGATTTTCATCTGCATCTCGACGCCGGTGTGCTGCGCATCGATCCGCTCTCCTTCACGTTCGACCAGGGTCAGTTCAGCGGCAGCGTGCGCATCGATGCCGCGAAGTCGCCGCCGGACACGCAGGTGGACATGAAGCTCTCGAACATCGATCTGGCCGAATTCAAATCGGCATCAGCGGAGACCGCGCCCCTGAGCGGGACGCTGCTCGGTCGCATCCGCCTGCGCGGCCAGGGCAGCTCGGTCCACAAGTTCGCGTCGAACTCCGCGGGCAGCCTCAGTTTCGTCGTTCCGCAGGGCCAGGTCCGCTCCGTCTTCGCCGAACTCACGGGCATCAACGTGGCGCGTGGTCTCGGACTGCTGTTGACGGGCGATCAGAAGCAGACGGACCTACGCTGTGGCGTCGCCGATTTCACCGACGATCACGGTGAGGTCAAGGCCACGACCCTGGTCGTGGACACGACCAACGTCCTGATCACGGGCCGCGGAAGCCTGGACTTCGGCGACGAGAACTTGAACCTCTCGATCGAGGGCGAGCCGAAACAGCCCAGGTTCTTCCGGCTCCGCTCGCCGATCAGCCTCACGGGCACGCTCGCCAAGCCGACGATCGGCATCAAACCGGAGAAGACGATCGTCCAAGCCGCTGCAGCGGTCGCGTTGGGAACTTTGCTGACACCGGTTGCCGCCGTATTGGCGTTCGTCGATCCGGGCCTCGCCCACAATGCGGATTGTGCCGCCCTGCTCTCACAGTCCGAGCCCAAGGCCTCTGCGAATCGATGAACCGCGGTGAGCAGCGCAGGCAACGAGTTCTCGCACGCACGCCCGTCGGGGTCCGCCGTCTCTTGCCCGCAACACTGTTGGCAATCTTCAGCCTGCTCGCCTCGGCCCACGTCCGCGCCGCGCTCGCCGCACCCCTGACGTCGGCGCAGGTCATCGAGTTGCTGGACCGGACCGTGGATTGGTATCGATCGTTTCATTTCGACACCCAAACCGCCGACGAGCCCAGCGACTTGGTCGTCCTCGGCGACAACGAGCGGATCGCCGGCCAGGTCCTGAGTGCGGCCTTTGCGTTTGGAAAAGCCGATGCGCAGTTGCTCGCGCGTGTCGCGGTCAGTGCTCCGGCCTCGTCGGGCTCGAACGGTAGCGCCGGAGACCTGGCCAATCTCCGAGGCAGTCTCACGAGCCAGGCGCAAAGACTGCAATCGGATATCCGTGCCGAACACGACGCTTTGAATGCTGCGCGCGACTCGTCGCAGCGCGACAGGCTCGCGGCAAAGATCGCGGCACAGGAAAGCGCCTTGGCCCTGCTCAACGCGCGCTCGGCGCTCGTCTCGACCGTCATCAACTCCTCGGCGCAACGGGATCAGGGAGATCTCGGCCCGGAAGCGCTCATCTCGCAGATCGACGCGATGGCGGCGAAGCTGCCGACGCAGCAAGCCAACGGCGGCTCTGTGCCAAAAAAGCCGAAGAACGCCTCCCCATCGACCGAGGGGCTCGGCCTCTGGCAGGACCTCACCAAGACCTTCGCGTTGATCGAAAAGGTTACGACCATCGATGCGGCGGATCGGAGCACCGCTGCGCTGCAGTCCCAATTCGCGCAGCTGCGCGAGCCCGTGGTCGCGCAGCTGAGGACTCTGGCCACGCGCGGCGACACCCTGCAGGCGGTGTTGCAGCAAAACGATCCGCAGGCACTCGATCAGGTCTCGGCGCAGTTCGCGGACCTGACCAGTCAGTTCACACAACTGGCGGGCGTCCTCGAGCCGCTCGCAAAGTCTGTGCTCCTGCTGGACCAATATCGACGCAGCCTAGCCGACTGGCGCGCCGCGACGAAGTCGGAATACCACGCGACGCTCGCGGCCGTGGGGCTGCGCTTTGGGCTCTTCGTGCTGATTGCCGGTGTGCTGCTCGTCGCTGCGGAGCTCTGGAAACGCGCGGTACTGCGCTATGTCCCCGATATGCGTCACCGCAAACAGTTATTGCTGGTCCGGAAGATCTTGCTCTGGACGCTCGTCGCCGCGCTCGTTGGCCTGTCTTTTGCAAGCGAACTCGGCTCGATCGTCACTTTCGCGGGGCTGATCACGGCTGGTCTCGCGGTCGCGATGCAAAGCGTTCTCGTGTCCATCGTCGGTTACTTCTTCCTGATCGGCAAATACGGCATTCGGGTCGGTGACCGGGTCCAGATCGGCGAGGTCACGGGCGAAGTCATCGATCTGGGCCTGGTGCGTATGTACATCATGGAGCTCGGCGGTCACGGTTTGCTGGGACCGACCGGCCGGGTCGTCGCCTTTGCGAATTCGGTGGTGTTTCAGGTATCGAGCGGCCTGTTCAAACAGATTCCGGGCGTCAGTTTCTCCTGGCACGATTTGACGCTCAATCTGCCGACGGGCGCGGACTATGGCGCACTGAAGACCCGGCTCCAGGCGGCCGTCAACCACGCCCTCGGCGACTACCGCGCCGAAATCGACCGGGAAACGAAGACCCTGCAGGAAACGACCGCGGCGCACTTCGGTGTCGAAGCCAAACCACAAGTCCAACTGCAATTTACGAGCACAGGCGTCCAGGCGTTGATCCACTACCCGGTGCAATTGGAGCGGGCTGCGGAAATCGACGAGCGCGTCTCGCGCGAGGTGTTCGACGCGCTCGGCACCGGTGCCCGAGCCACGGTAGCGGCCGCAAGATGAGCCCGATCGAGCGTGAGGGGCGGGCCGCCGGCGACTTCGAGGAGCGTTATCGGCGCGACGCGGACCCGTGGAATTTCTCGGGGTCGCCATACGAGCGCGAGCGGTATCGTTTGACGCTCGCGGCCCTGCTGCGGCCCCGGTACCGGCACGCCTTCGAGCCCGGGTGCTCGGTTGGTGAACTGACGGCGCAGCTTGCCGCCCGCTGCGATCGGGTGTCCGCGACCGACCTCGCGCCGACCGCCGTCGCCCATGCGCGCAATCGCTGCGCGGGTTTCGGCAATATCGAATTCGGATGCGCGGACCTCGCCGGCGACAGGCCCGAGGGGCCATTCGATCTGATCGTGTTCAGCGAGTTGGGGTACTACTTCGCTGCCTCGCAGCTTGCCTTCATCGCGAACTCGCTCGCGGACAGTCTGACGGTGGGAGGAGAATTCATCGCCGTGCATTGGCTGGGGACGAGCTCGGATCACGTTTTGCACGGCGACACCGTCCACGAGGTGTTGCGTGCCCACTTGCCCCTCGTCTGGGTACGCGGCGAGCGACATCCCGGGTTTCGCATCGACACCTGGCAGCGCAGCGGTTGAAACGGCGACGCATCGGGACCGGAACGATGCCCAGGAGCGTCGTCGCTCAGTGCTGCGGGTCGGCGGGCGGTTTCCTGCCCTGCGCTTCGACGGCTTTTCTCTTCGCCTCTTCCGCTTTTTGTTTAGACTCCGCTGCGTCCTCCCGTGCCGCGGCGGCGGCATGCTGTCGCGTCTCCTCGGCCTCGCGCTGCGCTTGCGCGGCGTGCTCCGCAGCGACGCGATTCTTCGCGGCTTGGGCCGCCTCGCCGGCTTTACGCTGCGCGTCCTCACCGGCTTTACGCTGCGCGTCCTCGCCGGCTTTACGCTGCGCCTCCTCGCCAGCTTTACGCTGTGCCTCCTCACGGGCGTTTGGCTGCGCCTCGCGAGACCTCGGTGGCGCCTCCGCGCCTTGGCGCTGCGCTTCGGCGGCACGCTCGCTGCCGGCCGCTTCCGGGGCGGCCCGCATCGCGTGCTCGCTGGCCCCTGTCGTCGCGGCGGCCGGTCTATTCTGCGTTTCCGGCGCCTGCCGTTCGGTGGCCTGCGCAGAGAATGCTGGTCGAACCGTGGTTGCTGCGGGTAAGCGAACGGTATGCCCGCCACCGAAGCTCGGCACGGCGAACTGCTCACTGGGACGTGGCGCAGGGACGCGAACGACGGGGGCAATGGCAGCGGCCAGGTGCGCAACGGCCGGGACGGCGACGTTGACGGCGCGATGATTCGCCGTGGCGGTGGCCGGCGCGTAAATCGTGACGTTGTTGATCGTCGTCGAATTGTTGATGGTCGTAGTGTTGACCGTGGTTTGATTGACCGTGCCGGTGATGCGCATGCCGACGTTGACGACGGGAGGCGCGCTCGTGACGACGGCCGGTGGCGTGCCGAGCGGCGCTGGAATGATCAGTCCGAAACGCGATCCGGGTGGCGGTGGGACGAACACGCCCTCGGGGCCCTCCGGGGGCGGCCCGGGCTGGTAGCCGGATCCTGGAGGCTCCAGAACCAAGGTCACCCCGCGTGCCGGCGGCACCATGCGCACGTCCGGCGCTCCCCAAAAGCCGTCGATGAACACGACGCGATCCCCGCGATGTTCATAATAAGGTTGGACCCAATGGTAATGCGGCCTGGGCGGCGGCAACCAGCGACCGCTCACCCAAACCCAAGTACCCTGCCATGCCCAGTATCCTCCGGTCCAAAAATCATCCGGCGTGGGCTGAGGGGGCGGAGGCTCTTCCAGCATCGGCGGCGGAGCAGACGCGACTGCAACCGGAGCCGGTTCCTGTTCGGCCGGCTGCTCATAGACGGAGATCACCTGTTGCGGCTCCGGCGCATAACTGGAATCGCCGGCGGACGGAACCTCGGGTGCCGGAGCCGGACTCGCGGAGTCGGCGGGCCCGGACGGGGAACCCGTCGGAGCATCGGCAACTTGCGGCGAGGGCGGGGATGGCGCCTGCTGCGAGGCGGAGTTACAAGCGGCCAGCAGCAATCCAGCACTGACGATGCCGCCCGACAAGCAATAGCGAAGGATTTTCATCGCGGTGGCACTTCCGAATACTGGAGTTCTGTTTTTGCGCCCATCCGACTCCATTCGCAGCGCAGCGCGTACCCATCCGCGGCATACACCTCGGACCATCCGCGAGTCCCATCCTCATCCTGTCCTTCGCGCTCGCCGATCGAGCCCGGACCCCCGTGGCGCGCGAGAAACTGGGCGACACGAAAGCCGCCGTCCGATGAACTGATTTCAGGAGTCGCCACGCTGCCTATCCTCTCCGCAGTGTCTCTTCCTCCCGTCAGAGTAAGGCGCGGATCGAACCGCGGCAGTCGGTCGAGGGCAGCGACGGCTGTGGGACAGGCAGCCCGATACTGCGGACCCGTCATGTACACCGTGTCAGCAAGCACCGACACGACGTCGAGGAATCCCGCCGATAATGGCCGCGCAGCGAACGGCCTAGGCTCGCCTCACTGCATCGAGCCGAGCGCACGCGGAATTCACGGGCGGCACCCATACCAACCCTTCGGGGATATCGCCAAGAGGCTCGTATCGAACCGTCGGACACTCGCTCGATGCAGGTTCCGCCGTCGATTAGGGTTCGGCGGTGATGTCGTAGCACCTCATGAATACCCCTCGATCGGGGACCGCGCTGGAGCCAGGGACGATTCGGCGTCGTCCGCAATCTCTGTTTCATAAATCCGGGTGCGCTCGCGTTCGACCCGCTCGTAAGTGCCGATCAGGCAACCGGCCGCGATCGCTCGGTCGAGCACCACTTCGATGAACTCTTCACGCCCGGGAACGTTCGAGAACGGCGCACCTGCGCGCAACGCGAAGAATTGGAACGCATAGCGATGGATCCCATGCCCTGGCGGAGGATCCGGCGGCAGCCAGGCTTGCTGGAAGAACGAATTACGCCCGGCTTCGAAGCCGATCCCTTTGTGGTCCGGACTGTTCAGGGCGCCTTCGGCGAGAAATCCGAAGTCCCCGGCGAGGTTGACGACGATGGCATGGACGAGCGGATGCGGAGTCGGCGCGTCGCCGTCTTCGACGATGAAGGCGACCGAGGCCGAATCGTCCGGCGCACCGCGCCACTGGATGGGCGGCGAGATGCCAGCACCATCCGCCGTATACAGGCTGGGAATCGGCCCGTCATTCTCGATCACACCACTGCTCACCTCGATCCATGGCACGTCGCGCAGCGCATGCAGGCGGTTCACCACGATGTTTTCGAGTCCCGCGCGCTGGTTCGCGAGTGCTCGACCCAAACTCTCCGGCAATTTTTCCAACATGACAGACCTCGCGATGAAGAGGCGCCAGCTTATGAAGCAGCACTGCGCCACCGCCAGATCCTTACTGTCCCCAGCCCGCGTCGGCCGTCTCCTACGCGCGGGCCGGGGGCACTTTCTCACACCGGCTCGCGCCAACTGCCTACATCGTGGGAGCACGACGACCGAGAATGATGTCGGACATGCAGCGCACTCATGCCAAAAAACCGGCTCCCGAGGAACCACACGGAACGCTGGACGCGATGGAACGGGACCAGGCCGTCGAGCACTCCTCGATCAGAGCCCTGGTCATTCACGAGGTCTTACGCGAAGAAGGGGAAGCCGAGCTCGAGCGCCATGCCGGGTCGCTCGCCTGGTCGGGCCTTGCGGCGGGATTGACCATGGGCTTCTCATTTCTCGGACTCGGACTGCTGGAGAGCGGTCTGCCGGACGCGCCGTGGTCACGGCTCATCGACAGCATCGGCTATACCCTGGGTTTTCTGATCACGATCCTCGGCAAACAAGCGCTGTTCACCGAAAGCACGCTGACGGCGGTGCTGCCCGTCCTCGTGCGCCGCGATGTGGAAACCTTCAAGAAGACGCTGAGGTTCTGGGCCATCGTCCTGAGCTGCAACCTGCTGGGAACGTTCATCGTTGCGGGTTTCCTGAGCCTGCACGGCTTCTTCCCCGCCGACGTCGATGCAACCCTGCGACATATCGCGCACGACGCCGTCAGTGGTCCTTTTTGGCCGACGGTCCTCAAAGCGATTCTCGCGGGCTGGCTCATCGCCGTCATGGTTTGGTTGCTGCCGAGTGCGGGAACCTCGAAAATCCTCGTGATCATGTTCCTGACTTACATCGTCGGCATCGGCCGTTTTTCCCACATCGTGGCGGGCTCGGTCGACAGCGCCTACGCGGTCTTTGCGGGGATCGCTTCGATCAAGGAGTATCTACTTGGATTTCTCGTGCCCACGTTGTTGGGCAATACGATCGGCGGTGTCGCGATGGTGGCTCTGCTGAACCATGCGCCCCTCGCCTCGGAGCTCGAGGCTTCCGAGTCACACGACACCTTCAAATGACGAGACCTCCCGGGGAACGGGAGGTCTCGCCTGGATCATCGATGATCGACGACGATATGATTATGGACCGCGGTGACGCCATCCGTGTCCTTGGCGATCATGCCGGCGAGATCGCTGGCATCCTGAGTCGGTGCATTACCACTCAGATAGACCACGCCCTGGTCGTCCGTATCCACCTTGATGTTGGTCAAGGTCGACATATGCTTGGCGGCCAGCTTCGTCTTCACCTTGGTCGTGATCACCGAATCTTTGACATAGTTTCCCGCCTGCGCCGTGTCCGAGCCGTTATTCGGTTCATCGGCAACGGCCGCGAACGCGGAGAGGGCGCTCACGGCCACGACGGTGCTCAACAACAGAGTTTTCATCTTCAATCTCCTTCTTTGGAATGAAGCGAGAAGGGTAGCAACCGGCACGCGAGTCCAGTATCCCCGCACCGCCCGGCTTCGCCGCCGATTCGATCGCGACCCGGCGTCAGACGGGCCCTACACGCTCGTCGGAGGATCAAATCGACAGAAACGGCCAGGTGTCGGCGTATGACGTCCGCGAGGCCAAGCCTGCGCGAGCTTTCGAGCTTCCCCCTGTGGCGACGCCGGGCCGAGTCGGCTCCCCAGTGCGACTGCGGACTGCCCGCTCGAGCGTAGACAAGACAGGCTGATGCCTCGACAGCATGTCGTTGATGCCGACCGATGAAGTGACTGCACGAATGTCCGCGCACTCCCGACCGAGGGCACGCAATTGGTCGCTCAACCAGCGGGTACGCGCCGCATCCGACCAGAGCGTGGCCCGCACGGCGAGCGACGCACAGGCCAAAAGGCCGGGATACCAGGGTGAGCGGCTGGGATGGTATTGCGCGTTCGGATGGCCGATCAGCCAACCGCTCACGACACGACTGAGCCGCCAGCTCAGGAGGACGGTCGCGGCAAAATGTTCATGCGGATCCTGCTTCCCAGCGCCCGCCCAAACACGGCAGACCGCTCGGACGAACAACGCGCGTAGGCGCAGTTGCTGCAATTGCGCAATGGGTTCGAACATGCCGAGCCCCCTCCCCGCGTCAATCAGCGGACCCGCGCCGACCCAGGGCGAGGCCAGCGAGGAACCCGATCGCGGTGGCGGCTGCAATCACCTGCCAGGGCGATTCGCGGACATATCCGTCCGTCGTTTGCGCGAGCTGGCGAGCCTGGCGTTGCACGTGTGCCGCGCTGTCCTTGACGGCGCTGCGAGCGGCACCGAGGGCAACACGCGCCTTGGCGCGGATCTTCTGAATTTCGGGGCTCTGGACGTCGGCGATTCGTTGAATCAGATCATCCACACCGTCGAACAATTCCTTGAACTGCGTGCCGTTGCCATTTGCTGTCGCGCCCGCGGTTTCCGTCGAATTTTCCATCGTCGTCTCCAGCTGAAAAACGAATTCGCAGTGTCGCGCTGCGGTGGGGTCGGCGCCGTCGGTTGACGCGCGAGATTCACGTCGGTTGCGGATGACAAAGCGCGTAGGAAGAACCTGACGCACCGCGGCGATGCCGACCGGCCGATTCCTACGTGCGCATCGGGAACTCGCTGTCTGGCGCCCGCCCCGGCATCTGCGGTCTGATCTCGCGATATGCCCGCTCTTCAGTCCATCACGACCTCGTTCGATGTCGCTCGCCACGGAACACCCGACGCAGATTGGCAACGGGCGGCTCGCGCCTGCCCTGAATGGGCTCCGGCTCCGGCGCCCCTGCTCGTCGTGGCTCCCCACCCCGACGACGAGACGCTGGGCGCGGGGGGGCTGATGCACGCGATGAGTCAGGCCGGCTGCCCCGTGACCGTGCTGAGCGTGACCGACGGGGAAGCGGCCTATCCCGATTGGCCGGATCTGCGGGCGGTTCGGGCGAGGGAACTGCAGGCTGCGATGCAGATCCTCGGTGGACCGCAGATCCGCATTCGGCGCCTGCAACTTCCCGACGGCCGCATCAGCTCCGTACGATCGCGCCTCCGCGACGCGGTTTTGCAACTGGTCACCCCGTCGAGCCTCCTGGTCGCCCCCTACGAACGCGATGGTCATCCGGATCACGAGGCGGTCGGAGGGGTTTGCGTCGATATCGCTGTCCGGGCGGGGCTACGCCTGGCTCGCTACCCGGTCTGGGCCTGGCATCATGCGAGCATCGAGATGCTCGCGGATCCGCGCTGGGTTCGCCTGCCTTTGACGAGAGAAGACGCACGGGCGAAGACCGGTGCCATGCAATGTTTCCGCTCGCAACTGGAACCGAGTTCGGGTCGCGTGCCGATCGTGCCGGGCCACGTGCTGCCGTATTTCCAACGCGACTTCGAAATGTTCGCGCTATGAAGACCGTGCTGAGCGAAGGCGAGTCAACCGAGCCCTGGTCGGTGGCTGTCGTGATCCCCGCGCACGACGAATCGGCGACGATCGCCCGTTGTCTGCGCGCGGTCATGGCGGCCTGCGGTGAAGTGGCGCCGCGAGCACAGACCTGGATCGTCGTCGTGGCGGATGCCTGCACGGACGATACGGCACAGATCGCGCGGTGCACGCTCGGCGATCGCGGCGAGGTCATCGAGTGCGCCCATCGTTCGAGCGGTACGGCCCGTCAATTGGGCGCAGCCGCCACGCTCGCGCATTTCCGGGAAGTCGCTGCTCCGTCGGATCCGTGTCGGGTGTGGATCGCCAACACCGATGCCGATACCTTGGTTCCGACCGACTGGCTGCGCGTTCACCTGCAGTTCGCCGACCAGGGAGTCGGGGCACTTGCGGGCATCGTCTGCATCGATCCGGAATCCGATGTCGAGGGAGAGGTGCTCCGCCATTTCAACGCGACCTATCACGTGGAAACAGACGGAACTCACGGCCATGTGCACGGTGCGAACGTAGGCGTCAGAGCGGATGCCTACCTCGCGGTGGGCGGTTGGAGCTACCTCGCCTTGGCGGAAGACCATTGCCTCTGGAATCGCCTGCGTCGCCACGGGTGCACCCTACGATCCTCGACCCGCAGCGTGGTCCGCACCAGCGCCCGCCTGCAGGGCCGCGCCAAAGGGGGCTTCGCCGATACTCTGCGCGCCCAGCTGCGCCCGCTCCATGCGCGAGCTTGAACAGCGATCCCGGCGGTCGTTGGCGGCGGGGAACTGGCGCCTGGCCGCGCCCGGCAAAGGCGACACGATCGGCCGACATAGAGCCCTCTGCGCTCTGGGACGGGAGGATTTGTCCCTCGCGCGCATCGCCGAGGCACACGCCGACGCGCTGGCGATTCTATCCGAGGCAGACCGACAACCGCGCGCGGACTCGCTCTACGGTGTGTGGGCGGCCGACGGACCGCAGAGCCGGTTGCGTGCCACGGCAGTCGAGGGTGGTTGGCATATCGAGGGGCTCAAGCAATTCTGCAGTGGCGCTTCGTTCGTCTCCTCCGCGTTGGTCACGGCGCACAGCGACGAGGGATTGCTGCTGTTCGAAATCGCCACGGAGCGGCCGGGAATTCGGGTCGAGCCCACCCGTTGGCGGAACGCCGCCCTCGCCGACACCGATACCTCCCCGGTATCCTTCGAGGCGGTCACGCTTGCCGCAGATGCCGTGGTCGGCACACCCGATTGGTATTTGACGCGTCCCGGATTCTGGCATGGTGCGATCGGCCCGGCGGCCTGCTGGGCCGGCGGCGCGCGCTCGCTGATCGACGCCGCGCGGCGCCACGCGCGTCCCGATCCCCACTCCCGTGCGCATCAAGGCGCCTTGGAGGCGGCGGACTGGGCCTTGTCGACGATCCTGGACCAAGCCGGTCGAGAGATCGATGCGGATCCGGACGATCACGCGGGGGAAGCGAGAATCCGAGCCCTCAAAGTGCGCCATCTGATCGAACGCCACTGTACGGAGGTCCTGGACCGCTTCGGCCGGGCCACGGGACCTCATCTCCTCGTTGGCGATGCGCAGGTCGCGAGACAATTCTCCGCCTTGTCGCTCTACCTCCGTCAGTGTCACGGCGAGCGGGATCTGGCGACGATCCCGCCCGAGCCGACCGAAGCGGCAGGTGCGTCCCTACGCAGGCCGGCGCGCCGGCCCGACTGAGCACGCCGCAACCGGGTTTGGCTATCGATTCGCGGAGAGCAGCCGGCGAAACGCAGCAACGATCGCGGGCTGGGGGATGCGGATCTCCGGAACCCTTTGATAAGGCTGCCAGCCACCGCCGAGGCTCTTGTAGAGGTCCGCGAACTGCTCACCCTGGCTGACTTGTGCTTCGGCGTATTGTTCTTCGAGAGCGTAAAACTCGCGCTGCGCATCGACCACGTTGAGAAAATCGGTAAGTCCCCGGTTATAGCGCTCGGTGGCGAGCTCGACCGCCCTTTGCGCCGCGACCATGGCATCGCCGAGCTTGTCCATCCGCAGTTGCTGCGCCTCGTATCCCGCGAGCGCAGAGTCGACCTCGCCTACCGCGGTCAAGATCGTCCTGCGATAGCCGGCGAGGCTGGCCTGCGCCGCATAGTCCGCGACCTCGACCGCCGCGTCCAAGGCGCCGAAGTCCAGCAAGGGCCAGACTGCGCCCGGCCCGAAAGACCAGATGTGCTTGCCGACAGCCGGCGTCGTGCCCCAAGCTTGAGCCTGAGCGCCGATGGCCGCACTCACGGACACGTCCGGAAACAGACTGGCAGTCGCGACTCCGATCCGGGCGGTCGCCGCCGCCAACTCGCGCTCCGCCTCCTGAATGTCGGGGCGCCGCTCGAGCAAGTCGATGGGCAAGCCGGAAGCCACCGCGGGCGGCGTCGTCGGTATCATCGCCGGTGCGGCAAGTTCCTGCACCATGTTCTCCGGGTAGGCGCCGACCAAGACCGCCAGGGCATATTGCGCGGCGTGAACCTGTGCTTCGACGGTCGGGATTTCCCCCTCCAGGCTTGCCAGTTCCCGCGTCGCGAGCGCGACGTCGAGCTCGTTCGTGATTCCCCGCTGATACCGGATGCTCACGATCCGCAAGGACTCGCGCAGGACCTCGCGGGCTTGATGCAAGATGCCCACCCGCACTTGCAGTCCGCGCAAATCGACGTAGGCCCGAACCACGTTGGCGATCACCGATGTCAGGACGCCATAGCGGGCGGCGCGCATTGCCCCGGTCTCCGCTCGCACGGACTCCAATTCGCGACGGAATTTTCCGAAAAGGTCGACTTCCCAGACCGCGTCGAATCCCGCGATCGTATTGATCTGCTTCAGACCGGTCCCCGTATCGGCGGATCGCAAGGCCTGCGGGGCGCGTCCTTTGGTCAGATCGGTGCCGGTGCCTCGGCCCGCCGCGGCACTGGCGTCGATTTCTGGCACGGCGCGCCCCGAGACGACGACTTCGTAGGCGCGCGCCTGCTGCAGTCGGTCGAGCGCAATCAGCACGTCGACATTGGACGTGACCGCACGCTCGACGAGGGAGTTCAATTCCGCGTCGTTCAAGGATCGCCACCAGGTGGCCAAGTCCGCGGTTGACCGCGCGTCCGAAACGGATGCCGCGGATCCCTCGGCCCGAGCGGTAAACGCTGCGGGTACATCGGGTGCCGGCGGTCGATACCGCGGGCCTACTGCGCAGGAAGCAACGGCCGCCATCATCCCGACCAGGAACAGAACGCGCCTTTTCATCGCATCGCCGGCATCACGGTTTGCCGCCCAAGGGATGCTCGTCGGGCTGCGACTCTTCGACCGCCACCGCTTGCCCCGCGGCAATTTGACTGCTGATATTGAGCACCAAGCGATCGCCCGGTTTCACCCCGGACGACAGCTCGACCCAACTTCCGTCGTCACGGGCTATCGATACCGCCGCGAAGCGGATCCTGCCGGTGGCGTCTACCTCCGCTACTTGCGTGCCCGAGGATCGAAAAATCAGCGTAGCGGCCGGCACCTCGACCTGGCCCCGTGCAGGCAGACTGAACGCGACGTTCACGTACATGCCCGGGACGAGGCGATGATTCGCATTCGGCATGTCCACTTCCACCCGCATCGTGCGCGCCTCGGTGCTGATGGACTCCGCGGATCGCGCCACAGCGCCGGAAACCACGTCGCCGACGACGCCGGGCGCGCGAATCTCGGCCGGCACGCCGCTGGTCATCAATTCTCCGGCCGCACTCTGCGGGACTTCGACGAAGATCCGCAAGGGATCGGTCTGCGCCATGCGATAAAGGGGCGTCGTCGTCGAGCCGCTTCCGGCCGTCACCAAATTGCCGACGTCGATCTTGCGTTCGGTGATCGTGCCGTCGAATGGCGCCCTGACCTCCTTGAATTCCGCCAGCGCCGCGTACTGATCGACCTTGGCTTTGTCGAGGCTGACCTGCGCATTGGCCGCATACAGCCGTGCACTGGCGGACTCGTACTCCGCCTTCTTGGAATCTCGTTCCTGTTCCGATACCACCCCTTTCGGAGAATCGCGCCAGCGCTCGTTGGTCGTCTTGCTGAATTGCGCCTCCGCCTGACGAGCCACGACCTGTGACTGCGATGATTTCAGCTGCGCCCGCGCCGCTTCCAGTTCTGCATCGAGTTCAGGCGTCTCGATGACCGCGAGCACCTGACCCTTGTGGACATGATCCCCGATATCCACGAGCCATTTGGACACGTAGCCGTTGACTCGTGCGTAAATCGTCGACTCGTACCAGGCCGCCGTCTCGCCCGGCAGGGCCAATTCCTGGCTGCGGGTCGCGGATCTCGCGCGGACGACGTCGACCCGCGGGGCCGCGGAATAGGCGACGTCGCTCGCCTTGGCGACGGAATGCGAATGCGCGAATCGCACGATGCAGACGACGACGAAGAGCACGGCCAGCGCCGCGATGCCCGAGGCCACGCCCCGCTTCGTGCGCCTGCCGGTCTGCGGAGAAAATCCGGTCGACACGCCGTCGCCCTCGTTGCGCGAGACTTGGTCCGGGTACTCACCGCGGGAACGGTCGGACGGCAACGAGTCCGGGGATCGCTCGCCTGGGTCACGCGGTTGCATGGGCACTCCCTTCAGGTTGTCGGTCGGCCAGCGGATTTCGACGGCGACGCAATAGTCGGTACATCGTGGGCACGAAGATCAGCGTGGCAAGCGTCGCGAACAGAAGTCCGCCGATGACCGCCCTGCCCAGGGGGGCGTTCTGCTCACCGCCCTCCCCAATGCCCAAAGCCATCGGCACCATTCCCAAGATCATGGCGCTGGCCGTCATCAGGACCGGCCGCAACCGCGTATGGCCGGCCGAGATCGCCGCACGCAGGGGATCGTCGCCTGCCGCCATGCGCTGGTTCGCAAAGCTGACGACCAAGATGCTGTTGGCCGTGGTCAGGCCGATGCACATCAGAGTCCCCATCAGCGCCGGCACGCTCATCGGCGTTTGCGTCAAGAAAAGCATCCACAAGACTCCTGCCAATGCAAACGGGACCGCCATCAAGACGATCAACGGATCGATCCAACTTTGAAAGTTCATGACGAGAAACAGGTACACCAGGACGATGGCCAGAGCGATGCCCGTAAAGAGGCCCTGATAGCTCTCGCGCATCGTTTCCACCTGTCCACTCAAGGTGAGCGTGAGCGCCTTCGACGCGTCCGGACGATCGTCCCGGAGCACGCGGTCGATATCGGCCGCCGCCGAATACAAGTCTCGGCCCTGCACGTCCGCATGCACGTCGAACACCGGGCGTATGTTGAGCTGCGATGCCACCAGGGGCTGAGCAGTCCGTCCGAAAGAGGCGAGGTTTCGCAGCAGTTGGCCTGGGCCCCCGACCGCGCTCACCGGCAATCCTTCGAGGTCCTGGGTGGAGTCGATCCGATAGGTCGGCACTTGCACCACCAGGGGATAGCTCACGCTATTCCTGGGATCGATCCAAAAATTGGGCGCCGTCTGCGCGCTCGAATTGGTCGCGACCAGCACGTTGTCGGCGGCCTCTTGCTGCGTCACCCCCAACTCGCCCGCGAGCGTGCGATCCAAATCCACCGTGAGCGCCGGGGCGTTCGGCACTTGAAACACATGCGAGTCGACGACCCCCGCCACGCCGGTCAACGAGCGTGCGATTTTCGAGGCAAGATCGAATGCGTCCTGTTGATTGGGCCCGGAGGTACGGACGTCGATCGGCGCCGGCTGACCGAAGTTCAGCACCTGATCGACGATATCCGCGGGTTGGAAGAAGAATTGCAGCGCCGGGAACCGCCGCGGCAGCGTTTGGCGCAGCATGGCGATGAGCTTTGCCGTCGGGTCGTGCTTTTCCGTCAAGGAGATCAGGATCTCGCCGTCCATCGGGCCGACCGTGGCCGAGTCGCTCAGCGCGATATTGATGCCGCTGTACGGCAAGCCGATGTTGTCGAGCATGACGTCGATTTGATCGCTTCCCACGAGTTGGCGAATCTGTGCCTCGACTTCGGCAAAATATTGCTGCGTCTGCTCCAGGCGCGTGCCTGCCGGCGCACGGACATGCAGACGCATTTGACCTGCATCGACCTGCGGGAAGAAATCGCGTCCCAACAGGGGAAACAACAGGGCCGACACGACGATGAGCCCCAGGAATGCGGTGACCGTGAGGCGGGCCTGGGACAATGCCCAGGAGACCGTCTCGCGGTAGGCTTCGCGAAATCGCTCGAATCCGCGCTCGAACCCAGCCTGGAATCGCACCCAGGCGTTCTTGGATCCGGAGCTCGCGACGCTCCCCTCTTCCGCGAACTCGTGCACGGCCCCGCGCATCAGGTAAGCGAACAGCACGGGCACCATCGTGAACGAGAGTGCGAGGCTCGCCAGCAACGCGCCGATGACGGACAGGGACAGGGGCGAGAACAGGTACTTTGCCGTCCCCTCGAGCAGGAACACCGGCACGAACACGATGCAAATGCACAGCGTCGAGAGGAAGGTCGGGATCGCGACTTCGTTCGCTCCCGTGACGATCGCCTGATGCAGCGGCTCTCGCATGGCGACATGTCGTTCGATGTTTTCGATCACCACGGTGCCGTTATCAACGAGGATGCCTATCGCCAGCGCGAATCCGCCCAGGGTCATGGTGTTGAGAGTCTGACCGGTGAGTTTGATGAACAACACGGCCGCGATGATCGAGAGGGGTATTGCCGCGAGAATGATCACCGACAAACGCACATTCCCAAGGAACAGGATGATCACCAATGCCGTGAGGCCCGCTGCCATTCCCGCGCTCAGCAGAACGCTGTGCAGGGCCGCTCTGACGAAGATCGACTGGTCGAAGAGCGCCTTGACGGAGACGTCCGCGGGCAGCAGCTTTTGGATGTCGACGAGCGCCGCGCGCACGCCGTCGATGACCGCCAAGGTCGACACGCCCCCGGTCTTGCGAATGCTCATCAAAGCACCGGGCGTGCCGTTCACCGAGACCGAATTCGTCTGCACCTGGAATCCGTCATGCACGTGCGCCACGTCCCGCATGAACACCGTGCGGCCGTCGATTTGCTTGATCGGGAAGGCGTTGATGCTGTCGATGACGTCAGGCGAATTGTTCATCGCCAGGGAATAGTCCTGATCGCCGATCTTGACGTCGCCTGACGGCAATATGACGTTCTGACGCTGGAGTGCGACGCTGACATCCGCGGGCGACAACCCGCGGGCCTGCAGCGCCTTGATGTCGAGGTCCGCCATGATCACGCGCGGCTTGCCCCCGTACGGATAGGGTACTTCGGCGCCATGGACGACGGCCAACGCGGGACGGATGATGTTCTGCCCCAGGTCATTGAGCTTCGTATCGGGAAGGGACTTGCTCGACAAACTCAGCTGAATGATCGGCACGTCGGTGGCCCCGTACCGAAGCACCAAGGGAGGCGTGATGTTCGGTGGCATGTACTTGAGCACCACCAAGGCGCTGCTGGCAAGCTGAGACACGGCTCGCGTCACGTCCGCGCCCTCGTGCAGATAGATCTTCTCCACGCCGACGCCCTGATAGCTCACCGCTTCGATACGCGAAATATCATCCACGAGCGACGCAAGCTGGCGTTCGTGCAGCGTCAAGATGCGGTTTTGAATATCGGTCGCGCTCATGCCGTTGTAAGTCCATACGACCGCAACGACCGGTATGTCTATCTCGGGAAAGATGTCGACCGGCATCCGCAGCGCGGCCCCGATGCCCACCAGGGAGACCAAGATCAGCGCGGCAACGACGGTATAGGGACGCTTCAGCGCTGTTTCGACGACGGACATGCAGAATCCTTGAACCGCGATGCCCGCAATCTAGACGAGCAGGTCGGGATCGTCAGGAACCGATGGTCACGATCGAATGTGACCACGGTCACTTTCGGGTCCTCCTATCGTCGGTGGTGACTTTGCGACATCAACGCGAGACCGATTCGCGTGTTCGCATGCAGTTTCTCCATGATGCGGCTGACGTAGTTCTTGATCGTCCCTTCGGCCAGATACATGGCATCGGCGATTTGCCGGTTGCTCAAGCCCTCTGAGATCAGCTGCAGGACCCTCTGTTCCTTGTCGTTGAGCACCTCCGTGCCCCCCCGGCCCGAGGGCCCCGGCCCCTGCGGCGGCACGGATGACGGCGCGTGGCTCCCGTGGACCACCGCCGCCGCGCGGTCTACGGTCAGACGCGCGAACTGGTCCATGACCTTGCGCGCAATCTGCGGCGTCAACCGCGACTCGCCGCGCTTCAGCCCCCGGATCGTCTCGAGCAGTTCGTCCTCGGCGGCATCCTTCAGCAGGTAGGCGTGCGCCCCCGCCCGCACGGCTTCAAAAACGGTTTCATCGTCATCAAGGGTGGTCAATACGAGGATCTGGGTCGCGGGCAGCATCTGAATGATCTCGCGCGTGGCCGCGACGCCCCCTTTGATCGGCATATGCAGGTCCATCAAGATCACATCGGGATGCAGCACGCGTGCCAACTCGACGGCTTCTGCGCCATTGCAGGCCTGGCCCACGACTTCCATATCCGGCTCCAACGAGAGCAGATGCGCGGCTCCGCGGCGCACGTGCGCTTGGTCCTCCGCAATGACGATCCGAATCGGCGGAGCCCGGTCGCGCTCGTCGTCGATCACGATGAGATGCTCATGTCTGGTTCCCTCTTAGTGCCATCATGCGGCTCGTGTACCATCGCAGGGAAGTGACTCTGGTCACCAAACGATGGGTTCCCATGGCCGATCCGGTCGATCCTGCCAGGCGCAGACCTCTTCTTTCGATCATCGATCCACGACTCAGTCTCGTGACCGGGGCCGTGTGGCTGATTATTGCACTGGCGTTCACGTTTTCGCTCACGGCGGCCATTTGGGTCGGTGCGATCGCCCGGAAAAATCTCTTGGAACAACATGCGCGCCGATTGTCCCTCGAAACCGACCAATTGAGTTCCGATCTCGGTCAAGCGATCGACCGGCGCCTCGCCGCGTTACGCGCGTCCGCCCGCATCCTGCGGGGAACCGGGCTTGGCGATCGCCGGGCTGATCTCAAGGACGTCTTCGAGGAGTTGTCGACGGCCTATCCGCAACTCGACTGGATTGCGATCGCCGATTGGCGTGGCTCGATTGTCGATGCGGTTGACACACGGCAACAAGGCCGTTCCGCCGAGATGGCACCTTGGTTCCGTGGCGGGCAGCATGGCCCCTGGCTCGGCACCATCGACGGGACGAGCCACGCGTCGGCTGCGGACGCATCGGAGCTTGGTGACCTGGCGGCCCCCGTGCACGACGCCGATGGACGCGTCATCGGCGTGGTCGCGGCGCATCTGCGCTGGAGACGATCGACCGACCATCCACAGCGCCTGACCGACGAAACCGACCAAGAGATCGCCACGCAGGCGTTCGTGCTCGATCGGGATCACTTCGTTCTCGTCGGGCCGGCCGAATTTCTAGGCAAGCGATGGAGCGGTGTTTCCGCGGACTCGACCAGGGAGCCCCACCCGGACGACGAGCCGGTCGGCGCACCACGATTCGAACAGCTTGCCAACGGGCGAAGGGTATTCGTCGCGCGTTCCACGCTGAGCGCCAGCAACGAAGTCGCGGCGACTGGGTGGCAGGTACAGATCTGCGAGCCCAACGAGCGCGTCTACCAACGCGCCGACGCGGTCGCGGTGAGAATTTTCTGGGTTTCGATCGGGCTGGGCGTGTTCACCGCATTCATCGGAGTTCTCGGCGCCAGGCATCTGACACGACGGCTCACGAGCCTCGCCGCGTCGGTCGACAAAGTCGGTCCCGACAGCGTGGAGATCGAGGTTCCCGCCGGCGTCGATGAGGTGGCGCAGCTCGGGCGGGCGTTCGCGCAGATTCTGTCGGATTTGCGCGAAGAACGCCGCGAACTCGAGCGGCGCGTGGCCGTGAGGACACGCGAGGTCGAGCGCCTTGCCGAAGAATCCCGGTATACGGCAGTCGTGCGCGAACGTCTGCAAATCGCCAGGGATCTGCACGATACGCTCGCTCATTCGATGATGGCCATACTGAGTGAAATTAGACTGCTGAGACGACTGCACGCCAGGGATCCGTCGGCGCTCGCCGCTGAACTCGAGCGCGCCGAGACGCTTGCCCATGAGGGACTCGCCGAGGCGCGCGGCGCCATTGCGCAAATGCGCCTCAGCGCGGTCGGCGAAACGGGGCTCGGTCCGGCGCTGTCGAGCGCCTTCGAGAAATTCACCGATCGCACGGGGATTCCGGGCGCTTTGACCGCCGAGGAGGCGGCCGCCCGCTTCGCTGACGAGCGCGGCGAGGCATTGCTGCGAATCGCGCTCGAGGCTCTGCACAACATCGAAAAGCACTCCCGGGCGACGCGTGTATCGGTCGGGCTGCGGATCGCCGGTGGCACCCATCTCGAGCTGCTGATCGAGGATGACGGAATCGGTTTCGACCCCGACGCCGTGCTGCCAAATCACTTCGGCATCATTGGCATTCACGAACAGGCGGCCCTGATCGGCGCGGAGGTAAGGATCGAGAGCGGGGGCAGTCGTGGTACGACGATCCGCGTGTCCATGCCGCTCTCGCCGGTCGCATTCCTGCGAGAGAGGTGAGCCGACCAGGCGGCGCCGTGCCGATCAGGGTGGAACGGCACGGCGCGTCCAAGGACGGGAATTCGAGAGCCGCGAAGAAACTTATTGCCCCGGCATCTCGCCGGTGTAGTAAGTAAGCACATACGCCCGCAGGCTGCCGTCACCCTGCGGAACACCATAGACCTTCACGGGTTCACCACCGACGAGCGCGCTCGACAACGTGGCGAGACCCGCCGCAGTCGTGATGTCCACGGGACTGACCGTCACGATGTTATTGGTCCTATCCACTTGATAAACCAGCGTGGCCGAGCCGGCTGCCGTGCTCACATCGACCGTTGCGGCCATGGCGCCTGTCGGTACGGTCATCGTGAACGCATTGTTCGCCACGCCGGTGACCACGGTGCCCAGGGGCAGGAGTGACGGCATCACGATGCTGGCCGCCGCGGCCCAACCCGCAGGATTACCCGGATCACCCCAGATCGCAAAGCTCTGTCCGAGCGTGGGCACCGCTCCGACCGCTCCGCCGAAATTGACACTCCCGTTCGTTGCCGCGACGAAATCGCCGACCGCGCCGGTGCCGCTGGTCAGTACCGTGGGGTAGGCGAAATTCCACCATTTGTAACCAAGGATGACATTTCCGGCATCGTCCGTCCCGTTTGCCGTCGTATTGGCGATGTAGTCGAGAGTGACGTCGTAGTCGTCGGCCGAGGTACGAAAGTCGTGGGTGATCGAAAATCCCGACGCGTTGGGCGCCGAGATCGTGCCGTCATACTTGGCGGTCTCGATGTCGAAACTCTGCGCCACCAGCGGCGTTGCGAGCGGATCCACCACGCTGGCGTGAACCTTGAATCCGCGCACGAAGGCATGGGACGCCAAGAAGCCCGTGCCGGTTCCGATCGGCGTCGCGTCGGCGGTGGGATTTTGTGGTTGACGGAAATAGAACTGGGTGTTGCCGTTCACGACCAAAGGCACCGGCTGTCCGGATTCGTTCGAGACCGTGACCACATCGGTTGTTCCATTGACATGCAACACGTGGCCCTCCGGACTGACCCATACACTATTGAAGGTGGCGCTGGCCCAGATGCGGGTCGCGACCAAGCTACCGTCCTGCTGATAGCGCGCGGCGATGCGCACGTATTTCCCGACCAACGACGTTTCGGACGAGAAATCGTCGATGACGGTCTTCGTCTTCGCGTCGACGTCGTAGAACAGCGTGCCATTGGTCGGGTCGGCCAGAATCTGCAGCGACTGCATCGATGCCACGGCGGTTTCCGGACTCACGGCCGGCTCCGTCGGGAATTCCTTCGTGATGCTGATGGCGGTGTTGTCGCCGGAGATCGCCGTCACGTTCCCATAGGTATGTCGGAGCACCAGCCGCGTGAGGTCGTGTACCGGGTGCCGACGTACGGGTCCGTCGAAATTGACGGCCCAGAGGGGGGTTGCGGATCCCGGGGGAACGTGGCCGATGAGAAACGCGGGATGACCCAGATCGAACTCCAGGTCCAAGGCGTTGCTCTGGCTGGCGCTGACGACCAGCGGCGAGACGAATGTCAGCGAGATCGGAACGGTCAGGCCGGTGCCGGCCCCCTGCGTATGTTGCACCTGGATCTGGCTGCTCGGTATCGTGCTGCCGGCGGGGGCGGCGAAGCCCGTCGAGGGATCTGCCGCGACCGTGAGCAGAATGTCTCCGGAATTTCCGCTCACGGTGAGGATCGCCGCGGAGTAGGTGCCCACCGGCACGCTGGCATTGCCGAGAATCTCGGCGATTTGATCGAGTTGCACCAGATTGACCATGGGCGCCGGCGTCGGCGCGGTGTACACGGTCACGTTGCTGCCGCCACCCTGCGGAACGAGTGCAATCGAGAGCACCTTGACACCGATGGTGCTCCAGTCCTCCGTCGATGCATCGCTGATCATCACGGGGAGTGTCGCCGTTTCGGCCGTAACCGGCGGATTCGATCCACTGGTGCCGTTCGCGACACCGTTGGAGTTGGAGCCGCCGCTCGAACCGCCACTGCAACCGGCGAGGAGCGCGGCTGCAATGCTCATGGGAAGCAGTCTCGTGGTGAGGTGAGTCATGGTCTGAAAACTCCTGTTTTTACTTAATAGCTCTTGTCGTCAACGTCATACGCTTTGCGCGCATTCAGCTCCGGCCAGCAACGGTCCTGCGGGAATTCGGTTGACGAGTGAGAGCGTCGCAAAATGCCGACCAGTGCGGCCGGATCGTGACACCGGCCCAGTTCCTGTATCGTAGGCGCGACGAGCGGGCCACGAGGCCGAAACACCGGAGTAACCTCTCCAGAGAGCATCGATTCATGAGCACGACCGCACTGGTCCACTCCATGGGTGCCGGGCCGGCGCCCAGCGACTGGCCCCTGTTGAAGGCGCGCGAGGTCGCCACGGTCCTCGAGCGCTGGGACGTGTCGGGTCACGATGCGCGGCTGATCTGGCACAGCCCGCGGCCCCTCTCCGCGGGCGCGATCATCGACCTGCCGGACCGCCGGGTGTTCATCAAGCGCCACCACCGATCCGTTCGCAGCGCCGCTGAGCTCCAGGAGGAGCACGCCTTCATTCGACACCTGCGCGCACGCGGCGCCTCGGTCAGCGACGTGCTCCGGGCGGCCGACGGGGCGACCGCCCTGACGCTGGGCGATTGGACCTACGAGATCCATAACATCGGTGCCGGCGTCGATCTTTATCGGGACGCGGTCTCCTGGTCACCATTCCAGAGTGACGCGCACGCGTTTGCGGCCGGCCGCGCGCTGGCTCAGCTGCACGGAAGTGCCGAGGGGTTCGACGCGCCCTCCCGATCTGCCTCCTTGCTCGTGTCCAACGACCGAATCATTCGTTCGGCCGAACCCTTGGATCTCATCGAAGACCTCGCCGCGACCCGTCCCTCCATCGGCGAGTACTTGCGGGACAAACCCTGGCGTCATGACATCGCGCGAGCCATCGCGCCGTTTCACGCGCTCTGGCGGGATGTCTCGCCCGCTCTAGCGTCCCTGTGGACCCACAACGACTGGCATGCGTCGAATCTCCTGTGGTCCGATGGGAGCGCCACGGCGCGCGTGCAGTCGGTATTGGATTTCGGTCTCAGCGACCGGACGAATGCGATGTACGATCTGGCGACCGCGATCGAACGCAATACGATCCCCTGGCTTGCCATCATGGACGGCGCAGTCGGTCACGCGGATCTCGCCCAGGTATCGGGACTGATCCGCGGCTACCTTGGCGTACGGCCGCTCGACGCGGCGCAGCGGCTGGCGTTGCCGGCCCTGCTGCCCCTGGTCCATGTCGGCTATGCGCTTACCGAAATCGACTACTTTCAAGGCGCGACTCATTCGGCCGCGAACGCCGATCTTGCCTACCATGGGTTCTTGCTCGGTCACTGCGCCTGGTTCGAGAGCGCCGCGGGCCAGGCGCTGCTCGAACACGTCAGGCGCGAATTGGCGGACCCTGCCGAAGCGCCGGGATCGAACTGAAGCGCGCGATCGTGGTTTCGCCGGCATGCTGCGCCTCTTACGACGCAGTCGCCGCCTTGACGATCGCCGACAAGGAGCGCGCATTCGCGAACGGCAGCGCCAGATACTGGGCACGCATCGATGCGGCGAGCTCCCGCGCGAGTTCGCTGGGCCGCGGCGAGGTGTCGACGAACAGCGTGGCGACGCGCGCGGCAGCCAGAATGCGGGCGGCTTGCAGTGCATTCGCCTGTCCCCGCTCCCGGCCGGGCGAGCCGTCGCGGGCGACGTTGGCGCGACCGTCGGTGAGGAAGATGATCGTCGGCGTCTCGCCGCGCCGCTGCGACAGCGCCGCGAGCGCGCCCGCCGCGTCGATCGCGGCGGCGAGCGGCGTGCCGCCGCCGCCCGGCAATCCGGCAAGACTGCGCTTCGCGCGCACGAGCGACCGGGTCGGCGGCAACAACAGATCCGCCCCTTTGCCGCGAAATGCGATCACGGCCACTTGGTCGCGGCGCACATAACAATCGGCGAGCAGCAATTCGACCGCTCCTTTCGCTTCGGCCAGCCGATTCAATGCCGAGGATCCGGACGCGTCGACCGCAAAGATGGTCAAGGTTTGCGCGCGTTGCTGATAGCGGGTAATCCGAAAGTCGTCGGGACGGACGCGCACGCGCGCGTCGCCGCCGACGCGGCCGCGCAACCGCTGCCAGGGCGCCGCTGCGCGCAGGGTCTCGATGAGATTCAGGCGCGCCGACCCTTGCGGCGGACCCGTGCCGATGCCGCTGGGTCTTCCGCGAGCGCCGGACTTGCGCAAAGCGCCCGTGCGTCCCGCGCTGCCGGCCCGGGCCGCGGCCCGCTGCACGGCATCGCTGCGGATTCGCGCGAGCAAGCCTGCCGGGATCGCCGCCTGGGCGGCGGCCAAGATCACGTCGGCGAGGATCTCGGGATCGAGCTGCGGGGGCTTTTCCTCCCGGTCCGACTCGGAATTTTCAGGCGGCTCGGCAGGCGGTTGATCCGCCGGTTCAGGCGGCGGCGTCGATTCGGGTGGTGGGTCCGCCGGTGGCTCAGGCGGAGACTCGGGCTGCGGTGCGGGTTCGGCCGGGGGTTCGGCCGACTGCGCGGGCGCGATCGTGGCGCGCGGTGCGAGCACCAGACGACCGGCAAGGACCGCGTCCTCCTCGCCGACCTCGAGGCGTCCGTCGAGTGCGGCGGCGACTCGCGCGACGCGCGCGGCGAGCAGCGTCACGCGCGGCGAACCGGCGCCGAGCGCGATCGCCGTCGCGCACAGCGCCTGCAAGACCTGGTCGGGAATCTCCACGTTCGGCAACCGAGCCCGCGCCGCCTCGAGGTCCGCGGCTTCGTGCTCCGGCGTCAGCAGCGCATGCATGCTGAACGCCCCGAGGTCGAGCAGGAAGGCCAATCGGTCGAGCAGCGAGACCGGGGCGCGCTCCTCCTCCTCGCCCTCGTCGAGAAGTACGAGTCCCAGTCGCGCAGGATGGCTGATCGTGACACCCTCGCGCGCCGTGACCACCTCGCCGGCATCGAGCACGGCATTGAGCCGTGCCGCGGTCTGTACCGTGAGCCGCTCGGCCATCGTGACGATCACCACACCGCCATGCGCTTCGGCGAGTACGCCGCGTTCGGCGATGGGTCGGTTGGCCTTGAGCGTGGCGACCAAATCGAGTCCGCCGAGCAGGCGCCCATCGGGGATTCCGGATGGCACCTTGCGCAAGGGCATCCCCTCCGGCAGCGAGGCGCGCAGGGCCTGCAGCCATTGGTCCCGCGCCGGATGGACGGGCGAACGCAAGCACACACCGCCCAGCGCGCCGGGATCGACCGCGAACAGCGATACGATCAAGGCCGCATCGCTCTCCGCGCTCATCCGTTGAGCACCTCGGCCTCGCCCAACACCTCGGCAATGGCCCGCTCGACCCGCACGGTCGACCCCGACTCGTCGAGCGGATCGCGACGCAGTCGGTGCCGCAACGCCGGCGGCGCGACGCGGCGCAGGTGCGCCACGTCGACGGATTCGGCCTGCTCGTAGCTGGCGAGACTGCGGGCGGCCCGGATCAGGGTCAGCTCCGCCCGCAAGCCGTCGGTGCCGAGCTGCATGCAGAGCTTGGCCGCCTGCTCCAGCACCTCGTCCGGCAGCACGATCTCGGCGAGCCGCTTGCGGCCGGCGACGATCTTCCGTCGCAGGGCATCATCTTGTTTCTTCCATTTCGCGACGAATGCCGGCTTGTCACGCTCGAACTCGTCGCGTCGTTTGATCACCTCGATGCGCGAGCGCAGTTCCGTCGGCGTCTTGACCTCGACCGAGAGACCGAACCGGTCCAACAACTGCGGGCGCAGCTCGCCCTCCTCCGGGTTGCCGCTGCCGATCAGCACGAAGCGCGCGGGATGGCGCACGCTGAGGCCCTCGCGTTCCACGACGTTCTCACCGGACGCGGCGACGTCGATCAGCAGATCGACCAGATGGTCCTCGAGCAGATTGACCTCGTCGATATAGAGAAAGCCCCGGTTGGCGCGCGCCAACAACCCCGGCTCGAATGCCTTGACCCCCTGGGACAGCGCCCTCTCGAGATCGAGCGCGCCGACGACACGATCCTCGGTAACTCCCAACGGCATGTCGACGACGGGCACCGGGACCAGGCGATCCTTGAGGGTTTCCGACTTGGCGCGCGTCTGGCACTCCTCGCACAGCGCTTCGCGCGCGGCCGGATCGCAGCCGTAGCGGCAGCCGACCACGGCATGCATCGGTGGCAGCAAGGCGGCGAGCGCGCGCACGGCCGTCGACTTGCCGGTCCCACGGTCGCCGAACACCAGGACGCCGCCGATCGAGGGATCGATCGCGGAGCAGACCATGGCGAGCTTCATTTCATCCTGGGCGACGATCGCGGAAAACGGAAACACCGGGCGGGGGAGCATGGTCATTCGACGGCCTTGTGATGAATCGGTGGCTTGTTATGGAGCGGTGACGGGAATGGCGCGCGGCATTTTAGCTCAAGCGTCGCACCGGGGTTCGCGCGGACAACCGCCGCTGCGCGGACAGATGACGCCGGCCGGCGTCTCGAGCGCGGAGGCGACCCAGGCGATGTTGAGCACCTGGGAGACCGCACGGATCGCCAGCGCCGCGTCGACCGGGATCGGCGCGTCACCGCCGCCTCGGCGGCAGGCCTCGGCGACTTCGGCGACGATGCCCTCGCCGTCGTACCCCTGTGCCTCGAGGGCCGGCAGCAGATCGATGCCCACGGACAAGACGTGGGCCGCATCGAGCGCATCTCGCGTGAGCAGGGAGTGGCAGCAGTAGAGACGCGCCCGCTTTCCGTCCTCCATGATCGATATCTGGGATCGAGGTTCCTGCGCCTGAGGTGCCGGCGATTGCTGCAGCAGCCGGAAGACGGCCCACCGCGGGCAGGGATCGGAGACCAGGCTCATGTTGCCCCAGGGCAAGGGAATCCCATTGGCACGATAGACGGCACGCAGGAAGCCCGGTGGATAGGCATCGAAAAAATGCCAGTGCCGGTAGGGCGAAACCGCGGTCATGCGCCGCATGATCACGGCCGGAGTCAAACCGAGTTTGGCACCGGCGGCGACGCTGTGGGCTTCGCGAATCAAGAACCGGCGGAAAGGCAGCCGCGGGCAGAGTAAGGCGCCCGCAAAGAAACTGCACTCGAAATCACGCCAGGCATAGAGCACGTCCTGGGCGCCCATGCCCCCCACCGACAGAGCGGGTACGGCGTCGCGGGATTGCGTTGCGCTGTGCGGCGAGACCAGCCCGTCCCCCTTGTGCAGGATCTTGTGGCCGATGAAGAATGCCAGGTCGTACTTGAGCCGCTCTTCCATGCCGAGCAGGCGTTTGTTGAGCCAGACCGTGCCGGGCGCCTCGAAACGCGCGCGCACGAGCGCATCCCTCGGACGGCCGGCGCTGCCGTCGAACCACCGGATCTCGAGGCCTTGTTCCCGGCAGATCGCGAGGATCTCCTCGACGCTGAGCGGCATGCGTCGCTGGCCGGCCTCTTCCGCCGCCCGTTCGATATCGGGAAAATCGTTGTGCCGGGTTTCCTGCCAGACCCGGATCAGCAGCTGCGCGAATTGGCGACCGGTCGTGCCGGTCTGGGACAGAAGTTCCGGTAAGGCGTTTTGCAGCAGCTCGTTGGAAAACAGGAACGCCGGCTCCAAAGGCATCGCCTCGAGGCCGCCGCGCTCACGGCGCACCGGGGGTGCCTCGATTTCCGTATTTTCATCGAGGAACCAGCGCGGCTCCTTGCTGAAGATCCCGGCGAGCATCTCGAGGGTGGCCGCGGACGGCATCCGTTTGCCGGTCTCGACCATGCTGAGGTAGGAGACCGAAGGCGCCGCTTGCGCGTCGACCTGAACGCAGCGCGCCGAGAGCTCGTCGAGCGTCAATCCATTGCGTTTGCGCAAGGCCCGCAGCTTGGCGCCCAAGAAATGTCCTTGTCGAATCAATCCCGCCATGAGTCCACCAAAATGTGAAGTTAACAATGTGAAATTTCTATTGTGTAAATCCTCCAAGTTTAACTTTAGTCTGAGTTCCACTCGTCTAGCAAGCCGTCATCAGGAGATCCATCGAATGCATGCCCACGAACAGTCTGCGAAAACCCTGGCAGCCGAATGGTCGGCGCTCCCGCGCTGGCGCGGGATCGAACGACCCTATGACGCAGCGGCCGTGCTGCGCTTGCGCGGCTCGGTCCACATCGAGCATTCGCTCGCCCGCTTGGGCGCGGAGAAGTTCTGGCGCCAATTGCATTCCGAATCGGTCATCGGCGCCCTGGGCTGCCTGAGCGGCAACCAGGCGGTGCAGGCCGTGCAAGCAGGTCTCAAGGCCATCTATTGTTCCGGTTGGCAGGTCGCGGGCGACGCGAACAGCGCCGGCGAGATGTATCCGGATCAGAGCTTGTATCCGGTCGATTCGGTTCCGAAGATGATCGAGCGGATCAACAACGCCTTGCTGCGCACCGACCAAATTCATCACCTGGACGGCAAAACCACGACCGACTGGTTGGTCCCGATCATCGCCGACGCCGAGGCGGGCTTTGGCGGCAATCTCAACGCCTTCGAACTCACCAAGGCGATGATCCGCGCGGGGGCCGCGGCCGTGCATTTCGAGGACCAACTGTCGTCGGCGAAGAAGTGCGGCCACATGGGCGGCAAAGTCCTCGTCGCAACCGACGAGGCCGTGAACAAGCTCGTCGCCGCGCGTTTGGCCGCCGACGTGCTCGGCGTACCGACCGTGATCATCGCCCGCACCGACGCCGATTCCGCCCACCTCCTGCTGTCGAACCACGATCCACGCGACGCGCGGTTCCTGACCGGTGAGCGCACGGCCGAGGGGTTCTATCACGTCGAGGCGGGGCTGGACCAGGCGATCGCGCGAGGCCTTGCCTATGCGCCTTATGCCGACATGCTCTGGTGCGAGACCTCGCGCCCCGATCTCGCGCAGGCAAAGCGATTCGCCGAGGCGATCCATGCGAAATTCCCGGGTAAGTTGCTGTCCTACAACTGCTCGCCCTCGTTCAATTGGCAGGCCAATCTCGGCGCGACGGAAATGAAGCGCTGGCGCGAGGAGCTCGGAGCCATGGGCTATCGCTTCCAGTTCATCACGCTGGCAGGCTGGCATGCGCTGAATCTGGCGATGTTCGACCTCGCCTCGGCCTACCGCGAGGACGGCATGTTGGGCTATTCGCGCCTCCAACAGCGAGAATTCGAATCGGAACCGGCAGGCTACCGCGCCGCCAAGCACCAGGCCTTCGTCGGCACGGGCTATTTCGACGCGGTGCAGACCACGATCACGGCGGGTAGATCCTCGACGGGGGCGTTGCCCGGAAGCACGGAAGAAGAACAATTTACATCCGCGCCCGGCTCCGCGCCGACGCGTGAGGTGGCCTGAGCGGAGAGACGATGCGCATGCCGCTGAACCTCGCTCCACTGTCGGCCGCGGACCGGGCTCGCAACAACCGGTCCGCGGCTGCCCTTGCGACCACGATCGCCGACCATTTCAAGGCCTACAACGACGAATTCGGCCGGATCACCCGGCGCGCCGGCGTGCATTTCATGGCTTGCGATTGGCGCGCGGCGGCGGCCGATTCGGTCGCGCGCATCGAACTGTACGAGCAGCACGTGACCCGCTGCGTGCGGGCACTCTCCGACCTCCAGGAGCGCCCGGCCGCGGACGTGGGCGTCTGGACCCTGATCAAGGCCGCGTACGAGCAGCTCGTCGCACGCCGTCCCGACGGTGATTTTTACCGCACCTTCTTCAATTCGGTGACACGCGACATTTTTCGCACCGTGGGGGTCAACACGGCCGTGGAATTCTGCGCCACCAACGTCGGCCGGACCGCGGGCTCGGTGGCCATGCGCGTCTATCGCGTGGGCACGGCGCTGCCGGGCGCGGTGCGCGAGATCCTCGCCGACCTTCCGTTCACCGCGTTCATTGCCGCACCCGAAGAGGCGGTGCACCGGATCAGCGCCGACATCGGACGATATTTCGAGAACCATCGCCAAAGCGCCGCGCCCGACTCGATCGAATTCCTCGAGCCCGTGTTCTACCGTGGCGCGAGCGCCTTCCTGGTCGGGCGCCTCATCGACGACAACTCGATGACCCCGATCGCGATCGCCTTTTCGAACTCGGCGCTGGGCGTGCGCGTCGAGGCCGTCATGTTGTCGCGCGCCGAAATCGCCTCGTTGTTCGGCTTCGCGCGTTCCTATTTTCACGTCGATCTGCCGGTCGTGGGAGCCGCGATCACCCTGCTGCGCTCGTTCATGCCCCGCAAACCGATCGACGAGCTGTATACGGTGCTGGGACGCGCCAAGCAGGGTAAGACGGAACGCTATTTCGCGCTGCGCCGTCACCTCGACGCGTCGATCGACACCTTCGTGCATGCGCCGGGCGAGCCCGGGCTCGTGATGATCGTGTTCACGCTGCCCTCGCACGATTTGGTATTCAAGGTGATCCGCGACCGCTTCGGACAGCCGAAGAAGAGCACGCGCGCCGACGTGATCGAACGCTACCGGTTCGTCTTCCGCCACGATCGGGCGGGTCGGCTCGTGGATGCCCAGGAATTCAAACGGCTGCGCCTGCCGCTCGCGCGGTTCATGCCGGGACTCACCCAGGAACTGCTGGCCGACGCCGCCGAGAGCTGCCGCATCGAGGGGGAGGACCTGATCATCGAGCATTGCTACGTCGAACGCCGGCTGCGGCCGCTGAATCTGTTCCTGCGCGAGGCGGACCCTGCCGCGGCCGAATCGGCGATCATCGATTACGGCAACGCCCTGCGGGACCTGGCCGCGAGCAACGTATTTCCCGGTGACCTGCTCTTGAAGAATTTCGGCGTGACCGGTCACGGCGGTGTCATCTTCTACGACTACGACGAACTCTGCGAAGTCTCGGACTGCGTCTTCCGGGACTATCCGACGCCGAGTTCGGAGGAAGAGGAGACGAGCGCGGAACCTTGGTTCTACGTCGGCCCGCACGACGTGTTTCCCGAACAATGGCTGCCATTCCTGGCGATTCCGGCGCCCTTGCGCGAGGTCTTTCTGCGCCATCACGGTGAATTGCTGACCGCCGCTTGGTGGCGAGGCGCCCAGCAGCAACTCGCCACTTGAGCGCGCGACGCGGCAAACGCGGCTCCGCTACGATGGGCGGCTCTGTCACAATGCGTGGCCCAGAGACGCGCAGTAGCCAGGACCGGTATGCCACACCCGCCGACCCACCCGAGCCGCGAGCGCCTGCGCGGAATCGCATCCATGCTGGCGGCGGTCTTCGTATTCGCGATCATGGACGCCTCGCTCAAACGCCTGTCGACCGAGTACGGGATGTTCCAAGTGGCCTGCCTGCGTTCCCTCAGCTCGCTGGCGTTCGTCGCGGTGCCGCTCGTGTGGCGCCGGGACTGGGCGATCTTGCGCCTGACCTCGGCGCGCTTGCATCTGTTGCGGGCGGTCCTCGGCATCCTCATGCTGGCCAGCTTCGTCTATGCGGTGCGCAGCCTGAGCCTCGCGGAAACCTATTCGATTTTTCTGTGTGCGCCCCTGCTGATGACCGCCCTGTCCGTGCCTCTCCACGGAGAACACGTGCCCCCGCGGCGCTGGCTTGCGATCGCCTGCGGGCTCGGTGGCGTGATGCTTATCCTGCGTCCGTCGGGACGCGCTTTCGGCTCTTTTGCCGCGATGGCCGCGGCTGCGATCGGCACCCTCTGCTATGCCTTGAGCGCCTTGACCGTGCGCACCCTCGGCAAGACGACCTCGAGCGCGGCGATGGTTTTCTGGGTGCTCGCCATGGTCGGGGTGGGCAGCGGCCTGCTGTCGCTCGGCGACTGGCACCCGATCCCGAATCAGGAGTGGCCCTGGCTCGCCTTGATCGGCCTCAGCGGCGCGCTCGGTCAATACTGGCTGACGGACGCTTTTCGCCGGGCTCCGCCGTCGGTGGTCGGGCCGTTCGAGTACACCTCGATGGTGTGGGCTTTTGCGATCGACTGGCTCTTCTGGTCCGCGACCCCGAGTCGGGCATTGTTGATCGGGGCCGGCGTCGTGATCGCGAGCGGCATCTTCGTCATTGTCGACGAGCACCGACTGGCGCAGTTGGCGCTCGCGCCCGGGTCGCCGCCACCTTGAATTACCGCTCGATTGCCCATAAATCCCGACCAAAGGAGGCGCCATGAACGCAGTTCGACGCAGTGAGGAGCGAGGGTTTGCCGACCACGGGTGGCTCAAGTCCTTCCACAGTTTTTCGTTCGCCGATTACTTCGATCCGCAATTCGTCGCCTTCGGCCCGCTGCGCGTGATCAACGAGGATCGCGTCGCCGCCGGCGCGGGTTTCGGGACACACGCCCATGCCGACATGGAAATCATCAGCTACGTGCTGTCGGGCGAGCTTGCCCACAAGGATTCCTTGGGGAACGGCTCGACGATCCGCCCGGGCGACGTGCAGCGCATGAGCGCCGGTACCGGCGTGCGGCACAGCGAATTCAATCCGTCGACGAGCGCCGGGGTGCATTTCCTCCAGATCTGGATACTCCCCGACACCAAAGGGATCGCGCCGGGTTATGCCGAAAAACGGTTCCCCGCCGAGGACAAGCGCGGACGGCTGCGCCTCATCGTCTCGCGGGACGGCGCCGACGGCTCGCTCACGATGCGCCAGGATGCGAAGCTGTATGCGGGACTCTTCGATGGCGAGGAGTCCGCGTCGCTCGACGTCGGATCGCGTTGGATCTACGTACACGTGGCGCGCGGCTCGATTACCGCCAACGGCTCGAGGCTCGGCCCCGGCGACGCGCTGAGGGTCACCGACTCCGGGCGGCTGCGACTCGACAGCGGTCAGGATGCCGAAGTGCTGGTCTTCGATCTGCCGCGCACGCGAGAGCCGGCCTGACGCCGAAGATCCGCGCCCTACGCTTGCTTGCCGCGGGTGCGCACTTGGTTGACCCACAGAGCGCCCAGGGTTGCCACCGCACCGGATAGCAGGTAGACGCTCACGTAGGCCAGTCCAAAGTGCGCGGACAATCCCAAGGCGACCAGGGGCGCGAAGGCCGCGCCGAGCAGCCAGCCGAGATCCGCACTGAGCGCGGCCCCGGTGTAGCGGTAGCGTGCTTCGAAATTGGCCGTCACGGCGCCGGCCGCCTGTCCGTAGGACAGGCCCAGAAGGAAGAATCCGAGCAGCACGAACAAGTCCTCGCCGAGCAGTCCTCCGCCCAGCAGATTCGTCGTGAAGCCGCTGAACACCGCGATGAGCACGGCGAGAGACGCCAGCGTCGTTTTGCGCCCGAAGCGGTCCGCCAGGATTCCGGAGAGAACGATGCCGACCGCGCCGAGCACGGCACCGAACATTTGCACGATCAGGAACTCACCGACCGACTGGCTCGAATACAGGACGATCCACGAAAGCGGGAATACCGTGACGAGGTGAAACAGGGCATAGCTCGCCAGGGAGGCCAACGCGCCGATGACCAAGGTCGACCCCTGGAAACGGACGATGTCGACGAAGCTGCTGGGCTCGAGCTCGCGCTCTTCGAGCAGCCGGGCGTACTCCTTCGTTGCCACGAGACGCAGACGCGCGAACAGCGTGACGACATTGATCGCGAAGGCCACGTAGAACGGGTATCGCCAGCCCCAATCCAGGAAGTCCGTCGGACTGAGGTTGTCGTTCAGGTACCAAAATAGCGCGCTCGCGATCAGAAATCCGATCGGCGCACCCAGCTGAGCCAGCATCGCATACCAGCCGCGCCGGTTCGGCGGTGCGTTCAAGGCGAGCAGCGAAGGCAGACCGTCCCAGGACCCGCCGACCGCAATGCCCTGCCCCAGACGCAGGAGCGACAAGACGACGATGGCCGCGGGCCCCAGACTCGCATAGCCCGGGAGGAAGGCGATCCCCACCGTGGAGATGCCGAGGAGCACCAGCGCGGCACTGAGCTTGGTCTCGCGCCCGAAGCGACGCTGAATCGCCATGAACGCCACGGATCCGATGGGTCGCGCCACGAATGCCAGCGCGAAGAGACTGAAAGAATAGAGGGTGCCGTTCAAATCGTCCGCGAAGGGGAAGAAGACATGCGGAAAGACCAGGACCGAGGCGATGCCATAGACGAAGAAGTCGAAATGCTCGGAGGTGCGCCCGATGATCACGCCGATCGAGATCTCTCCGGGCGCAATACCCGTGTCGTGCGAACTGACGCGACGTAGGTCGCGTTCGAACGCATCGCCGGGCGCATCGCCCGGTACCGGCGGAGGGTTTGCTTTGGACATGGCAGGATGATCTCAAAGGCTAGAGCGGCCGACCAGGGGAAACCTTGATAGCGAACGCTAGACTGGCATCGCAACCGCGCCAAGGCGATAGGACAAAACGCCCTGATGACGCACCGCTTGCGCGATCGTTAGAATGCTGCATCAAGAAGAAACCGTTGCTGCCGATTCTTCCGCTCTTATCGATCATGAGATATTGGAATCCCCTTCGCGTTCTGTTGGTCCTGCCCTGCCTGCTGCTATCGGGCTGCGACTGGGTCGTACTGCACCCTTTTGGTGCCATCGCCAAGCAACAGGGTCATTTGATCGTCGTCTCGACGATCCTGATGCTGCTGATCGTGATCCCGGTGCTGGCGATGACCCTGTCCTTCGCCTGGCGCTATCGCGCCTCGAACTTGGAGGCCACTTACCGGCCGGATTGGGACCACTCGACCTCGCTGGAACTGCTGATCTGGTCGGCGCCGCTGTTGATCATCATCGCCCTGGGTGCCGTCACCTGGATCAGCACCCACACCTTGGATCCGTATCGGCCGCTAGCGGCGCTCAAGGCTCCGGCCGAGGATTCGGCGGCCTGCGCCACCCCCTTGGTCGTCGAGGTCGTGGCACTCGATTGGAAGTGGCTGTTCCTCTACCCGGAACAGGGGATCGCCAGCGTCAACGAATTGGTCGCCCCCGTGAACGTCCCGATTCGTTTCGAGATCACCTCCTCGTCGGTCATGAATTCGTTCTACATCCCCGCCTTGGCGGGGCAGATCTACGCGATGCCCGGGATGCAGACCGAGCTGAACGCCGTGATGAATCACGCGGGAATCTACGACGGTTTTTCCGCCAATTACAGCGGCGCCGGTTTCTCCGGCATGCATTTCAAGTTCCATGCGCTGACGCAGACCGACTTCGACGCCTGGGTGCGCCAGGCCCAGGTCGGCGGAACATCGCTCCGCAAGGTCGATTACCGGCGACTCGCCCAGCCCAGCGAACGGGAGCCGGTCCGGCGCTATGCGAGCGTCGAACCGGATCTTTACGAGGCGATCTTGAATCAGTGCACGCAGGCGGACGCCGTCTGCCCGCGCGCCCTCCCCGCGAAGGAGCCCGCCCCATGAGGGAACTGCTGTTCGGCCGACTTGGCTGGGATGCGATCCCCTGGCACGAACCCATACTCCTGGGCACGTTCATCGGGGTTGCCCTCGGGGGCGTCGCGCTGCTCGCGGTGATCACCTATTTCAAGTTCTGGGGTGCGCTCTGGCGTGACTGGATCACGAGCATCGACCACAAAAAGATCGGCATCATGTACGTGATTCTGGGCTTGGTGATGCTGCTGCGCGGGTTCTCCGATGCCGTGATGATGCGCGCCCAGCAGGCCATGTCCTTCGGCGACTCGGCGGGTTTCCTGCCGCCGCACCACTACGACCAGGTCTTCACGGCGCATGGCGTCATCATGATCTTCTTCGTGGCGATGCCCCTGGTGACCGGCCTCATGAACTTCGTCGTGCCGCTGCAGATCGGCGCCCGCGACGTCGCCTTCCCGTTCCTCAACAACTTCAGCTTCTGGATGACCGCGAGCGGAGCCGCCCTCGTGATGATGTCCCTGTTCGTCGGCGAATTCGCCCGCACGGGTTGGCTCGCGTATCCGCCGCTCTCCGGGATCGCCTTCAGTCCCGACGTCGGGGTTGATTACTACATCTGGTCGCTGCAGATCGCGGGGGTGGGCACGCTGCTGTCCGGCATCAACCTGATCGTGACGATCGTCAAGATGCGCGCGCCCGGCATGACCCTGATGAAGATGCCGGTGTTCACGTGGACGGCGCTGTGCACGAACGTCCTGATCGTCGCGGCCTTCCCGGTGCTGACCGCGGTGCTCGCCCTGCTCTCGCTCGACCGTTATGCGGGCACGAATTTCTTCACGAACACCTTGGGCGGCAACGCCATGATGTACGTCAATCTGATCTGGATCTGGGGCCACCCCGAGGTCTACATTCTGATCTTGCCGGCGTTCGGGGTCTTCTCCGAGATCGTCGCCACCTTCGCCGGCAAGCGCCTGTTCGGATATGCTTCGATGGTCTACGCGACCGTCGTCATCACGATCCTCTCGTATCTCGTGTGGCTGCATCATTTCTTCACGATGGGTTCGGGCGCGAGCGTCAACTCGTTCTTCGGCATCACGACGATGATCATTTCCATCCCGACCGGCGCGAAGATCTTCAACTGGCTCTTCACGATGTATCACGGACGCATACGCTTCGAACTGCCGATGATGTGGACGATCGGGTTCATCTGCACGTTCACGATCGGCGGCATGACCGGGGTGCTCCTGGCCGTCCCGCCGGCGGATTTCGTGCTGCATAACAGCCTGTTTCTCGTGGCCCATTTTCACAACGTGATCATCGGCGGCGTCGTGTTCGGCATGTTTGCGGGGATCACCTACTGGTTCCCGAAGGCATTCGGCTTCCGGCTCGATCCCTTCTGGGGCAAGTGCACGTTCTGGCTCTGGCTCGTCGGCTTTTGGATCGCTTTCACGCCGCTCTACGTGCTGGGACTGATGGGTGTGACGCGCCGCCTGAGTCACTTCGACGATCCGAGCCTGCAGATCTGGTTCCAGATCGCCGCGTTCGGCGCGGCCCTGATCTTTCTCGGCATCAGCTGCTTCATCGTGCAGATCATCGTGAGCATCCGGCGGCGCGCGCAGTTGCGCGACGTCACCGGCGACCCCTGGGACGGGCGTACACTTGAGTGGTCGACCTCCTCGCCGCCGCCGGCCTACAACTTCGCCTTCACGCCGATCGTCCACGACAACGATGCCTGGACCGACATGAAGAACAATCGATACGCGCGGCCGCTCGAGGGCTTCATTCCGATCCACATGCCGAAGAACACGGGTGCCGGCTTCGTCATCGCGATGCTGTGCGCGGCCTGCGGGTTTGCGTTGATTTGGCACATGTGGCTGCCCGCCGCGGCCGCCTTCGCCGCCCTGCTGGTCTCGATCATCGTCCATACGTTCAATTACGACCGCGACCATCACGTGCCGGCCGCCGAGGTCCTGCGCATCGAGAACGCCCGAACCCTGTCCCTGAGCGGCCATGTCTGAAACGCGCGCGCTGCCACGCTACCACCTGACCACCGAGCACCACCCGGAGAACGGCACGCTGCTCGGTTTCTGGTTGTACCTGATGAGCGACTGCCTCGTGTTCGCGTGTTTGTTCGCGGTTTATGCGGTGCTCGGCCGTCATTACGCCGGCGGCCCGACGGGGGCGCAGTTGTTCGATCTGCCCCTGGTCGCGGTCAACACGTCCTTGCTGCTGCTGTCCTCGATCACCTACGGTTTCGCGATGTTGGCGATGAAGGGCAATCGCCTGCGCGAGACCCTGGGTTGGCTCGCCCTCACGGGCGCGCTCGGGGCGGGGTTCATCGGGCTGGAATTGCGCGAATTCACACACCTGGTCGCCGACGGCGCGGGGCCGCAACGCAGCGCTTTTCTCTCCTCGTTCTTCACCCTGGTCGGCACCCACGGACTGCACGTCAGTTTCGGCATCGTTTGGCTGGTCACGCTGATGCTGCAGTTGGGTCGCCATGGCTTGACCGCGGCCAACCGTCGCCGGGTCCTGTGTTTGTCGATGTTCTGGCATTTCCTGGACGTCGTCTGGATCGGCGTGTTCACGGTGGTCTACCTGCTCGGCGTGTTGCCATGAGCGGCTCGGCCGAGCACGGCTCGCCCGGGCACGGGTCGCAAGAACTCGAGTCCCCTGGTCACGACGGGGCGATCGAGCATGCCGGCAGTCTCCGGGACTACGTCACCGGTTTTCTGCTGGCGGTGTTGCTGACGGCGATCCCGTTCTGGCTCGTGATGGCCAAAGTCTTCTTCGCGCAGCCCGGCGTCACGGCGGCGATCATCATCGCGCTCGCCGTCGTGCAGATCGTGATTCACATGGTTTATTTCCTGCACATGAACACGCGGGCCGAGGGCGGCTGGAGCCTGCTCGCGCTGTTGTTCACGACCATGCTCGTGGTCATCGCGCTCTCCGGCTCCCTCTGGGTGATGTATCACCTCGACCACAACATGATGCCCACGGGCAGCCCCATGTCGATGCCGGGCGCGAACCCCGATCCGCGCAACATGCCGTGAGGTCGCCCCGCCAAGTGGCCGCCGTGGTCCTGGCGCTGGTCTTCTTTTGCCTCTTCAGCGCGCTCGGCACCTGGCAGGTGGAACGGCGCAGCTGGAAGCTCGAGCTCATCGCCCGCGTGGAATCGCGGGTGCATGCGGCGCCGGTGACCGCCCCCGGACCGGCCGAGTGGTCGGGGCTGACCGCGGCGGGCGCCGAATACCGCCACGTGACCGTGACCGGCCGGTTTCTGAACGCCGCCTCCACGCCCGTGCAGGCGCTGACCGCGCTGGGCTCGGGCTATTGGATCCTGACGCCCTTGCGACTCGCCGACGAGAGCATCGTCATGGTCAATCGAGGTTTTCTCGCCGGCGATCGCCGACCCGCCGTGGGTGCGACGCCCGGGCCGGAGGCGCCGGTCACGGTGACGGGCTTGCTGCGCATGTCGGAACCCAAGGGCGGCTTTTTGCGCCGCAATGAACCCGCGTCGGGACGCTGGTATTCCCGCGACGTCCAGGCCATCGCCGGCGCGCGCGGTCTCGGGCGCGTTGCCCCTTATTTCATCGATGCCGATCGCGCCGCCGATGCACCCGCGGATCCGGCGCAGCCGGTCGGTGGCCTCACGGTGATCAGCTTCTACAATAACCACCTGCTCTACGCGATCACTTGGTATACGCTGGCCCTCATGATTCCCGTGGCAATCTGGTTGACGCGTCGTGCCGAGCGCTGAAGCACCCCTCGAACACGACGGATCGGCGGCCACTCTCAATCACACCACGGGCCTGCGCAACATGGAGCAGTTGATTCAACTGCGCTGGATGGCCGTGGTCGGTCAGATCGCCACGATTCTCGTGGTGCAATTCGGCTTCCGGATTCCGCTGCCGCTCGAACAGATGTGCGCCGTGCTGATCTTGCTGGCCGGTTTCAATGTGCTCTCGACCCTGCGCCGCCGTATCTCGAAGGACGTGGGCAACCGGGAACTGTTTCTCGCCCTGCTCGTGGACGTGGCCACTCTGACCGCGCAGCTGTACTTCAGCGGCGGTCTGACGAACCCGTTCATTTTCCTCTATCTGCTGCAGGTGACGCTCGGCACCCTGCTGCTCGAGACCTGGTCGGCCTGGGTCCTGGTCGGCATCACCGGGGCCTGCTTCATCGGGCTGAGCCTGTTCTTCCAGCCGCTCGCCGGTCCCCGGCCGGAGCCCGGCGTCTTTCCGACACCTTACTTCGAAGGCATCCTGCTGTGTTTCGCCTTGAACGCCGCGCTGCTGGTGATCACGGGGACCCGCATCAACCGCAACCTTCGACTGCGGGACGCCAGACTCGCGAACTTGCGGGAACGGGCGATGCAGGAGGAATCCATCATTCGCATGGGGCTGCTCGCGTCCGGCGCGGCCCATGAGCTCGGTACCCCGCTCTCCACGGTTTCCGTGATCCTCGGCGACTGGCGGCGCATGCCCGCGTTCGCCGACAATGCCGAGCTGCTCGCCGAAATCGGCGAGATGCAGACCCAGATCAACCGGTGCAAGCAGATCGTCAGCGGTGTGCTGCTGTCGGCGGGCGACGCGCGCGGTGAGTCGGCAACCGAAACCACGATACGCACCTTCCTCGACCAACTCGTCGAGGAGTGGCGCGACTCCCGCTCGCCACAGCAACTGAACTACGACTGGCAATTCGGCGAGGACATGCGCATCGTGTCCGACACGGCGATCAAGCAGATGATCTTCAACGTGCTCGACAATGCCCTGGAGGCCTCGCCCGCCTGGGTGGGCCTCCAGGTGCAACGCGCGGCCGACAACCTGCGACTCGTCGTGACCGACCGGGCCGCGGGCTTCTCGGCGACCGTGCTCGCCGATATCGGCAAACCCTATCAGACGACCAAATCCCGCGCCGGCGCGGGCCTGGGGCTCTTTCTCGTGACCAACGTCGCGCGCATCCTGCACGGCAGCGTCGCGGCGCGCAATCGTCCGGAGGGCGGCGCGGAAGTGACCCTGAATCTGCCCCTTCAATCACTGCGCCTCTCCGCCGAGTTGCCTCATGGACCGTGAAGTCGCCCTGCCGGACCGCCTTCTCCTGATCGTCGAGGACGACGCGGCTTTCGCCCGTACCTTGATGCGCTCCTTCGAGCGGCGCGGTTACGCCGTGCTCAGCGCGACCAGCCTCGAGGAGGTGCGCGCGATTCTGGAGACTCACTCGCCGGAGTACGCGGTGGTGGATCTGAAACTCGCCTCCGGCAGTTCGGGGCTCGCCTGCGTGCGACTGCTGCACCAACACGACTCCGCCACCTTGATCGTGGTGCTGACCGGTTATGCCAGCATCGCGACCGCGGTGGAGGCGATCAAATTGGGCGCCTGCCATTATCTCGCCAAACCGGCCAATACCGACGACATCGAGGCGGCATTCTCGCGCGCGGAGGGCAAGGTCGACGTGGCGCTGACGGATCGGGCGACGTCGATCAAGACCCTCGAATGGGAGACGATCCACGCCACCTTGGCCGAGTGCGAGTTCAACATCTCCGAGGCCGCGCGTCGCCTCGGCATGCACCGGCGAACCCTCGCGCGCAAACTCGAGAAGCAAAGGGTCAAATAGGACGTCGCGGCGCGAGCATCCGTTGCAGCAGGTCCGGTTTGGAGGGATCGCGCACGAGATGCGGGTACTGCAGGCCGCCATGATAGTCGACTCGCACGAGGGTGCTCGCCTTGCCGTTCGCGACCGTCAATTCGAGCGTCGCGCCGGAGGCGGTGGCGCGTACCGCGGCTTCGAGCGCGGCGAGCGAAAAATCGCCGCCATCGACGCGCGTCAGGCGCATGCCCGGCATCACGCCGGCCAGAAAAGCGCTCATCATCGGCGCCGAGTCGAGCACGGTGCCGTCGTCCTCGACGAGCAGCCCGATCGAATAGCGCAGGTCCGTGAAACCCCAGCTCTGCCATTCGGGCCACAAGAGATCGATTTTGTGGACCTGCTCCATGTCGGCGACGAGTTCGGACTTGGCCTCCGTGTAGACCAGCTTCCAGCCGCTGCGCTCGATCCCCTCGAGCGGCGGCGTCGGCGACAGGGAGTTCAGATGCGCCAACAGGAAGGACCGCCAGTCATGCGGCGCCAAGGCATCGAGCGCCGCCACCACGTCGTCGAAGGAGTACGGTCGGGCTGTCGCGCGAGGTCCGAAGAAGGCGGCGCAGAAATCGTCGAGTGAGCGTCGGCCATTCGTCGCTTCGCGGATGATCACATCGGCTTCCAGCCACATCAGCCCCGACTCCGGATAGAAGTCCACGTTGCGGCGCGCCGAGACCCAGGCGTTCGGCGACACCAGCAGCATCTGTGCGCCGACGGTCGTATCCTGCAGCGAGCGCCAGGTGCGGCCGGTGTGATAGCGCATCTCGGCCGCGTCGATCGCGAGCGACTCGGTCAGCTGCTCTTCGGTCCAAAAGCCGCTGCGCACGGCGATCAGGCTGGAGATGTAATCGGTGAGGCCCTCGTAAACCCAGATCAGATCGGCTCGCATCGGATCCTGGTAAGTCTTGATATCCAGGCCCTGCGGCGTGCGGTATTTGCCGTTCCACGAGTGGATGTACTCGTGCGGGATCATCGTCGCGGTCGTCAGCAGCACGCGCGGATCCGAAAGGCCCGTGGACGGCAGCCGGTTCTCGCTGGATTCGAAATGCTCCAAGGTGTAGTGGTCGATCGCGTCCCCGAGGGAGATCTGCAGGTTGTACTGGTCGTAGCGCGGGCCGTCGAATTCGGCCTCGGTCTCGGCGACCATGCGCCGAAAATGCGCGAGGGTCTCCGGCGCCACCTCGAGCCCGGCGGCGGATTCGGCGGAGATCGTCATCATCGCGGAAGCCCGCCCGCCCAGCGGGAAGGCGCGCAGGTGTTCCGCAGCGATCAGCGGCGAGTCCACGAGAGTCTTCAGCGGCACCACGCCGAACTCGATCGTGTCCGTGCCGGCTCGCGCCAGCGGCAGGGAGCTGTTGTATCGCCAGCCCGCCGGCAGACGGATACTCGCCCGAAACGGATCGGCGTCGTTCGGCAACCCCGTCGGATAGAGCACGACCAGCCACCAGTTCACGACCAGCTGGTCGTACGAGGTGCAGATGTCCGACTGGAATCCTTCCTGACCCAGGAGGCAGGCGAAGTCGAGGTCGGCATGGACTTCCGTCACGCCCTCGGGGACCTCGACATGGAACACGAAGATATCCAGATCGTCACGATGCCAAACCAGCGGCTTGCCGTTCGCGCTGAACGCCAGGCGAACGACCTGGCTCAGGGGGCCGCCCGGGGAATGCTCGCCCGGAATCCATTTCGGATAGGCCAAGGTCAGGATGCCGGGGCTGGCCGGAAAGCTCAGATGCGAGTGCAGTAGTCCGGACGGCGCCTGCGTCGCATCGAGCTCGATGCGGTTCGGTTCCGCGGCGGTGGCGGACAACGGTGACGTGACGACCGCGACCAGCAGGAAAAGAACCAGGATCAGCTTCGGAGTGTGCATGGACGCGCGAAGATTAGCATGGCGTTGCGGCCTCGAGGTCCGACCTTTGCTAAGATCGCGGATTCGCAATGCGCCAGGGAGACGATCACATGCTGATGAGAGATTCGCGAGCGGCTGGCGCGAGGTGTTCCGCGCCTCGTGCACGTATCCCGGGTGCTTTTTTCTCTGGTGCTTGTCTCTCGGGTGGTTTCCTGCTCGCGGGTTCCTTGCTCGTCTCGTCGTGCCTGGCCGCCTCCGGGGAGGCGGCGCAATCCCCGGCCGCGGCTCCCCGGAGCACGGCGAACCCCGAACTGGTGTCGCCGGAACGCGCATCACAGGCGCTCGCGTGGCGCATGATCGGCCCCTATCGGGGCGGCCGCACACGCGCGGTCACCGGGGTACCCGGCCAGCCGTCGACCTACCTGATCGGTGCGGTCAACGGCGGTGTCTGGAAGACGACGGATGATGGGCGCACTTGGCAGCCCCTCTTCGATGCGCAACCGACGCAATCGATCGGAGCGATCGCCGTGGCGCAGTCCAATCCCAACATCGTTTACGTGGCGAGCGGCGAAGGCTTGCAGCGACCGGATCTGTCGGTCGGTGACGGGATCTATCGTTCCGCCGACGCGGGCGCCACCTGGACGCATCTGGGTCTCGAAGACGCCCAGCAAATCCCCGAACTTGCCGTGGATCCTCGCGACGCCGATCGTCTCTACGCGGCGGTGCTCGGCCATCCTTTCGGTCCCAACGCCCAGCGCGGCATCTTCCGATCGATCGACGGTGGCAAGACCTGGACGCGCATTCTCTACGTCGACGAGAACACGGGTGGCTCGGACATCAAGATCGATCCGAATGATCCGAACACGCTCTACGCCGCCCTATGGAACGTACGATCCGGGCCCTGGGAAGACGAGAACGTGTTCAATGGCACGAACGGTGGACTCTACAAATCCACCGACGGGGGCGATCACTGGCACAAATTGAGCAAGGGCCTGCCCGAGAATCTCTCGCAGATCGAGGTCGCCGTGGCACCGAGCCGGCCGGGGCGTCTGTTCGCGACGATCGCCACCACCGAAGAGGGCGATTACAGCTCGGCCGCGGGTCTCGGCGTCTTTCGGTCCGACGACGGCGGTGAGTCCTGGGTCCGCATCACGACCGATCCGCGGCCGGCGCTGCGCATCGGGGGCGGCGATCTACCGATCATCAAGGTCGATCCCCACGATGCCGACGTGCTCTACAGCGCCAGCCTCGTCACCGTGAAATCCATCGACGGGGGCGTGCACTGGACCTCCCTGCGGGGCTCTCCCGGTGGCGACGACTATCAGAATCTGTGGATCAGCCCCGACGACGGCCGGCATATCGCCATGGTCAGCGATCAAGGCGCGATCGTCACGGTGAACGGTGGCCGGACCTGGAGTTCCTGGCTGAATCAACCGACCGCCCAGCTCTATCACATCGGCATCACCAACAGCTTTCCCTACCGCGTTTGTTCGGGTCAGCAGGAGAGCGGCTCGGTCTGTATCTCGAGCCGCGGCAACGACGGGGAGATCACGCTGCGCGAATGGCACCCCGTCGGCGCGATCGAGTACGGTTACGTCGTCCCGGATCCACTCGATCCGGACATCGTTTACGGGTCGGGCCGCAACCTCGTCAGCAAGGAGCACGTCTCGACGGGTCAGGTGCAGGACATCTCCCCTATTCCGATTCGCGGTCCCGACGACCGGGTCGATCGCACCGAACCGCTGTTCTTTGCGCCTCAGGATCCGCACCGGATGTATTACGCCGCGAATCGCCTGTACGAGACGGTGGACGGCGGCGCGCATTGGACGATCGTGAGTCCGGATCTGACGCGCGAGAATCCGGGGGCGCCGGCAAGCGTCGGCAACCAGCGCCTGGACAAGGCCGTGAAGCAGCGCGGCGCGATCTATGCGGCGAGCGCGTCCCCACTTCGCGATGGTCTGATCTGGGCCGGCACGGACGACGGCCTCGTCTGGGTGACCGAAAACGACGGCAAGAATTGGCGCAACGTCACACCGCCCGAACTGACACCGTGGAGCAAGGTCACGCAGATCGAGGCCTCGCATTTCGACGCGCAAGTGGCCTACGTATCCGTCAGCCGCTTCCGCATCGACGACCTCCATCCTTACCTCTACCGCACGCCGGACGGCGGCAAGACCTGGACTTTGATCACGACGGGACTACCCGCCAACGGCGCGGTCAACACCGTGCGCGAGGACACCGTGCGGCAGGGGCTGCTGTTCGCCGGCACCGAAACCGCGGTTTGGGCCTCCTTCGACGACGGCGCGCATTGGAGTTCCCTGCAGCTGAACCTACCGCACACCTCGATGCGCGATCTCGCGGTTCACGACCACGATCTGGTGCTGGCGACGCACGGTCGCTCGTTCTGGGTGCTCGACGACATCACGCCGCTGCGGCAGTTCACGCCCGCCGTCGCCGCAGGCGCCGCGACGCTGCTGGCCCCCGCACCGGCCCTGCGTGTTCGTCGCAGCACGGGCAGCGACACGCCGATCCAGCCCGATGAACCCACGGGCCGCAATCCGCCCGCCGGCGCGGTGCTCGATTACTACCTGGCGCAACGCCAAACACATCCCGCCACCATCGAAATCCTCGATGCGGGCGGAACCGTGGTACGCCGCGTCACGAGCGACGATGCACCCTCGATGACCGCCGCGGAACTCGAGCGGGAATTGATCCCGCGGTACTGGATACGCGCGACCCCGCCGCTAGGGACGGACGCCGGTATGCACCGCTGGATCTGGGATCTGCACTACGAGGCGCCGCGGACGGTCAGACGCGGCTTTCCCATCTCGGCCGTCCCCGGCGACACGCCCTTGGAGCCGGCCGGACCCCTGGCGAGCCCGGGGCTCTATCGAGTGCGCCTGCGGGTCGGCAGTCAGGTCTCCGAAGCCACCCTGCGCGTCGATCCCGATCCGCGCGTGAGTATTCCGGCAGCCGATTACGCCGCCCAATCGGCGCTGGCCCAGCGCCTCGCTGCCGGTCTCGATCGCAGCACGGAGGCCTTGCTCCAGGCCCGCTCCCTGCGTGCGCAACTGAAGGATCCGCGCGAACGGGCCCATGGCGAACTCCGGGAGCAACTGAAGGAATTCGACGAGCACCTGAAGGCGCTGATCGAAACGTCCGGCGAAGACGTGGCGCCGCATCGCTTGGGGCTGGAGAGCGTCAACGACCGGCTCGCGACCCTGTACGAGCAGGTGAACGAAGTCGATGCGGCACCGACCGCCGCGCAGACGCGGGACGCCGACCTCGCGCTGGCGGCCTGGCAGGCCTTGCTCGCTCCCTGGCAACAGTTGCACGGCCTAGAGCTGTTCGCGGTCGATAGTGCCCTGCGAGCCGCGCGTCTGCCGGTACTGCGCCCGGAACTCGAGGCCCCGCGGGACCTCGAGTTCGCCGACGAAGAATGAAGTAACGAAGGATCTACCATTGAAATGGCACGTCGCCGGGATCGTTTTCACCGGCTCCATGGTTGTCGGCGGATCACTGGGTTCCGCGCTCGCCGTTGCCGCCGAGGAGCCCGACAACGCGCTCGAGGAGATCGTCGTCACCGCGCAGCGCCGCAGCCAGTCCGAGCAGGACATCGGCGTCGCGCTGACGGCGGTGAGCGGTGAGGAACTGCAGACGCTGCGCCTGCAGCAGCCGCTGATGTTGTCGACCTTGTCGCCGAGTCTGTCGACGATGAACGCGACAACCGACGGCACGCCGCTGTTCTTGATTCGGGGCGTCGGCCTCGACGACTTCAATACGAACAACAGCAGCGGCGTCGGCACGTATCTCGACGATGTCTTCGCGAGTTTTCCGGGATTTCTGACCGAGTCACTGTTCGATGTGGATCGCGTGGAGATCCTCAAGGGTCCCCAGGGCACGCTCTACGGCAAGAACACCGCGGGCGGCGCGATCAACATCCTCTCGAAACGGCCCACGGATGACTTCGAGGGCTATGTGGACGTCGATTACAGCCGCTGGGAGACCACCGACGTCACCGCCGCCGTCAGCGGACCGTTGACCGACGGCATCAAGGCCCGACTCGCCGGGACCGCGACCGTCCAGGGCCAGGGGTACCAAACCGACATCGATACGGGCGAGCGCTACGGCAAGCTCAACCGCGGGGGCCTGCGCGCCCTGTTCGACGTGCGCTTGGGCGAGTCCGGCGACTTACTGCTGAATTTTCATCATAGCTACGATCACTCGGTCCCTTCCTCGCCCGGCGCGCCGAACGTCGAAGCCCTGGTTCCCCCCCAGTCCTTTCCGACCGCCGGACTGCTCGACAGTCCTCCGGGCGGCCAGTGGGTTCGCGTCGGCGGGTTGCCGCTCTACAAGGACGAAAACGGCGACGGCGTGGTTGGAACCCTGAACTGGCGATTCGCCGGACTGACGCTGACTTCGATCAGCGCATTCGACGAATTCTTCTCGCACAGCCTCGAGAATTACGACGGGTATCCGGCCGCGGACAACAACTGGTCCAAGAATTTCCAACAGCAACAATACAGCGAGGAACTGCGGCTCGCGTCCGCGACCGGCGGCTTCATCGACTGGATCCTCGGCGCCGAGTACTCGGAGAACTGGTACCACTGTCGCGATTCGCTCGACTGGACCTTCGTGTACGGCCTGGCGACCACCATCACCCAGGGCGGCCTCGCGATCACCGCGACCAATTTCATCCAGACCCAGGACTCGGGCGGCCTCTATGCGCACGCCGAGACGCATTTGACCGATCGGCTGACGCTCGTGACGGGGCTGCGCTACTCGCACGACGAGGCGAGCTTCAATGGGAAGACGATCGACCCGACCGGCCTGTTGACGTATGCGGCCAATAATTTCACCGGACCCATCATCCCGAACACCGTCCTCGCCGCGCTCGACGAGTCGAGATCGAGCCAGAACATTTCCTATCGACTCGAGCCGGATTTTCACCTGACCGACAAGATCATGCTCTACGCCAGCCTCGCGACGGCGTACAAGGCCGGCATATTCTACGGCCAGCCCGCCCAGGTGCAGGTGGACTGGAGCTACGTGCAACCCGAGCACGTGCGCACGACCGAGATCGGACTCAAGAGCCGATTTTGGCGCGACTCTCTGCAGATCAATGCCGCGCTGTTCGACAGCGAGATCCGCGACCGGCAGTCCAGTCTGTCGCTGTGGGCGGGTCCCGTCGGTACGCAGCCGCTGATCGCCGGCCTCGGCAATGTCCCAGGTTCGCGCATCGACGGCGCCGAAAGCGAGATCGACTGGCGACCGGTGCGGGGACTGCAGATCCATCTCGCCGCCACGTATCTCCATGCCCGGGTGACCGAAACACTGACCAACGACAACGGCCTCGCGCTCTATACGCCGGTCGTCGTCGGCCAAATGCTTCCCGACGCGCCGAAGCTCAGCGAGAGCTACATCGTCAGCTACGAACATGGGCTGCGCGGCAACCTGCATCTCTACGGGCAGGCCAACGATCACTACGTCGGTGCGGAACACCCGTATCTCGCCGATCCGACGACCTTCGGCAACGGGCATTCGCTCGGAGCGCGTATCGGCCTTCGCGATGCCGTCCAACACTGGGATACGAGCCTGTGGGTCACGAATCTGACCGACACCCGTCCCTTGACGTATGCGTTCGCCGGCAGCGAGGGACAGCAGGTCTCGTTCTACCAGAAGCCGCGATCGGTGGGCGTCAGTCTCATGGTGAGCTTCTGAGGCGCGGACCCGCCTTCCCCCCGGGCGGGCCGTCGTCGATCGAGATGTCTCAAAATTTGCCGGTGAAGGTCAAGTCATACCGGCGCGGCGGCTCGACCGTCAGGAAGTCGTTGCCGTAGAACCCCTGGTCGTTGACGAGATTGCGCCGGTTCGTGAGATTGTAGATCTCGAACTTGACGTTGTAATGCTCGAGAAAGTGGTAAAAAGCCGCCACGTTCAGCGTGTACTGCCATGGAATCGTCGGCGAGGTGTAGTAGCCGTTCGGCGCGACGACCGAACTCGATATCAGACCGCCCGGCCCGACCAAATTGAAACCCGCATACGCATTGGTCGCGTTGATGTCGATGTAGCCGGACTGGGTGGTCTGGATCGGCCCCGTCACCTGCACGTTACCCTGGAACCCCAGCCCGTTGTCCAGCTTGTAGTTGGCCAGCGCGTTGAACAAATGCGCCGGTACGCCCGGATCGACGAATTTTTGACTGCAGGAGGCATTGCCCGAGACTGCGCAACCTGCCCACTGAATCTCCGTGCCGGCACCATCGATGTTGGTCCCGGGCTGCGCCGGGAAATTCCAGAAGTCGAACGGTGTATCCGTGACCGTATGCAGGTAGGAGTAACTGGCGGTGGCGAAGAAGTTCGGCGTCGGCTGGTAGTTCAGCTCGAACTCGGCGCCGGTGATATGGGCCTCCGAGTGCTCGAGGTCGCCCTGACCGCTCGGTATGGCACGCTCCTGATGGAAGCCCGCAATCGAAATGAACAGGGCCTTGCCCAGCAAGTCGAACTTGACGCCCGCCTCCTCCAGGAGCGTGGTTTGCCGCAGTTGCGTGGTCGGATCGACGCCCAGCGTGCCGACGGCGCCGTCGTTGGCATCGGCGAGCACGTACTGCGCCTTGTTGTAGGTCAAATAGCCCGACACCCAGGAGGTCGGCGTGTAGACGACGCTGATGTTGCCGTTATAAAGGCCATACGCGGCCGTGTGCTGCGACGGCGGGAGGGTGATGCAGTAGTTGCCGCAGCCGGGATACGGCCCCAAGCCGTCGGCCAACCCCTGCGCGTAGAGGGGGTCGGAATCGTTCAACTGCACCACGTCGCCGCGCACGCCGTACAGCACGCTCCACTCCGGCGAGAACTGCAGGCGATGCTCCAGGAAGATCGCCCCGTCCTGCAGATTGGAATCGATGCTGCCGTTGGCATAGGCCGCATAGGTTCCAGGAACACCATACTGCTGATGGCCGAAAGCGGCCGTGAACGGGATCGCCCCACCATACAGCTGATTTGACGGGTTCGGGCCGTTGGCGGGGAAGACCCAGGAGTTCGGATTGCCCGACAAATCGTAAACGCTGACCGGCTCGTTGGCGAAGTTTTGAATGTCCAAGACGTGCGCATACCGATAGGTGAAGCCGGCGTCGACCTTGTGGCTCACCGCGCCGGTGTTGAAATTGACCTTGAAATCGGTCTTGTTTTCGAGCGTATAGCTGCCCTCCGCCGTATCGGCGTAATAAGCGGCCACCTGGTTGTAGCGGTTGATGTAGTCGTAGAAGGTGTTGTTGACGATCGAAAAATCGTCGGTGAGCTTGAGGGTCTGGATCAGCTGCAGCATCGCGTGCTGCGAGTGAGCGCCGTTGCCCACCGGCTCGTCGATGATGGTCTTGCCGCTCAGGACCGTGGTTCCCGTCAGATCCACTTCCGTACCGAAGCCGGCGATCGGCGTGACCGGGGCACCGGTGAGGTAGGTGCCGTTGTCGATGAGACCTTGGTTCACGCGGTTGATGCCGTCGTTCTCGCGGTACTTCGTGTCGGCGAAGTCACCGTTCACGGAGACCGTGTAATTCGACGTGACGTTGAAGACCAACGCGGCGTACACCGACTGCTGGTGGAAGAACATGTCGTTGTAGTAGCTGCCGCTGTCGTTGCTCGTGAAACTCAGGCGCGCCGCCACGTTCTGGCTCAGAGGACCGCCCACGTCGAAGCCGGCGATGCGCTTTTGCTGATTGTCGACTTCGAGATTGAACGTGGTCGCGAAGGTGCTCATCGAGGGCATCTTGGTGGCAACGTCGATGGAGCCGCCCACGCCGGATCCCGGTCCGCCCTGGACGCTCGCGGGACCTTTGATGATGTCGATCGAGTCGACCATGTTGAAGCTGATCGGCGCACCGTAGCCGTTCAAGGTGAAGCTGTCGCGCATCCCGTTGTAGAACATGTCCGCATACTGTCCCCGGATGCGTGGCACGTTGGGTTGGCCGAAGGAGGCATCCGAATAGGCGCTCGCGGTGAGATAGGAGAAGCCACCGGGATTCTGAACATCCAGTGCGTCGAGTTGCGTCTTGGACAGCACCGTGTTGTTGCGCGGCGTGTCCATGACGCCGAGATCCAGTCCGTATGCCGAGTCGGAGGTCACCGTGGTCGGCATGATGAGGTCGCCGCGCTTGATGCCGTTGACGACGATCTCGTCGAGTTCGCCGGTGCCGACCGGGACCGGCGTCGGGGCGCCCGGCGCGGGCGTTGCGGTCGAGCTCTGCTGGGCTTCGGCGCCGGTGAATCCGAGCATGGAACAAGATAGGACCACGGCAACACGAATTCTGAGTGTCATAGGTCGGCGCATCCCTTTTTTGTAGAATTCGATTCGATCCTAGCAGTCGAGTGCGATGTGTCAAGCGCGCAACAGTCTGCAATAAAGTGGGGCAAGCGCCCGTTGTTTGTGCGCTTAATCGGTGCGTGAACCAGTTGCGCCGACCGGCGCCCGAGAAGCCGCAGCGGTTTTGCTTTACAGCGCGGATGGCCGTCGGTAGTGTCGCTTCGAGCGGCCGGCACTTCGGCCGGTATTGTCACTTCGATACGAACGTGTGCGCGACGGCTGGGGAGTGAGCGCGCTCGAATCTTCCCTCCGACGTTCGGGGTTCCTCGATGGTGAATCGCTATTTCGGTCTCGATGCGCGCGACACGTCGGTGCGCACGGAGGTGTTCGCGGGCCTGACCACCTTCATGACGATGGCCTACATCGTCGTCGTCAATCCCCTGATCCTCGGAGCCGCCGGCATGCCGGTCGCGGGTGTCGCCGTCGCGACCTGCCTCGCTGCCGGCTTCGGCTGCATCCTCATGGGGCTGGTCTCCAATTATCCTCTCGCGCTCGCGCCCGGCATGGGCCTCAATGCCTACTTCACCTATACGGTGGTCCTCGGAATGGGCTTGCCGTGGCAGACCGCGCTCGGTTGCGTATTCCTCTCCGGAATCGCGTTCCTGCTCCTGACCCTGGTCGGCGTGCGTCAACTCATCATCAGCGCCTTGCCCCGCTCCTTGTTCGCGGCGGTCGGCGGCGGGATCGGACTGTTCATCGCCTTCATCGGGTTGCGGGATGCCGGCATCGTCGTCGCCAAGCCCGGAACCGTCGTCGGGCTCGGTAAACTGACGGATCCGACGGCGGCGGTGGCGATGCTCGGATTGCTCGTGATCGCCGCCTTGCAAGTGCTCGAGGTCAGGGCTGCGATGCTGATCGGCATCATCCTGACCTCCGCCGTTGCCTGGGCTCTCGGCCTCGCGCATTTCAGCCCCGGTGCCTACACGCTGGCGGATTTGTCGAGCACCGCCTTGAAGCTGAACATACCCGCCGCCCTGAACCTGAAGGGCGGGATCGGTTTGTCCTTGCTCGAAATCGTGTTCGTATTTTTGTTCGTCGACATGTTCGACAACATCGGCACGCTCGTGGCGGTGACGAAGCGCGCGGGCCTCGTGGCCGCCGACGGCTCGATACCGCGACTGAATCGGATCCTTCTCGCCGATTCCGCCTCGGTGCTGGTCGGCGCCGTGGCCGGAACGAGCCCGGTGACCAGCTACATCGAAAGTGCGGCCGGTGTCTCGGTCGGCGGCCGGACCGGTCTGACCAGCGTGATCGTCGGGCTCTTGTTCCTCTGCACGCTCTTCTTCGCTCCACTGGTGCAGGCCATACCCGCCGCGGCAACGGCGCCGGCGCTGATCCTGATCGGCGCCCTGATGATGGGATCGCTGGCCGAAATCGAGTGGGCCGATCCGCGAGAGGCGATCCCGGCGTTTTTGACCGTGGTCATGATTCCCCTGACCTACTCGATAGCCAACGGGCTGGCCTTCGGCATCACGAGTCACGCGGTCTTGAAACTCGTGAAGGGTCAGGCGCGCCGCGGCGATTGGCTCGTATACCTGCTCGCGGCGCTCTGCGTCGTGCGCTTCATCTACCTCGCCGCTTGAATCGGGGCGTTCCCCGTCCCGCCCGATCGGATAGAATCGTCGGTGTTTGAATTCTTTGAACGACTGGTCGATCCGACCGCGCCGCCTCCCGAGACGCCACCACCCTCCCTCGACGGACCCCGCGCGCTGCTGCGGTTTTACTGGCATTTCGTCGGACAAACACCCGGACTGATCGCGGCGCTGTTCGCGACCGGCCTGATCGTCGCCCTCCTGGATACGACGATCCCCGTGTTCATAGGGCGGGTGAGCGCACTGGTTGCCTCCGAGACCGCGGCCAATCTGTTCCGCGATGCGGGAGGCCAATTCCTGGCGATGGCGGCCGTCCTGCTGTTGGCGCGACCCCTGGCGCTGTTGGCCCAGTACCTGGTCACCAATCAGGCGATCGCGCCGGGGCTCACCAACCTGATTCGCTGGCAAAGCCATTGGCACGTGGTCCGCCAGAGCTGGACCTTCTTCCAAAACGACTTTGCCGGGCGCATCGCCAATCGCGTGATGCAAACCGGTCCGAGTCTGCGCGAGAGCGTCGTGCAAATGACCAATGCCGCCTGGTATATCATCGTCTATGGCAGCAGCGCGATCGTCCTCATGGCGCGCGCGGACTGGCGGATTGCCACGCCCGTCGTCCTCTGGTTCGTCTGCTACGCCGGCCTGCTGGTTGCCGTCGTTCCGCGCATGCGCGACCGTTCGCAGCGCATGTCCGAGGTGCGCTCGAATCTGACCGGCCGGGTGGTCGACAGTTACACCAACATCTTGACGGTCAAATTGTTCGCGCGTTCCGAGGACGAGGACGCGTTCGTACGCGAGTCGGTGGATGAGCACACGCGGCAATTTCGCCGACAGCTGCGCCTCATCACGCAATGGAGCCTGTCACTCTCGCTGTTGAATGCGGCGATGATGGTGGGAACGGGGGCGCTCGCGCTGCTCGCGTGGAAGGCGGGACGGGTCCCGATCAGCACGGTGGCGACGGCCTTGCCCCTGGCGTGGCAGATTTCGAACATGTCGGGCTGGGTCGCTCAAAGCGTGACCGCCATTTTCGAGAACGTCGGGGTCGTTCAGGATGGGATGCGCTCGATCGCCGTCCCCCGCCAGATGGCGGACTCACCACTGGCCACGCCGTTGCGGCTGACCGCCGGAAAGATCGAATTCGACCATGTCAGCTTCGATTATGGTCGGGTCAGACGTACGGGTGAACGCGGCGGCGTGCTGCGCGATTTCCAGCTGGACGTGGACGCGGGGGAACGTTTGGGGCTCATCGGTCGCTCGGGCGCCGGCAAATCGACGCTCGTGAATCTGCTCCTGCGTTTCTACGAGCCCAAGTCGGGCCGGATTCTCATCGATGGCCAGGACATCGCGACCGTCACGCAGGAGAGTCTGCGCGCGCAAATCGGCATGGTCACGCAGGACACGTCGCTACTGCACCGCTCGATCCGCGAGAATCTGCGTTATGGTCGCCCTCAGGCCACGGACGAGGAGATCCTCGCCGCGGCGCGCCAGGCCCACGCGCTGGAGTTCATCGAACAGCTGGAAGACTGGGCGGGCCGGCGCGGTTTCGACGCGCATGTCGGCGAACGCGGCGTCAAGTTGTCGGGAGGACAGCGCCAGCGCATCGCCATTGCCCGGGTGATTTTGAAGAATGCTCCCATTCTGATTCTCGACGAAGCCACCTCGGCGCTCGACTCCGAGGTCGAGTCCGCGATTCAAGAACAACTGGACGCGCTCATGGAGGGGCGCACCGTGATCGCGATCGCCCACCGCCTGTCCACCATTGCGCGGATGGATCGGCTGGCGGTGATCGATGACGGCCGCGTCGTCGAGCAGGGCACGCATTCCGAACTCCTGGATGCCCAACGGGTTTATGCCGCGCTCTGGCAGCGACAGTCAGGCGGGTTTCTTGCCTCGACTCGAGACGCCTAGATCGATCAATCTCCCGTCTCGAGCGTCACGGGCACTCTGATGACCTTGCCGTCGCGCAGGATGTCGAGCGTCACGGTGTCACCCCCATGGTAGTCGTCGAGGCGCGCGAGGAAACGCGCCACCGAATCCACCGCTTTGCCATCGATCGCGCTCACGATGTCGCCGGGAACGAGGCGGCCCTGCAAATCCTGGCGCGGCGCGCGTAGCCCCGCCTTCGCCGCAGCCGAGCCACGCCCGACGCGCAGCACATAGACACCATTCTGACCAAACGCCTCCTCGAGTCGCTCGTTGAGGCCCTCGTCGATCTCGATGCCGAGCGTGGGCCGCCGGTATTTGCCGTACCGGATCAGCTGCGGAACGACGCGCATCACGGTGTCGACCGGAATCGCAAAGCCGATGCCGGCCGATGCCCCCGAGGGGCTCAAAATCGAGGCGTTGATGCCGATCAAGCGTCCCGCCGAATCGAGCAAGGGGCCGCCGGAGTTGCCCGGGTTGATCGCCGCGTCGGTCTGAATCAAGTGATCGATCTGCCGGGTGCTGCCCTCCGGTGCGAGGCTGCGGTCCAGCGCCGACACGATGCCGGCCGTGAGCGTCCAGTCGAGGCCGAATGGGTTGCCGATCGCATAAACTCGTTGCCCCACGCGAAGGTCGCTGCTGGTCCCGATCGGCACCGGCGGAGGACGCTTGAAGTCGATCGCAATTCGCAAAACGGCGATGTCGTGCGAAGGACTCGCTCCGACGAGAGTCGCCTGATAATCGCGGCCGTCGGCCAGTTTGATGGTCGCCGCCGAAGCGCCCTCGATGACGTGGTAGTTGGTGATGACATGCCCCTCGTCATCCCAAATGAAACCTGACCCGGTTCCTCGAGGAATCTGCTCGACGTTGCGCGAGAAGATATCGCGGACCAAATCCGACGTCGATATGAACACCACGGAGGCACGCGCATGTTCGAACAGCGCGATCGTCGCCTTCTCCTCGGGCAACAGATCACCGCGCGGCGTCACGATGCGCTCCGCCTGTGGCGTGCTCGCGGACCAGGCAAAGCTTGCCGCGAATAGCGACGCGCATCCGATGACGACCGCGTTGCCACGGCGTGCGCCGAACGGTGGACGAGGTCCACCCGACCCAATCGATCTCAACTCGCTCCTCTCCATCCACGGGACACTGCGTGGCTTCCCGACATTTTGGCGGGCGGCGTGTCGGGGCGCAATGGAACCACCGCGCGACACTGCCCGCATGTCGGCAACACCGGGTTGCGGTCCACGAGCCCAGCACGCTGCTGCATTAGTGCGCCGCAGCACGCCCGGCTCGGGCGGCGCGGAATTTTTCTCGCGGGCCCCTTGAAAGCCCGAAGTCCCGCTCTATATGGCCAGCGTCAGTGCCCCTGGCGCTGCAAATCCGCATGACAAAAGACAGGAGGTTTCATGAACATCAGACCATTGCATGACCGATTGATCGTCAAACGAGAAGCCGAGGAGCGCAAGTCCCCTGGTGGGATCGTGATCCCGGACACCGCCACCGAGAAGCCCGTCTTCGGCAAAGTCCTCGCGGTCGGCAAGGGAAAACTTTTGGACAACGGTCAACTTCGCGCCCCCGACATCAAGGTCGGCGACAAGGTGCTGTTCGGCAAGTACAGCGGCACGGAGGTGAAAGTGAACGGCGACGAGCTGGTCGTCATGCGCGAGGAAGACGTGATGGCGGTCGTGGAATAGCCCACCCAACTCGAGGTCCCAGAGGCAACAACGATGATTTCCCATTATCTACCGGAGGCTTAGAAAATGGCTGCGAAGGAAGTAACTTTCAGCGATGACGCCCGTCAACGCATGCTCAAGGGCGTGAACATCCTCGCCAATGCGGTCAAGGTCACATTGGGTCCGAAGGGCCGCAACGCCGTGCTCGACAAGAGTTTCGGCGCCCCCACGATCACCAAGGACGGCGTCTCGGTCGCCAAGGAAATCGAACTCAAGGACAAGTTCGAAAACATGGGCGCGCAACTCGTGAAAGAGGTTGCATCCAAGACGTCGGACGAAGCGGGCGACGGAACGACCACGGCAACCGTGCTCGCCCAAGCGATCATACGCGAGGGTTTGAAGTCGGTGGCCGCCGGCTCGAATCCCATGGATTTGAAGCGTGGCATCGACAAAGCCGTCGCGGCCGCAACCGATGAACTGAAGAAGCTCTCCAAGCCCTGCAAGGATCCGAAGGCGATCGCCCAGGTCGGCACGATTTCCGCCAACTCCGACGAGAGCATCGGCAAGACGATCGCCGATGCCATGGAAAAGGTCGGCAAGGAGGGCGTGATCACCGTCGAGGAAGGTTCCGGGTTGCAGAACGAACTCGAAGTCGTCGAGGGTATGCAGTTCGATCGCGGCTACTTGTCACCCTATTTCATCAACAATCAGCAGAGTCAGACCAGCGAGCTCGACAAGCCGCTGATCCTGTTGGTGGACAAGAAGATCTCCAACATTCGCGAATTGTTGCCTCTGCTCGAAGCCATCGCCAAGGGCGGACGTCCCTTGTTGATCATCGCTGAAGACGTCGAAGGTGAGGCTCTCGCGACGCTCGTGGTGAACACCATTCGTGGCATCGTCAAGGTTGCCGCGGTGAAGGCCCCCGGTTTCGGCGATCGCCGCAAGGCGCTGCTGCAGGATATCGCGATCCTCACGGGCGGCACGGTGATCTCCGACGAAGTGGGGTTGACCCTCGAAAAGGCCGGCTTGAGCGACCTCGGCGAAGCGAAGAAAGTGATCGTCGAAAAGGAGAACACGACCATCATCGATGGCTTCGGCAAGGCGAACGAAATCAAGGCCCGTGTCGAGAGCATCCGCGCCCAGATCGAGGAGACAACGAGCGATTACGACAAGGAAAAGCTGCAGGAGCGTGTCGCCAAGCTCTCCGGCGGTGTGGCCGTGATCAAGGTCGGTGCCGCGACCGAAATCGAGATGAAGGAAAAGAAGGCGCGCGTCGAGGACGCCCTGCACGCGACCCGCGCGGCCGTCGAGGAAGGCGTCGTCCCGGGCGGCGGAGTGGCGCTGGTGCGGTCTCTGAAAGCCGTTGCGACGCTCCAAGGCGCCAACGATGACCAGACCACGGGCATCAAGATTCTCGCACGTGCCATCGAGGAGCCGTTGCGGCAGATCGTGACCAACGCCGGCGAGGATGCCGCGGTCGTGCTCAGTCGCGTGCGTGAAGGCAAGGGCACGTTCGGCTACAACGCCGCCACGGGTGAATACGGCGACCTCATCGAGCTCGGCATCTTGGATCCCACCAAGGTGACGCGGCTCGCGCTGCAGAACGCCGCGTCCGTGGCCTCGCTATTCCTCACGACCGAGGCATCGATCGCCGAGGCACCCAAGGAGGAATCCCACAGCCATGCGGCTCCTCCGGGCGCTGGAGACTTCTGAGGCAGGGGGAGATCTACCGGGGCGAGCCGACACGGCTCGCGCCCGGCTCTCTCGCAAGCAGCCATTGACGCTCGACGTCCTTCGCCCAGTCCGGTGCGTCCGGCCGCAAGCCTTGGGTGACGGGATCGGCAAACGCTTCGTCGAGGAGCTTTCCGCTGGCCGGGTCATATAACTGGTAATCACCCACTTCCGGACCGTGCGTGGGTCCCCAGACCGCGGCGAGCCGCCCTCCCCGCCCCAAGAACGTCCAAAACCAGATCATCTGGCCTTGCGCAATGTGCACAACGCGGCTCTCCGACCGATACACCGAGAGCACGAGCGGAATCGGATCGGTCGGCGCGGACTCCTGCCAAAGCTCCGTCCACCCGATCGCGCGCCGATCGTCCGCGATCTTTGGATCGCCAAATCCGACCCCCTCGTCATTCGACTGATTCCCGTCGAGCGCCGCTTTCGGCGGCAGTGCCTGACGGATATCCGTGCCGTCGCTGTAGCGAAGATGCAGAGTCCCCGTGACGTGACCGGCCGCCGGCGCATCGAGGAATACCTGGGTGACATGGGCCGTCGTCGCAGGTGCGGGCTGCTCGAGTGAGGTGAAGGTCACCGTCGCCGCGTCCCGGCCGATCGCAGGGAGGGCAAGCCCCGCGAGCAGCAGGGACATGCGTGGCCAGCGTTTCCGGTCACTCACGGCAACATCGCCTTCGGCGCGTCGAGAATCGCCCGCCAGTTGATGATCGCGTTCCAAAGCATGCGCTGATCCCCGCGGTTCAAATCGCGATGCAACGGGTTGAAGTTATAGGCGACTACATGGCCTCGCCCGACCGGAACGTCGAAGATCGCCGGACGTCCGATCAAGTTCTCCGCACCCCAGACCTGGCCGCTGACGAGAAAATCCTGGGCCCCGTCGTCGCCCCATTCGAGCACGACATCGCTGAGGTCCACCGGGCCGTCGAGGCAAGTCGTGCAGTAAGCCATGCGCAGCCAGCGGCGCGGGGCGGCGTACAAGGCGTAGTTCTGCCGGAAGACCGTGGTGCCAGTGGCGTAGCCATAGGAAATCGGATGATCGGCATGCAAGAAATGCACGCGCACGTGCGCCCCGGGCGTACGCGTCACCGCGTCTTGGGCCGCCGCCGCCGCCGCGGCTCCGCCACCCTGGGAACTGCGAGGGACCCCGCCGGAGTCACGCCGGATACCGCGCACGATCCCGCCTTCGATCGGCAACATCGAGCCATTCCCGAGCGTCACGAACAGGCCCCCGCCCGCGATGAACTGCTGCAACTGCGCGAGGCCCTCCCAGCCGATGCCGCCGGTAATATCGTCGGAAGCGGCCGGGGTTCCGAAGGCCGGGGTCTGCGGAGTCTTTTTGAAGGGCATCGGTCCCCATTCCTTCGGCAACCCATGAATCTGCTCCGCGAGTTCCAGATCGACGTGACCGTACAGGATCACGTCGACTTTCTTGTTCAGAGCACCCGCCCGCAAATCCTCGTCGCGCAGGTACACGTAGGGGATGTGCCGCTGATCGAGCGAATAGCGCACCCAGCCGATCGAGTCCGTGTCGGCCCAGGGGACCCACACGCCGAGTCGCGGCACCGGGGCGGCATGCCGTGGAACGTCCGGCAGCTCCGCCGCACTCGCGAAGTTCAAACCGAAGTCCTCGGCCGCCGCGCGCAGCGCCTCCACCAGTCCCGCCTGCGGCGGCAACAGCCAACTGCCGGCCGGATACAGCTCGCCGTTCATCGCGAACCCATGCTCCGCGATCTCGACGTGGAAGCGCGCCAGGCGGTAGCGAAATTCGAGCAGACTCTCCTGACCCGTGTCCCTCATCACGTAGGCCGGCCCGGACCCTTGCAGCACTCCGTGCGGCGCCGGTGGGTCGCGTAGCAAATCCATCGGCGCGTTCCGCACCGCGGGGTCTGCGATTGGCGTGACTTGCAGGTGATAATTCGCGGGAAGGGACCACGACACATCGTCGTAGGGCTCGCTGGCGTCCTTCGGATAATGCTGCGGCAGGAGCAGATCCACGGCATAGTTGCGGTACGGCTGGTCGAGGCGCACGACGTAGCTACCCGCGGGAAAACTTCCCTCCCGCACGCTGATCGGCGCGGTGCTGCGGCTCACTTCGATGTGTTGCGCTTGCAGGCGGGCGACGAGCTGCGCGACACGCAGGGGATCGCCTTGATCCGCGGGGATCAAGAATGCATACGGTGGCCCGTTCATCCCTTTTTGCCAGCTGTGGAGCCCCTTGGTGTAGAAGTTGCGCAACAGCGTGCGCGCATTACCGGCCACGTAATCGAGCGCCGAGAGAATCCCCGTTTCGTTGTAATTCACGTTGTCGCGAGCCGACCAGGAAAATGGCTCGGAGGGTGGGGGCGTGAGCCGCCACCAGTGATAGGAGGTGTCGTCCGGTTCGAGGGTCTGGGTCAAGGTCTCGGCCGTGCCGTTGCCGAAAGTCTCGTAACCGCGGCCCGTCGAGTTGTGATTGGTGGCCACCGAATCGAGAAACAGGTGCGCGAAGCCGTCGCCGAAGTTCCAAGTCGACACACCCGGCATGCCAAGACCGGTCATCGTTTCGACTTCGTGAAAACTGTAGGCCAGCGCCTCGCTATAGCCGATCGCGTCCAGATTCGGGTCGTAGGGATCGGTGCCGTTCCAGGACATCAACAAGGCGACGCTCTCGTGCAGGTCGTGCACGACGATCGGATGCCAGGCGAAGAACATCCGGCTCACCGCCTTGGTGGTTTCGTGCGTGAGCTGATGCGCGTCGCGGTTGATGTCGACCTGCGCATATCTCGACCAGTACGGCGGGGCCTGCCGCGGAAGCTCCGCCAACACTGTCTTGCCCTTGAGGTACCGGTAGAACCATTCCACCTGCTTGTCGCGCCCGTCGGGATTGGCGACCGGGTTGATCAGCACGACCAGATTCTCGCGAATGCGCCGAATCATCGGCTGTTCGGAAACGGCAAGCCGATAGGCCAGCTCGAGCACCGATTCGGTCGAGCCGGTTTCGTCGGAATGCAAGCCCGCGTTCAGGTAATAAAACGGACGCGAGGCATCGATCAGACGCTCGGCGGCCGTCGGGTCCGTCTTGCGCGGATCGGCGAGCGCGGCGTTGGCGTCCTGATAGGTCGCGAGGTTGCGAATGCCCTCTTCGTCGCTGATCGCCAGCATGACGATGTCCCGCCCCTCCTCCGATCGGCCGATCGTGAACAGCCGGACGCGCGGCGAGGCGGCGGCCAAGGCCCGCGCGTAGGCATCGGTCTGCGCGGTATCCACCAATTCTCCGGGCGCACCGGGGATTCGCCCGAAGAACCGGCGCGGCGACGGCACGGTCGCCGAGGCCGGCAGATACGCGACCAGGGGCGAGGAGTACCTGGTCTCCGTCGTCGCCTTTGCAATTTCTTCGATCGACCCGGCCTCGGGAACGTCGGGGGCGTAAACGGTCTGCGCATACCCCTGCGCGGCCGCACAGAAAGACACCAGCAGTAAGGTCGAAAATCGCTTCAAGGAGACCTCCGGCACGGAAAAGACACCTGCAACGCGAGCCGCATCAAAAATAGGCGGCCGGCAGATGCAGCGCGCATTGTAGTATTCGCCGATGCAGTCCACACCCTCCACCCTGCCCCTCGCCGGTCAACAGATCGGGATCTTCGCGTTGTTTGCCGGGCTGATCGCGTTCGGGATCTACCGGCGCTTTCGACGCACGATCGGCGCGCAGGCACTGCGTCCGGTCGCGATGGGGATTCGCATCGGACTGCTCGCCGTCATCGGGCTGGTCCTGGCACCCGTCTTTCAGCGTTCCCTGGGTTTCGCGGCCGCGGGGACCGCCGGCATCCTTGCCGGCGTCCTGCTGGCGATGTTCGCGGCGGCCCGCACCCGCTTCGAGTCGCGTCCGAACGGCCTCTATTACATTCCGCACACCTATACCGGCGCGTTCGTGTTCCTCCTGTTCCTCGGGCGGCTGATTTACCGCGTGGCGGAGGGGCCCATGGGCGGCGCCCTTCAGGGGGAGCGCCCCATTGCGATGATCCAAACGCCGCTGACACTCGGCCTGCTCTATGTCCTGATTGCTTATTACGTGTTGTATCTGAGCCGCGTGCTCTGGAAGTCGCGGCACCTGAACGCCGCCGATCTCGAGACCGCGGGCTAGCGCTCGGGCGCCGGCCGCGCCTCGCCGGCCGCGCCTCGCCGGCCGCACCTCGCCGGCCGCACCTCGCCGGCCGCGCCTCGCCGGCCGCGCCCAAGTCTCAATGACCGCCGCCGATGCGCCCGAAAGCCTAGTGGGGTGCTGACCCGACCGATTGCGGCGCTTCTTTACTGACCGGTTTTGATTTCGGTCCAGGCGCGCGTCCGTAGCCGATCGAACGCGGGGTCCGCCGCCCGCGGTACGTAAAGGCGTTTGCGCAACTCGGACGGCGGGTAGATCGCGGGATCCGCGAGCAGGGCGGGCTCGACATAGGGTCGGGCCGCGAGGTTATCGTTGCCGTAGTGAATGTCGTTGGTGATCGCCGCAATCACTTTGGGTTCCAGCAAGTAATTCAAGAATCGCAGAGCGGCGGCCGGATGCGGCGCATTCGCTGGAATCAGCCACGCGTTGTAGGTGATGTTCGAGCCCTCTCGCGGCAGCGTGAACGCCAAATGCGCCCCGGTGCCCGCCTCGCGCGCACGCGCCTGCGCGATAGAATAATCGCTCGACCAGGCGATCGACAAACACAGCTCCTGCGAGGCGAGTTGATGCCAATAGTCATTGGAGTCGAAAATCCGCACGTAGGGTCGCACGGCGAGGACCACGGCTTTGGCGGCCTCGAGATCCTCCGAACGATGGGAATTCGGGTCGCGGTGAAGGTAAGCGAGTGCGAGCTGCAGGACGTCTTCCGGAGAATCGAGGAAGCTCACGCCGCAATCGGCGAAATGTGCGACGGTCTTGGGGTCGAACAGCATTGCGAGACTGTCGGTGGGCGCGTCGGGGGCACGCTCGCGAATCTTGTCGACGTTGTAGACGAAGCCGTTCATCGCGTGCAAATACGGAACCGCATAGCGATTTCCCGGATCGGCTTCGGACTGCAAGGCGAGCACGGCCGGGTCGAGATTGCCCCAGTTCGGCAGCTGTGTCCTGTCCAGCGGCTCATAGGCACCGGCCTTGATCTGGCGCCCGTAATAGCTCGTCGTCGTACTCACGAGATCGTACCCCGAGTGACCGACGAGCAGGATTGCCTCCAAAGTTTGATTCGAATCGAAAACGTCGTAGCTGACCTTGATATGGGTCTCGCGTTCGAAATCGGCGATCGTGTCCTTGCCGATGTAATCCGCCCAGTTGTAGATATGCAGCACGTCCCCATCACCGGCCCGAACCGGCGCGCCCGACGTGGCCGGCGCGCCCGCCGAAACCCCGCCCGTGCCCGACACCGCGGGTGTCCCTGCTTGGCGGGCGCAGCCGGCGCCAAGCGCGAGCATGCCGATCGACAGGAACAGGCCGGTCAGGCGCATTTCACCACCGGTCTCACGCGCCCCGCAGCTGTGCCTCGATCCATTCGTGCAATTGTTGGATCAGGTATTCCTCGGGCATGATGACGCCCCGCTTATGTGCGACCGCCCGCAGACCCTGCTGGTTCAATTCGCAGACGTCGGCGTCCTCGGCCATGACGCGCGCGGTGAACACGACGATCTTCGCCGGATCGAAAGCGGGATCGGCCACCGTCTGCGGCGCGAACAGATATTCGACGTTCAACTCCGTGCGTTCCGGCCCCAACGGCAGCACACGAACGACCCGAACATAGTCGACGTGACCGACGATGAAAACCGACGGCAGGCTGGTCAGATACACGTGGCCCAGTCGACGGTCCTCCGCGCTCAGATTCGGGAACCGCGCCGCGCCCGCGGTCCCGTCGCTGGACCAGCTCTCGGCGCCGCGGCGCAGTCCACCGTGGTATTTCGGGTCGTCGTCGCCGGCGTGATCCTGCCACCGCGGATCGTCGCGTTCCTCCATGAGCGCGCGTCCGAAGATCGGCACGAGGCGCGACAGTTCCGGATGCACGCCGGGACAATGCAAACATTCGTTGTAATTCTCCCAAAAAACCTTCCAGTTGCAGGCGAGGGTCTTCGCGAAACGATGCCCGACGACCAATCGGCCGAGGTCCCAGGCCGCCAGACGTTCCGGATCCTGATCGAAACTCTGCGCGAACGGCGGCGCATCCCCGCTCAGAGCCACGAACATGAATCCGCTCCACTCCGTGACCCGGATGCGGTAGAGCGGATAATCGGCCTTGTCGAAGCCCTCGGGCTCCTGCCGCGACGACGTGCGCCGCAGCCGGCCCTGCAGATCGTAGACCCAGGCGTGATAGGGACAGACGATGCTGCCCGTGGCGAGCCGGCCGGCATGATCACGGCACAGCGAGGCGCCGCGATGACGACAGGTGTTGTGAAAGGCCTGCAAGACGCCCTGATCGTCGCGGACCAGCAGCACCTGCTGTTCGCCCAGGGTGAAACGCAGGAAGGAACGCGGCTCGGCCAGTTCGCTCGATCGGCCGACGTAGATCCAGTTGCGGTACCAGACGCGCGCGAGTTCCCGTTCGTAGTGAGCAGCGTCGTGGTACCGCTCGGCCGGCAGGCCGTCGACCTTTCGGGTCAATCCGTTCCAAGATTCCGCGGGCTTTTCGACGCTCATGGACCACTCCCGAAGTCGCTCAAATTGCCGACGCCTGTTACCGGCGCGCGACAGCTCACGTCCGCATCAGCAAGCCTTGTGGATCGATCGGCGCCTCCTTTTGCGGCGTCGCCCTGCGCCGCTCGCCGATGATCTCGATCTCGAATCCCGAATCCGCGCCTGCCAGGGCGGCCGGCACGTATCCTAGCGCGATCGAGCGATCTGCGCGAAATCCATAGGCTCCCGAGGTCACCCAGCCGACCGTTTTGCCGTCATGCCAGATCGGTTCGTCGCCGAGCGCGTCCGCATCCGTCGCATCGACCGTGAAGGTCAGCAAGCGCAGGTCACCGCCCCGGGCACGCTCGTCGAGTGCCGCGGTTCGCCCGATGAAATCCGGTTTGGTCAAGTCGACGAAGCGGCCGAGACCGGCTTCGTATGGCCCATAGATCGGCCGATACTCGCGCGCCCAGGTTCCGAAGCTCTTCTCGACGCGCAGCGAGTTGAGCGCGCGTCCGCCGAAGGACTTGAGTCCGTGTTCGCGACCGGCCTTTTTCAACAGGTCGTAGAGGGCCCGCTGATAGTCCGTCGTCACCCATAATTCGTAGCCGAGTTCGCCCGTGAAGGATACGCGGCCCATGTACGTCGGCACCATGCCGACATCGACACGCCGGAAGGACATGAACGGGAACGCGGCGGTCGACAGATCCTCGCGGACCAGGCTCTGCAGCAGGGCACGGGAATTCGGACCCGCGACCGAGAGGCCCACGTACTCGACGGCACAGGGCCGCACGCTGACGCCGGTGGGCGGCAGACTGCGCTCGAACCAGCGCAGATAGAACTGCTCCGCGGCATAGGTGCCGATCAGGAAAAAGTGATCTTCCGAGACACGGCAGATCGTGAAGTCGCCGATCAATTTACCGCGGTCGTTGAGCATGGGCGTGAGCACGATCCGGCCGACCTTGGGCACTCGGTTCGCCATGAGCCGGGACAGCCATTCGGCGGCACGCGGTCCCCGCACTTCGAACTTGCCGTAGTTGGAAATCTCGAGCAGTCCCGCGGTCTTCTGCACGGCGAGACATTCCGCCGCCACGTGCCCATGGGCGTTGGAGCGGCGCCAACTGACGACATCGACCGCCTCGGCGTCGCTGGGAGCGAACCAGAGCGGATGTTCGAAACCGCAATAATCTCCGAACACCGCATGCTCGGCCTGGAGCTTCTCGTATACCGGGGTCGTGCGCAGGGGCCTCGCGGCCGGTAGCTCCTCGTTCGGGAAGCGGATGCTGAATCGACGGGAATAGTTTTCACGCACCTTCGCATTCGTGTAGGCGAGCGTCGTCCAGTCGCCGTAGCGTGCCACGTCCATGGCCCAGACGTCCGCGCCAGGATCCCCGTCCACCATCCAATGCGCGAGCGACAGACCGACACCGCCGCCCTGGCTGAAGCCGGCCATGACACCGCAGGCGACCCAGAAGTTTCTCAATCCCTTGACCGGACCGATCAGCGGATTGCCGTCGGGAGCGAAGGTGAAAGGACCATTGACGACCTTCTTGATGCCGGCATCGCCCAGCGCCGGGAAATGCTCGAATCCAATTTCGAGGCTGGGGGCGATCCGGTCCAGATCGTTCGGCAGCAGGTCCTGGCCGAAATCCCACGGGGTTCTGGTCTCGGACCAGGGAACCCCCGCCCGCTCGTAGGTTCCCATCAGCATGCCGCCACGTTCCTGGCGAATATAGATCTCGCCTTCGAAGTCGATGCAGTGCATCTGCTCTTTCTTGCCCACGAGCTCCGGCATGTCGCCCGTGATCAGATACTGATGCTCCATCGCGAGCACCGGTAATTCGAGACCGACCATGCGGCCCACTTCGCGCGCCCAGAGCCCCGCCGCGTTCACGACGTGTTCGGCATGCACGTTGCCCTGCTCGGTGATCACGTCCCAGGTGCCGTCCTGCCGTTGGCGAAGATCGGTGACCCGGGTCTGGCGCACGATCTCGGCGCCGCCGATCTGCGCCGATTTGGCATAGGCGTGGGTGACGCCGTAGGGATCGACATGGCCCTCGATCGGATCGTACATCGCACCGAGGAAGTGCTTCTTGTCCATCAGCGGAAATATCCGGGCCGCCTCGTCGACCGAGATCAATTCGAGGTCCATGCCGAGATAGCGGCCACGGGCCTTCGCCATCTTCAGCCAATCGACGCGGGCCGGCGTGCCGGCCAGCATGATTCCACCGGTGATGTGCACGCCACAGGACTGGCCCGAGATGCGCTCGATCTCCTGGTACAGATTGATGGTGTATTGCTGCAGCTTGGCAACGTTCGGATCGCCGTTGACCGTGTGCATGCCGCCGGCGGCGTGCCAGGTCGACCCCGAGGTCAGCTCGGCCCGCTCGATCAACAACACGTCCTTCCAACCGGCTTTCGTCAGATGGTAGAGCACGCTGGCCCCGACGACGCCCCCGCCGATCACGACCGCTTTGGCATGAGTCCTCATGACCGCCCGCCCACCCACATCGCATCGCCATCCCACATCGATTTCATCTGCACACACTCACTCGTTTGAAATCACCAACTGTAGATTGCCGGGCTCCGCGGAGGCCGCGGCGCCGACCGCGCCGACCGCGCCGCTGCCGAAACGCTCGATCAACCAGGAACGAAACAGTGCGATCGCGGTGTCGCCGAGGCCTTCCGGATGGGTGATCAGATAATAGCCGTACCCGTCGTCCAGGCTCATGTCGAACGGTTTGACGAGGCGGCCGGTCCTGATTTCCTCGCTGAACAAATTCGTATCCACGAGCGCGAGGCCCTCGCCGCTCAAGGCATACTGTACGGCGAGGATCGCGGTGTCGAAGACCAGCCCCCGCTCGACATTCACCCCGTGCAGGTTCGCCTGGCGCGCGTATTGCGACCACACGTGGTGGCGCGGCAGATCGGCGATCCGCACGTGCACGAGTTCGTTCGACTCGATGAATTCCTGCACGGTCTTCCCGGCAAACCGTTGCGCGATCCCGGGGTGGCACAGCAGGCTCAGGCGAACCGGCCACAGCAAGTCCCTGACCAGATCGGTCACCGTCGGTTTGGAATACACGACGGCAACGTCGACGTCGCTCAACGGCGGACCGACGCCGTAAGGACTGACGAGGTCGATCTCCACCTCGGCGACCGCGCGCCGAAAATCGCGCAGGATGGGCACGGCGAGATGCACGGCGAAACTCGGCGGCATCTGCACACGCAGCGTCCGCAGCGCCGGCGCACCGTCGTTGCGCAGATCGTCGAGCGCGTACTCGAGCCGGTCGAAGGATTTCATCACGGCGGGCAGCAGATGCTGACCCGCCTTGGTCAACACGAGGGAATGCGGCTTGCGCTCGAACAACTGGGCGCCGATCAGCTTCTCCAGCGCGATGACGTGGCGCGACAGCGCGCTCTGCGAGATCAGCAGCGCGTTGGCGGCCGCGGTGAAGCTGCTGTGTTTCGCAACCCCCTCGAAGGCGCGCAACGCGTTCAAGGGCAGCCAGCGACGGTCGATCGAAGCCCTCTTCAAGGCGCCCAGCTCTTGGTGTAGCCGATGGCGCGTTTCTGATCCTGCACGATGGTTCGCGAGGCCATCCACAGATGCCAGGCCGCCCAGAATCCCGTCGGTGCGAGCACGAGCAGCGCAAGGCGCAAGGACTCGCCATCGGTCGCGTGCGCGCCCGCGAATTCATCGCTCAGGAATCCGACGAACCAGGGGGCGACGATCAGATTGAAGATGTTGGCCACGAGGAGACAGATCGCGATGAACATGTTGCGCATGTGACAGGGCGCAAGATTGTTCAGCAATCCGAAGCAAGGCCCGATGTAGAAATAGATCGCGGGGATGAAGATCCAGAACATGAGCTTCGCGGTGCCGAGCGAGTGCGTCCAATAAGCCGCCATCGATGGCAGCGTTGCCAGTGCGATCCCGCCGGCGAGCAGCCAGACGACGCGGCGCGGGTCCGCCATCGCCGGTCGCGACAAGACCCAGGCCGTGCCGATGGTTGCGAGCGAGCCCCCGACCAGGTGGGCGTAGCCGGTCACGGCACCGGCCTGGCCGACATCGAGGCCATAGGCACGCTGCAAGAACGTCGGCGTCCAGTACATCAGACCCCAGCCCCACAACGCGCAGACGCCGCCGCCCATGACGACATGAAAAGCGGCCTTTTGCACGAACAGGAAGCGCAGACTCTCGAGCAAGGAGGGCTTGAGCTCATCGACGATCGCATCGAGACGGCCACGCACGGGCTCGCGGATGGTCAGGAACACGACGATGCCGATGATCAGGCCCGGCACGCCCAGGGCGAGGAAAGCCGCCCGCCAGGTGTAGGCGCTGGCGACCGCCCCCGCCATGTTGTAGCCGAGGTAGGCGCCGATCGGTGCGCCGAGCGCGAGCACCGTCATCGCCATCGGCCTGCGGTCGGGCGGAAAGCAGTCCGAGACGATCGCGGTCGATGGCGGCGTCCCGCCCGCCTCACCGACGCCGACGCCGATGCGGCCCAGCAAGAACTGCAGGTAGCTGTGCGACAGGCCGCACAAAGCGGTGAAACCCGACCAAATGATCAAGGAAACCGACAGGATATTGCGCCGGTTGGAGCGGTCCGCGAGCCAGGACAGGGGGATGCCGCAGGTGACGTAAAAAAGCGCCAGCGGGATTCCGGTCAAGAACGCGACGCCGGCGTCATCCAGATGCAACTCGAGCCGGATCGGCTCGAGCACCGTGGAAACGACGTAGCGATCGGCGATGTTGATCGCGTAGATCAAGAGCATCAGGATCAGGACGTACCAGCGCTCCACACTCGACGGCGCTCGGTCGCGCGCTACGTTAATTGCCGTTGTGACCACTCGACGCGACCTCGCACGGGACTTCCCCGCACCATACATGTTTCGCAACGGTTGCGCGACGCCGGCCCCGGGCGGAGGGATGCCTCGTCGCGTATTCGAAAAAAATATGGGCAAATCGGGAAATGGCATGGCGGCCCCGGCCGTTCAGGCTAAGCTCCGCGACGTGACGGAATTCGACTACATCGTCGTGGGCGCCGGATCAGCCGGTTGCGTGCTCGCCGACCGGCTGTCGGCCGACGGCCGCGCGACGGTTCTCGTGCTCGAAGCGGGCGGTTCGGACGAACGGCTCTGGATCAAGATGCCGATCGGCTACGGGCGAACTTTCGCGGACCCGGCCGTCAACTGGAAATATCAGACCGAGGCCAGCCCGGGTCTCGGCGGCCGCACGATGTATTGGCCGCGCGGGCGGGTGGTCGGCGGATCGAGTTCGATCAACGCCCTGGTCTATTGCCGCGGAATGCCCGTCGATTTCGACGATTGGCGCGGCATGGGCAATCCCGGCTGGGGTTGGGAAGACGTCTTGCCCTATTTCGAGGCCTCGGAGCGGCGCGTCGACAGCCGTGGAGCCGCGCGCGGCTCCGGGCCGTTGGACGTCAAGGACGTGACTCCATTCCTGCATGCGACGCGCGCCCAGTGGTTCGACGCCGCCCGGGAATTGGCGCTGCCGGCCACCGACGATTTCAACGGCACCCAGCCGGAGGGTGTCGGCTGCTATCAGGTCACGATACGCCAGGGCCGGCGCTGGTCCGCCGCCGACGCCTTCCTGCGCCCCGCGCTGCGGCGCCCCAATGTGTCGCTGCGGATCGATGCCTGGGTCAGTCGGGTTCTGATCGAACAGGGACGGGCGAACGGCGTCGAGTACGTGCAAGACGGCAGGCCGCAGCGCGTGCTCGCGCGGCGCGAGGTGATCTTGAGTGCGGGCGCCGTGAACTCGCCGCAGTTGTTGCAGCTGTCGGGTGTCGGCCCGGGGCCGCTGCTCCAGCAATTCGACATTCCTGTACGCGTCGACAATCCGGCGGTCGGCGGCAACCTGCAGGATCACCTCGCCGTGTCGTATTCGTTCAAGGCAACGCAACCGACACTCAACGACGAGTTACGCTCGCCGTTCGCGAAGCTGATCGCGGGCGCCCGCTATCTGTTCACGCGCAGCGGACCCCTGTCGCTCAGCGTCAACCAATTCGGGGGCTTCCTGCGCGCCGACCCGTCGGCGCAACGACCCGATGTGCAGGTTTATTTCAATCCGGTGACCTACGGGGCCGGCGATGCGAACCGCAAACGCATCGACGTCGATCCTTTTCCAGGATTCATCCTGTGTTTCCAGCCTACGCGCCCGACCAGCCGCGGTCGCATCGACCTTGCCGGTCCCGACTATCGCGACGCGCCCCGGATCCAGCCGAATTACCTGTCCACGCCCAAGGACGTGCAGGACGTGATCAATGGCGGTCTGCTCATGCAGCTGATTGCCCGAACGCGGGCGATTCGCTCGCTGATTCGCGAGGCGATCGCGCCGGTGCTCGACACGATGACACCCGAGGCATTGCTCGCCGATTTCCGCGCCCGCGCCGCGACGGTCTACCACCCGGTGAGCACCTGTCGCATGGGTCCATCGGCCGCGGATTCCGTCGTCGACCCTGCTCTGCGCGTCTACGGTGTGGAGCGGCTGCGTGTCGTCGATGCCTCGGTGTTTCCAACCGTGACGTCCGCCAACACGAATGCGCCGACCCTGATGGTGGCGCAAAAGGGTGCCGCGTTGATTTTGCGTGACACTTGACTGACAGGAATGGATCGAAATCAGAGGGATGGGTTGGTCTATGAAGCTCGACAGCGTGCAAGTATTCATCGTGGGGAACCCGCCGCCGGGATTCGGCGGACGGTATTTCGTGTTCCTGAAGATCAAAACCGTCTGCGGCATCGAGGGCGTGGGCGAGGTCTATGCCGCGACCTTCGGCCCGAAGGTCATCGCCGCGATGATCACCGACGTCTTCTCCCGGCGCTTCGCGGGGCGGGATCCGTTTCAGATCGAGTCGATCTGGCGCGAGACCTATGGCTCGGGTTTCACGCTGCGCCCCGATGTGTCCCTGATGAGCGTCCTCTCCGGCATCGAGATGGCCTGTTGGGACATCATCGGCAAATCGGTCGGGCAGCCGGTCTACAACTTGCTCGGTGGCAAGGTCAACGAGCGTCTGCGCAGCTACACCTACCTGTATCCGGCTGCAGGCGAGGGAGACGAGTTCTATCACGATCCCGAGCGCTCGGCGGCGCGTGCGGCGGAATACGTCGCGCAGGGATTCACGGGTTTGAAATTCGATCCGACCGGCGGGTTCTCCGCCTACGATCCGCGCCAGCCGACCCAGGAAGCCATCGAACGGACCGTGCGCCTGACGCGGCTCGTGCGCGAGGCGGTGGGCGCGAAGGCGGACCTGCTCATGGGCACGCACGGACAATTCACGACCTCCGGTGCGATTCGTCTCGCCAAGCTGCTGGAACCCTATGACCCGCTCTGGTACGAAGAGCCCGTGCCGCCCGAGATGCCGGAGCAAATGGCCCTGGTCGCGCGGGCGACGAGCATTCCGATCGCCACCGGCGAGAGGCTGACCACCAAGTACGAATTCGCCCGCGTGCTCGCAACCGGCGCTGCGAACATTTTGCAGATCAACCTGGGGCGCGTGGGCGGTTTGCTGGAGGCGAAGAAAATCGCCGCGCTCGCCGAGGTGCATTACGCCCAGATCGCACCGCATCTTTATTGCGGTCCGATCGTCGGCGCGGCCAATATCCAGATCGCCGCCTGTTCTCCCAACTTTCTGATTCTCGAGAGCATTCTTCAATGGGGCGGTTTCCATGCCGAGCTGCTGCAGAAGCCCATCGTCTGGGAAGACGGTTACGTGATTCCGCCGACGGCGCCGGGTCTCGGTGTCGAATTGAACGAAGGCGTCGCCCTCGCCCACCCTTACGTCGACGATACGCATTTGCACCTGGAAATGATCGATCGGCCACTCGGTTGAGAGCCGACCTCACGGACCCCAAGGAGTTCTCTTGCGCTACGGTTTCATCGGACTCGGCAATCTTGGAAAACACCTCGCGGCGAATTTGGCGCGCGGCGGATTCGACCTCACCGTTCATGATCTCGACCGCCACTCGGCCGACATCGTGCTCGCGGCAGGCGCGAGCTGGGCCGCATCGGTCGCCGAGGTGGCGGCGGACTGCGACGCGCTGATCACCTGCCTGCCCTCGCCCAAGGCGAGCGCCGCCGTCATGGACCAGGCATTACCGGTGATGCGACCTGGCAGCACATGGATCGAGATGAGCACGAACGACTTCGCCGAGATCGAAGCGCTGGCCGCGCGCGCGGCGGAGCGAGGTGTCGCGTCGCTCACCTGTCCGGTCACCGGCGGGGTCCATCGCGCGGCAGCCGGCGAAATCACCGTGCTTGTTGGAGGCGCACCACAGATTTTCGAGCAACATCGCGCGGCTCTGTCCGCGATGGGTGGCAAGGTCATTCATTTGGGCGGCTTCGAGCAGGCGGCGGTCACGAAGGTCGTGACCAACATGCTCGCCTTCATTCACCTGATCGCTGCCGGCGAAGCCCTGATGCTGTGCGCCAAGGCGGGTGTGGATCTGGGCGCAGCCTTCGCGGCGATCGCCGCAAGTTCGGGGAACAGTTTCGTCCATGAGACTGAATCCAAGGTCATTCTGAATGGAAGCTATGACATTGGTTTTACGATGGATTTGGCCTGCAAGGATGCGGGATTCGCGCTCGAATTCGGCCGCCGGTTCGGCGTCCCGCTCCGTCTCGCCGGCGTCATGGAACAAACCTTCATCGAGGGCCGTGCCAAATACGGCGGCGCCGCCTGGTCATCGATGATCGTGAAGCTCCTCGAGGATTCGGTGGGCACCCCGCTGCGCGCTCCCGGCTTTCCCGCGCAGCTCGGGATCGAGGACGCCTGACATCGAATTTTTGCATGGTGGGATCGAAATCGGGCATACGAACGATGCTTGCCAACAACAAAATAGGGGTTGTGGCGGACGAGCCCGGTGTTATTCTCGAACACAATCAATAAAACGTTGCGCCGCGGTTTTTGAGTTGCGTCGGTCCGGGCGAAGACGATTTCTCGAAGGTTCGATCACACGAAAAACTTCAGGAAGGGATGAGCATGTACTCCACATCGAAACTCTCTTGCGCAATCGCGGCAATCTTGGGCAGCAGTGCGGCGGGTCTGAGCCTCGCGGCAACCCCGGCCGCCGATACCGACTCGGATTCGATCCAGGAGATCACCGTCACCGCACAGCGTCGCACGGAAAACGTCCAGGACGTGCCGATCACGATCCAGGCGCTGACGGCCGAGACGCTGTCGCAGCTCAACGTGCAAACCTTCGATCAATTCGTCAAATACCTGCCCAACGTCACGGCTCCGACCAACGGACCCGGCCAGGGCAGTATTTTCATGCGCGGCCTCAGCGTTGGGGCGGCAGGAACGCAATCGAGCGGTTCGATCGGCGGATTCCCGAACGTCGCGATCTACCTCGATGACCAGTCCGGCCAACTGCCGGGCCGCAATCTCGACGTCTATGCCGCCGATCTCGAGCGCGTCGAGGTTCTCGAAGGTCCGCAGGGGACACTGTTCGGCGCCGGCGCGCAGGCCGGCGTCGTCCGTTACATCACGAACAAGCCCGTCATGAACGAAACCTCCGGCAGCGTCACCGCGGGCTATGGAACGACCGCGCACGGCGACCCGAACAGCGACGTCACCGCGGTTCTCAATTTGCCCTTGATCACGGACACCTTGGCGGCCCGGGCCGTGATCTACAACGACAGTCGGGGCGGGTACATCAACAACGTGCCGGGGACTTTCACGCGCAAGGACACCGATCTCGGTATTTACTACGCCCACAATCCGGGCGGCGGCGTTCCCGCCGGCAGCCCGGTGATCAACAACAACGCCGTCGTCGGCAACGCGATCAACCCGGTGACCTACCAGGGCATCCGCGGCTCCGTGCTCTGGGACATCAATGACGATTGGAATGCCTTGATCACGCAGACCTATCAGAACATGAATGCCCAGGGTGTCTTCTATCAGATGCCCAACAGCTCGGACGGCACGGCGCTGCCCGAGTTGTCGGTCACGCTGTTCAACCCGTCCTACGACAAGGACCGGTTCGAAAACACCGCCTGGACCTTGAACGGCAAGGTCGGAGACCTGAAGCTCGTCTACACGGGCGCCTATCTCGTGCGTAACGTACACCAGGTCCAGGACTACACGAACTATGCGCGCGGCGTATACGCCGATTATTACCAGTGCTACGGACCGGGTACGGGCTATGCCGTCAACGGCGGCAAGGGGGATCCCAATCTGAAGTCCACGTGTTACTCGCCCAGCAGCACTTGGGAGGAAATCGAACGAAACACGCACCAGAGTCACGAGCTGCGCCTGAGCACGCCCGACGACTGGCGACTGCGCGGGCTCGTCGGTGCATTCTGGGAACAGCAGAAGATCGAGGACGAGACCGATTGGTTGTACAAGACCGTACCGAGCTGCTCGTCGACCTTGACCACGGGCTGTTTCTCGAATCTCGGTATCCCGACGGGGGCAAGCGCCCAAGATCCCAACGCGGTCACCGACAATACCGCCTTCTTCGAGGAAGTGCAGCGCGGCTACCGCCAATACGCGTTCTTCGGATCCACCGACTTCGACATCATTCCGAAGACCTTGACCGTGACCTTCGGTACGCGCTACTACAACTTCCACAACACCGAGACCGGCACCGTCAACAGCAGCTTCTACTGCTTCGAGCAGGGCACTGCTCCCTGCGTCAACGACGCGACGAATCTCAACGCCGAAAATCTGAATTCCACCTATTCGGGGTTCAAGAGCCGTGCGAATCTCACGTATCACGTGACCAGCGACATCATGTTGTATTACACCTGGTCGCAGGGATTCCGCCCGGGCGGGTTCAATCGCACCTCCACCTGTCACAAGCTCGGCGACGTCTCCGTTGCCAATTTCTGCACGCCCCAGGAGTACGGCTCGGATTCGCTGACCAACAATGAAGTCGGTTGGAAGACCGAGTGGCTCGATCATCGCTTCCAGTGGAACGGCGCGGTGTACCAGGAGAACTGGAACAACGTGCAGTTCGGCTTCTTCGACCCGGGCCAACTGGGCAACCTCGCCTTCGGAGCCAACGGCCCCGACTACCGGATCCGTGGCGTGGAGACGAGCGTCGTCGCCGTGCTGACGAAGGGTTTGACTCTTCAGGGCGGCTCGTCGTGGAACAGCAGCGAACAGACCAACTCGCCGTACTTGATCGCCAACAACCCGGCCTTGTTGACGAATCCTGCGACCGCGGGGCTCTACGGCCAGCCGATCACGGCGTTCAAGGACCCTTACGGCCCGATCGGCAGCCCGAGCGCGAACTCGCCCCCGCTGCAGTTCAACGCCCGCCTGCGCTACGATTTCAACATCAGCAGCTATACGGCGTTCTGGCAGATCGGAGCGACGCACACGGCACATTCGTACACGCAAGCCGGGAGCAACCCGAGCCTCTCCTCGGGCGGCGCGATCAATACGACGCTGCTGCGGTTCGAAGACCCGGGCTATACGGAATACGATGCGTCGATTGGAGTCGCCAAGGACAACTGGAACGTGCAGGCTTTCGGCCAGAACCTGACCGACGTGATCGAGAGCGTGTTCACCTCGTCGGCGCAGTTCACCGAAGCGCAGACCGTGACGCGGCCGCGCGTTCTCGGCGTGAAGTTCGGTTACAAATTCTGACACGCGTCGCCGTTCCGTTCGTTCGGATTCGCTGGCGCATCTTCACGTTCCTGTTTGGATTTGGATTCGTAGCCTACGTCCAGCAGAAGAGCATCACGGTCGCCGCCGACCGCATCATGCCGGATCTGCACCTGAGCCAGCTGCAGATCGGGTTGCTCGAACAGGCCTTCGTCGTCGGCTATGCGCTGTTCCAATTGCCCGGCGGCATCTTCGGTCAGCGGGTCGGTGCCCGCCGCGCATTCACGATCATCGGTTTGCTCGCCTTCGCTGCGATGGCGGCGACGGCGATCGCACCCGAGGTGTTTTCCGGCGAGGGCGTCTTCCTCGCGCTGCTCGGCGCACAGCTGCTGCTGGGTGTCGCGCAGGGCGGGATCTTTCCCGTTTCGGCGGGAGTCTTTGCCGCTTGGTTTCCACCGAGTCGCTGGGCCTTCGTCCAAGGGCTGCAGACCATGGGACTGCAGTTGGGTGCCGCCGTGACACCGCCGGTCGTGGCCGCTCTGATGCTGAATCTCGGCTGGCAGCAGGCTCTGTTCTGGATCTCCGCGCCGGTGCTGGTCCTGATCGGCTGCTGGGCTTGGTACGCACGCAACACCCCGGCAGAACACCCCGCCACGTCCGCGACGGAACTCGTCGAAATCGGCGATCACCGGGTCACGGCCGTGCACTCCTCGATCGGCCCCGCCCGACTGATCCAGGTGCTTCGGAGTCGCAACGTATACGTGATCGCCCTCTCCTACCTTTGCATGAACTACGTGTTTTATCTCCTCTCGAACTGGGTTTTCCTATACCTCGTGCAAGAACGTCATTTCTCCGTCCTCGAGAGCGGCTGGCTCGCGACCGCGCCGCCCCTCGCGGCGGCGCTCGGGGCGGGTCTCGGCGGGGTGATCACCGATGCGTTATTGCCGCGCTGGGGCACCCGCTGGGGTTACCGTATCGTCCCGCTCCTCGCGCTACCGCTCGCGGGTCTGTTGCTGCTCGTGGCCGTGCACGCCGCGAACGCGTATCTCGCGGTGGCGACCCTCGCCGCCTGTTATCTCGCCGTGGAGCTGACCGAGGCGTCGTATTGGGGGTCAGCGATGACGGTCGGGGCCGGCGATACCATGGCGGTCAGCGGCTTCATGAATACGGGCGGCAATCTCGGCGGCATCGTCGGGATCCCCATCGTGGCCTACCTGTCGGGACACCATGATTGGAATGCTGCGTTCTTCGTCGGGATTGGCTTTGCCGTCGTGAGCGGTTTGTCCTGGTTGTTGATCGACGCGGATCGGCCCGTGGCCTAGTCGTGGAAGTCGGCGATCGTTTCGCCGATCCAGCCGAGCAGATGATCCGCATAAAGACGATCGACGAACAGGAGCACTTCGTCGTCGCGTACACGGACGCTGTGCACCGACAAGTCGGCGAGGCGACCCTGGAGCGATTCGCCGAGCCGGGGTATCGAGCTCGTCGCACCCAGGCGGACGAGCAAGTCGACCGACCGTGGCCCGCGCATGCGCAGCGCCCAGCAACCACCGCTCTGATCGACCAGACAAGCCTCGGACGCCGTCGCCAATTCAGCGGCGAGCGTGCGCAGCGGCGTGCTCGAGTCGCTCACGACCAAGGTTTCGGTCGGACTGCGCCACAGCAGCAGGATGCCCTGCGGATCTGCCGCGGAGGAGATCACCACGGCGCGGCGCACCGGCGGCACGCCGTCGCCGCCGACCCGTTGCAAAGCGGTTCGAACCGCGGCCGGATCGCAGTATCGCAGGGCTCCGATCTGTAGTCGCGTGTCGACGTCGATGCGGACGCCCGGCGCGCCCAGTGAACGATTATCCATTGATGCCTGCCCCGCCCTGCGTCGAAGCACCGGGCGCCGGCGCAGCTCCACCATGCAGCCGCTCGCCGCTCGGATCGATGAACGGCGTCTTGACGACGATCGCCTCGATCGTCGTGCCGAGGTAATGCGCGCGGACGCGCTCGCCGAGACGCTGTGATCCGCGGGCCAGCATCCCCAGCGCCACGGGCGATCCCAGCTCGGGACTCCAATAACTCGAGCTGACGTGACCCTCCGTCCGCGTCGGCGGAGGCAGATCGGCGATCTGTGCGCCGACGGGCAATTGCGTGCGCCCATCGGCAGGCACCAAACCCACCAGTTGAAAGCGGCCCGAATCCCCGGCCGCGGGCCGTAGGAGGCTGCGGCGACCGACGAAATTTGCCGCCTTGCGCTGGATTGCGCGGCCGAAACCGACATCGCCGGGCAGCGTCGTACCGTCGGTGTCGGTGCCGATATGCAGATAACCCTTCTCGGTGCGCATGATTTCCAGCGCTTCGATGCCGTAGAGCACGCCGGAGAAATCCGCGGCCCGCGTCCACAAACGCTCGAGGAGGGACGCGACGTGGTCCGCCGGCAGGTTGATCTCGTACCCGAGTTCCCCGCTGAAGCTCGCGCGCAACACGCGCAGCGGTACCCCCTCCCAGCGGCTTTCACGCAGCGTCATGTGCTGCATCTGGGTCGGCGCCAATGGCGGTTCGAAACCGACCGAGGCGAGCCAATCCCAGGCGCGCGGGCCCGCGACCGTCACGTTGCCCCAGCGCGCCGTCACCGGCGTGATCAGCACCTTGAGCTGCGGGTACTCGCACTGCAGCCATTCTTCGAAGGCGGCCGCGGTGCGCTCGACGCCGGCGCTCGTCGTATTGATCCAGTAATGCTGCTCGCCCAGGCGGGCGGCAATGCCGTCGTCGACGAGGATGCCGTTCTCATTGAGCAACAGGCCATAGCGTGCCTGGCCCACCGACAGCGTGGACATCGTGCCGACGTACATGAGATCCAGGAACTGAGCCGCGTCCGGTCCGAACACTTCGATTTTCCCCAGCGGCGAGCCGTCGAACAGACCCGCGCCGCGGCGCACGGCCCTCGCCTCGCGCTGCGCAGCCGCCTCGAGCGTCTCACCGGTCCGAGGGTAGGCGGCGGGCCGGACCCAGTTGCCGAACTGTTCGAACAGGGCGCCATGGGCTTCGTGCCAGGCCGCGGCCGGCAGACGCTTGAGCGGTCGGTAGAGCGCGCCCACGCGACGACCGACGAGCGCCCCCAAGGTCACCGGGGCGAATGGTGGCCTGAATTTCGTCGTTCCCACGAGCGAGGGATCCCGGCCCGTGATCTCCCCCAGGAGCACGAGCGCATTGACGTTGCTGGTCTTGCCCTGATCGGTTCCCATACCCGTCGTGGTGTAGCGCTTGAGATGTTCGACGGAGCGATAGTTCTCGAGGGCGGCGAGCTGCACGTCGCTCGTTGCCACGTCGTTTTGCAGATCGATGAATTGCTTGCCCTTCAAGCCCGGCAGGTACGTGCTGGCGAGCGAGCGACCGAGGCCCCCCAGCGGTGCGGGCGGCGGTTCCAGTCCGCCGGCCAGTGCGCGACCGACGTCGGCGCCATGGCCCCCCGCGAGCACCCGATCGAACACGCCGGCGCAGGCGCCAATGCTCGTGAGTCCGGGAGCCGTGCCGTCGGGGACGAACATCGATGTCTCGTCGAGCCAGCGCAGTTTGCCCCCGGCCTGGCTGTGCAGATGCACGGCGGGGGCGTATCCGCCCGCCGACAAGATCAAATCACAGTCGATTTTTTCCGACCGGGCGCCGCCGGACAAGGACACGACCGTGCAGCCGCGGACGGCGCGCGTCCCCGCCACCGACGCGATCGCCGCCTCGCCGAGGACGCGCAGGCCGTCCGCGGCCGCCCCGACATCGCTCGCCGGCCGCCGCTCGACGATCGCCGCGATCTCGACGCCGGCGGCGCGCAGTGAGCGCGCGACGTCGTAGGCCGCATCGCAGTTGGCCGTGATCACGACCCGCTGACCGCAGGCAACGCCGTAAGCATGCGCATACTTTTTCGCCGCACCGGCCAGCATGACGCCGGGACGGTCGTTGCCCGGAAACACGACCGGCCGTTCGAACGCCCCGGTGGCCGCAACGATCTGTCCGGCGCGAATCTTCCACAGGCGCTCGCGCAAAACGCCTTTGGTCCGCTGCGTGCCTTCGTAGATCGGCGACAGCGATTCGACCGCGCACAGCAAGCGATGATCGAAGACACCGAAGGCGAGCGTGCGCGTCAGAATCCGCACGCCGAGCCGGCGCGCAGCGGCCACGAGGGAGTCGATCTCGGGGTCTTTGGACCACTCCAAGCCGCCGCCAAGCGTGGCGGAAGCGGCAAGCAACATCGTCGACGCACCCGCTTCGGCCGCGGCGACGGCGCAACTGAGGCCGGCGATACCTGCGCCCACCACCAGTACGTCGGCCACGGCCGAGACTTCCTCGTAACGATCCGGATCCGGCAGGCCCGAGGCACGCCCGAGGCCTGCCGCGCGCCGGATCCAGGGTTCAAACAAGTGCCAGTCGGGCCACATGAAGGTCTTGTAGTAGAAGCCCGCCGGCAACACGGCGCGGAACCAGTCATTGATCGCACCCAGGTCGAAACCCACGCTGGGCCAGCAATTGACGCTGGCGGCGACGAGCCCCTCGTGGATCTCGACGAGCGTCGCCCGCAGATTCGGCGTCCGTCGTGCGCCCTCGCCGACGTCGACGAGGCCGGTCGGCTCCTCGACGCCGCAGGAGAAGATGCCCCGCGGCCGATGCAGCTTGAAGCTGCGCCCGACGAGCCGCACGTCGTTCGCGATCAGGGCGGAGGCAAGACTGTCGCCCTGCAGTCCTTGATAGCTGCGCCCGTTGAATCGAAAGCCGACCGTCCGCGAGCGGTCGATGCGCGTCCCGTGGGGCGGCGGCAGACGCATGGAGCTCATCGCGGCACCGGGTCGGTCATCGCGTAGACCGAGACGATCTCGTGCGTGACCGTGCTGCGCGCGACGTTGAACCACTGACCGCAGCCCGAGACGTGGCGCCAACGTTCCAGATGCATGCCCTTCGGATTCTCCCGAAAGAACAAATACTCGCCCCAGATGCGATCGCTCGCGTCCAGGGGCGGACGCGCGATGTGCGTCGTGCCACCGCAGACGAATTCGTTCTCGTCGCGCTTGCCGCACCAAGGACAGTCGATTTGCATCATGCGGAGCGGCTCTAGTGGGCGATACCGGAGGCGGCGGCTTCGTCGATGAGTCTACCCGTGACGAAGCGCTCGAGCTGGAAGGGCTCGGCGAGCGGATGATTCCGGCCGGTCGCAAGCACGTGCGCGAGCGTCCAGCCGCCGACCGGGATCCCCTTGAACCCCCCGGTGCCCCAGCCACAATTGATGTAGATCCCGGGGACGGGGGTGGGCCCGATGATCGGGCTGGAGTCGTGCACGACATCGACGATGCCGGCCCATTGGCGCAGCATTCGCAGGCGGCTGAACGCAGGGAACATCGCGATCGTGCCGGCGACGATCGATTGCCCGACCGCGAAGCTGCCGCGCTGGGCATAGGAGGGAAACAGATCCAGCATCGCGCCGATGACCATCTCCCCCTTGTCGGATTGGCTGACGTAGGCGCCCGTCCCCGGCGAGAGGATCACGGTGTCGAGCAGCGGTTTGATCGGCTCGCTCACGAGCGCCTGCAGCGCATAGCTCGTGACCGGCAGACTGAAACCGGCGAGCTTCGCGAGCACGGAGCTGTGCCCCGCGGCGGCGATCCCGATGCGCTCGGTCCGGATCGTCCCGAGGCTGGTCTCGACGCCGACCGCGCGGCCGGACTCCATCACGAAGCCCTGCACTTCGCAGTTCTGGACGATGTCGACGCCGAGTCGCGAAGCCGCGCGGGCATAGCCCCAGGCCACCGCGTCGTGCCGGGCCGTGCCCCCCCGTCGCTGGATGAAGCCGCCCACGACCGGCAACCGCGCCGTGGGTGACATGTCGAGTGCCGGGGCGAGCGCGGCCACCTGGTCGCGCGTGAGAATCTCGGCTGCAATTCCGTTCATCTGCATCGCGTTCGCCCAACGTGCCATGGCGTCGAGGTCGTGGCGGCTGTGCGCGAGCAGGACGAGACCACGCTGGCTCAACATGATGTTGTAGTTGATGTCGCGCGCGAGACCCTCGTAGAGCTCGAGCGAAAAGTCGTAGAGCCGGGCGCTCTCGGGATACAGATAATTGGAACGCACGATCGTCGTGTTGCGCCCCGTGTTGCCGCCGCCGATCCAGCCGCGCTCCAATACCGCGACGTTCGTGAGCTGGTGATTCTTCGCCAGATAGTAGGCGGCGGCCAGACCGTGACCACCGCCGCCGACGATCACCGCATCGTAGCGCGACTTCGGTTCACACGGCCGCCACGCGGGCGACCAGTTGCGGTGCCCGGTCAGCGCACCGCGCAGCAAAGACCACGCGGAATACTTCATGGGTTCTTCAACGACGTATCCCTCGCAAGTTCCCCGCGCTCAGACTTCCCCGCGCAGCCTGGCCTCGAGATGCCCGCAATACCAATTGACGAATTGCGTCACGCCACCCTCGTGGATCGCGGAATACGGCGCCGGGTCGTACGCGGGCGAGGCCACGCCGATCTGGTTCTCCTGGCAAATCCGCCGATCCGCATCGTTGGTCGCGAGCCAGACCTCGGTCAGGGTCTTCAGATCGTAGTCGACACCCTCGACCGCGTCCTTGTGCACGAGCCACTTGGTCGTGAGCAGCGTCTCCGACGGACTGAGCGGGAGAACCCGGAAACTCATCGCATGATCGGCGAGCACGTGATTCCAGGTGGAGGGATAATGGAACAACAGCAGTGTGCCGGTATTCGGATCGCTCACCCGGTCGGACAGCGGGCGGCGAACGGCGGGCTTGCCGTCCATCGTGAAACTTACGGTGCCCTCGATCAGCGGCATGCGCGCGGTTCGATATTGACCATTCGCGGAGAGCCGGAACTCGCTCGGCAGGCCGAGCGCCTCCCAGCGCGACCAGTTCTCGGTGATTGCCGGGTTCGAATTCGCCCCGTCGACGCCCGAGACGGTCGGATCGTCGGTGAACGTGCGTATCAGTTCGGGATGGTTCGCCGAACAGTGATAGCACTCGCGATTGTTCTCCCAGACGAGCTTCCAATTCGCCTTCTCGACGATCGTCGACTCGAAGGCGATCTTCGCGTCGCGCAGCGCGTGCGGCAGGAAATAAGGCTCCATCTGCTTCGCGAGCGGTTCGAAATCCGGGGGCGTATCGGCAAGCGAGATCCAGATGTACCCCGCGACGCTGCGCACGTGGACGGGCTTCAATCCATATTGGGACTTGTCGAACCCGCCGCCCATGTCGCGCGCCGAAAACAGCCGTCCATCCAGATGGTAAGACCAAGAGTGATAGGGACAGACCAGCCGTGCCGCCGTGCCCCTTTCGGCGGCACAAATTCGGGAACCTCGGTGGCGGCAGGTGTTGTGAAAGGCGCGCAGCTGGTCCTCGCGATCGCGCACGACGATCACCGGATAATCGCCGATTTGCAACGTGAAGAAATTGCCGCTCTTGGGCACCTCGCAGTCGTGACCGACGAACAGCCAATCGCGATACCAGATCAGATCCAGCTCCGTCTGGTAATCCGCGGAACTGCAGTAGAAATCCCGATCCAGCGCGGTTTCGGGTTTGCGGAGACGTAGTCGGCTCATCAAGGCGTCACGCGAGTTCATCAAACGTCCCATGGTCTTCAGCCGCCATCCCCGGGCGGAACGATAGCAACATTCGCCGACCACCCCAAGTCTCAACGCGACTTGTTTTGGGTGATTCACGACGCCGCACGATTGCGCGGGCGGCACGATTGCGCCGGCGGCGCGATTCCGTACACTGACCGCGCCATGGTGCGAATCCTTCTTGCCGCTTTGTTCCTGCTGTCGGCGCCAGGCGCGGTCGGTGCGCCGAACCGAATTCCCTCGACGATCCAGGTCGGCCCCTACACCCTCTATCGGTGCTCCAGGATCGCTGCCTACTGCGGGGAGTTCGACCGCCCGCTCGATCCCATCGGCGAGGTCCCGGGCCGGATTTCGATTCATGTGGAGTTTTATCCACACACCGGACCTCGGGCGCTCGGTCCGACGCTGGTGGCGACCGAGGGAGGACCCGGCTATCCGGCGACCTTGTCGCGCGACGACTACCTCGCGCTTCTCGCACCTCTGCGCGCCGGTCGAGACGTGCTCCTCATGGACAACCGGGGTACCGGGCTCTCTGGAGCGATCGTCTGTCACGCGCTGCAAACCGCAGCGGCCTGGACGATTTCCGGGGTGGCCGCCTGCGGGCAAACTCTGGGCGCCCGCGCGCCGCTCTATGGCACGGCCTACGCCACCGACGATCTTGCGGTGATACTGCAGGACCTCGGTATCACGCAGGTCGATCTTTACGGAGATTCCTATGGCACTTATTTCGCGCAGGTCTTTGCGCTACGACACCCCGCATTGCTGCACCGACTGGTGCTCGACGGGGCATATCCGCTGAACGGACCGGACTACGCCTGGTATCCAAGCTATGCGCCGGCCATGCGCGCCAAGTTCAATCTCGCCTGCGCCCGCTCGGCGGCCTGCGCCGCCCTGCCCGGTTCGGGCATGGACCATATCCTGCCGGCGCTCGAGTTGCTGCGCGCGGAACCCTTCTCGGCGGAGGCGCGCGACGGCGACGGCCGTGACCGCACGTTCGACGCCGATGCGGCGCAGCTGGCGATCGTCATGTTCGGGAGCGCGCCGGCCGCCGCGACGGTACGCGAACTCGACGCGGCTGCGCGCGCGTTTACCGCCGGGGACCGCATCCCGCTGCTGCGTCTCATGGCCGAGACGATCGCGGCCGTCGACTCGCGCGATCCGACCGATGATGCCCGGCAATGGAGCGCGGGACTGGCCGCCGCGGTCATGTGTCACGACCCGCCGCAGATCTTCGACATGAGGCTCCCCCCCGAGGCCCGCGCGATCGAGCGCGACCGGGTGATTGCCGAGCGCGAGCGCGCGGCCCCCGACACCTACGCGCCGTTCACGATCGAGGAATTTCGCGCCATGCCCCTGGATTACAGCTTTCTCGACCAATGCGTCGGCTGGCCCGTCGCGAGCGCCGCGCATCCGGCGGCACGGATCGGCGCCGCGGACGGACCCTATCCCGACGTGCCCGCCTTGATCGTCTCGGGGGAACTGGACAACATCACGACCGTGGCCGACGGCGCGGCGGCCGCACGCGAGTTCCGGCGCGGCCGCCAGGTCGTGATCGCCAACAGTTTTCACGTCAACGCGCTGCCGCGTGCGCGCAGTGCCTGCGGCGCCACGCTCGTGCGCCGTTTTCTCGCCACCGGCAACGTCGGGCTCGTCGATTGCGCGGCGGCCGTGCCGCCATTGCGGCTGGTCGCTCGATTCGCACGGCGGCTGGCCGAATTGCCGCCGGCGGAGGCGCGCTCCGGCAACCAGGCCGATGCGGCCATGCTGAGAGCGGCGCAGGCGACCTTGCAGACCGTGGGGGACATCTTGGCGCGAATCCCGCAAAACACTTCGGGCTCGGGCAAAGGCCTGCGCGGCGGAAGCTTTTTGATCGTCGAGCATGGCCGTCATGTTCACGTCAGTGTGTACCAGGTGCGCTGGACCGAAGACCTGAGCGTGAGCGGATCGGTGGAGCGCACTCCGGGTCCCGACGGCGTCGTCACGGCGCGCCTGCGGTTGACCGACGTGGACGGCGACAGCGGCGAATTGCACATCGGCTGGCGGGAAGGACAGGCCGATGCCGTCGCGAGCATCGATGGCCGGATCGGAGTGGCGCGCGTCGCGGCGGCGGCCGCCGCGCCCTGAAGATTGCCGCGGCGCGTCGCCGGCGAACCAGCGCGAGTCGCTTCCGAGCTATCGGCGGCGGGGGCCTCCTCGCTACTATGGCCTCATGGAATTCCAAACCTCCCATCCCTACGTGCTGACCGCGTCGTGTACGAGCCGCATGGGCACCGCGGCGGCCGTCACCGGCTTCATTGCCGCGCATCGCCTCTACATCATGGAGATGCAGCAATTCGACGACGTTCTGACGAAGCGATTCTTCCTGCGGGTGACCTTCTGCGGGGTGACGGGTGAAACAGTGGACCTCGCGCGGCTGCGCGAGGACTTCGTCCGCGTGGCCAATGCGGAACAGATGCATTGGAACATCTTCGATGGTCGGCACCGCAGCCGGGTTTTGATCCTCGTCTCCAAGCTCGACCATTGCCTGGAAGACCTGCTCTATCGACAACGGATCGGCGAGTTGGCCATGGACGTCACGGGGATCGTCTCGAACCATCCCGGCATGCGGCCGATCGCCGAGCGCCATGGGATTCCGTATTATTTGATGCCCGTAACGCCGGACACCAAGGCGGAACAGGAATCTCGTCTGCTCGAGCTGATCGAGACCACGCAGACGGAGCTGGTGGTTCTGGCGCGCTACATGCAGATTTTTTCGGACGAAATCTGCAAGCATTTGCGCGGCCGGGCGGTGAACATCCACCACTCGTTCCTGCCCGGATTCAAGGGTGCGAAGCCCTACCACCAGGCCCATACGCGCGGCGTCAAACTAATCGGCGCGACCGCCCATTTCGTGACCGCGGATCTCGACGAGGGCCCGATCATCGAACAGATCGTCGAGCGGGTCGATCACAGCTTCACCCCTGAAATGCTCGCGGCGGCCGGCCGGGATTCCGAGCGCCGCGCGCTTTCCACGGCCGTGCGCCTGCTGCTCGAGCATCGCGTCTTCCTCGACGAGAACAAGACGGTCGTCTTCAAATAGCCAGTTCCGCGGCGGCGGCCTGCGGTGCCGGGTAGTTGCTCCGTCCGATCTTCCGCTCGGCGCTCGGGGGGTGGCCGAACTGGTTGCGGTAACATTTGGAAAAATGCGGCGGCGACTGGAATCCGCAGGCCGCGGTGATATCCATGATGGGCATCGCCGTCTGCAGGAGCAGCTCCCTGGCCCGGCGCAGGCGCATCTCCAGGTAATAACGCTTCGGCACGCAATTCAAGTCGCGCTTGAACAAACGCTCGATCTGGCGGCGGGAAAGGCCGGTCGCCCTCGCGATCCTGTCGAGGGAGAGCGGTTTCTCGATGTTCTCCTCCATCAACTGGGCCACCCGGATCAAGCCTCGATTCGCCAGACCGATCTGGGCGCGCAACGGAATGTACTGGCGGTCGGTGTCCTTGCGCACGCGATCGACGACGAACTGCTCCGAGACGAGCTGCGAAATCCGCGGCCCCAGTTTGCTTTCGATCAAATTGAGCATGAGATCGAGCGGCGCCGTGCCGCCGGAGCAGGTAAATCGATCCCGGTCGATCGTGAACAACTGGTCGCTGAAGCGGACGCGGGGAAACTCCTCGCGCAAAGCCGACAAGTTCTCCCAATGAATCGTCGCTTTGAACTGATCCAGCAGACCCGCCCGAGCGAGCGCATAACCGCCCGTGCACAGCGCCCCGAGCGGAACGCGCCGATCGGCCAGGCGACGCAGCTGACCGAGCAACTGCGGCGAGACCGACTCGCGCACGTTCACGCCCCCGCAGACGAACAAGATGTCGACCGCACCCAGGCGCTCGAGCGGGACCGTGGGACCGAGTTGCAGACCGCTGCTGGCGGTCACACTCTGGCCATCGAGGCTGACGATCGTCCACTCGTAAACGTCCCGACCGACGATGCGATTGGCCATGCGCAGCGGCTCCAGGGCGTTGCCGACCGCGATCAGCGAGTAGTTCGGAAGCGTGAGGAAGGCGTACTTACACTTACGCAAGACCGCGGCGGTTTCCAAGGCGACTCCTGACATCTTTACGGTGGACCTCGGTCTTTATTATGCCATCTGCCGCCGTCCCGGTGTCTCATTCTGACCTCATTTTGTCGTTTTCCGACCAGCGCCCCCCCGGTCGCTCGCTACACTGCGATGCTTCATCAGAGGGAGACCATTGCAATGAAAACTCATGCCCGGGTCGTCGTCATCGGCGGCGGCGTGGTGGGCGTCAGCACGCTCTATCATCTGGCCCTCAAGGGATGGTCGGACGTGGTCTTGCTCGAGCGGGCGGAACTGACGGCGGGGTCCACCTGGCACGCGGCCGGTCTGCTGCCCCTGTTCAACATGAGTTATACGGTCGGGCAGCTGCACAAGTACTCGGTCGATTTGTACAAGCGTCTCCCGGCAGAGACGGGCCAGGACGTGAGTTTCCACGTGACCGGCAATCTGCGCCTGGCCACCTGCCGGGATCGCATGGATGAGTACCAAAAATACTGCGGCACGGCGAACACGATCGGAGTGCCCTTCCAGGTCATCTCGCCACGCGAGGTCAAGGCTCTGTGGCCCCTGGTCGACCTCGGCGGCGACGGCGAGACGCCGGCCATCGTCGGCGCGCTGTACCATCCGGACGACGGGCATATCGCGCCGGCCGACTTGACGATGGCGCTGCGCAAGGGCGCGCGCAATCGCGGCGCCGAGATCCACGAGCAGACGGAAGTCACGTCCGTCGCGCGCACCGCCTCCGGTGAATGGCGGTTGACGACGAACAAGGGCGAGATCGTCGCCGAACACGTCGTCTGCGCGACCGGCAACTATGCCCGTCAGACCGGACGTTTGTTCGGCATCAACGTACCCTCGATCCCGGTCGAACATCAATACATCGTCTACGACGAGTCGCCCGAATTGAAAGCGTATCGGCAGGCCGGCGGGCGCGAACTGGCGGTGCTGCGCGAGTCGGATCAATCCTATTATTTGCGCGAGGAGCGCATGGGCTGGATTCTAGGTCCCTACGAAGCCGGCGCACCCGCGCGCTTCGCCGACGGCGTCCCGGATTGGTTCGGCAAGAGCCTGTTCGAGGGCGACCTCGATCGCCTGCTGCCGCACGTCGAAGCCGCGATCCGCCGCGTCCCTTCGCTCGCGACGGCCGGCATCAAGGACATCGTCAACGGCCCGATCGCCTACACGCCGGACGGCAGCCCGCTGGTGGGACCGGCGTGGGGCGGCAAGAACCTCTGGCTCAACGAGGGGCACAGCTTCGGGATCACCGCGGCGGGCGGGTCGGGATGGCAGCTCGCCGAGTGGATCGTCGAGGGAGAACCGGGAATCGACATGGCCGCCGTGGACCCGCGCCGCTACGGTCCCTACACGAGCAAGCGCTACGTGGTCGCGAAGAACGAGGAAACCTACCGCAACGTCTTCGTGATCCACTATCCCGACGAGGAACGGCCCGACGCGCGACCGGCAAAAACCACGCCGATCTACGACAAACTCGCCCGCATGGGCGCGGTATTCGGACAGCGCTATGGCTGGGAGCGGGCCAATTGGTTCGCCCCGCCTGGCGTCGAGCCGATGGATCGGTGGAGCTTCCGCCGCTCCAATTATTTTTCGCACGTCGGCAACGAGGCCTTGGCTCTGCGTCGCGCCGTCGGCGTCATCGATCTCTCGCCGTTCACGAAGCACGAGGTGTCCGGCCCCGGCGCCGAGGCCTGGCTCGACAGCCTGGTCGCCAACAAAGTGCCCACCAAAGTCGGCCGCATCGCCCTCTGCCACGCCCTGACGCGCAAGGGCGGTATACGCTCCGAATTCACGATCACGAAGCTCGGCCACGAGCGCTTCTACGTCGTCAGCGCAGGAGCGGCCGAGCGCTACGACAGCGATTATCTCGTCGGCAAACTACCCCCCAGCGGCACCTCGGGCGATATCCGCCTGACCAATACGACGACGAGCCGCGGCTGCTTCGTGCTCGCGGGACCCCGATCGCGCGAGGTGCTCGCGAAGCTGACCGACATACCCCTGGACAATGCCGGATTCCCCTGGCTCACCGGGCAGGTCGCCGAGGTCGGGTTGGCCGTCGATGTGTATTTGCTGCGCGTCAACTTCGTCGGCGCGCTCGGCTGGGAGCTGCATTTCCCGATCGAATACGCGCATCATCTGTTCGACGCGCTGTTCGCCGCCGGCGCCGAATTCGGCATCCGCATGGCCGGCATGCGCGCGATGGAGTCGCTGCGCATGGAGAAGTCGTACCGGATGTGGGGCAGCGATCTGACGCCCGATTACACCCCCTACGAGGCCGGGCTCGATCGGTTCGTGCGCCTCAACAAGGGTGATTTCATCGGCAAGGCCGCCCTGGAACGTCAGCTCGCGGCCGGCATCCCGCATCGCTTCGTGACGCTCGAGGTCCACGACGTGGTCGATGCGGACCCGCTCGGCAACGAGCCGCTGTATGCCGACGGCAAGCTGATCGGTCGGGCCACTTCGGGCTACTATGGGCATGCGCTCGGCAAGAGTCTCGCGATCGGCTACGTCGAGACCGCGCATGCGGTGGTCGGCGGCGTGCTCGAGATCGAAATCCTCGGTGAACGCAAGCGCGCGACGATTCTCGTCGACTCGCCCTACGACCCGGAAAACAAGGATTTGAGAGCTTGAACTCATCCCACACGCCGTTGCCCGACGGCAGGCCTTCGAGACGCGCATGAGCCTGCAACGCTTCTCGGCGCTGGCGCTGATCCGGCGGGCTGTCAATCGCCACGAATCCTGGCAACCGCAGTGGCGCAAGGCGGAGCCGAAGCCGGCCTATGACGCCGTGATCGTCGGCGGCGGCGGTCACGGACTCGGTGCGGCCTATTACCTGGCGCGCGAGCACGGCCTCACCAACATCGCGGTGCTCGAAAAGGGGTGGATCGGCGGCGGCAACACGGGACGCAATACGACGATCATCCGCTCCAACTACCTCTTCAACGAGAGCGCCGCGCTCTACGACCATTCGGTGAAGCTCTGGGAGTCACTCTCGCAGGTGCTCAATTACAACGTCATGTTCTCGCCGCGCGGGGTCATGATGCTCGCCCACACGGTGCACGACGTGCAGGTGTTCAAACGCCACGTGCACGCGAATCGCTGCAACGGAGTGGACAACGAGTGGCTGGAGCCCGAGCAGGCCAAGGCGTTCTGCCCGCCCTTGAATATCGGCAAGGACATCCGGTATCCCGTGATGGGGGCGGCCCTGCAGCGTCGCGGCGGCACCGCGCGCCACGACGCGGTGGCCTGGGGCTATGCGCGCGCGGCCGATGCGCTCGGGGTGGACATCATCGAGAATTGCGAAGTCCTCGGGATCCGTCGCGACGCGACGGGTGCGGTGGAAGCGCTGGATACCTCGCGCGGCCCGATTCGCACGCGCAAGATCGGAGTCTCCGCCGCAGGGCATACGAGCGTCGTCATGGCCATGGCCGGCGTGCGTGTACCGCTCGAGAGTTATCCGCTGCAGGCGCTCGTCTCGGAACCCGTGAAGCCGGCCTTTCCCTGCGTCGTGATGTCGAATACGATCCACGCCTACATCAGCCAGTCCGACAAGGGCGAACTCGTGATCGGTGCGGGTACCGACGCCTACACCTCGTACACGCAGCGCGGCGCGCTGCACATCAATACGCACACGCTCGACGCGATCTGCGAATTGTTCCCGAATTTTCGGCGCATGCGCATGCTGCGCAACTGGGGCGGCATCGTCGACGTGACGCCGGATCGCTCGCCGATCATCGCGAAGACCCCGGTGCCGGGCCTGTACGTCAATTGCGGTTGGGGTACCGGCGGCTTCAAGGCCACGCCGGGTGCGGCGCACGTCTTCGCCTGGACGATCGCCAAGGACGAGCCGCATCCGATCAACGCGCCTTTCACGATCGAGCGCTTTCGCGACGGTCATTTGATCGACGAGGCCGCGGCGGCAGCCGTGGCTCATTGAACGAGGCTCCCGATGCTGGTCATAGTCTGTCCCTACTGCGGCAAGCGGCCCGAGATCGAGTTCTCCTACGGCGGCCAGGCGCATATCGCGCGCCCCTCCCAACCGGTGGATCTCGACGACCAGGCCTGGGCTGAGTTTCTGTACATGCGCAGCAACACCAAGGGCCTGTATGCCGAGCGCTGGCGCCACTCGCATGGTTGCGGCCGCTTTTTCAATGCGCTGCGCGATACGACCACGGACCACTTCACCGCGACGTACAAGACCGGTGAGCCGCAGCCCGAGGCCGCGGCGCTCCGAGTCCCGGCGACGGTCACGCCGTGAGTTCCCTGCGTACGCCGGGCGGCGGTCGCATCGACCGCGCCAAACCCTTGAGTTTCCGCTGGGATGGACAGACCTACACCGGCTTCGCGGGCGACACGCTGGCCTCCGCGCTGCTCGCGAACGGCATTCATCTGGTCGGCCGTTCTTTCAAGTATCACCGTCCACGCGGAATCCTCGCCGCCGGTTCCGAGGAGCCCAACGGCCTCGTGACCGTGAAACGCGATGCTGCGCGGGAGACACCCAATCTGCGTGTCACCCAGGTCGAGCTCTATGACGGCCTGGAGGCGATCAGCCAGAACCGCTGGCCGAGCTTGCAGAAGGACTACGGGCGAATCAACGATCTGCTCTCGCGTTTCTTTCCGGCGGGCTTTTACTACAAGACCTTCATGTGGCCAAAGGCGGCCTGGAAGCGCGTCTACGAACCCGTGATCCGCCGCGCCGCGGGCTTGGGCGAGGCGCCCACCCTCCCCGATCCGGATCGTTATGCGCAGCGCTACGCTCACTGCGACGTCCTCGTCGTCGGCGGCGGACCGGCGGGCATTGCCGCGGCGCTGGCAGCGGCGGACGCCGGCGCACGCGTGATCTTGTGTGACGAGCAGTCGGAATTCGGCGGCAGCCTGCTCGCCGAGCCGGCGGCGCGGATCGACGGTGAGCCCGCGCTCGCCTGGACCGCCCGATCGCTCGTCGCCCTGGCAGGGAACCCGCGAGTGCGGCTGCTGCCGCGGACGACCGCGTTCGGCTATTTTCCGCACAATTTCCTCGGGTTGAACGAGCGCCTGACCGAACATCTCGCGCAACCCGCGCCGGGTGCTGCGCGTGAGCGGCTCTGGCAGGTGCGGGCGCGCGCGGTCGTGCTGGCAACCGGCGCGATCGAACGACCGCTCGTGTTTCCGGGGAACGATCGTCCGGGCATCCTGCTCGCGGGCGCCGCGCGGACTTATCTGAACCGCTATGGCGTCAAGGTCGGGACCAGCGCCGTGCTCGTCACGGCCGACGACGCGGCGTATCAGGCCGCCCTCGATCTGCACGCTGCCGGCACGCGGGTCGCGGCAATCGCCGATCTTCGTCCGGCGGCTGACGGGGCATTGCCCGCCGCGGCGCGTGCGGCCGGTCTCAAGCTGATCACGGGGGCCACCGTCCTCGCGACGGAGGGCGATCTGCGGGTTGAGTCCATCGATCTCGGACGGGTGGGTACGGACGGCAAGGTGCAGCCGCTCGAACGCATCGCCTGTGACGTCGTCCTGATGTCGGGCGGCTTCAATCCGAGCGTCCACCTGTATTCGCAATCCCGCGGCAAACTGGCCTGGAGCGAGACCCACAAGGCCTTTCTGCCTGGCGTTTCGGCGGAGTGCGAGCGTTCGGCCGGCGCCTGTCACGGTGTCTACGGCCTCGCGGCAGCGCTCGACGACGGCTACGCGGCCGGCGCGGCCGCCGCGCCTTTGCCGCCCGAGGCGCCGCCGCGTCAGCCGCGACGCGCGAGCGTCGAGGCCCCGCCAATGTCCTTCGACGCCTATCTCGGCGCGCTCCCGAGCGCTCCCACTGCGGCCAAGGACAAAGCCTTCGTCGACTGGCAGCATGACGTGACGACGCGGGACCTCGCGCTCGCGACCCGCGAGGGGTTTCGTTCGATCGAGCACGTGAAGCGCTACACGACCACGGGCATGGCGACCGACCAGGGTAAAACCTCGAATCTGAACGCGCTCGCGATCGTCGCCGAGACCTTGAACGTCCCGATCCCCCAGGTTGGATTGACGAGCTTCCGCATGCCCTATACGCCCACGAGTTTCGGCAGCTTCGCCGGTGCCTCGCGCGGCGATCTGTTCGATCCCTTGCGCAAGACGCCGATACACTCTTGGGCGGTCGCCCACGGCGCGGTGTTCGAGCCCGTCAGTTTGTGGACCCGCGCCCGCTACTTCCCGCAGGGAGGCGAGGACATGCACGCCGCGGTGGCGCGGGAATGCCGCGCGGTACGCGAGCACTGCGGCATCTTCGATGCGTCCACCCTGGGCAAAATCGAGGTGGTGGGCGGCGGTGCGGCCGAGTTTCTGAACCGCTTGTACATCAACAGCTGGACCTATCTCGGTGTGGGCCGCTCGCGCTACGGCATCCTGACGCGCGAGGACGGCTTCGTCTACGACGACGGCGTCGTCGCGCGCACCGCACCGGATCGTTTTCACGTCACGACCACGACCGGCGGCGCGCCCCGCGTGCTCGCGATGATGGAGGATTACCGCCAGACCGAGTGGACCGACCTCGAAGTGTGGCTCACTTCGACGACGGAGCAGTGGGCGGTGATCGCAGTCCAGGGACCGGAGGCGCGCCGCGTACTCGAAAGCCTCGTCGGGGATCTCGACATCGGCGCCGCCGCCCTCCCCCACATGGCCGTCGTGCGTGGCCGCATATGCGGCGTTCCCATGCTGCTGTTCCGCGTGAGTTTCACGGGCGAACTCGGTTTCGAGGTGAACGTGCCGGCGGACTACGGGTTGGCCGTATGGGAGGCGATCTACGCCGCGGGCCGGCCGTTCGGCATGACGCCGTACGGAACCGAGGCCATGCACGTGTTGCGCGCCGAGAAGGGCTACATCATCGTGGGACAGGATACGGATGGAACGATGACGCCCGACGATGCCGGCCTCGGTTGGGCGGTCGGCAAGTCGAAGAGTGATTTCGTCGGCAAGCGTTCCTTGCAGCGCGCGTCGATGACTGCACCGACGCGCAAACAGCTCGTCGGCTTGCGAACTCGCGACCCGAAGACCGTACTCGAGGAAGGGGCGCAACTCGTGGAGAGCCCAGGCCAGAAGCCGCCGATGCGCCTCCTGGGTCACGTGACCTCCTCGTATTTCAGCGCGGTCCTCGGTCATTCGATCGCGCTCGCGGTCGTCGCGGGTGGCCGCGCAAGACTGGGGCAGACGCTGCAGGTACCGATGCCCGGCGGAGATATCCCGGTGGAGGTCACGGCGCCGGTTTTCTATGATCCGACGGGAGCGCGCATCAATGTCTGACCTTGCCACCCGTCGTGTCCCTGCAATCGCGAGCACCGAATGGCTGCGCCCGCTGCCCCCGGCCACGCGCTTGGTGTTCTACGGGGCGGCCGAGGCGCGAGGGCTGGCCGCCGGAACCTGGGGCAGCGGATTTTCCGAGGAACCCTTGCGCGCCGTGCATACCGTCGAGCGTTCCGCCCTCTGGCTGGGGCCCGACGAATATCTGCTCCTGGCTCCCGCGGCGGAGGATCCGCAGGACCTGGCGCAGCGCCTGGACGAGAGCATCGGCGTCGTGCCGCACGCCGTGGTCGATGTCAGCCACCGTCAAACCGCGTTCGAAATCCGCGGTCCGCGGGCGCAGTCCATCCTGGCCGGCGCCTGTCCGCTGGACCTCGATTTGTCGGAATTTCCAATCGACATGTGTACGCGAACCGTGTTCGCGAAAGCGGACATCGTGCTCTGGCGCCGCGACGCGATGACGTTTCACGTCGAGGTGTGGCGCTCGTTCAGCGACTACGTGACGGGATTGCTCGCGGTCATCGAGAGAGACGTCGACTAGAGTCGGGCGTCTCCTAAAGCGCCATCGCCGCGGTGCTGCCGGCGGCAATCGTGGCCAGCATCTGCTCCGACCGGATCGGACGGCTGAACAAGTACCCCTGGGCGAGGCGGCAGCCGAGCGAATGCAGGACGGCGGCCTGGGCCGCCGTTTCCACGCCCTCGGCCAGACTGGTCATACCCAGGTTCTCGATCAGATTGACCGTGGCATGGATCACCGCGAGCACGTCCTTGTTGGCGGGCAGATCGCTGACGAAGGAGCGGTCGATCTTGATGGTGTCGAAAGGGTAGCTGCGCAAAACGCCCAGCGAGGACGTGCCGGTGCCGAAATCGTCCATGCTCATCTTGATGCCGATCGCTTTGATCTTGTGCATCAGCTTGATCGTGGCCTCGGGGTTGCGCATCACTTCGCGCTCGGTGACCTCGAGGGTCAGGCAGTGCGCGGGCAAGCCGCTCTGCGCGAGCACTTCCTGTAATTGCACGAACAGTTTGTCACCGAGGAACAACTCGGCCCGGGAGACGTTGACACTGATCGAGGCGGGCGCGCGCTCCGGTTCCAAGGCGCGCCACTGTGCGAGCGCCCGGCATGCTTGCTGTTGGACCCAGCGACCCACCAGGATGATCAAGCCGGACTCCTCGGCGATCGGAATGAATTCCGACGGGGAGATCGCGCCTAAGGTCGGGTGCTGCCAGCGCAGCAGCGCCTCGGCGGAGACGATCCGGCCGGTCGCCAGATCGACGACGGGCTGGTAGAGCACATGGAGTTCGTCGGTGCCGATCGCTCGCCGCAGGCCGGTCTCGATGCTCACGTCGCGCGTGAGCCGCGTGTGCATCGATTCATCGAACATCACCCAGCAGGCTCGTCCGGCGCGTTTCGCCTCGTACATGGCGACGTCCGCATTCCGCACCATCTCTTCGGCGCCGCCCGTGCTCTGGCCGCTGATGACGATGCCGATGCTGGCGCTCGAGTGCACCTCGCGTCCGAGGATCTCATAGGGCGCGATCAGCGCATTGAGCAGTCGCTCGGCGACCCGAGTGGCGTCTTGCGGGGTCTTGATCCGGTTGATCATCAGCAGGAACTCGTCGCCGCCAAAGCGGCTCAAGACGCCCGCGCTCAGATCGTTCGCATCCGAGGCGCGCAGCTCGCCGCGCAGGCGTTGCGTGATCTGGCGCAGCAACTCGTCTCCGGCGCCGTGTCCGAGCGTGTCGTTGACGAGCTTGAATCGGTCGAAATCGAGGAAGAAGATCGCGAAGCGCTGCTGCGCGTCGTTTCGAAAGCGCTGGATCGCCAGTTCGAGCTGCTCGAGGAACATCGTTCGATTGGCGAGGCCCGTCAGCTTGTCGCGCTGTGCCGCATCGGACAGCGCATGCTCGAGGGTCTTGCGCTCGCTGATGTCGCGCTGGACCGAGATCCAGTGCGTGAACCAGCCGTTTTCGTCGGCCACCGGCGCGATGTCGATCTCCACCCAGAACGAGCTGCCATCTTTCCGGTAATTGACCAGCTGCGCCCGCACCGGCTGCCAGTGTTCCAAGGCATGACGAATCCGATCGAGCTCGCGTCGATCCGTTCCCTCACCCTGCAGGATCCGCGGTGACCGCCCCAGCGCCTCCGCGGCCGGGTATCCCGTCTGTCGTTCGAAGGCCTTGTTGACGAACACGATTTTCGGTCCCGGGAGGTCGAAAGGCTCGGCTTCGGTGATCACGACGATGTCGTTCAAATGCGCCAGCGAGGTGTACAAGAGCTTCACTTCGCTCTGCGCGGATCGGCGCGCGGAGATATCGCGCGCGATGCAGGACGTTCCCATCACCCGGCCTTCGCGGTCGACCAGCGGCGACAGCGCAAGCTCGACCTCGACGAGCGTACCGTCCTTGCGCAGTCGCACGGTTTCGAGCAGCGACGGCGGCGATGCCACGTCGGTCGGCGTCTTCATTGAGCGGCGCTCGCCGACGCGATCCGGCGGCACGAGCAGCGCGGCGGGCCGACCGATGATCTCGGCGGCGCCGTAGCCGAACAGCTGTTCGGCGGCAGGGTTCCAAGACGTGACGACGTCGTCCGTATCGGTCGTCCAGATCGCATCTCTCGCCGACGCCAATAGCGCCGCGACGTCAAGCCGATCCGCTTGGGCAATGCTCGGATTCGGCTCATTTTTGTCAGATTTCAAAGGGATGGCATCCTTCGCAGCGGATCGGGCGCCGTCCATGCAGTGCACGCCAGTTTCATGGATATCGGACGATATCCTTCGTACTTGCCCAAGGGACATGAGAACCGTGAACCAATCGACACTCGCGCCGCCTCCCGTGGGCCGCGCTCAGATCCTGACCGTCGCGCGCTCGATCGGCGTGCTCGGCGGCGGCGCCGTCAATGCGCCGCTGATCATGGCGGCGCTCTGCGACGCCCAGGTGGACGCGGCCGAGGTCAAACGACGCCTGAAGGACGAGCCTGCCCTCTGCGCTCGCGTTCTGAAGGTGGCCAATTCGCCTCTGTACGGCCAAGGCCGATCGGTTACATCGCTCGATCGCGCACTCACGGTGCTCGGGCTGGACGCGGTGCGCGGGATCGCGGCCGCGGCTTGCCTCGACCGGGCATTGGTGACCGGCAAGAGCACCCTGCTCGACCTCAAGTCGGTTTTGAATCACAGCCAGGCCACTGCTGCCGCTGCCGACAGCCTCGCGCGCCATCGTTTCCCGGACCTCGCTTCCAGCGCCTTCATCGCGGGCCTGCTGCACAACCTCGGCACGATCGTGCAAATGCACATCGACCCCGCGGGGGTCGAGGCATTGCTCGCCGCTCGTCGCGACGGGGATGAGCGCGACCTCGCCGTTCTGGAGGAAGAGATGACTGCGATTGGCCATGCGGAATGCGGCGCCGTGATCTTCGAGGAGTGGTGCTTGCCGCAGGCGTTCGTGGCGGCCGCCCGTCACCACCACAGTCCGCTCCTTGCCGCGGCACCGGAGCGGCGCCTGACCGGATTGATCACGATCAGCTCCGCGCTCGCGCTCGCGAGCGGCGCGGAAATGGCGCTCGAACCGGCCGCACCGGCAACGCGCCCGGAGGCCCTGCAGTGTTTGGGTCTGGATGAGGGGGAAATGGCGGAAGCCGCCGTCGCCGTCGCGGGTCGCATCGCAGAACTCAAGCAGGCGCTGCAATAACCGCAATCGGATTCGCCGCGCCCGCGGAACTCAAGGATCGTGCGCGGCTTCGTTCGGTCGGACCACGCCTCGCGCCGCACGACCCGGCGCTGCGGTGAGCGGCGCGCCGGCCTGATCGGCGGTCGCGGGAGGCAGCGCCTCGCCCGAAGCGTTCAGCCACTCGCTGCCGATCAGAATCGCAACGAACACGAAATAGATCAGCAAATAGCTGAAACCGGAGCGCGTCGCGACTTGGGCGCCGGCTTCGGGTTCTGGCAACTTCGGCCGCGCCGGTTGCCAGGCGGAGTTCATCGGCAGCGACCGGCCGGCCTCCCGCGGCGGCCGAGGTCGCGGGAGCAAGGCCTGCAGCCGAGCCGCGACGAGGGCGTCGGGCGGACGCCGCCCGGGCGGCAAAGCGCGCAGCAGAGCAACGAGCTGCACGACCGCGTCCGCCGGCGCCAGATCCGCGAGGCTCGCGGCTTGCTCCCAGGGATCCAGGTCGCGGCGAGCCAGCGCCGAGAGCATCGTCAATGCGGGCCCCTGCGGATCCTCCTCGATCACGGCATGGAGGAAGGGTTCGAATTCCTTGCCAGGGGTCGTTGCGATGCTCATGCAGCCAGCTTGAGCGCCACCTGCTCGCGAGTCGGTGCGTCGGCGCGCATAGGGCTGCTCGTCGGGCGCCTCAGCGCTGCGCCTCGCGCCAGCCCGCGGCGCGGTAGATCGGGACATCGGCCGGCGCGAGCGGGGTACGGCCGAGGATGTGGTCTGCCGCCTTTTCAGCGAGCATGATCGTCGGCGCGTTCAAATTACCGGTCGTCACCGACGGCATGATCGAAGAATCCACGATGCGCAGTCCCTCCAAGCCATAGACCCGAGTCTCCGGGTCCACGACCGCGAGCGGGTCCGCGGGGGCGCCCATCTTGCAGCTGCAGGAGGGATGGTAGGCGCTCTCGACCTTGGCGCGCACGAAGGCATCGATGGCCTCGTCGGACTGTACCTCAGGCCCCGGTTGAATCTCCCGACCTCGATAAGGATCGAACGCGGGCTGGGCGAAGATCTCGCGCGTCAGACGCACGCAGGCCCGCATTTCGACCAGATCGTCGGGATGACTCAAATAATTGAACAGGATGCGCGGTTTGTCCGTCGGGCGGTCCGAGGCGAGCCGCACCCAGCCGCGACTCTTCGAACGCATCGGGCCGACGTGCGCCTGGAAGCCGTGCTCCTGAGCGAGCGTGGACCCGTCATAGGCGACGGCCATCGGCAGGAAATGATACTGGATGTCGGGATATTCGATGCCCGGCCGGCTGCGGATGAATCCGCAGGACTCGAAATGATTGGTCGCTCCGAGCCCGTCCTTGCGCAGCAGCCAGCGGGCACCGATCAAGGCTTTCTGCATGGGCTTGATCGACGAATACAAGCTGATCGGCTCCTTGCACGCAACCTGGAAGTAGAACTCCAGATGATCCTGCAGGTTCTCGCCGACGCCGGGCAGATCGTGTATCACGGGCAGGTTGAACTCCCGCAACTCGGCCGCGGGACCGACGCCCGATAGTTTGAGCAGCTGCGGCGAATTGATCGGCCCCCCCGAGAGGATCAGTTCACGGCCGATGCGGATGCGCTCCTGCGTCTCGCCGCGCCGATACTCGAGTCCGATCGCCCGACGTCCCTCGAACAGGATGCGGGTGGCGAGCGCGTGAGTCCGCACCGACAGATTGCGCCGCTGCATCGCCGGTCGCAGATAGGCATTCGCGGCGCTGCTGCGCCGTCCGGCGCCCACCGTCATGTCCATGCGCCCGAAGCCTTCCTGTTGGTAACCATTGACGTCGGCGGTCTTCGGATATCCCGCCTGCGCCGCCGCGGCAAGCCACGCGGCATGCAGGGGATTCCGTAGGGTGCCATACCGGGTCTGCAGCTGCCCCTTCGCGCCGCGGTACGTGTCGCCGCCGTCCGCGCGCGTTTCCGCACGCCGAAAATAGGGCAGCACGTCGGCATAACTCCAGCCGCGTGCGCCCTCCTCCTCCCAGCGATCGAAATCCAGCGGATTGCCGCGGATATAAACGAGGCCATTGATCGAGGACGAGCCGCCCAGCACCTTGCCGCGCGGCGTGTGCAGGCTCCTGCCGCCGAGCCCGGGCTCCGGCTCCGTGTGGTAGAACCAATTGTAGCGGGGCATGTTCATCGGTATCGACAGCGCCGAGGGCATTTGGATGAAGATGGAGCGATCGGAACCGCCGAATTCGAGCACCAAAACCGAATGCCTTCCGTCCGCACTCAGGCGGTCCGCAAGCACGCAACCCGCGGACCCGGCGCCCACGATCACGTAATCGAACGTCTCTGTGCTCAAAACGGATCTCTCCCTCAGTACGGAGCGTCCACATCGCCCATCGCGACGTAGACGCTCTTCAGTTGCGTGTAGTGTTCCAGGGCCGCCTTGCCATTTTCGCGGCCGAGTCCGGATTGCTTGTATCCGCCGAACGGCAGCTCGATCGGCGTCACGTTGTAATGATTGATCCAGCAGGTTCCGGCCTGAAGCCGCGCGATCACCCGATGGGCCCGAGTCAGGTCGTTCGTGAACACGCCGGCGCTCAGGCCGAAATCGGTCGCGTTCGCGCGCGCCACGACCTCGTCCTCATGCTCGAACTCGAGGACCGACATCACGGGGCCGAAGATCTCCTCGCGCACGATGCTCATGTCGTCACGGCAGGCATCGAACACCGCCGGGGTGACGAACGCGCCGTTCGCGAGATCGCCCTCGGTTACGCGCGTCCCGCCGATGAGCAACCGGGCACCCTCCGCACGGCCTCGGGCCACGAATCCCAAGACTTTTTCCATGTGCTGCCGCGAAATCAGCGAGCCCACCTGGGTCGAGGGGTCGAGCGGATCTCCGATCCGCATCGCCCGCACGCGCGCGATCAGGCGCTCCAGGAACGCGGGCTTCACGCCGCGCTGAACGAAGACGCGCGTGCCGTTCGAGCAAACCTGACCGGAGGAATAGAAATTCGCGAGCATCGCCCCGGCGACCGCATTGTCGAGCTTGGCATCGTCGAACACGATCAGAGGCGACTTGCCGCCGAGCTCCAGCGTGACGTGCTTGAGGCCCTCGGCGGCGTCACTCATGACGGCTTTCCCCGTGCCGACCTCCCCCGTCAGGGAGACCTTGCGTATTTCCGGATGCCGGGTCAGCATTCGGCCGGTGTCCGCGTAGCCCTGCACGACCTGAAAGACGCCCGCGGGCACGCCGGCTTCCAGATAGATCGCCTCGAGCCTTTCCGCGGTGAGCGGCGTGAGCTCCGCCGGTTTGAAGATCATGGCGTTGCCGAACGCGAGCGCAGGCGCCGACTTCCAACAGGCGATCTGCAGGGGATAGTTCCAGGCGCCGATTCCCGCGACCAGGCCGAGCGGCTCGCGGCGTGTGTAAGCAAAGGCGAGCGGCCCCAAATCGATGTGTTCACCGCTGACGCTCTGCGCGAGCGCGGCAAAGTAATCGAGACAATCGGCGCCCGAGGCGACGTCGACGACGCGGGTCTCCTGGATGGGCTTGCCGGTGTCGCGGGTTTCCAGTGCGGCCAGTTCGTCGTTGCGCTCGCGCAAGAGCGTTGCGGCGCGCCGCAAGACCCGTGCCCGTTCGACCGCGGCGGTCGCGGCCCATTGCGCCTGGCCGCGCCGCGCGGCCTTGACGGCCGCTTCGATGTCCGCGGCACCGGCGACGCGGCGTTGCGCGATCACCTCGCCGGTGGCCGGGTTGATCGTCGCGAAACGTTCGCCCGCGGCGGGCGTACGCATCGCGGTGGGCGTACGCGTCGCGACGGCCATAGGTGACGCGGCGGTCGTCGGGGTGCGCGCCGCGACGACCGGCTCCTCGCCCGTCGAGCCGTGCTGCCTGAGGCGACCGTCGACGAAATCGGTCAGCAAAGCCCGCGCGCCCTCGCTGTCGGCTTCGCGCCATCCGGACAATGCGGCGCGCAGCCACACGCCGTCGATCATCGCCGCCACCATCGCCGCGAGACTCGCCGCCTCGTCGGGCGGCAGCAGTTTCTTCAGGTAGCCGCGCAGATTGCTCAAGGTCCGTTGCTGGTAGACGGACTGCACTCGCTTGAGGCTGGCGCTTTGCAAGACTTGGCCCCAGAACGCGAGCCACGCCGTCCCGGTGCGCTGATCGAATTCGGCCGGGGCGAGATTCGCATCGATGACCGCCTGGATTCGGCCGCGCGGCGTCTGCGTCACCCGCAAGCGGGCACGCACCTGGTCGCCGACACGCCGGGCGAGTGCGCGAAACGCCGCTTCGAGCAAGCCGTCTTTGTCGCCGAAATAATGAGCGACCAGGCCGGGGGAGACACCGGCGCGGCCGGCGATCTGCGCAAGCGTCGTGCCCACGAAGCCAAGTTCCGCTAGGCTATCGATGGTCACGTCGATCAGTTGCCGGCGTCGCGAATCGTCGCCGACGTCGCGCGGGGCTTCTGCGGCAATCATTGAGTGGTCGTTCAATTTGTCAGCCTTCGCCTGGTTGAGCGAGTCTTTGTGGACGCGAGAACCGAATTGCGAATAAGATGGGTTGGCGGTTTTTATCCGAGTATTTTCAATAAATTAGGGATACCTGGGTGCGACAAAAGCCACGCTCGTTAAACGTCTATTCAAAAGCACTCCCGCAATCATCATGCCGCTCCGCCGTCGCGTGGGTCAAGCGCCGCGGCAACGCGCTCCCGATGCGGGCGCTCGGCGTGTTGCTCGCCGGCTGCGCAATTCTCGGGGCGGGTCCTGGCCGCGCGGCCGACGTGAGCCCGAGGGAACCGGACTCCTGCCGGACGGTCCGTCTCTCCGACGTCGGATGGACCGACGTGACGGCGACGACCGCGCTGACGAGCGAATTGTTGCGCAGCCTGGGATACACGCCGCAGGTCACGGTGCTGTCGGTGCCGGTCACCTTCGCCTCGCTGCAGAACAAGGACATCGACGTCTTTCTCGGCAATTGGATGCCGGCGCAGGAAGCCGATCGGGCCAAGTACATCGCCGATGGATCGATCGTCGAGGTCGGACCGAATCTGACCGGAGCGAAATACACGCTCGCCGTGCCCTCGTACACCTATGAGGCGGGCCTGCGCGACTTCGCCGACATCCAGCGCTTCGCGCCGCAGCTGAAAGACGCCATCTACGGAATCGAGCCGGGCAACGACGGCAACCGGCTCGTGCTCAAGATGCTGAAGCAGAACTTCGACGGATTGGGTGATTTCAGGCTCGTCGAATCGAGCGAACAGGGCATGCTCGCGCAGGTCGAACGGGCGGTTCGTGCAAAGGAGCCGATCGTATTCCTGGCCTGGGAACCGCATCCGATGAACATGCGCTTCGATTTGCGGTACCTGACCGGGGGCGACGCCGTCTTCGGACCCAACTTCGGTGGCGCGACGATCTACACGGTCGTGCGCAAAGGCTATATGACGGAATGCCCGAACGTCGGACGCCTGCTCAACAACCTCAAATTCTCGCTGCGGGGAGAGAGTGAAATGATGGGGGCCATCCTCGACCTGCATGAACAACCGTCGATCGCCGCCGAGGAATGGCTCAAAGCCAACCCGACGATCGTCAAACAATGGCTCAATGGCGTCCTCACCTTCGACGGGCGCCCCGCGGCGGCGGCACTGGCCCGGGCCGCGCCGCCACCCCGCCCGGGCGGATTCGAACAATGGGTCCTGAGCCACAAGATTCCGGTCGGCGACACCATGGCCGTGGTGATCGACTTCATCAAGGAACACGGCACCTTCCTGTTCGACGGGATCGCGATCGTGATCAAAGGCACGGTCGATGGGGCGACCACGCTGCTGCGGCTGGTTCCCGCCCCGCTGCTGATCCTCGGCTTGAGCGTGCTGACCTGGGTGCTGCGACGAACGATACCGCTGGCGATCTTCGTCGGCCTCGCCCTGCTGTTCATCTTGAACCAAGGCTACTGGCTCGCAACCCTGGAAACACTGTCTCTCGTACTGGTCGCGACGCTGTTGTCGACCGCGATCGGGGTGCCGGTCGGCATCGCGGCGGCGCATCGCCCGAAGTTGTTCGCCACGCTTCGGCCCGTGCTCGATCTCATGCAGACCCTGCCGACGTTCGTATATCTCATCCCCACGCTGGTGCTGTTCGGTTTGGGCGTCGTTCCGGGACTCATTTCCACCGTGATCTTCGCACTGCCCGCGCCGATCCGCATGACGCACCTCGGGATCGCCTCCGTGCCCAAGCCGCTGATCGAGGCCGGCGAGGCGTTCGGCGCGACACCGATGCAGCTGCTATGGAAGGTCGAACTGCCGAGCGCCGCCACGACCATCGTCGCCGGTGTCACCCAATGCATCATGCTGAGCCTGTCGATGGTGGTGATCGCGGCGCTGGTCGGCGCCGGGGGCCTCGGCGTGCCGGTCGTGCGCGCCCTGAACTCCGTCCAGGTGGGCATGGGGTTCGAGGCCGGCTTCACGATCGTCTTGTTGGCGATCATCCTGGATCGGGTCAGCCGGCCGAAGGAACGGGGAATGTCACGATGAAATCCGCGGTGGAGTTTCGGAACGTCGACATCCTGTTCGCGCGCGAACCCGGCCGGGACGGCCGCAAGGCGATCCGCGAGGCGCTGGCCGCGCTCGACGGTGGCGGCACGCGCACCGAGATCTCGGAGAAGTTCGGCGTGATCGTCGGCGTCGCGGGCGCAAGTTTGAACGTCGCGCGCGGCGAGATCTCGGTGCTGATGGGGCTGTCCGGTTCCGGCAAATCCACGCTGCTGCGGGCGGCGAACGGTCTGAATCCCGTGACGCGCGGGTCCGTCCTCGTCGCCGACGGCGAATCCGCGATCGACGTCGCGACCTGCGACACCCCGCAGATGCGGCGTCTGCGGCGCGAACGCGTGGCCATGGTATTCCAGCAGTTCGGTCTGCTTCCCTGGCGCACCGTGCGCGAGAACGTCGGCTTCGGGCTCGAGTTGCGCGGCGAGGCGCCGGCACAGCAGCGGCGCATCGTCGACGAGAAGCTCGAACTCGTGGGCCTCTCGCAATGGTCGGAGCGCTACGTCAGCGAACTGTCGGGCGGCATGCAGCAACGCGTCGGACTCGCGCGAGCCTTCGCCACCGACGCCGACATCCTGCTCATGGACGAACCCTTTTCGGCGCTCGATCCCCTGATCCGCGGCAAACTGCAGGACGAACTGCTCGCCCTGCAGGAACGGGTCAAGAAGACGATCCTGTTCGTGAGCCATGATCTCGACGAGGCACTGCGGCTCGGGGATCGGATCACGATCCTGCAGAACGGTCGCATCATCCAGACCGGAACGGCCGAAGACATCGTGCTCGCTCCCGCCGACGATTACGTGGCCGAATTCGTACGCCACATGAATCCCCTCGACGTGCTCACGGGCAGCATGATCATGCGCGAACGGGCACGGATGCACGGGCGTCCGGGGGCGTTGTGGCTCGACGCCAACCGCCGCTATGAGCTGTTCCTCAACGATACCCACGAGGTCACGCACCTGCATCTCGACGGCCTGCCGCACCCGGTCGCCGAGATCCGCGACGAAGCCGCGGTGGCCGCCGCCCCGCCCGGCCTCGCGATCGTGCCGGCATCGTTCTCCCTGCAGGAGATCATCCAGCTGCGTCAGTCGACCGGGCATCCGGTGCTGCTCGCCGACGCAGGTCGCATCCTCGGCGTCTGCGGCGAGGAGGAGATCATCAGGGCGCTCGCCGGCAGCCGCAAGGCCGGTTCGCAACCCGCGTGAGCGTTCCGAGGCGCAAAGGCTCCCGGTCGCCGTCACGATTCTCAGCTGGCGTAAATATCATGGTCAATATAATATAAGAGGCCATATCGGCTTGGCGGTCGCCCTGGAACTGCCGCGGCGGCCGCACTTTGACCCCGGGGGAGACCATGAATCACGACGTCATCATTTCCTGTGCCGTGACCGGCGACGACACCAAGGTCACGAAGAGTCCGCATTGCGCCGTCACGCCGGAGCAGATCGCCGCCACGGCGATCGCCGCCGCACAGGCCGGCGCCGCGATCGTGCACATCCACGTGCGCGACCCCGAGACCGGCGCGTTCAGCATGGAGACGCGGCATTATCGCGAGGTCGTCAAACGCATCCGCGAGAGCAAGGTCGACGTGATCGTCAATCTCACCTGCGGCATGGGCGGCTACATCGTGATCGGCGAAAACGGCATCAAGGACACGCCGGCGCCCGGCAGCGATTTCGTGACGCAGGAGGACCGCATGCGCCACGTCATCGATTTGTGCCACGAAGGCCTTTATCGCCCCGACATCGCCACGCTCGACTGCGGCAGCCTGAACTTCGGCGACGGCAATCGCGCCTATGTGTCGACACCGAACTACCTGCGCCAGGGCGCGGCCATTGCGAAGGATCTGGGCGTCAAACCGGAACTCGAGGTGTTCGACACGGGCAACCTCTGGTTCGTCAAGCAGATGATCAAGGAAGGCCTGCTCGAGGGGCCATCCCTGATCCAGTTGTGCATGGGCATCCCCTGGGGCGTGCCGGCGGACGTCGGTCATCTGCTCGCGATGGTCAACGCCCTGCCCGAGAATTGTAACTGGGGCACGTTTGCAATCAGCCGCATGCAGATGCCCTGGGTCGCCCAATCGATCCTGCTCGGCGGCAACGTCCGCGTCGGTCTGGAAGACAATCTCTACCTCAGTCGCGGCGTCTACGCGAGCAATGCCCAGCTCGTCGA
>Ga0116230_10000023_pt1 | contig 108595 bp, 89 predicted proteins | sample S1TSphfallax_3_FD_88678 | JGI IMG/M metagenome (GOLD analysis project Ga0116230, IMG submission 88678) | Host-associated microbial communities from peat moss isolated from Minnesota, USA - S1T2_Fd - Sphagnum fallax MG | ecosystem: Host-associated > Plants > Peat moss > Unclassified | place...
CGATGGACGCGGCCACGCAGCAGAACGCGGCGCTCGTCGAACAGGCCTCGGCGGCGGCGCAGGCGCTGATGGAGCAGGCAGCAAACCTGTCAAAACTCATTTCTCGCTACCAGGTCGGCGGCGCATCCACCGGGGGCGCGCAGCCGCGCGCAGTGGCGACCGAGCGGCGCGCCGGCACCCGACCCTGGAGCGCTACCGCATAGAGCGCCGCGCCCAGAATGCCGCGTAGCGAGCGAGCGTCGCGCTACTGCGCCGCCTGGGCTACTTTAGTGCGAGGGAGGTTTTGCGCAGCGCCGTCCAAGCGGCGGCGGAGAACACCAGAACGTTCGCGACGATGACGGGGACGGCGTCGATCAGAACGCCGTACGTGACCCATAGGAGAGCGCCCCCCATCTGCACGCCGCGCAACAGCCATGGCTGCCTGAAAAAGTACGAACCGACGAAGACGGCGGTCGCCGTCCAGCCCAGCAACTGAATCGTGAAGGGGCTCATCCGGCCGCCGCTTGAGCGCGCTCGTGCAGTGCGAGCAATTCGCTGATCTTGACCCTGTCGGTTCGATCCCGCTCCCATTCGTTGAGCGTCAGTCCGTAGGACTCGAACAAGTCGCGGATGGACCCGGTCCGCCACTTCAGCAGTTGATCCAGGATCGGAACCATGATGCTGAAAGCGTTGTCGCTCAAGATCGTGCTTTTCGCAATGCGCGCAAGCTGCTTGTTCTCCGACACCGCGATGGTGAAGCCGTCATGGTTGTTGACATGCAGCATGACGTGAATGTCCGAGCTACCGTCCCCGACGTAAATGACCCGATCGGAGGCCACCTTCAAGCGGTCGGCGAGTTCTTCGATGACGGCCACCTTGCCGTAGCCCGCGGGCACCCGCTTGACCGCTCGCACTTCGCCTGTATGTGCATCGAACTCGAGCTCCGTTCCATAAATGTTCTCGGGAGCGACGATGCCGTCCAGCGCCGATATCACGATCTCCCTGGGAGCCGCCGAAATGACGAAGAACGAAAACGCGTAACCCTCGGTGCCCCGATTCATGAAGTCGACCAGCGCCGGGATCGCGCTCTTGAGTCGAACGCGACGGCCGACTTCGACGAGATGCTCGCGACGGACCCCGCGGAACTCGGGATCGTGCCGGATCAAGTAGGCGAGTTCTCCGCCCTGTTGAACGAGGTTCGATTGCGCAAGACCGGCCACACGCGCTTCGAATCCCTCGATTCCCAAGAGTTCGCAGAGCACGAGGCCGGAATCTTTGAAACTCAAGGTCTGGTCAAAATCGGACGCCAGTAGATAGTGCTTCGCATGCGGGCTTGTCATGGGACTGGATCTCCTCGTAGTCTCACAACGCAAGACTTCGACCACCATCCTCCATTAAGGCGCCTGGAAAGTCAGGCGACAAAAAAATCGATGCGCACGAATTCTTTTCATCTCGTCGATGTCTGAAATTGTGATGCACCGCATTGCATCGCGCATTGCATCGCGCATGCGCGCGATCAGGACTGATCCCGGCTTCGTTTGCCGCCGCGGTCGAGCAGGCGTGCAATCCCGCCGCCCAAGCGCATCAGCGTCGAGATCTTCGACCGGGGCATGGCGAGCATCTGGTCGTACCAGCGGCTCAAGCCCTCGACGAACTCCAGCATCTCGCGCAGACGCAACTGCACGACGGGATCGACGCTCCGGTCGTCCCGGGTCAGTTCGACGCACTCCCGCAGCGCCGCCGCCGCGGGGTCCAGCTCCCTGGCTTTGCGTCCTGCCGCGATGCGCGACATAAGGTTCCAAAGATCTGTTTCGGCGGTGTAGAAGGTGCGCCGATCGCCGAGCAACGGTACCGAGCGGATGATGTTCCAGGACTGCAGTTCGCGCAGAGAATTCGACACGTTGGACCTTGCAATCCCCAACACTTCCGCGATCTCCTCGGCGGCGAGCGGTTCCTTCGACGCGTATAACAAGGCATGAATCTGGCTGACGGAGCGATTCACGCCCCAGCGCTCGCCCAAGTTTCCCCATTCCAAGACGAAGCGTCGGACGGCTTCGGGCAGCATGTCTGAACCGTCGGTATTTTCTGTCATGACGGAAATTACAGGATAAAAACGCGAGCTTGTCAAGGGTGGCACCGCGGTTGGTATCCTTGCGAACTTTGGCTGACCACTGCGTGCCTCGCAAAAGGCTTACTCGATGTCACCTTCAGCGCTCGAAGTTCTGCCCGGAAGGTCTCCCTTCCTCCCCGTCTGTGCGGCGATCCTCGCCGCCGCCGCCGCCGCCGTCGTCGCCGCCGTCGCCGTCGCATCGCCGGCGCCTGCTGCCGCCCCACAGCTCGAACGGGCGGTCACGCCACGCGGCGATCTGCTGCCCGAGGAGCGGGCGACCATCGCGCTGTTCGAGCGCGCGCGCGGCTCGGTGGTGTTCATCTCGACGCTGGATCTGGTGCGCGATATTTTCTCGCGGAACGTCGAGGAGATTCCGCGCGGCACGGGATCCGGATTCATCTGGGATGACGCCGGCCACGTGATCACCAACTACCACGTCATCGAAGGCGCATCGGCGGCGACCATCAAGCTCGCCGATGGCCGCGCCTACCAGGCGACGCTGGTCGGGGCAAGCCCCGCGCATGACATCGCGGTGTTGCGCATCGAGGTCGACTTCAAGCGACCTCCGCCGGTGCCGATCGGCACCAGCGCGGACCTGCGCGTCGGCCAGAGGGTCTATGCGATCGGCAATCCGTTCGGGCTCGACTGGACACTCACCACCGGCATCGTTTCGGCCCTAGACCGCAGTCTCGCGCCGTCGGGCAGCGGGCGCGAGATCGAGCACTTGATCCAGACCGATGCGGCGATCAACCCGGGTAACTCGGGCGGCCCCTTGCTCGACTCGGCAGGGCGTTTGATCGGCATCAATGCCTCGATATTGAGCCCCTCGGGTGCGTCTGCCGGCATCGGCTTTGCGATCCCGGTCGATACGGTCATGCGTGTCGTGCCGCAGATCATCCGTTACGGCAAGTATCGCCGGCCCTCGCTCGGCATCCAGATCGACGACAACGTGAATGCACGACTTCAGGAGGCATTCGGCCGCAAGGGGGTGTTCGTACTCGGCGTCGGCCATGCCTCGGCCGCCGCGAAGGCGGGGCTGCGTGCGCTGCGCGTCGATGCGGACGGTCGCACGGTCGCCGGCGACATCGTGACTTCAGTAGGAGGCAAGCCGGTCGATACGGTGGCGCGGTTGCTGTCGAGACTCGAGGACTTCCAAGTCGGCGACACCGTGACGCTCGAGATACTGCGCGACGGGCAGTCGATGCGGGTGCCGGTGACGCTGGAGTCCGGCAGCTGAGAGCTGGCGCCTGCCCAGGCGCGGTGCGTGCCCAGGCGCGGTGCGTGTCGACGCGATGCAAGTGCGCTCCCGCCGCTCGTGATTTCCATCACGGTTTCGCGAATCGCCGGTAAAGCCCGGTCACAGTTTCACCCCGGGGCCGGTGTTTGACCCTACAGCGGAACCCCCGCCCCCTAAAGTTTCACGGAGCAGATCCGCTAAGAATGGCGTGGCCTTCAGTGATGGTCGATCGCACGGAGTGCGTGGCTTGTTCAATCTTTGGCGAAAACATTCGACGAATGCGCGTCGCACTGCCGTCGTCGAGACCGACCAGGGCTGTGCGATCGCGACGACCGAGCGCATCGACGGCGGCCGCTTCCGGCTGATCGGCTGTCGATCCGTCGAGGCCGCAGCGGCGGAGCGCTCGGCCTTGCTCGCCGACTGGCTCCGGACCGACGTACATCTTCACGGACCGCTCGGCGGCGTGCTCGATCCGGTCGACTATCAACTATTGCTCGTCGAGAGTCCGGACGTGTTACCCGCCGAAATGAAGGCGGCCGTGCGCTGGCGGCTCAAGGATAGTCTCGATTTTCCGCTCGATGAGGCGGTCGTCGACGTGTTCAACATTCCGGAGCCGGCGCGCCGGACGGGTTCGAAAATGATGTACGCGATCGCCGCCAAGAGCGCCGCGATCGCGAAGCAGACCGCGCTTCTGCAGCCGCGATCGCCGCGTTTCGACGTGATCGACATCCCGGAACTGGCGCTGCGCAACCTGGCCTCGCACCTGCCGGAGGCGGCCGACGGATTGATCTTTCTCTGGCTGAAACCCGCGTCGGCGCAGCTACTCGTGATCAAGGGCAAGACCCTCTATCTCGCGCGCGACGTGCAGTTCTCGGCGCAACGCTCTGCCGACAGCCCGGACGCAGGCGCGGATCTGCAGGCGATCGCTTTAGAACTGCAGCGCTCGATGGACTACTTCGAAAGCCATCACGAACAAGCCCCGCTCCGAAATCTCGTCATCGCGCCGCCCGATCGGACCGCGGACGTGCTCGCGAGGCAGCTGGCGAGCGAGACGAGCATGAGCATCCAGGCGCTCAGCCTGGATCGCGTCCTCGAGTTGCCGGACGGGTTCGACACGCCGGACCGGCACGCCTTGCTTGCGATCGGCGCCGCCATGCGCGAAGACCAGCGGCCACTCTGACATGTTCCAGCAGGTCAATCTCTATCAGCCGATCTTCCGCGAGGAGCGCAAGCTGTTCTCTGCGACCGCCATTTGCACGGGGCTGGGGATCGCCGCCGCCGGACTCGTGGCGATCACGCTCGTATCGTGGTGGCAGGTGCTCTCGCTGGGGCGGCAGCTCGAAACCGTCGCGGCACAAGAGCGTGGTCGCAAGAACTTGAACGCGGCCTCCCAGCATCTGTTCGAGCACGGCGAAACGGAACGCGATTTGAACGCGAAGGTCGCAGCGCTCGCGTTCCAACTCGATCGCCGGCAGCGGGTGTTGCGGTATCTCGCGAGCGGCGCGGCGGGGACGAATCAGGGTTTCGCAACACGGCTCGAGGCGCTTGCCCGCGAGCAAATCGACGGTCTGTGGCTCAAGGGGGCCACGCTCACGTCCGAACCGGGCCACTTCGCGCTCGTCGGTAGTGCCGTCGACGCCGACCTCGTGCCGCGCTATCTGCAACGCCTTGCCGCCGAGCCGGCGCTGGCCGGCGCCAAGCTCGACTCACTCGAAATCCTCGAACCGAAGTCCGAGGCGCCGCGCAGCGCACAGGACCCGACCACGGCCGGGCGCGTCGATTTCAGCGTTTCCTCGCAGGGTCAGGGAACGGACCAAGGATCGGTCCTGGGAATGGGCATGGGAACGGGCAAGGATCCGCGTCTCGCCGCGATGACCGACGCCAAGGCATCGCCATGAAAGGCATCGCCATGGACCGCTGGCACACTCTGCTCGCCCGCATCAACCGCGCCAGTCTGCGGGAGCGCGGCCTGCTGTTCGCGGCGGGCCTGCTGGTGTTGATCGCGCTGTGGCAGTTCGCCCTGATGGGGCCGATCGAGGCGCGGCGGGTGCGGCTTGCCGCCGAGCTTGCCGAGAGCCAGGATGGACTGAAGAATTCGGCGAATCCGGGTGCGCGGGGTGCCGCCGATGTCTATGCCGGACTGCGCTCGCGCGAATTGACCTTGATGTCCGCTATCGCGTCGGCGGATCAAGAACTCGCCGATACCCGGCGCGGCATGATCCCCCCGAAACAAATGGTCAAAGTGTTGACCGACGTACTCGCGCGCCACGGGAGGCTGCAGGTCGTGCTCCTGCATAACCTGCCGGTCGAAACGCCGCTCGCCGAAGGCAAGGACGGAGACGGGCCGGCGGCGGACGCGAGCGGCCCCTACATACATCCGATCGAGCTCGTGCTGCGCGGGAGTTACCTCGACGTGCTCGCCTATCTGCGGGAGCTCGAGGCCACCCAGCAAGGCTTCCAATGGCGGCGCTTCGACTTCGCGACCGGCGAACGAGGGGCGATATACCGGCTTCAGTTCACGACCTTGTCGATGGACTCGAACTGGTTGGGCGTATGAAATATCTCGCGGCCGCACTCGCTCTCCTGTTCGCTGCGACCGCCGGTCACGCGCAGGAACTCAAGGATCCGACGCTACCGCCGCAGGTTGCGGCGGCGGCGCAGACGCGCCGCGAGACCCCCGCGCCCCGACCGCGCGTGACGGCGATTTTCCTCTCGGCCCAGCGTCGCGTCGCCACCTTCGATGATCAGCCGGTGCACGTCGGTGATCGCGTCGGCGCCTTTCTGATCGAAGAGATTACGAGTGCCGGGGTGCGCTATCGCACCCAGGGCCAATCACTGTTCGCGGCGCTCGCGCCGCGCGCGCCTTGACAACGGACGTTACGAGGATTCGTTCACGATGAAACGCCTGACTCTTGCCTTCCTCGCCACCTGGTTGCTGTTGCCCTGCGGAGCGCTGCGGGCGGCCGACGATGAACCGCGCTTCGACGTCGCGGTCGTCGGTGCGCCGGCCCGCTCGTTCTTCGTCAGTCTCGTGCATGACACGCCCTATAATCTGGTGGTCGCGCCCGGCGTCGAGGGGACGATCTCCCTGGACTTGAAGCATGTCACCGTCGGCGAAGTGCTGGAAATGACCCGCCAGCTCTACGGCTACGACTATGAAAAGCTCGCCGCGGGCTGGCTCGTGCTGCCGGCCAGTTTTCAGACACGCATGTTCTACGTCAATTACCTGGATCTCGAGCGCACCGGCACCTCGCGCACACGCATCACCTCCGGCCAGCTGACACAGAGCGGCAATACCTTCGGCAACTCCGCCAACAGCGCCGCACAGAGCAACGCCGTCGTCGATCCGGGCAATCCCTCGGGACAGTCGGGTGCCGCGGCCCGCTCGGGCAGCGGATCGCAGGCCGGTACCACCGTCGACACGCGCTCCAAGGTCAATTTCTGGCAGGAACTCGAAGCTTCGCTGCACGAACTGATCCCGAACGACAAGGACCACAACGTCGTCGTCAACGCCGAGGCGGGCGTGGTCGCGGTCCGCGCGCTGCCGAACGAATTGAACGACGTCGCCAAGTTCCTGAAGAAGATTCAGAGCACGGCCTCGCGACAGGTGATCCTGGAGGCGAAGATCATCGAGGTCGACCTCAACAACGACTACCAGGCTGGGATCAATTGGTCCTCGGTCCTCACGAATGGCGGCCAGACGTATTTTACCGGCACCTCATCGCCTTCTTCGTTCAGCGGCAATCTGCTGAATCCCTCCGGTCCGACGGTCAACGTCGCGCCCGGCAACCCCGTGACCGGTCTCGTCAGCAACACGCTAGGCGGCGCCTTCACGTTCGCGCTCAATGCGCGCGATTTCAATACCTACGTGAATCTCCTCCAGGTCCAGGGTAATACGCGCGTGCTCTCGAGCCCGCGGGTCTCGACGCTCAACAATCAGAAGGCCGTGATCAAGTCCGGCTCCGACCAGTTCTTCGTGACCAACGTGCTCAGCAACACCGTGACCTCGACCGCGAGTTCCACGAACAACTCGGTCGAGTTGACCCCGTTCTTCTCGGGCGTCGCCCTCGACGTCACGCCCCAGGTCGACGACGACGGCGCGGTGATCCTGCACATCCACCCGACCGTGAGCCAGGTCACCTCGCAGAACCTCAGCGTTACCGTCCAGGGGACTACCGATACCTTGCCGCTCGCGCTCAGTCAGATCCGCGAGTCCGACAGCATCGTGCGTGCGCGCAGCGGCCAGGTCATCGTGATCGGTGGCTTGATGACGACACTCAAGCAGAACACCGATTATCAGGTTCCCGTGCTCGGTTCGATCCCGGGTATCGGCAATCTGTTCAAGAGCAAGCAGACGACCAACACCAAGACCGAACTGGTCATTCTCATGAAAGCCATCGTCGTCGGCGAGGACGGCGAGGAATGGTCGGGGCTCACGAAATCCAGCATCGACGACGCGAAGAAGCTCGATCCTGGTGTCAACGCCAACATGTCGACGGGGCCCTGAAATGCAGGCACGTCCGACGAAGCGCATCAAGATCGGCGAGTTGTTGCTCGAGCAGCGGGCGATCACCCCCGCACAGCTAGAACAGGCGCTCAAGGAGCAAAAACGCACCGGCCGCAAACTCGGGCGCGTGCTCACGGATCTCGGCATCCTCAGCGAGGACGATCTGCATCAGGCACTCGCCCGGCATTTGCAGCTTCCGTTCGTCGACCTGCGCCAGATGTCGCTGGACCCCGCGGTCGTGCGCCAGCTCTCCGAAACACTCGCGCGCCGGTTCCGCGCCCTCGTGCTGCAGGCGGACAAGCGCGGACTGCTCGTCGGCATGGCCGATCCCTCCGACCTGCTCGCCTACGACGAACTCGTCAAGGCGCTGAAGCAACCGCTGCGCATCGCGGTCATCAGCGAGGGCGAGTTGCTGCGCATGCTCGACTTCCTGTATCGGCGCACCGACGAAATCGCCTCTCTGGTCCAGGAGGTCCGCGAGGATCTGCGCGAGACCGACATCGACATCGAACAATTGACCGCCGACGAGGCGTCGGCCGACGCGCCCGTGCTGCGCCTCCTGCAGTCGATGTTCAACGACGCGGTGCAGGTCGGCGCCTCCGACATCCACATCGAGCCGGGCGAGTCGCGGCTGCGCATCCGGCAACGCATCGACGGCGTCCTCCAGGAGCAACTGCTGGACGGCAATCGGGTGGCCGGGGCGCTCGTGACGCGGCTGAAGCTCATGTCGGGACTCGACATCTCCGAGAAGCGTCTTCCCCAGGATGGGCGTTTCTCGGTCAAGGTCGGCACGGCACAACTCGACGTGCGCGTCGCGACGATGCCCACCCAGCACGGCGAAGCCGTAGTGCTGCGTCTATTGAATCAGGCGCTCGGGCTTCAGCCGCTCGAATCCTTGGGGATGCCGGAGGACGTCGAGCAGCGCTTCCGCAAACTCATCGGCCACAACGCCGGCATGGTGCTGGTGACGGGACCCACCGGCAGCGGTAAGACGACGACGCTCTACTCGGCGCTCAACATCCTGAACAAGCCGGACACCAAGATCATCACGGTCGAGGATCCGGTCGAATACCGGCTCGATCGCATCACGCAGGTACAGACCAAGGCGAAGATCGGTTTGGATTTCAGCCGGGTGCTTCGTTCCGTGCTGCGTCATGATCCGGACATCATTTTCATCGGCGAAATGCGCGACCGCGAGACCGTCGACATCGGCCTGCGCGCCGCGATCACGGGTCACTTGGTGTTCTCGACGCTGCACACCATGAGCGCCGTCGCGACGATCGATCGTTTGATCGACATGGGCGCGCCCGGGTACATGGTCGCCGCAGCCGTGCACGGCGTGCTCGCGCAACGTCTGGTGCGGCGCATCTGCGTGGACTGCGCGGAACCGCGGACGCCGGACGAGCACGAACTCGCCTGGCTCGCGGCGCACGTCGGCGCGACGGCCGCGGCCGCAATGAGCCTGCAGCATGGCGCCGGCTGCAGTTATTGCAATATGTCGGGTTATCGAGGCCGGGTCGCCGTGTACGAATTGCTGGAGATCGACCGCGCTCAGGCCGATGCGATCCGGCGCCAGGACCTGGGTGCCTTCGCCCGACTCGCGCTCGCCCAGCCCGGCTACAAACCCCTGACCCGTTCGGCCTTGGAACTCGCCGCGCGGGGGATGACGACCCTGGCGGAAGTCATCAGCTCGGTGAGCGGCATCGCCGATACGGGACCGGAGGATGAGCCGGCGCCCAAAGCCGAGGCCGAGGCCACAGAGCTCGGGCCCGAACGCGTCCTGTCCCTGTTGAGCTGAGGCCGTCACGATGAGCTTGTTCGCTTATCGAGGCCGATCGTCGCGCGGCGAACTCATCGAGGGTCGGCTCGACGCCGAGAGTGCCGATCAGATCGCCGTGCGCCTCATGGGCGCGGGCATCACGCCGATCGAGATCGGGCCGGCGAGCGACGGTGACACGACGACGCGCCGGCTGCTGTTGCGCCTCGGCGTCGGCAAGCCGAGCAATGCCGATCTCATGATGTTTTCGCGGCAAATGCATACGATCACCAAGGCCGGCGTGCCGCTGTTGCGTGGCATCAAGGGTCTGCAGTCGTCGATGCATAACGAGGTGCTGCGCGACGCGCTCGCCGACATCGTCTCGAGCCTCGAGTCCGGACGCGATCTCGCCGATGGCTTCGCGCGGCACAGCGCCATCTTTCCACCGCTGTACGTCAACATGGTGCGCGTCGGGGAGGCGACCGGTACTCTCGACACGGCGTTTCTGCGGCTGTGCGACTACCTCGCGATGGAGCAGGACGTGCACGACCGCGTGCAGAGCGCGATGCGCTACCCGCTGATCGTGCTCGCCGCGGTGGGGCTCGCGATCGGCATCATTTCCGTCAAGGTGATTCCGGCGTTCGCGCCGATCTTTCGCATGCTCGGCAACGACATTCCCCTGCCGACCCGGCTGATCATGGGGGCCTCCTCCCTGACCCAGCATTACTGGTGGGCCATGCTGCTCGCTCTCGGCCTCGCCTACTGGCTGTTTCGCGCCTATGTCCGCACCGATGCCGGCCGCTTTCGCTGGCATGCCGCGAAGCTGCGCCTGCCGATCGTAGGCAAACTATTGCACGAGTCCATCCTCGCCCGCGTGACCCGTTCGCTCGCGATCTGTCTGTCGGCGGGCATTCCCGCCCTGCAGGCGCTGGGGACGATCGCGAGGACGACCGGCAACGACTGCGTCGGCGACGCGATCCTCAAGCTGCGCGACCTCGTCGAGAGGGGCGACTCCATCAGCCGGGCGGCGGCGAGCACCGGACTGTTTCCGCCCTTGGTCGTCCAGATGATTTCGGTCGGCGAGGAAACCGGCGAACTGTCGGAGTTGCTGGGCGAGGTCGCCGAACACTACCGGCGCGACGTCGACTACCAGCTCAAGAATTTGAGCGCGGTGATCGAGCCCGCCTTGATCATCGCCGTCGGCGGTGTCGTGCTCGTGCTCGCCCTGGGCGTGTTCCTGCCGATGTGGGACATGTTCGCCAAAGTCGGCGCGCATGCCTGATGCGAACTCGATCACAGTCCACGATCCGCTCGCTCAAGAAGGCCCGCGACAGGCCGAAACGCTACTTGCCCGATCAATTAAATCCGACCATCAACCAAGGAAGATTCCGACCATGCGCTCACGAAACCAAGGCTTCACCCTCATCGAATTAGTCGTGGTGATCACGATCCTCGGGATCCTCGCCGCCTTCGCCGTGCCCCGGTTTACGTCGTTGAGCCAATCGGCACGCATCGCAGCCATCTCGGCGTTCGCCGGCAGTTTGAGCAGCGCGGCATCGCTCGCTCACGCCCAGTATCTCGCCACTGGCGGCTCGCCCTCGTCGGTCACGATGGAAGGCACGACCGTCACCCTGGTCAACGGCTATCCGGACGCCTCCGCAACCGGCATCGTCAATGCGCTGCAGAGCAGCAGTGGATTTAGTCCGTCGGGCACGACCAGTCCCGTCACCTTCAGTTTGACCTCGGCGCCCACGCCGGCCAGCTGCTCCGTGACCTACACCGTTGCAACCGCGACGACCGCGGCTCAGGTCAGCGCGCCGGTCACCAGCGGCTGCTGAGTTTTTTCGAGACATTCTTCGGCTCAAAGTGAAGGTCCTGACATGCGCTTGAAAAGCCCACGTTCGATCAGCCACGGCTTTACGCTGATCGAGTTGGTCGTCGTGATCACGATCCTCGGTATTCTCGCGGCGTTCGCCGTGCCGCGCTTCACCTCGCTGTCCAGTTCGGCGGGCGTCGCCGCGGTGTCGGCGCTGGCAGGCAGCTTGCAAAGCGCCGCCGCCTTGGCCCATTCGCAGTACCTCGCCGCGGGAAATTCGCCGGCCACCGTGCCGATGGAAGGCACGACGGTCAGCCTTACCTACGGTTACCCCGATGCCTCGGCGACCGGTATCTTCGCGGCAATGCAAAGCACCGCGGGATTCACTTCGTCCACGACGGGCGGTGTCGTCACTTTCAGCTTGACGTCGGCGAAGAGCCCGTCGAATTGCTACGTGACCTACACGATCGCAGCTTCGGCGACGATCTCGGCGGCCGTCGGTACGCCCGTCACCAGCGGTTGTTGAAGCCTCTTTGCGCATGGCGGCCTCGAGCCCGCGTGCCCCTCGCGCATTCGTAGCGATCCGCGCAATTGCAGCAAATTTAAGGGTATCCCCGCTGTTACACCTGCTGGCACCGCCGCAAACTCACCTAAGGGAATGCAATCGATTGTTTTGACCGGAGAGCAAAAGGATGGCGAGTGCTCCGGAGCGGGTGCGTGGCTTCCTGCGCGGTGCCCGTTCCTACTCGGAAATGGTCTTGGATGGACTCAACGAGGCCATGCTGCTCGTCGATACGCGACCCGTGCGCAAGCCCGTCGTGCTCGCGAACGCCGCAGCGCAGCAGTTTTTTCTCGGCAAGCACACCGGCTTCGCGCAAGACCCTAGTCTTTATGATTGTTTGGCCGCCTCCGAGGCGATCCCGATCGAGGCGACCCTCGCCAGGGTCTCGAAACGTGAGCCCGCGAGCCGGGTCGTCAGTTACCGCACGGCGTCCGGCGCGATCACCGTAGAAACCGACTTCAAACTGCTCGCCTGCGATTCCGGGCAACGCCTCGTGTCGCTGCGCTTCGCGGCCGTCGGGAACCGCGAGTCGCAAGAGGCTAGACACATCGCGCGCGAAATCGCGGAGCGCAAGCGACTCGAGCGCGAGATCCTCGACGTATCGAGCCGCGAGCGGCAGCGCATCGGTCGCGATTTGCACGACAGCCTCGGCCAGGAATTGACCGGGATCGCGCTGATGCTGCGCGGTCTCGCGCGGCGCATCGAGCAAGACCGACCCGCGTACGTGCCGGCGATCGAAGAGATGCTGGGTCTCGTCAACCGGTCGATCGAGAGCGCCCGCTCGCTCGCCCGCGGTCTCTTGCCCGTCAGCGCGGGTCAAGGCGGCCTCGTCACGGCCTTGTCCCAGCTCGCCGAGCGTGGCGGCGCGATGTACGGTATTGATGTGCGTTGCACCACGGCGTGTTTGCCGGAGCTGCAACTCGACGATACCGTCGTCAGTCATCTTTATCGCATTGCGCAAGAAGCGCTGACGAACGCCGCCCGTCACGGTCACGCGACGCGGGTCGACATCCAGCTCGAGGTCACCGCGCAATCGTTCGAGCTACAAATCGCCGATGACGGGCAAGGGATGCCGGACGGCCCGGCCTACGAGCGCGGTCTCGGGCTGCGAATCATGAGCGAACGGGCCAATTGTATCGGCGCCAAGCTCGAAATCGGGCCAAATCGACCGCTGGGCACCCGCGTGCGGGTCATTGGAGAGCAACGCGCCCCCGCGACTGGAGTATGATCGATGCGGGCGGAATTTAAGGAGGAAGCAACGATGCCCGCGAGCAATTCGACGTGGATGCGTCCCGCGGGCGCCGCCGCTCCTGCGGTGGCCGGCAAACGCCGCGCCCGGCGTGTCCTGATCGTCGATGATCACCCCATCGTCCGGCAGGGATTGCGGCGAGTCATGGAAAACGAGGAGGACCTGACGGTTTGCGGAGAGGCCGAGACCGTCCGCGATGCGCGTATCGCAATCAAGGATCTGACCCCGGACGTCATGATTGCCGACATCAGCCTGAAACAAGGCGACGGCATCGAACTCGTGCGCGACGTGCGCGCCCATCATCCTCAGCTGCCGATCCTCGTGCTCTCGATGCACGACGAGACGATTTACGCCGAGCGCATGCTCGCCGCCGGCGCCAATGGCTACATCATGAAACAAGCCGCCAGCGAACAGTTTCTGATCGCGCTGCGGCGCGTGCTCGACGGCGGCATTTACGTCTCCGAAGCCGTCGGCAACAACATGATCCAGAAGTTCGCCGCCGGTGGCTCCTATATATCTGCCAATCCGATCGACCGCCTGAGCAATCGCGAACTGCAAATCCTGCACATGATCGGCAAGGGCATGAGCACGCGCGAGACCGCGCACTCGCTGAACTTGAGCATCAAGACCGTGGAGTCGCACCGCCAGCGCATCAAGCGCAAATTGAACTTGAGCACCGGTACTCAGCTGGTGCAATACGCGATCAATTGGTTCAGCAGCCGCAAGCTCGAGGACGGCGAACTCGAGGCGCCTGCGCCTGCGCCCCTGCCGGAGTGAACTAGGAGGCGAGCGCGAGTCCGCCGTCCGTCAGGGGGTTGGGCGCCAACAGCCATTTGGTCAAAGCGCTTCCGGCCATCGGCCTGGCGAGATGGAAACCTTGCGCAAAATCACAGCCGGCCAGCTGGAGGAACTCCAGCGCCGCCGCGCTCTCCACGCCCTCGCAGCAGACCTTGAGTCCGAGATTGTGGGCGAGGTCGACGATCGCGCGGACGATCGTGCGGCTCGCGCCGGTATGCGACAGATCCATCCCGATCGTGCGGTCGATCTTTACTTCGTTGAACGGCAATTGGTAGAGCTGGGTCAGCGAGGAGTAGCCGATGCCGAAATCGTCGAGCGACAAGCCGATGCCGGCGGCGCGCAGGCGCGCCAGGATTTCCTGGGTGCGGCGCGGTTCTTCGAGGGCCGCGGTTTCCGTGATCTCGAGGGTGAGTTGTTCGGGCGCCACCGCGCGCAGGCTCAAGAACTCGGTCATCCGGTCGGGGAACTCCAGATCGTTCACGAGCTTCGGGCTTAGGTTCACCGCGAGATTCAGACGCAGGCCGGCGCGATTCCACTCGCTCAACTGGTCGATGCCGGCTTGTAGAACGTGGTCGGTCAAGGCGCCGATCAGTCTCCAACCCTCGGCCAGTTCGATGAACTCGTCGGGGTAGACGAGCCCATAATCGGGATGATTCCAACGCAGCAAAGCTTCGATGCCGGTGACCCGCCACCCCTGCGCCGTGGCCGCGACTTTCGGCTGATAATGCGTCACGAGCTGGGCGCGATCGATCGCGCGCCGTAGTTCCATCTCCGTGAATTGATACGCGCGGACGATCTGCGGCGCCAGCGCCGCCTCGAGCGCCTCGCGCGTTAGCGGCTGGCGCAGCGCGACCGACACGTGCAATCCATAGGCGAGCCCGAGATCTTGCGCCGATGCCAGGTGTGGCTCGTCGCGGCTCACCATGATCACGGCGGCCCTGCCGCTCGGCTGGCCCAGCCCGCTGACGAAGGTCAAGTCCGCGGCTCCCAGCCCCGCCGGATCGAGCACCAGGACCGTCGGCGCAAAACGCGCGAATTCATCGTGCACCTCGGCGGTCGTGCCGGCCTGGGCGATCGCGAAGCCGAGCGCGATGCCGACCTCGGTGATCATGGCACGACTCGCCGGATTGGCGTCCGCGATGAGCAGACGGTTCAAGTGTTGGGGCGGCATCTTGCTGCGCATGGCGATCCTCGGGCGTGGTTCAGGGCTGGTGATCCTCGTGCACGACCACGGCCTGCGGGCTGCCGTCGATATCGAACGCGCGCGCATGGACGCCGAGATGGCGGGTCCGCGCGGGCGTCGTCAATTCCAGGGCGTGCGTGAATTCGGGTTGCGCACCGCGCAAGATCGCGGCGATACCCTGTGCGATGGGCGAGCCCGCGCGGCCGCCGGCGGTCCAGGCACCGAGATAATTCTGGCCGATCCCGAGGCCGAGTCCGGCCAGTGACTGTTCCGCGCCGGCGTGCTGCCAGCGTTCGTTCGCGTGGACGATCACGCCGTCGTTGTCGATCAGCGCGGCCGCCTTGGGCAGTGCCTCGAAGCCGCTGGCCAGCCAGGCGAGATTCCGTTCGAGCCGCGTGCGCGCTGCGCGCTCCTCGCTGATGTCGGTTGCACTGCCCGATAGATAGCGGGGCTGACCGCTCGCATGGCGCTCGGCGGCGCCGCGCAAGCGCCACCAGCAGGTCTCGCCGGCGCCGTTTTCGACTTCCACCTCGATGTCGAACGCAGCCCGGGTCTCCAGATGGTCGCGCATACGCTGTAAACTCAGTTCCCAACTCGCCGGGCTCAGGCAGTCGCGCAGAGCCGACCAGGTGCTGACGCGCATTTCGCTGGTCCATTGCAACTGGGTGAAGAACCAGTCGCTGAACCACGCCGAGCCGTCGAGCAGATTCAACTCCCAATAGCCGTCGCCGCTCGCTTCTAGAGCGCGCAAGCCGGGAGATCGCGGTTTGCCCAGTGCTTTGACCATGTGGCCTCTATATCGGTCCGAGGCCCGCGAAGCTTGACCTCAAAAATCGCCCGAGGCGGCGGATCCCCGAGTGCATGGCGCACAGATCTGCAAGTCAAGTTGATAGGCGCAGCGCCGATACCCTCAATGCCCGCCTACATTGTCTTGCGGAGTTTGCAACGTGCTCGAGTCGGAAACCGTGAACACCGTCGTAGCAGAAACCTTGCCGCCGATCCTCCTGGCGGAAGACGATCCCGTGACGCGGATGTTGCTCGCCCGCTCGCTGAAGAAGGCCGGGTATGCCGTCGATGTCGTGGGCGACGGCGCGGCGGCGCTCGACCGCATGATCAAGACTTACTATCCGGTGCTGATCACCGACTGGGAGATGCCCGAGATGGACGGCGTCGAGCTGTGCAAGACCGTGCGCGGACTGCAGCTCGACGGCTACGTCTACGTGCTGCTTCTGACCGCCCGCGAGGCCAAGGAGCACATGGTCGCGGGGCTCGAGGCCGGCGCCGACGACTATTTGATCAAGCCGGTCTACGAACCGGAATTGCTCGCGCGCTTGAACACCGGACGGCGCATCCTCGCACTCGAGCACTCACTGCGGCTCGCCAACGAGAACAACCGCGTGCTCTCCATCACCGATCCGCTGACCCACGCCTTCAATCGCCGCCAGCTCATGGATCAACTGCCGCGCGAACTCGAGCGCGCGCGCCGCTATGGCTATCCGGTCTCCCTGGTCATGTGCGACATCGATCACTTCAAGGTGGTCAACGACGTGCACGGACATTCGGTCGGCGACGAGGTGCTGCAGCAGTTCGTAAGCCGCATCAACAAGAACATCCGCACCGCGAGCGACTGGATTGCCCGCTACGGCGGCGAGGAATTCATCATCGTCCTGCCGGACACGAACCATCAGGGTGGGCGTTTCGTGGCCGAGAAAATCCGCCAACAGGTCGCCGCAACGCCGTTCGAAACCGAAGTTGGCCCCGTGTGGGTCACCGCGAGCTTCGGTGTCGCCGCCACGCCAGCGACCGGGCCGCCCCTCGGCATGGGCGTCGACGTACAACTCGCGGCCGCCGACGCCGGTCTCTATCGCAGCAAACGCGACGGCCGCAATCTCGTCAACAGCATCGAAATGAGTCTCGGGATCGCCGAGCCCGAGCAGCTTGGCGTGATCGACAGGCAGGTCGACGCGAACATCTGAGCCGTCCGGCCAGGCTCAGCCGGCGCGGAGCAACTCGGCGTTGACGTGCTGCAGATGGTTGCCGAGCAGACGGACGAGACCGTCGACCTCGTCGAGTGACTGCCCTCGCACGGCATGTTCCAGCTTCGCCGCGGTTTGGGCGAGGGTCAGCGCATGGATGTTCGCGCTCGCACTCTTGAGTGAATGCGCGCGTCGCGCGATCGTCTCGTAGTCCTTCGTTCCCAGCGCGGCCACGATCTCGGCGAGGTTCCGGTCGCCGCTCGCGATGAACGTCGCGATCAATTCCCGTTCGAACTCTGCGTCGCCGTCGGTCAGGCCGCGCAGGGCGTTGAGATCGACTGCCGCCGCGGGCGGCGCGACCAAATAGCGTTCGAGGCAGTTCGCGAGCTGCGTCGCGTCGATCGGCTTGCCGAGATGTGCGTCCATTCCGGCCGCGATGCAGCGTTCGCGATCTTCGCTCATGACGTTCGCCGTCAGTGCGATGATGGGCGTGCGCCCGCCGTCGTCGCGGGAGCGCTCGAGCTCGCGTATGCGGGTGGCCGCCGTGAAGCCGTCCATGACCGGCATCTGACAGTCCATGAGCACCGCATCGAACCGCATCGCCGCGAGCCGTTCCAGGGCCTCGGCGCCGTTGCTGGCGAGAGTCACCTGCGTGCCGAGCTTCTGCAGAATGTGTTGTGCCACCCGCTGGTTGACCGGATTGTCCTCGACGAGCAGGATCTTCGCGTCCGGAAACGTGCGTCGCGCGGGCAAGTGCGGAATTATGGAATTGAGCTCCGGCATGGTTGCAACCTCGTTGAGCGCGCCACCGCGCAGGACTCCATCGATCAGACGCACGAGCACCGAGCCGCGCAGGGGCTTCAGGGCCATGGCATTCGGGACATGCGGGCCTTGCACGGCGATTTTGTCGGCCGACAAGAGCCTCATCAGAACCAAGGGCAGGTGGGCAAAACGGCCCTCCGCGCGCAGTCGCGCGAGCAGGTCCAGGCCGCCCAGCTCCGGCATGAGTTCGTCGGCAAGGACCAAATCGAAGTCGGGGTCCCGCTCGAGGATCGCCAGCGCTTCGGCGACGCTCGCCGCTTGCACGGTCGCGAAGCAGAACATCTCCAACTTGCCCGCGATGTTGCGCCGGACCGGAGCGAGATCATCGACTATCAACACGCGCCGGTTCGCGCCCAGCGGCGGCGTCGTCGGTTGCGCCGCGACCGCGCTGACGCGCAAGCTCACGCTGAAGCAGGAGCCGCGGCCGGGTTCGCTGCGCACCTGAACCTCGCCGCCCATGAGTTCGACGAGCCGTTTCACGATCGACAAGCCCAAGCCCGTGCCGCCGTAATGCCGGGTCGTGGAGGAGTCGACCTGCGAGAACGATTGGAATAGGCGATCGAGCCGGTCCGCGGGAATGCCGATACCCGTGTCCTCGACGCGGATCTCTAGGAACTCGCCGCCGTCGTCGGCAATGCGGTGCATCACGCGCAGGTCCACGTAGCCCTCGTGGGTGAACTTGATCGCGTTGCCGACGAGATTCATGATGATCTGGCGTATGCGTCCGGGGTCGCCGCGAAGCAGAAAAGGCACCACGGGCAGACAGTCGACGATCAGTTCGAGACCTTTCGCGGCTGCCTGGAACGCCGTGGCGGCAACCGTCTCGTAGAGCAGGTCGCGGATATTGAACTCGACCGCCTCGATCTCCAGGCGATCCGCTTCGATCTTCGACAAGTCGAGCACGTCGTTGATCAGCGTGAGCAGCGCCTGCGCACTGCCGCTGATGATGTTGACGTAGTCCCGCTGGGTCGCATCGAGCGGCGTGTCGGCCAGCATTTCGGCCATGCCGAGCACGCCGTTCATCGGCGTGCGGATTTCGTGGCTCACGTTCGCGAGGAAGCTGCTCTTGGCGCGCGAGGCCGCTTCGGCCGCGACTTTGGCGGCGAGCAGTTCCTGTTCCGTGCGCTTGCGGTCGGTGATGATCTGGATCGAGCCGGCGACCGAAATCGCGGTGCCGCCTGCGTCGCGCTCGGCCTGGCCGCGCGAGCGCACCCATTCATAATGCCCCTGCTTGTGGCGGATCCGGAACTCGATGTCGTACGGCGTGTTGCTTTGGATATGACTCTGGCTGTGGGCGCGGCGCCGTGCGCGGTCCTCCGGGTGAACGAGTTCGTTGATGCCCTCGCGCGACTGGGTGATCTCGCCTACCTCATAGCCCAGCAGGGACTCGAAGCGCGGTCCATACCAAACCGTGTTCGTGGTCAGATCGAGGTCCCAAAGCCCGTCCTGCGTGCTGCGTACCGCACGTTCGAGGCGCCGCTCAGTGTCGTCGAGCACGGCCTCGGTCGTCTTCAGGTCGGTGATGTCGACGATGGCGCCGACCAGGCGGCCTAATTGCCCGTCACGATCCCGGCTCACGGTCGCCTTCTCGCAGATCCAGCGAAGGCTCCCGTCGCGCCGCAGCACGCGGTATTCGCAGCGGTAAGACGGCTGTTCGGGGGTCGTCGCGAACGGCGAGCTCAGTAGTTTCTCGAGGTCGTCTGGATGCACCCGGTCGAGCACGGGTCCGAGGCGGTCGAAGTGCAAGTCGCGAGGCACACAGAGCATGTCGTAGAAGTTATCGGTGGCGAAACCGCGCCGCGTGCGCAAGTCCAGGTCGAAGGTGGCGACGTCGGCTGCGGTTTGCGCGATGCGCAGCGAATCGCTGGTCGCGCGCAGCTTTGCCTCCAAGTCCTTGCGTGTGGTGATGTCGGTCACCGTGCCGACCAGGCGGCGCGCCGTACCTTCTTTTTCGATCAGCACGCGACCACGGCCGGCGAGCCAGCGCACACGGCCGTCGCCGAGCAAGCTGCGATATTCGGCCTCGTACGCGCCGTCATGGTCGACGGCATCGCAAAAATGTTCGACGAAGCTCGTGTAATCCTCCGGGTGGATGGTCGCGAGCCATTGCTCCTGGGACAGCGTGAGTTGCGCAGCCGGCACGCCGACGAGCTCGAAGAAGAGGGTGGTGCCCGTCAAGCGGCGCGTCTCGAGATCGAGGTCGAAGATCCCGAACCCGCCAGCCGCCTGAGCGAACTCGAGGAAGTCCGCGGAACGCACGAGATCCGCTTCGCGCTCGCGCGATGCTCCCAGCACCGATTGCAGGGATTCGCCCAAGACCGTGACCTCGTCCCCGCGCCGAACCGGAGGTAGCGCCGTCCCGGGTTGCTCCAGACCACGGACGATCGCGAGGAGGCGTCGCAGTCGCAGACTGAGATGCACGGACATGGCCCAGGCGCCGCCCAAGAGCACCAAGGCCGCAACGACTCGCAGGCCGGGCAGACCCCAGCGCACGCCGGAGATCGCCAGAAACACCGTTGCCAGCGCCCCTCCCATCAGCTTCGTGCGTATCGTCCAGTTCTGCATGCCTCGAGGTCCCGGTTCCAACGGGACTGCCGCCCCTGCCACGGTATCGGCCTGAACCCCCGCGAGCTTGAGCTATCATCGCGCCGTAATGCCCACATACCCAGACACCACCGACCCTGCGGAGACCACGGACGAGGCCGGCGCGTTTGCCGTGCGGCTGCTCGCCTGGTTTGCCGAACACGGACGCAAGCACCTGCCCTGGCAGGAAAATCCGACGCCTTACCGTGTCTGGATCTCTGAGGTCATGCTGCAACAGACCCAGGTGACGGCGGTCATTCCCTATTTCCATCGATTCCTCGCCCGGTTTCCCGATGTCGCCGCGCTCGCGAGCGCACCCGTGGACGAAGTTCTGCATCTTTGGACAGGACTCGGCTACTACGCCCGTGCCCGCAACCTCCTGGCCTGCGCCCAGATCCTGGTGCGCGAGCACGGTGGCGAGTTTCCTGCCGCGATCGATGCCGTGATGGCCCTGCCCGGCATCGGCCGTTCGACTGCGGGCGCGATCCTCGCGTTGAGCCGCGGCCAGCGCCACGCGATACTCGACGGCAACGTCAAGCGCGTGCTTGCCCGAGTGTTCGGCATCGCGGGCGATCCCGGCTCGGCGCCCGTGCTCGCCGAACTCTGGGGACGCGCGGAGGCGTGTACGCCGGCGACCTGCGTGGCCGCCTACACCCAGGCGATCATGGATCTCGGCGCGACGGTCTGTACGCGCGTGCGCGCGGCGTGCACCGCTTGTCCGATGTCGGGCCTTTGTCTTGCGGCCCGCGAGGGCCGCCAGCACGAGTTACCGGGGCGCAGAGCGAAGCGGCTGCGGCCCGCCCGCGAGGCCGTGCTGCTGCTCGCCGAGACGCAGTTCGACGAGGGTAGGGCGATCCTGGTGGAGCGCCGCCCCAGCCCCGGCATCTGGGGCGGATTGTGGTCGCCGCCGCAGTTCCCCGACGAGACCGCGGCGCTGTGCTGGGCGGAGCAGGCGCTGGGCTCGATCGGGCGCAGCGATCGGCTGCCCGCGATCGACCATGCGTTCACGCATTTCGATCTGCGCTTACAACCACTGCGGGTCTATTGCAGGCTGCCGGCGGCTGTCGCCGACGACCAGCGGCGACTTTGGTATCGGCTCGACACGCCGCCGCGGGTCGGCTTACCCCAGCCGATCCGCCGGCTGTTCGCAGGACTCGTCACGGCTTAGGCGAGTTCGAGTAACATGACGAGCATGTCACGACGCGTTCAATGTGTATTGCTCAAAAAAGAAGCCGACGGCTTGGATTATCTGCCCTATCCCGGGGACCTCGGGCAGCGCATCTATGCAAGCGTCTCGAAGGAAGCCTGGGCGCAATGGGTCGCGCACCAGACCATGCTGATCAACGAGAACCGGCTCACGCCGATCGAACCCAAGGCGCGGGCCTTTCTCGTCCGCGAGATGGAAAAGTTCTTCTTCGGTGAAGGCTCCGAAAAACCCAAGGAATTCGTGCCCAAGGCCTGAGTGCGACCGGCCGCGCCGCCTACGGGCTGGAACTGTCCGGTGCAGGGCAGTCGACGCCATTCTTTATGCTGGTCAAGATGCCCGCCGCGGCACTCAGGCGCCGATCGTAACAATGCCGCTGCGCACTGGTCTCGAAGTAGCGCGCCGAACTCGATTGGGACGCATTCCCCGTGAAGTTGCCGGAGGCATCGAAATCCAGCGTGTCGGCCGACTTCACCTCGCTGCGCACGATGGCCGGCTCGCGCCGCTGATCCCATTCGGCCCGCTGATACTGCTGGTCGACGCTCGTCGTCTGGGTCGACGAGCCGTTGGCATTGACCGCATACGCATAGTCGAGCACGAACGGGTAGGACAGCTTGGTCGTCGTGGTTTGCGTGCTTGCGCCGTCGCCGCGCAAGGTGACCGTATCGAAAGTCGTCGATTGCGCAATGTTTTGCACGTAATTGGTGGCCGTGATCGAAAAACTCTGCGCATTCTCGAATTGCAGGCGGCCGGCTAGCGTCGTCTCGATCCGGCCATGCGAGGTCTCCACGTAGCCCGCGATCTCGTAGCTGCGTTTCGAGGAGACGGTGACCGTGCCCGAGACATTGCCGGACGCATCGGTCGTCAATTTCTCGCGCACCACCGGTGTCAGCGGCGGCTTGAGCGTGTTGCGCAACACGTCGCCCGTGACGCGCTCGGCGTGCTGATCGGTGTACACGAGCAGGTTCGCGGTCGCGAGAAAATAGCCGTCGGCATCGTAGACGCTGAGCGCGAGTAGGTGAGGTTTGCCGTTCGCGAACCAACCCGCGAACGGCGTCAGGTCGATCCGATACGGCTTGAAATCCAAGGTCTGTATGCCCGTGATCGGTTGCCACAGAAAGGGGTCGATGCCGCCAGTGTAGATCCAAGGATAAACCGGTGCGACCCCGGCCGGCTGCCCGTCGATGCTGACTTCGGTCTCCCGAAAAGCCGTGTTGCCGCAACTCTCCAATTCACCGCTGACGTCGTTCGGCACGCAGGTGTACCAGAACTCGTCGCCGCTCTGGCTTTGCGCGATCACGTCGAGGAACACGCGTTCCGTATTGAGGGGCAGGCTCACGTTCTGCGTCAGCTGGCTGGCACCGGTGGATAGCGTCGCCGCGCCGCCCGCGGCATCCGGCAGCGGAATCACGAGATCGGGGGTCGGCGGCGCGGTCTCGTGGTCGTGCAGCGGATAGAATTCCAGTGCCGCATTCGCGTAGATGATGCTGTTGTAGACGACGCCGCCGGAAGTGCCGACGAAATTACCCAGGTCGGCTTCGCCGCTGTGGGCAGTACGCAGCAGCGCACTCAAATCGGTGACGTCGCGTTCCACATGCCAGGACGGGCTCAACGTCGCCCCCGGTTCGGCGGTCGTTCCATAGTAAATATTCGCGTGGCCGAGATAAAAGGCGGCGGTACGATCGAACTGATTGCCGGCCGTGACCGTGAAGTCGGCCGTGAACACGACCTTCGCCCAAGGGCCGGGACAGCGCGCCGGCGGGACGTAGTCGAAGGTCTTGGGATCGAAGTTCGCGAAAGCGAGTTCGCTGAACAAATGCACCGTGCAAGGCGTGCCCGGCGGCCGAATGACCAGGGGTTCGGCGCTGACCGGGTTGGGCGATCCGAGTTGCGGCGAGTTCGGCACTAGGACGACCTGAGCGTGTGCGGCGCCGAGGCCGACGGCGCAGAGCAAGGCGAAGCATAGCGGTCGTGACATCGGCGCAACATAGCGCCGATGTCAGATCGCTGCAAGCGCTTCAACGCGCCGGCGGCGACGATCCCGGTGGTGGCGACGCGGTTCGTGGCCAATAGCCATCGCGACCGTAATGCCGATGAGTACAGAGTTCTTGTTCACGCTCCAGCGTGCGCTCGGATGCATAGGCCGGCGAATCCTTGACGGCCTTGCGGCTGAGATCCACCGAGACGATGCATTCCGTCCAATCGACGTCCTCGATCCACTCGGGCGCGATGATCACTTCGTGCCCCAGCCACCAATTGCTGGTGTCGACGAGCAGGTAGCGAATCGCCCAGGAGTGGTCGTCGACGAGAAAGCCGCCGACGTGACCGATGTCGCCGTCGTTCGCGTGCACGTAATAATGCCCGACCGTGTTGGCGCTGCGTAGGAGCGGATCGCCGCCGCCCGCCGAGTGTTCCAGAGTCGTCGCGGTCTCGGCACCGGCGCATCGCCGGACTTGCGCCTGCGTCGACGTGACCCAAAACGTCTTCATGGTCCAATCAGCCGCCGCAATCGCGCGCGGCGAAATCAAGACCCGGCGCCCGTCGACAGCGACGCCGAGGCTCACCACCAGCTGACGAATCACCGATTCATCGTCGAAATAAAAATCGCGGACCTGCCCGCAGACGCCATCGCTCGCCGCGATCGCGTACTGCTCGAAGTCCTTGGTAGTGCGTAACATGCGCTGCCCCTGATGAAGGTCGGGCAGCGAGACTGCGCGCGGTCGCCGGTTGCGTCTGTTCGCTATCCCACGACTGGAAGACGGCATGACGGCACGAGGAGGGCACGCGGCGCCGACATCGAAGTCGCGCGTATGCTGCGCTATAGTGACGAGCATGCAGGGCGCCGCCGACATTCTCTTGAAATGGTACGTGGGCGAGAACAACGGCCAGGCCTTGTTCGCCGATCTTGCCCGCACGGCCGGACCGGCCCAAGCACACAAATGGCTGCGGCTTCGCGCCGTCGAAATGCTCGTCGCCGCACGCCTCGCGCCCGTGCTCGCCGCCGAGGGGATTGCGCTGCCGAGGCTCGACGGCCTGTCTGAGCGCGCTGCGGCACGCACGGCAGCGATCGCCGGCCGGCCTTGGCACGAGATCATGCATTGGTTCGAACAGATCGCCGCCAAGGCCTTGCACGAGATGGAAACGGAGGCCGGCTGTCTGCCGGCGCGGCTGGCGGGGACGGCGCAATTGGTCCTCGCCCACGAGCGCGCCCTCGTGGCGTTCGCCGCCCACGAACTCGGAGGGTCGTCCGCGCGGTCACTCGAACCCATCGAGAGTTTCTTACTCGAGTACACCCGTCAAGACTCTGGCCTTTAGAACTCTGGTGATGCCTGCAGGCCCCAGACGAGACAGACTCGCCGGCGATGGAACGCCCGAACAGATCCACTTAACCTGGGGCGATGATCCCGCGACCATGGTGCACCTATCCTGGGCGTCGCCCGACGCGGCACTGAATCCGCGTGTGCATTTGAAATCTGGAGCGGGCGGCGTCGACCGCCTGGTGCACGCGGAGGAACGGCGGTACACCGATGGTCTCAGTGGCGAAGTCGTGTTCACCTATCACGCGACGCTCGCCGGCCTCGAAGCCGGGACGCTCGTGCGTTATTCCGTCACCGCCGACAACGACCGTCGGGCGCCCGAGCCATTCGGCGCGAGTTTTCGCACCGCGCCGCGCGGCCGCGCGGCGTTTCGCTTCACGAGTTACGGCGATCTTGCGACTCCGAATACCGCCTGGCTCCTGTCCTCGCCGCAGAGCCGCCATGCCGTCGCCGCGGTCGAGCGCTTCGCGCCGCTGTTTCATTTGCTCAACGGCGATCTCTGTTATGCGAATTTGAATCCGCAGGCACAACCCCGCGTTTGGGCCGACTTCGGCAACAACGTGCAAACCTCCGCCGCGCAGCGGCCCTGGATGCCCTGCCCGGGCAATCACGAAATTGAATTTGGCAACGGCGCTTTGGGTCTCGATGCGTATCTGACGCGCTACCGTCTGCCGGATAACGGCACGCGCTACCCGGGCTGCTGGTACTCGTTCCAGATCGGCTCGGTCGTGTTCATCTCGCTCTCGGCCGAGGACGTGATCTACCAGGAAAGCGGCGCCTTCGTCTCGGGTCCCGAACCCTTACGGCCGAACCCGAGCACGGGCAACGCCCCGATACCGCCGGGCAGTTCCATTTATCTCCATGGCTACAGCGACGGCGAGCAAACGCGCTGGTTGGAGGAGACGCTCGCGCGCAGTTCGGCGGCCATGGATGTCGATTGGATCGTCGTGCAGATGCACCAGGATGCCTTGAGTTCATCGCTGCACGGCAATGGCTCGGACAAGGGAATTCGCGACGCGTGGTTGCCCTTGTTCGATCGCTACGGGGTCGATCTCGTGCTGTGCGGCCACGACCACGATTACGAACGCAGCTGGCCCGTGCGCGGTTGCAATCACGACGTGGGGCGCGATGCGGCGAGCGGTGCGCCCGTCGATACCCGTCAGCCGCGTCCCGTGTGCACGACGCCGCCGGATGACGGCGTGTTCGACACCAGCCAGGGCACGATCCATTTGATACTCGGCGGCGGCGGCACGAGTTCGCCGGTCGATCGATATGGCGCGGATCCGCTGACCGGCCAGCCCCAGGCCAAGGTCATCACCCGGCGCAATGCGCCGCGTCCCGGTGCGAGGCCCGGCAGTTTCGTGAAGCCCGGACCCGATGCCCTCGAAGCTGCGATCTGGTCCGCGCGTCGCGATACGCAAACCGGTTACGGCATCGCCGTGTTCGACGTCGACCCCGGGCTGCCCGGTGGCAAGACTACGATCACGATTACCTATCATCATTCACCCGGCGCGAACCGGGAGCCGAATCCACACTACGAACCGTTCGAGACGTTCGTGCTCGCGAAGCGCCGACGCGATACCCGGTGATGTTTATTTAACAGCGGGTTAACTCGCCGTCGCGTCACCATGCGCTCCTGCGGGGGTTGGCATGAGAACGCTTTGGGAGAACACAGGATGCGATCCTCGTCGACGCTTTTGATATCGACCGTTGCCGATGCCCGTGGCGTGCCGCACGGCGACACCCGTCCGCGGTCTCGATTGATTGCGATGTCCGTCAGCGCTGCGCTCACCGGGATGCTCGGCTCCTTCGCCGCGCTCAGCGTGCATGCCGACCCCGCGGCCGATGCCGAGGGCGGCGCCGACTCGCTCGGTGAAATCGTGGTGACTGCGCAAAAGCGCGCCTCCACGGTGCAATCCACGCCGATGAGCATCGCGGCGGTCAGCGGCGAAGATCTGCTGACTCACGGCGTTCCGTCCCTGGCCGCACTCGCCCAGGGTACGCCGGGCGTGTCGCTGAAGTCGGAAGGGCCCAGTCAGACCGAGATCGAAATGCGCGGCATGACTTCGAGCGGCGGCAACTCCGCGACGGTCGGCTTCTATATCGACGACATCCCGCTCGCCGGGCCCGCCAGCGCGCAAAATGGTCACGTGGTGATCGATCCCGATCTATACGACTTGAGTCGCGTCGAGATTCTGCGCGGGCCGCAAGGGACCTTGTTCGGTTCCGGTTCGATGGGCGGCACGATCCGCTTGATCAGCAACCAGCCCAACCTGACGGAATTCCAGTCGACCGCGCGCAGCGTCTTGTCCGGAACGGACGGAGGCGGCTTCAATCATAATGACAATTTGATGGTCAACCTGCCGTTGATCGACGGAAAACTCGCGTTGCGCATCGTCGGCTCGGAAAACGAGACCAGCGGCTGGATCGATCGGGTCGTCGTCAATCCGTTTCCTTTGGCCGGCGGCACACCGGTCGGAGTCACGCGCGGCGACGTGCTGGCTGCACCCGTTACCGCGAATTATTCCGGCTCGAACGCCTATCAAACCTACAACACGCGAGTCACCCTGTTATGGCAGCCGACGGAGGATCTGTCGATCACGCCGGCTTACTTCCACAACACCAGCACGCAGAACGGCATCAGCGCGTACGACAGCGATCCCGGTACCCTCGCGCACTACCAACCGTTCAACATCGCCGAGCCGCTGACCGATTCCTTGACGGCCTACAGCTTGAACGTCAATTACGCGTTCGAAGCCTTCGATCTGACGTCGGCCACCGCGCGCTGGAGCCGGTATTCGACGCAGGTCGAGGAAGCGAGCGAAGCGTTCAATAATCCTGCCGAATTCATCACTTATGCCTCGAATTATGGCTTGCCGAACCCGGGCTTTTACGGGCCGACGGGATCCGGACCCGAGAGGGGCGCCGAAACGGATCCCTCGCACCAGTTCTCCGAAGAGTTGCGTCTGACCTCGAAGGGCGCCGGCAGCCTAACCTGGGTGGCGGGACTTTATTACAGCGACTTCTATTCCCTGTGGCAGTTCGCGGGAACCACGCCGAATTATTCGGCGTTCATGGATTTGGGCACGAACGAACCGGCGACCACGCCGCGCTGGTTCGACGCCTACTCGCCGACCACGATCAAACAGTACGCAGCCTTCGGCGATACAACTTATGCACTCACCGACGCGCTCAAGGTCGACATCGGCGCTCGCGTGAACCACTACGACTATAATTTCTCGTCTTGCATCACCGGGTGGGGCTCCGGATTTGGCGCCGCGACTCCTTCGTGCACCGGTCAGATTGCGCTGGCGTCCACGAGTTTCAATCCGAAGTTCAATCTCTCCTACACGTTCAGCCCCGACTTGCTCGCTTACTTTACCGTCGCAACGGGTTTCCGCCCGGGCGGCGGCGACGCAATCTATCCGACTACGGGTGCGGCCTGGGGAGCGGCGTTCCAACAGGCCGGTTATACGACCAAGTGGCCGACGACCTACGAGCCGGATCGCGTCATCAGTTACGAACTCGGCGAGAAGGCCCGATTCTTCGATCGTCGCCTGACGGTCGACGTCAGTGTCTACGCCGAGGACTGGCGCCACCCGCAACTCGAGTCTTACCCGAACGATTGGGCACTCAACATCAACGGCGATTCGGTGTCGATTTACGGCGCCGATCTCGACGTGATCGCCGACTTGGGCGCTGGATTCCAGGCTGAATTCTCGGCCGGCTACCTGTACGAATATCTCGAGGGAGGGCCGCACTGGATCATTACCCCAGTCCACAAAATGCCGGAGGTTGCACCCGAGAGCGGCACATTCAGCATCAATTATTCCAAGCCCTTGAGCGCCGCTTACACGTTCACAGCGCGTCTGGAAAATTCCTACACCGGGCCGCGTTACTCGATTTATTTCTCTGATCCTTACGAATTCTCCGGGACCTACCGGCAAATGCCCGGCTATGACCTGGTCAATATCCGCGCGGGCATCAAATCCGGCGATAAATGGAGCGCGACCGCGTTCGTCAACAACCTCTCCAACAAGCATGCTCAGTTGGAGAGTATGTTCACGGAAAACGAGCCGCAGCCCAGCTTCACGCGTATCGAAACCAACCAGCCGCTCACGGCGGGTGTCGATCTGACCTTCAAATTTTGAGTGCGCCCCGCCTCGTGCCCAGCGGCGCGACGCGGGGGGCGGCGAGCGACGCGGGGGGTGGTGCGCGACGCTGCGCTGCGCTTCGGGGTCGGCCGCCCGCGCGGCAGAATCTTTACGCGGTTTTGATGCCGGTGCTGTTAGGGTGGGTCCGAAGACGAGGACATGCCGCATGACAGAGTCTATGCATCAAGTGCTGATCGTCGAGGACGACCCTGCGCTGCAAAGCGTCTTGCGGACGTTTTTCGAGGGAAACGGCTACCGGGTCGTGGCGGCGGAAATCGCCGCGAGCGGGATGCGTGACGCACGCCTCTACAATCCCGATGTCGCCATCGTGGACTTGGGTCTGCCGGATCGTGACGGCATGGAAGTGATCAAGTGTATTCGCACCTGGTCGGCCATGCCGATCTTGGTCCTTTCCGCTCGCACCGTCGAGGCGCAACGCCTGTTGGCATTCGAGAACGGAGCCGATGATTATGTTGTCAAGCCGTTCAGCACGCCGGAACTCTTGGCTAGAGTCCGGGCCGTGTCGCGCCGACATGTCCGTGGGCAGTCGCCCATGGCCATCTTGCGGCTTGGCGGTATTTGCGTGGATCTCGGCGCACGACTTGCCCGCAGAGCCGATGGCCAAGCGATTCGGCTGACGCCGCTCGAATATCGAATACTCGCCGTGCTTGCGCGCAATCCCGAGAGTATCGTGCCGCAGGCGACCCTCCTCAACGAGGTTTGGGGGCCGAACCGCGATGACTCAGGCTCGCTGCGCGTTTACATCGGGAGCTTGCGCCGTAAACTCGAGGTGGATCCCACGCGGCCGAAGCACATCATCACGGAATTGGGGTTGGGCTATCGGCTGCTTCTCGACCAGGATGCGGGTGTCGCGGTCTCGAACGCGTAAGCTGCAAGAGCACGATCCCCCCGCGCGTGGCAGCGGCGCGCGAACCGGCGGGTCTTTCCCCGCTTGGGCCGTTCACTGGGTGACCTATGGCGCCGCCCTTGGCATCTGCGCGGCCTGTACGGCGCTCGCGGCGCTCTTGTACCCTTATCTCGACCCATCCAATCTCGTCATGGTGTACCTCCTCGGCGCAGCGATTGCCGCGCTGAAGTTGGGGCGGGGCCCTGCGAGCGCGGTGGCCGTGGCAAACGTCCTCGCCTTCGATTTCTTTTTCGTGCCGCCGCGTTTTTCACTGGCGGTAGCCGATTTCCAATATGTCGTGACCTTCGGCGTCATGCTGACGGTCGCACTCATCATTGCGACCCTGGTCGCGAGCGTGAGAGCTCAAACCCTCCTCGCCGGCACGCGGGAACGCCGGACCACGCTCCTGTATGCGATGAGTCGTGAACTCGTCTCCACGCGCGCCCGGGAAGACCTGGCGCGCGTCGCCGTCAAGCACGTGGCGGAAACCTTCGCGAGCCGCGCCGTCGTGCTGCTCGCCGACGCTGACGGACGTCTGCGCCATCCGCGCAGCCCGCCGACGCCGGTCTCCTTGTTGAAAGCCGATTTGGCGCTCGCACGGCGGGTATTCGCGGAGGGCTCGCCCGCGGACGAAGCGCAATACTTGCCGCTGAAAGCGAGCCAGAATGTCTTGGGCGTCTTGGTCGTGGAGCCGCTGCAAGTTTCGCGCCGACTCAGTCCCGAGCAACGCGACCTGATCGAGGCGTTCGCGCGGCAAATCGCTCTGGCGCTGGAACGGGCCCGCCTTCAGGAGGAGGCGGAGGAAGCACGTGTCGCGGCGGAGACTGAGAGCATTCGCAACACGCTGCTTGCGTCGATCTCGCACGACTTGCGCACGCCGCTTGCCGTCATCACGAGCGCGAGCAGTGCGCTGTGCGATCCATCCATGCATTTCGACGCGGCGGCTTGCCGCTCCCTGGCCGCACAAATCGAGGCGAAATCCAAGGAAATGACCGGGATCATCGCCAACGTCCTCGATCTCGTTCGTCTCGAGAGCGGACAGTTTTCCATGCGCTTGGAGAACGTGGCAATCGAGGACCTCGTGAGTTCGGCTTTGCAGCGACTCGCCCCGCGCTTGCTCGCGCATCGAGTCGAGGTGCGCATTCCGACCGATTTACCGCCGGCACGCGTGGATGGTGCGTTGGTCCTGCAGGTAATCGCCAATTTGTTGGAGAACGTCGTCAAGTACACGCCCGCGGGAACCGCCGTGACGATCGAAGCGGCGCGCGACTCCGCGTTGCTGCGAATTCGGGTGGATGATACCGGGCCAGGCTTGCCCCCGGGAGATGTCGAACGCTTGTTCGCGAAGTTCCACCGCGGCCACGATGAAAGCGCGGTGGGCGGCGCCGGCCTTGGACTCTCGATCTGCCGCGCCATCGTCGCGGCTCACGGGGGCGAGATTCATGCGAGTCAGCGGCCGGGCGGCGGCGCCCGGTTTGCGTTCACGCTACCGGTGTCTTGCGCCGGTTGACACGCGAGTCGCGCGATTGTTGGCGAGTCGCGCGATTGTTAAGATCCGGAGGCGACGAACAATCGGTCCTTACCGTATCGGGATGATCATGACGACCCACCGCCTTCGTGTCCTAGCCGGTTTTCTCGCCGTGCTCGCGCTCGCGCCGGTCGCGTCGAGATCGCGCGACGTCGTCGACGCTCCGGCGGCTCTCACCGCGAAACAGCGGATTCTGTGGGATCGCCTAACCCGTGAAATCGAGGAGGTCCGAGCGCAACTCGATGGGGTGCTAGGTCTCGCGATCGTGGATCTCAAATCGGGTGAACAATTGCTGATTCACGCGGACGAGGTGTTCCCTCAGGCCAGCTCGATCAAGATCGCCGTGCTCGCGGAACTCTACGCCCAGGCCGCGCAGGCATCGCAGGGTGTTCCCGGCAAGGCGGGACTTCAGGATCGCTACGTCGTCGACAGCGCGGACCTCGTGCCCGACAGTGCGGTCCTCGGCGGCCTCACGCCCGGCGTCACCACGCTGACGAATCGGGATCTCGCGACGATCATGATCGCGGTCAGCGACAACTCCGCGACCAACGTGCTCATCGACCGGGTCGGCATGGAAAACGTGCGACAGTTGACTGCGGGCTTGGGGCTGCCGCACACGCAGCTACGCCGCAAGATGATGGATCTCGAAGCCGCGGCCGCAGGCCGGGAGAATGTTTCGACTCCGCGTGAAATGATGCGTCTGCTGACGGCCCTCTACGACGGCAAGGTGATTCCCTCGCCGCTGCGCGAGGATTTCTTCAAGATCTTGGCCACTGGCAAGGCGAGCTACATCCCGCGCGATCTGCCCGAGGGCCTCCTCATAGCGGACAAGCCCGGTGAACTCGAGGGCGTGCGCAACGACTCCGGCGTGGTATTCCTCGCGAATCGGCCGTACGTGATTTGCGTGATGACGACATTTCTCGCGAACGAGCGTGCCGGCGAAGAGGCGATCACACGCATCTCGAAGCTTGCGTATCAGACCTTCGATCGGTTCGGCCGCGCCTCTGACTTGGGACGCGTGATTTCGCCCAGCAATGGCGGGGCACATTAGTTCCCTGTGATCAGCTCGGCGAGCGCGGCGACCGGGGACGCCGGGCGAATCTCGGCTCGAGCCCGATCGGCGCCACGGCCGCGATCAACAGCGGATCCAGCGGCTCACGAAAGCGCGCCTCCATGACGCCCTCGGTTTGCAGGAGTAACAGACCCAAGCTCCCGAGCGCGCAGAGCGGCAAGAGGTAGCCGACGCCAAGATAGCGTCGTCGCAAAAGTGCGGTGACCAGCAGCAACATCAGCACGGGCCAGAGCCAGCGGGTCCAAACGGTCAGCCAACCGACGATGGTGCTGCGATCGGAATTCGGCCAGCTCTGGCCCAACAAGAGATAAGACGTGTCCTCGAGCCGCTGGCGCCAGCGGGGGAAGGAGCGCTCGGCCGTGACGCGCGTGCGCTCGGCGATCCAGGGTGCCCGCCCCCCGGCGAGATCGACGGCGATGGCGACGACGCCCGTGCGGTCGGTGGTCCAGGGTGAGAAGGGATAGAACGTGGGATTGTAGAAGCTCGGGCAGCCGAAATGATAACTCCCGTCGCGCCCGAAGTTCGCATCGATCTCGCGGCGTCCGCTCGCGCTGTAGATCTCCGTGAAATAGAGATTGCCGAAGGGAGCGAAGAAGTGCAGTCGCAGCTGCGAGTGCCAGGCGGCCGGCGCCAGGAACAACATCCCGAGACCGGCCGTGATGAGCGCGCGCGGCGCGCGGTCCCGCTGCGTTAGCCACAGAGCACCCAGGCAGCCGAGTGCCATGGGCAGGGCGATGGTGCGCGTGAAAGCCGCGCAGAGCCACAGCAGCACCGCGCCGGTGAACGCCGCGCGCGTCTTTTGTCGATGCGCGCGCAGGCTGGCCCAGACCGCCAAGGGCAGCAGGGTCAGCAGCAAGGTTTCGTTCATGAAATAGCCGTAGATGCCGAGCGTCTCTGGCACGGCGCCGATCACGAGTGCGGCGAGCAGCGCGCGGCGGCAGGAGCACAGTTCGCGCAGACACCGGTACCAGCCGTAGGGCATCGCGGCGCAGAGTAGTCCACAGCCCAGTAGCACCGTCGGCTCGGAGCCCTGGGCGAGGCCGCGCAGCGCAAACAGCCACACTTGATAGAGAAGAGGGTCCGTGCTGCCCATGAGACTGGGGTGCAGGAACCGTCCGCCGTTGTCCCAGTGACGCTGTGGATCGGAGAACAGGTGCGTGAAAGGTGAGTTGAAAAAAGGGTAGAGCAGACGCGCGAGCAACTCGGCTCCGAACGCCCTGAGGAGCCAGCGATTCGTCGGGTCGGGTTCGTGCACCGACGCCGCGCTCACCGCAGTCTCAATAGCCGCGCGCCAAATCGACGACGTGGCGCAACGGCGCGCCCGCCTCGAAGCCGCGCAGGTTTTCCGCGATCGCCGCGACCGCCGTCGTCGCCTGCGTCAGGGCCGCGACATGCGGCGTCAGATAAACGCCGGAATGCGTCCAAAACGGATGCGTGGCGGGCAAGGGCTCTTCGCGGAACACGTCGAGCACGGCCGCTCGCAATTGGCCGTCGTCCAGCGCCCCGAGTACCGCAGCATCGACCACGTGCCGGCCGCGGCCGCCATTGATCAGCACGGCCTGCGGCGCCAAGCGGGAGAGCAGCGTCCGATCGATCAGATTTTCCGTGGCGGGCGTCAGAGGCAGTAGATTGATCAGGATCTCGGCGCGCGCGACCGCGGGCTCGAGGCCCGGCGCGCCGTGATGGCTCTGCACGCCGGCGATCGTCTTCGGCGTGCGGCTCCAGACACGCGTCTGAAAGCCGATTCCGGCGAGCGTTGCGGCGACCCGGGCGCCGAGGTGGCCGGCGCCCAAGACGGTCACGCGCCGGTCGCGCGCGAGTATTTCAGCGAGCGGCCGCCACTCGCCGGCCCGCTGCGCAGCGCGGTAGTCGAACAAATTGCGGTGCCAGGCGAGCGTCGTCGCGAGCACCCACTCCAGCATCCCCTCGGCGAGACCTTCGTCGACCATGCGCACGATCGGCAGGCCGGGCGGCACTTCGCCGCTCTCGAGCAGTCCCTCGATCCCCGCATTGACGCTGAACAGGACTTCGAGACCCGGAATCGCCGCGAGCACTCCGGGCGCGGGTTTGCCGACGACGGCATAGGGGACGGCCGCGTCCCCAGCCGCGGCGAGGTCGGCGATGATCCGGTGGTCGGGCAGGGCGGCTTGCAAGAGACGCGTCCATTGCTCGACGTTCGAGCGTAATAGCACCAGGATCGTTTTCAAGAGCTCTCGTACTTGCATTGTCGGCCGGCAACCGACATAAGCTATGGAATGTCCACCGTGCACTCATCGTACCCGATCGCCTCGGCCCCGTCCTCTGCGCTGGTCGCGATCGAGGACTTGCGCGTCGCGTTCGCCGCCGATGCCGGCGCCGTCACGGTCGTCGATGGGCTCAGCCTGACGATCGAGCGCGGTGAAACGCTCGCCGTCGTCGGCGAATCAGGTTCGGGCAAATCGGTGACCGCGCTCGCGCTGCTGCGCTTGCTGCCGCAGCCGAGCGGCCGGATCATCGGCGGGCGCATCCGCTTCGAGGGGGTGGATCTCGCCACGATCGCGGAAAAAGCGGTGCGGCGCGTGCGCGGCATCGACATTGGGATGATCTTCCAGGAACCGATGAGCAGTCTGAATCCCGTCGTCTCGGTCGGCGAGCAAATCGCCGAACGATTGCGGGTACACGCGGGTCTCGGCCGTCGCGCAGCCTTCGCGCGCGCGGTCGAATGGCTAGACCGCGTCCGCATTCCGGAGCCCGCGCGCCGCGCGATCAGCTTCCCGCACCAACTCTCGGGCGGTATGCGTCAGCGTGTCATGATCGCGATCGCGCTCGCCTGCGGACCGAAGCTGCTGATTGCCGATGAGCCGACGACCGCGCTCGATGTCACGATCCAGGCACAGATCCTCGAACTGCTCCGGCAACTTCGGGCGGAACTCGGCATGGCGATCCTGTTCATCACGCACGATCTCGGCGTCGTCGCCGAATTCGCCGACCGCGTCGTCGTGATGTACGCGGGACGCGCGGTCGAGGAAGCGCCCGTGCAACCCTTGTTCGCGGCGCCGCGCATGCCCTACACCCAGGCTTTGTTGCGTTCGATCCCGCGCGTGAACCGCGCGGCCGCGACGCGCGAGCGACTCGTCGCGATCCGCGGCAACATGCCGGATTTGCGCGATCTGCCGGCTGGGTGCAGCTTCCATCCGCGATGTACCGCCTCACGAGCGGGCTGCGCCATGGCGGTACCCGCCTACGAGCAGATCGGCACGGGCCATCACGTGCGCTGCAGCCGTTGGCGCGAGCTGACCGTCGTGGGTGCCGGATGAGCGTCGGAGGCGAGCATGTACCGCTGCTCGACGTGCGGCATCTGCGCCAGGAGTTTCCCGTCGGTCGCCGCGGCTTCGGCCGCGCCGCGAAGACGGTCAAGGCGGTCGACGACGTTTCGCTGACGATCCGGGCCGGCGAGGTCGTCGGCCTCGTCGGCGAATCGGGCTCGGGCAAGACGAGTCTCGGCAGGGCCATTCTCCGGCTCATCGAACCGACCTCGGGCCAGGTGTTCTTCGACGGCATCGACATCACGCGCCTGCCCGCGCGGGCAATGCGCGGTCTACGCAAGCACATGCAGATCGTCTTCCAAGACCCTTACGCCAGCTTGAATCCGAGGATGACCGTGGGTGCGATCCTCGCCCAGGCATTGAATCTGCACGGACTCGCGCCGGGCGCCGAACGTGAGCCGCGCATCATCGATTTGCTGCAACGGGTCGGACTGTCCGCCGCGCAGATGCGGCGCTATCCGCACGAGTTCTCGGGCGGCCAGCGCCAGCGCATCGGTATCGCGCGAGCGCTCGCGGTGCGGCCGCGTCTGCTCGTCGCCGATGAACCGGTGTCGGCACTGGACGTGTCGATCCAGGCTCAGGTGCTGAACGTGCTGCAGGATCTGCAGCGCGAACTCGGACTGGCGTTGTTGTTCATCGCGCACGACTTGGGCGTGGTCGAGTACCTGAGCGACCGCGTCATCGTGCTCTACCTCGGCCGCATCATGGAAGTGGCGCCGGCACGCGATTTGTATGCCAATCCGCGTCATCCCTACACGCAGGCGCTGCTCGCGGCGATCCCGCAGCCGGACCCATCGCGCCGCGGCCGCCCGGCGCCGCTGCAGGGGGACCAGCCGAGTCCGCTCGCGCCGCCGTCGGGCTGCGTGTTTCGTACGCGCTGTCCGATCGCGACCGCCGAGTGTGCCGTCGTCGTCCCGCCTCTCGAGCGCCATGCGCCCGAGCACTACAAAGCCTGCATCCGGCAATGAATCGCTTGACCGGACGGCAGCGGCGCGGTATCGGTACGAGCATGCGATCGTTTGCGTTGCTCGGTACGATGTACGCGCTTGGGCTTGCCGTAAGCTGCGCGGCGGCCATCGCGGCGGAGACGCCACGACAGGTGTTGCGCATCGGCATGGCGGTCGACGCCGACTCGCTCGACCCGTCCGAGGCGGATGCCCAGGATACGATGAGTATCGCGCACCTGCTGTGGGGCACGCTCTACAAGACATCCTCGGACGGCAAACTCGACCCCTATTTCGCGCTCTCCGCGAAGCTATCGGACGACGGACGCGCCTACACATTCAAGCTGCGTCCAGATCTGAAATGCGAAAATGGCGCGCCGCTCACCGCCCGCGACGTGGCGTATTCTTTCGACCATCCGGCCGACCCAAAATTCAGGTTCACCGGTCATGCCGCCGGCTTCGTCTTGCCGGCGCTGCGTTACACCGGCACGCGCATCGACGACCCGCTCACGGTGACGATCGAGTTCGCTGCCTACAATCCGATCGCGCTCGGCTTGATCGCGGAGATGTTCATATTCTGCCGCGCGCCCTACGAGGCGATGACCCCCGAATATGCCGCCTCGCATGCCTCGGCGACCGGGCCCTACCGGCTCGTCGAGTGGCGTCACGATGATCGTGTCGTGCTCGAACGCAACAAGAGCTACGCGCTGCCGGCGCCTGCCTACGACGGCGTGGTGTTTCGCGTGATCCCCGAAGCCTCGACCCGCACGGCCGAACTGCTCGCCGGCAACCTCGACATCATGAGCGGCGTCGTCGCCGATCAAATCGAGGCGATCAACCATAGCGGCACCGCCAAAGTCGCATCGGTGGCGAGCATCCGGCGCATCTACGTCGGCTTCAACCAGAACCCGAAGTTTGCCGCGACCCCGGGGGGGCGGGCGATCAAGGATCCGCGCGTGCGCCGCGCTCTGCAGTTCGCGGTCGACGTGCCGACGCTGTGCGATGCGCTGCTGCGCACGCCGTGTGCGCGCATGGCCACGATGATCTTCCCGCCCAACGACAAGACCGGCATCCGCGCCGACCCCTATGATCCCGATCGCGCCGAGGCCTTGCTCGATCAGGCCGGTTACAAGCGCGGCGCCGACGGCGTGCGCTTCGCGCTCACGCTGCAGACCCCGCGCGGCCGTTACCCCAACGACGTCAACATCGCGCTCGCGATTGCACAGTATCTGTCCGACATCGGCGTCAAGACTACGGTCGACGTGCTCGATTTCGCCTCCGTGTTCGTGCCGCTCGTGCGCCAGCACGTCGCCGGACCGCTGTTCCTGATGGGCTCGAGCGGCGCCTCCTGGAGCGCGCTCTACGATCTGTCCGATTTTCCTGCGGCCGACGGCGGCGCCAACTACACGGATTTTGCCGATCCTGAGTTCTTCGCGGGCTGGCGGCAGATCGACCAAACCCACGACCCGGCCGAACAGGCCAAGGTCGTGCGCGGGATGATGAACGTGTTCCACGAGCGCGGCACCTGGCTCAATCTGTACTTTTTGCCGGATCTTTACGGCGTCAGCGACAAGATCTCGTGGCGGCCGCGCGCCGACGAGCTGATTGCCCTGGATTGACGGTGGGACTCGCCGGTTTGCTCGCCCAGCGGCTGCTGCAAAGCTTCGTCGTCGTCGTCGGCGTAACGCTCGTGAGCTTTGCGACCCTGCATCTCGGTGGCGATCCCACCTATCTGTACGTCGGTGAGCATGCGAGCAGCGAGGAAATCGCGGCCACCCGGGCGAAACTCGGATTCGATCAACCGCTCAGGATGCAGTACCTGCGCTTCGCACGTGGACTCGTGCATGGTGATCTCGGCGATTCCCTGACGTTTCACGAGCCAGCGCTCGAGATCGTGCTGGAGCGCTTTCCCGCGACCTTGGAACTGACCTGCGCGGCGATGCTGATCGCGCTCGCGCTCGGCATTCCGCTCGGGGTCTTCGCGGCTCTGCATCGCGGCCGACCCCTCGATGGCGGGATCATGCTGCTGGCCCTCGTCGGGCAGTCGATTCCCAGCTTTTGGCTCGGGATCATGTTGGTGCTGTTCGTCGGACTCGCGTGGCATTGGCTGCCGATTTCGGGTCGTGTGCCGCTGCTCGATCCCTTGTTCGCGGGCGACTGGCGCACCGCCTGGAACAATCTGCCGCAGGCACTGCCGTTTCTCGTCATGCCCAGCGTGACGATCGCGGTCTTTTCGCTGGCACGCACGGCGCGGTTGGTGCGCTCCTCGCTGCTCGAGGTCTTGTCACAGGACTACGTGCGCACGGCGCGCGCGAAGGGTTTGTCGGAATGGCGGGTCATCGTGCATCACGCGCTGCGCAATGCCTGGCTGCCGGTGCTCACGATGCTCGGTCTCGAATTCGGCTTTTTGTTGAGCGGCGTCGTCGTGGTCGAAACGGTTTTTTCCTGGCCCGGTGTCGGCCGGCTCGTCTTCAATGCCATCAATCATCGCGACATCCCCCTCGTGGAAGCCGCGGTCATCGTGTTTTCGCTGTTGTTCGTGAGCGTCAATCTGCTCGTCGATCTGTTGTACATGCGGCTGGATCCGCGGATCCGCCTGACGTGAGCGCAGTCGCCGACATCGCGGGTGGACGATCATTCACGGCGGGACGGCGCGCGCGGCGCAGCCTGCTGCGCGCGAAATGGCCTCTGCTCGCCGTCGCTCTGCTATTGCTGATCGTCGCCGCGGCGCTGCTCGGACCCTCGGTCGCCCCCGTCGATCCGAATCGCCAGAACCTGGTTGCTCGCCTGAAGCCGCCTTTGGCAGTCGATCGACGCAGCCACCGGGTTTATTGGATGGGCACCGACTCTTTGGGGCGCGACGTTGCCTCGCGGCTGCTGTACGGCGCACGGATCTCGCTCGCCGTGGGGTTCGTGGCCGTGCTCCTCGGCGGGTTACTCGGCACGACGCTCGGTATGCTCGCGGGCTATTTCGGCGGTGCGATCGACGCGTTGGTACTGATGGTGGCCGACGTGCAACTCGGCTTTCCGTTCATCCTGCTCGCGATCATGTTCCTGCTCGTGCTGGGTCCCGGTGTCCTGAACTTGATCCTCGCGCTCGGCATCGGCCAGTGGGTCACCTACGCCCGCATCGCGCGCGGCCAGACGATCGCGCAGCGCGAAAAGGAGTACGTCGAGGCCGCCCGTGCCCTGGGTCAAGGCCATGCCGGCATTCTCGTGAGCGGCATTCTGCCGAACATCCTCGCCCCGCTGATCGTGATTGCCTCGTTCAATGTCGCGAGCGTGATCCTGGCAGAGGCGGCACTGTCTTTTCTCGGCCTCGGTGTGCCGCCGACCGTACCGAGTTGGGGCGGCATGTTGGCCGAGAGCCGCGATGAACTCCTCGCGGGCCACTGGTGGTTGGCGCTGTTCCCGGGCACGGCGATCATGCTCACGGTATTGTCGTTCAATATTCTCGGCGATTGGCTGCGCGACTTTCTCGATCCGCGCCTCACGGCGGTGGCTTGATCCGCGGGTTCGCGGCCGCTGCTGCGCTCTTGCTCGCCGCCGCGCCGGCCGGCGCCGCCCAGGCCGGTGCCGCCGTGCCCGTGCGCGGCGGCACTCTGACCGTCGGCATTTATTACGACGTCGACACCTTGAACGTTTACGTGACCGCGGCGCTCGGCGACATCGAAGCGGCGGTCGTCGAAGGCCTGGTCGCGCCCGACGAGCATGCGCACTACGTGCCCGTGCTCGCGACCGCCGTGCCGACGCTCGCGAACGGCGGCATCGAATTGACCCGGCAGGGCGCTGCGATGCGCGTGACCTATCATCTGCGCCCGGGTGTGCTCTGGCAGGACGGCGTGCCGCTGACCTCGGCCGACGTCAAATTCACCTGGGAGGCGGTGCGCGATCCGCATTTCCTCGCCGAGTCCAAAGACGGCAGCGAGGAGGTCGAGTCGATCGACACGCCGGACGCGGCGACCGTTGTAGTCAATTACCGCAGTGTCTCCCCGGCTTTCGCCTCGACGCTGTTCACGTTCGGGATCCTGCCCAAGCACCTGCTCGCCGGCAAGGACCTCAATCATGATCCCTACAACGACAAGCCGCTGGGCACGGGCCCTTTCATGGTCAGCGAATTCCGTCGCGGGCAATACGTCGTGCTCGAGCGCAACCCGCGCTACTGGGGTCGTGACGCGGCGGGCGCGCCCTTGCCCTATCTCGATCGGATCATCTTCACCATCATTCCGAACTCGAACACGCTCGGCACTCTGATCCGCGCCGGCGAGGTGCTGTTCGCACCGCGCATTCCGGTGATGCTCGCCAAACAGCTGCGCGGCACGGCGGGCATCGACCTCGTCAGCGGCCCGTCGCTCAGCTGGTCGTACCTCGATTTCGGCCTCAGACGCGTCCCGGCACTGCGCGATCCACGCGTGCGCCGCGCGATCGCGCAGGCGATCAATCGGTCCGCTCTGGTCAAAGCCGCGGGGGGTTACCCGCGACCCATCTATTCGACCGTGCTGCCGGTCTTCGAGGACCTCTACGATCCGGCACCCGACGCCGCCGTGCCGGACTACGATCCGGCGGCCGCGAACGCCGCGCTCGATGCCGCGGGCTTCGGTCGGGGCGCCGACGGCATGCGCACCCGCGACGGCCGACCGTTCGAACTCGGTATCACGACCCAGAGCGGCGACATCGACGGCGAGATCGCCGAACAGATCTTGATCGCCGAGTTGAAGGCGATCGGGATCGCCGCCTATGCCGACAACAAGAGCGGCATCGCCTACCGCGAAGCGCGTTATAAGGGGGCCTTCGACCTGCAATACGGGCGCATCACCACGGCTGCCGATCCGGTCTACAGCATGTTCTACGGCACGCACGGCCCGCTCAACGGCCGCGGTTACACGAGCGCGGCGATGGATGCGGCGCTCGCGCGCATGGAGACCTCGTTGCTGCCCTCCGAACGGCGCACGGCCAGCGCCGAGATGCAACGCATCTTCGCACGCGATTTGCCGAGCCTGCCGCTACTCAGCACCATCTCGATCGCCGCGAAGACGCAGCGCCTGCAGGGCTACGTCACGAATCCAACCAATATGACGGACTTCGTCAGCGTCGCGCATTGGTGGCTCGAGCCGCCGGGCAAGTCCCCGTGAGTCTCCGGGTTCTGCTGCAGCGATTGCTGGGCTTAGTGCCGCTGCTGCTCGCGATTTCTCTATTGTTGTTCACGATCGTGCATCTCGCCCCCGGGGGACCCACCGACGTCTACGCCGACAATCCATCCGTCACGCCCCAGGCGCTCGCGCAGATACGCAGCGCCTACGGGCTCGATCAACCGCTGCCGGTGCAGTACCTGCGCTGGGTGGGGGCGATGGCCCGGGGCGTCTGGGGTTATTCGATCCGCACCGGCCGCCCCGTGACCACCGAAATCGCCGAACGGCTGCCGGCGAGCCTGCTGCTCGGCGGAACGGCGCTCGCCTTGTCCGCCCTCATTGCTCTGCCGATCGGGATCTTGAGCGCGGCATGGCGACGCTCGCCGCTCGATCGCGTGCTCACGCTGTTGTCCTTTGCGGGAATTTCCATCCCCGTGTTCTGGCTCGCCCTCATGCTGCAGTTGCTGTTCAGCATTCGCTGGGGGCTCCTGCCCGCGGCCGGCTACGCGACGATCGGCGATGCCGGGCTGCTCGATCGCCTGCGGCACCTGGCGATGCCGGCCGCCGTCCTGTCGCTCGCGACGATCGCGACCTGGAGTCGGTTCCTACGCGGGAGTCTCGTCGATACGCTGCAACAAGATTACGTACGGACGGCCTATGCCAAGGGTCACGGCACGGCGGGCGTGATCATCCACCATGCTCTGCGAAATGCCCTCATCCCGGTCGTGACGATCATTTCCCTCGATCTCGCGAGCCTCATTTCGGGTGCGATCATCACCGAGACGGTATTCGCGTGGCCCGGCATCGGCCGGCTGTTCGTCGAGAGCATGGACGCTCGCGATTATCCCGTGCTCATGGGTCTGATGATGCTCGGCTCCCTTGCGCTCGTTCTCGCGAATCTGTGCGCCGATCTCGTTTATACCGTCATCGATCCGCGGATTCGCCATGGGTGACGCAGCAATCGCAGAGCACTTGCCGCGATCGCCCGGGCGTTTGTTCCTGAATCGGGTGCTGCGCCATGCACCGGCGCGCATCAGCCTCGTGTTCCTCGTGCTGCTCGCGGCGGCCGTGATCCTCGTGCCGCCGTGCTCGCGTTACGCCTACGATCAGCAGGACCTCGAGCTGATCGGGCAACCGGCCGCGCCCGATGCCGCCCATTGGTTCGGGACCGACACGCTCGGCGAGGACTCGCTGACGCGGGTGTTCTACGGTGGCCGCATCTCGCTCAGCGTCGGCCTCGCGAGCGCGTTCGTCGCGACGCTGCTCGGTACGGCGATCGGCGCTCTGGCCGGGTTCTTCGGTGGCCGGATCGATCAATGGCTCATGCGCGGCACCGACGTCGTGCTATCGGTGCCCCTGCTGCCGCTCGTTTTGCTGCTGTCCGGAATGTTCCGTCCCGGACTGCCCTTGCTCGTCCTGGCGATCGGCGGTCTCACCTGGATGGCCACCGCGCGCGTCGTGCGCGGCCAGTTCCTCACTTTGCGCGAGCTTGAATTCGTCGATGCCGCCCGCGCGCTCGGCGCCGGCAGCGGCCGGCTCATTCTGCGACACATCCTGCCGAACGCCGTCGCGCCGATCACCGTGTCGGCGACGCTCGCCGTCGGCAGCTCGATTCTGTTGGAGTCTGCGCTGTCTTTCTTGGGTTTCGGCGTCCAGCCGCCGACACCAACCTGGGGCAATCTGCTGAACGCGGCGAGTCCGTGGATCGGTACCGCACCGTGGTTGGCTCTGCCGCCGGGTCTGCTGATCTTCGCAACGGTGCTAGCCGTCAATTGTCTCGGCGACGGTCTGCGTGACGCCTTGGACTCGAAGGATTAGTCTTGCCAGACGGATTGGTTTTCAGCGTCGAAATTTTCAGGGGAACCCCAAGTGTCACCAGCCTTCGAGCCTTTCAGCGCCGATCTGACTGCAGTCACGATGGGCATCGATGCCCTGGAACGCGCCCAATCGCGCGTTGCCGGTCACCGGGGTTCCGGTCTGCTCGACGACGAGGGCTTGGTGCCGATCTATCTGGGCGCCGATCTGATCGAGGCGCGACGCTATGGCGCTTGGCCCGAGGTGGCGGTCGACCTCGCGGCCCTGAACGCGGCAGCGGTCTCGCTGCCGGCCGGTCCGCGCCGCGTTTTCGTGCTGGCGCTGCTGCGGTCGCTCGCGGCGGCGGTACGCCTGTTCTCCGGCGACGAGTTGTCCTACGCAGAGAAAATCGTCGAGTTGGTCGGTGCGCCCGCGGGACCGGTCGCCGAGGCCGAGATCGAGGCTGCGCGCGAGACCTTGCACGAACTGCTCGGCCGAGCCGGGATCGTGCGCGGTACCCTTACCGAGCGCATCCTTGCCTGGGAGGGCGAGCGCGCCCTGCCGGCGACCAAGCTCGCGACGACCTTCACGGCCTTGATGGCCGAGGGCAAGGCGCGCACCGCTGCGCGGATTTTCGATACCGGCGACTTCACGATGACGCTCAATCCCGTACGCGACGTGCCGTATACCGCGCGCTGCGGCTACGATCGGCGCCGCATGGATTTGAACGTCGATCTCGCATTCACGCGCGCCGCGCTCAAGCATCTCGTCGCCCACGAAGTCTACCCGGGCCATGCGACGCAACTCTTGCTGACGCGCGCCCGCGTGCTGGCGGGCGAGGCGCATCCGGAGACGCTGCTGTGTACCGCGAACACCGTGCTCGGGTGCGTTCAAGAGGGCATCGCCGACGAAGGCATCGCCCTGATCGACTGGTTCGAGGACGACGACGATCACGTGCATCATCAGCTGCGCCGCTTGCGCAGCGCCGCGCAAACGAGTGCCGCCTGGTACCTCATGGTCGAAGGCCGGCCGCGCGAAGCGGTCGCCGATTATTTGCGCGAGACGGCGGCTGGCCAGGAGGCGTGGGTCCAAGGCCGCTTACGCATGGCCACGCATCCGTTCCGAGGTCCGTTCATCGCCTCGTATTGGGCGGGCGCGCGCGCCGTGCGCCGGGTGTTCGAGCGCGTGAGCGCGCGCGACTACCCACGCTTCGTCGAGTATTTGTACGCCAACGCGCATTCGCCCGAGAGTCTGGAGCTGTTCACGGCCGAGGCGGCCTGAATGCAAGTCACGATCATCGGTGCCGGCGCCATCGGCGGACTTGCCGGCGCCTACATGAGCCAGGCGGGCCACGACGTCCTGCTGGTCGATCGTTGGGCGGAGCACGTCGCGGCGCTGAACGCCCAGGGCCTCGTGATCGACGGCGTACGCGGCAGCTTGCGCGTGCCCGTGCGCGCGGCGACGCCGGAATGTTTGACCGCGCCGCTCGGCACCGTGCTCGTCGCGACGAAATCGCAGCACACCCTCGAGGCCGTGCGCCAACTCCTGCCTTTGCTGCATCCGGATAGCGCCATAGTCTCGTTCCAGAACGGCTTCAACGAGCCGGACATTCAGCACTTGCTGACCGAGGCCGGACTACCCGGCGCGCGCATGGTCATCGGTTCGATCCCGAATTACGGTGGCGCGCTGGTCGACCCCGGCCACATCGAGTTCGTGCACGAAGGGCCGATCCAACTCGGCGAACTCGACGGCCGCTCGACGCCGCGCCTCGCCGCGCTTGCAGAGGCTTTGGCGAGTCTGACCACGGTGCAGCTCACGGACAACATCTGGGGTCAGATCTGGTCCAAGGAAGTCTATTCGGCGCAAGTCGTGTTCTCGGCACTCGTCGATGCGCGCATCCACGAGACCCTCGGCGTCGAGCGCTGGGCGCGCGTCGCCGGGGCCGTCGTGCGCGAGGCGCTCGAGATTGCCGAGGCGAACGGCATCACCGTGCCCGCCTTCGACTTTTTCGATCCGGCCAACTACAAGCCCGTGACGGCCGCCGACACGCGCCGCCTGCTCGACAACATTCAGCATGCGATCTGGCTGCTGAAGAAGGATCAAAAGCCGGCCGTGCATCAATTCAAGAAAAAGGGTTCAGGTATCTGGTGGGACATCGTCTATCGCCAGCGGCCCTCGGAGGTGCGCGCCTCGAACGGCAAGCTGGTCGATTATGGACGGCGCGTCGGCGCCGACGTGCGTCTCAACGAGAAGCTCTGCAACATGATTTACGAGATCGAGGCCGGCGAACGCGCGCTCGGTTTCCACAATTACGAGGAACTCGAGGCCTTCGTCGCCGCGAGCGGCCGCGCCCTGCCATGAGCGCTCTCGGCGCCAGGCTCGGCGTGGGATTGATCGGTACGAATCGCTGGGCGCAGTCGGCCCATCTGCCAGGGTATGCGGCGCATGAACGCGTCGATCTGGTCGCGGTTTGCGATGTCGTCCCGGAGCGGGCGCGTGCCTTGCAGGGCGAATTCCGCGCCCGCAAGGTCTACTTCGATCATCGGGAACTGCTCGCCGACCCGGAGGTGCGGGTCGTCGACGTCTGCACGCCGACCCACACACACTTGGAGTTGAGTCTCGCGGCAATCGCGGCCGGCAAGCACGTGCTATGCGAGAAACCCTTGCATACCGCCGCGGGTCCCGCATTCGCCGCCGCCGCCGCCGCCGCGGCGCGCGGCGTGCGCACCAAGCTCGGCTTCACGTTCCGCTATTCTCCGGCGATCCGGCAACTGAAGGAATGGATTGCGTCCGGCAGCCTCGGCGAGATTTTCCACGTGCATGGCTTCGAACAAAATTCACAGTTCCTCGATCCGGATTTTCCGCTGCGCCAGGTGGCGCCCGATGCGCCGCGCGACCAACTGCTGCCCGCGTCGATCGTAGGCTACGGTTCGCATCTCGTCGACCTGATGCGCTGGCTTGCCGGCGATTTCAGCGCCGTCGCCGCGACCATGCGCAATTTCGTGCCGGAGCGACGGGTCGTCGGCATGGAGGGACGCCAGCGCATCGCGGTCGAGGACGGCACGGTCGCGCTCGTCGAATTTGTCTCCGGCGCACAGGGCCTGCTGCAATCCAGTTACATCGCCATCGGTAACTATCCAGGCGTCGAGATTCGAGTCTATGGATCGAAGGGCGCAGCCGTCGCCCGATTGATCACGGAGTTCGGCGTCGCCGAGTCGCTCAAGTTCGCGAGCGCGGACGCCGTCGAGTTCCGCGACGTCGCGATCGAGCTTACGCGCCTGCCGCCGGGCACGAGCCTGGCGACGCCCTGGCCGGAACTGTATTACCGCAACCTCATCCGGCATTTCGTCGACGAAATTCTGGACGATACGCCCGAGGAATGTACTTTTCGCGACGGCGCGATGAGTCAGCAAATCGTCGATACGATCGTCGCTGCGCATGCGCAACGGCGCTGGCTCGACTTGCCCCCGGCGCCCGACGATGCCGCTGCGCCGACCGCCGCCGCGCCGAGCGGCGCGCGATGAGCGCGATCGGCCAGGCCTATCTCGGGCACCATCTGGCGTTCCGTCCGGTAGACGGTAGCTTCATGGGTCGTCTGGATTGCGACGCGCTCTTGCCGCGCGCCGACCGCAACGCCGCGGCCGACGAACAGCGTGCGATCGTAGCGTTGTTGCGTGATGCAGCCGTGGCGCCCGAAACAAGCGCGGGCGAGCGGCTCGACAAGCGCATCGCGACCGCTGAGCTGCGCGTCGCGGCGGCCTCGCCGCGGACTCGATATGCGAACCCTGCTTGGTATAGCGGCGAGGCCGCGTTCGCGATCTTGGGGTTGTTGTTGCCCCAATCCGCGCCGCTCGCCGCGGATGCTCTGCAGGCGCGGCTGCTTGCGCTGCCGGATTTTCTCGCCGACGGCGCGGCGCGCTTGCGCGAAGTCGGCGCGGCGCCCAGTGGCTGGATCGCCCGCGCCCAGCGGGAAGCGGCGGTGCTCGCACGCTTCTTGCGCGAGGACCTCGTGTCGTTCACGAGTGTGCTGCTGGATGGCTGGGGCGCGACTGGTCAGTCCGCAGCGATCGCGGCCGCCGCGGCGCTGGAACGCTACGCCGCCGATTTGACGGGCTTGCCAGATCGTGACCCCGCCGTGGGTGCAGAGTTTCTCGACCTCGTCGTGCGCGAACAGCATGGCCTCGGGACCACGGAGGGCCTCCTCGCGGATGCCAGCGCAGCGTTCGAGCGTCTCGGCGCGGAACTGATCGAGGATGCGGCGCGTCTCACCCCCGGCAGCACGTGGCCCGAGGCGATCGCGGCGCTCGCGGAGTCGACACCCGCTGCCGACGGCGTGCTCGCTGCGTACCGGGATTGGCACGAGCGGGCGACGCGCAGCGCGGACGAGGCCGGTCTCGTGACGCCGGAGCGCACCTACGGACTCGAGTACCGGCTGCTCGATGCGCCGTTCCGCAGGATCGCGCCGGAAACCTATTTTCTGTTTTACCGCTCGCCGCCGGCTTTGCGTCCGGGCGCGGGCAGCGTCTACTGGGTTTCGCCGCCCGGTGAGGACCTTCGTGCCTACTTGCGCGCGCAACACGTCGCCGTGCTGAAGACCACGCATACCGTTCACCATGGCAGCCTCGGGCATCACACGCAGAACGCGCGCGCCCGCCGCGCGCCCGGCGTGCTCGCGCCGATCGCCGGCACCGACTGCGCCAGCGGCATCGCGATGTTGTCGGCGGGTACGATGGTCGAGGGTTGGGCGTGCTACGCCGAAGATCTGCTGCGCGAGGCCGGTGGTTTCTTCGCCGGCGCGGAACTATTGTTGCTGAAGCAAAACGAGCGGCGTAATGCCGCGAGCGTGCTCGTCGACGTCAAGCTGCATCGTCGCGAGTGGACGCTGGCCGAGGCGGCGCGTTTCTACCGTGACGAGGCCGGCTTTCCGCCGTCGCGGGTCGCGGCCGAGGTGAACCGCAATTCGATGTTTCCGGGCAGCCGCCTGATGTATTGGGCCGGTGTCGAGGCCATCAAGACGCTGCGCCGCGCCTCACCCCTGCCTGCGCGACTCTTCCACGATACCTTGCTCGGCTTCGGTCACGTCCCGATCGCGGCGGCCGCGGCCGAACTCGCGCGGGCAGATCGCGACCAATGAGCGACAGCGAAGACCCGGTGCTGATGTTGCGTCGGCTCGCGGTCGAATTCACGACTCCCGCCGCCACGTTTCGCGCCGTCGATGGCGTGAGCCTGACGGTCGAGCGCGGCCAGACGCTCGCGCTCGTCGGCGAGAGCGGTTCGGGCAAGTCGGTGACGACGTTGTCGATCCTGCGGCTCTTGCGCCCGCCGCTGGCGCGCATCGCCGCCGGCGAGATCTTGTTTCGTGGTCGCGACGGCCGGATCCGCGATCTCGCGCGCCTCGACGAGCGCCAGATGCGCCAAGTCCGAGGGGACGAAATCGGGCTGATCTTCCAGGAGCCGATGACCAGCCTCAATCCGGTCCTGACCGTGGGTGCACAGATCGTCCAGGCGATCCGGCTGCATCGCGAGGTTTCGGCTCGCGCCGCGGCCGCCGAGGCCGAGTCGCTGCTGCGCCTGGTCGAAATCGACGACGCCGCGCGGCGCGCGGCGAGCTATCCGCATCAGCTGTCGGGCGGGATGCGCCAGCGGGTGATGATCGCGATGGCGATCGCCTGCCGCCCCGTGCTGCTGCTCGCCGACGAGCCGACGACCGCGCTGGACGTGACCGTGCAGGCGCAGATCCTGCGCCTCATCCGCCGCCTGCAGCGCGAGTTCGGCATGGGCGTGCTGTTCATCACGCACAACCTCGGCGTCGTCGCCGAGATCGCCGATCACGTCGCCGTCATGTACGGCGGCCAGATCGTCGAGTCGGCGCCGGTCGCGACTTTGTTCGATTCACCCCGTCATCCCTACACACGCGCTCTGCTCGCGAGCCTGCCGGATCCCGCGACCCCGCACACCCGGCATCACCGCCTGCGTGTCATCCCCGGTCAGGTCGTCGATCCGCGTCGTCCGCCACCGGGTTGCCGATTCGAACCGCGCTGCGAGCAGGCCGACGAGGCCTGCCGCCGCGGTCCACCCGCGTTCGTGGCGATGAGTACCGTGCACGACGTGCGCTGTCTGCGCTGGAACGACGCATGATGGAACCACATACGATGGAACCAGGGCTCGAGGCGCGCGAGCCCTTGCTCGAGGTGCGTAAGCTCTCGGTGCATTTCGCCCGCGGTGGCGGCTGGTTCGGACGCGGTGGCGAGCCGGTCAAAGCGGTCGACGACGTGAGTTTTTCCGTGGCCCCAGGCGAGATCCTGGGACTGGTCGGCGAGTCGGGCTCGGGCAAGAGCACGCTCGCGCGGGCGATCTTGCGCCTGACCGAGCCGACCGCGGGTTCGGTGCGCTTGGCGGGCACGGAACTGCTGGGACTCGAAGCGGGAGCGATGCGCCGGATCCGCAAACGCATGCAAGTGATCTTTCAAGACCCCTACGCGAGCTTGAATCCGCGGATGACGGCCGGTGAGAACATAGCCGAAGGTTTGCGGCTGCTGGGCGCAGACACTCGCACCGCGCGCGCCGCCGCCATTACCGAATTGCTGGCTCAGGTCGGCTTGCCGGCGGACGCGGCCGGGCGTTATCCGCACGAGTTCTCGGGTGGCCAGCGGCAGCGCATCGGCATCGCGCGGGCGCTCGCCGTACAACCGGCGCTGATCATCGCGGACGAGCCGGTGTCGGCGCTGGACGTGTCTATCCAGGCACAGATCTTGAACCTGTTGCTCGATCAACAGGAGCGTCGCGGGCTCGCGTTGCTGTTCATCGGACACGACTTGTCGGTCATCCGGCATTTTTGCGACCGGCTGCTCGTACTCTATCTCGGCCGCATCGTCGAGATCGGGTCGACAGAAGCCGTCTTCACGAATCCGCAGCATCCCTATACGCGTGCGCTGCTCGATGCCGCACCGGCCACCCATCCCGCGCGTCGCGCGCGCGCCGACGTCCCTGATCGGGAACTCGGACAGGCCCCGGCCGGCGGCGCGGGCTGCGCCTTCCGGACCCGTTGTCCGCAGGTTCTGCCCGCCTGTCACGACGCCGTGCCGCCGCTGCGCAGCGTCGCACCGGGACATTCCGCCGCTTGCATTCGCATGGAGTTGCCCGTAAACCCGTGCATCGGCTGAGCAATTCGCGATGACCGGCAGCGAGGCCCAACGAGGGTACATCATGATGAACAAACTCACCTGGGGCATCCTCAGCACGGCGAACATCGGCGTCAAACGCGTGATCCCGGCGATCCTCGCGGGCACGCGCGGACGGATCGCCGCGATCGCCTCGCGCGATGCCCTGCGCGCCGCGAGCATCGCCGCGCGCTTCGCCGTCGCGCGCAGCTACGGCAGCTACGAGGCGCTGCTCGCCGACCCGGAAATCGAGGCAATCTATAACCCGCTGCCCAATCACCTACACGTGGAATGGACCGTCAAGGCCTTGGACGCGGGCAAGCACGTGCTCTGCGAAAAGCCGATCGGACTCGATGCGCGCGAGGCGGCGGCGATCGTGGCGGCTCGCGAGCGCAGCGGCAAGCGTGTCGTCGAAGCCTTCATGGTGCGCTTTCATCCGCAGTGGCACCGGGTCCGCGAACTGGTGCGCTCCGGGAGAATCGGCGCCGTCGGCGCGATTCAATCTGCATTCCTGTTCACGGTTCTGGATCCGAACAACGTGCGCAACCGCCCTGAGATCGGTGGCGGATCGCTGTACGACGTCGGGTGTTATCCGATCGTCACGGCGCGCTACGTATTCGGCGCCGAGCCGGAACGCGCCATGGCGCTGATCGACCGCGACCCGGTGTTGGGCGTCGATCGCCTGACCGGCGCTATGCTCGCGTTTCCGGGCGGCCGTCAACTCGTGTTCAACAGTGCGCTGCAGCTCGCGGCCTTCCAGCGCGTAGTGATCCTGGGGTCGGCGGGTCGAATCGAGATCCCCGTCCCGTTCACGCCGCAAAAGGATCATGCTTGCCGCATCATCATCGACACCGGCGCGAGTCTCGACGGCAGTTCGGCGGTCTGCGAGGACTTCGCGCCCGTGGATCAGTATCTACTGCAATGCGAGCAGGCGGCCGCGATCTTTCGCGACGAAGCCCCGCAGGAGTTTCCGATCGAGGACGCGATCGCGAACATGCGGGTCATCGACGCCTTGTATCGCTCGGGCACCTCCGGACGTTGGGAGACCGTTTGAACGGCCGGCGTCGTTTCCGGATCCCGATCTGGGCCATGGGCCTCTGCAACGCGCTGTTCGGCATGTATGGCGGCATCCTCGTGATTTCCGTGCCGCAATTATTGAGCGCGCGCCAGGTTTCCGAGGCGACGATTGCGTCGATGACGGCCGTCATGATCTCGCCGGGATTCTGGACGTTCTTGGTGAGCCCCGTACTCGACGTCAAGTTCAGCCGGCGCTGGTACTCGGTCGCGACCGCGCTGATCGCCGCCGCCTTGCTGTCGATCGCCTTGCTCAATCTCGACCACCCTGGCCGGGTCGAGGTCTTGCTGGTCTTGGGCTTCTTCTTCGCGAATCTTTATCAGAATGCGCTCGGTGGCTGGCTCTCGAGCATCATCCGCGCCGGCGAGGAGGGGATCTTGAGCGTCTGGTCGACGATAGGCAATATCAGCGGCGGCGGCTTGATGGCCATGATCACGGGCGAGGTCGTCACGCGCCTCTCGGCTGCCACGGCTGCACTCGTGCTCGGCCTCGCCGTGCTGGTGCCGATCGGCATCTTTCCCTGGATGGATGCGCCCGGCCCCGACCGGCGTCTCGCGCGCGATAGCTTCGGGCAATTCTTCCGCGAGGTTCGCGCGATCCTCGAGCGCCGCGAGGTGCTGATCGCGATAGTGCTGTTTCTCGCGCCCGCGGCGACATTCTCTCTGACCAATCTCTTGGGCGGCCTCGGCGCGGATTTTCATGCCTCGACCCACTTCGTCGGCCTCGTCGGCGGCGCGGGCGTGCTGCTCGGTGGGATCGCCGGATGCCTGGTGTTTCCGCTGATCGACCGGTTGATGCCACTGCGTTACCTGTATCTGGCCATCGGCATCGCAGGCGCGCTGTTCACGCTGAGTCTGATCCTGCTGCCGCGCACCCCGGCGACGTTTGCGCTCGCCTTGATCGGTGAAAACGTGTTCCAGTCCGTCGCGATCACCGCGTCGACCGCCATCACCTACCAGACCGTCGGTCGCGACAATCCGCTCGCCGCGACCAGCTTCGCGCTGATGATTGCCTCGTTCAACGTCTCGAACACGTACATGCTGGTCGTCGACGGCTGGGGCTATGCGCAACGCGGCGTCACGGGCGGCTACGCTGCGGACGCCTGCGTCAGTGTCGTGGCGAGCCTGGTGCTCGCCGGCGGACTGAGCTGGCTCGCGCGACGGCAAGCGGGGACGCCGCTCAGGGTTCCGTCGTGAAGCGTCGGCCGTAGTCGCTGAGCAGTATTTGCACCCCGAGGTAAGCGAGTACCTCCGGCTGGCCTTGGGAGAACCCATTGATGCTGCGGCCGACCATGAACAGCGCGATCAGGCCGCGGCGCAGCTTGTAACGACCGCCCAGATCCAGCGTCGTGAAATGCGGGCCGCCGCCGTTCGCGTGGTCAGCGTATATCTCGCCGTCGAGTTCCAAGCGATCGCTCACCGCATGCCCGGCGGCCAAGCCGAGGATGCGCTCCTTGGCGGCGTGGCCGAACAGGTAATACCCGACCTCGAAATCGACGTCGATGGGCCCGAGCTTGCGGTAGAACTCGGCGGGCAAGAGGTAACGCGGGCCGGCGTCCGCGATACCGTTGTTGCGCTCGAGCCGGGTACCGGCGGTCTCGACCTGTGGGAACACCGACGCTTGCCAGCCGTCCTCACCTTGATCCAAGAAACGCCATTTGAGTCCCGGATAGCCATTGCCCCAGCCGCCGTGGGTCGGCGCGCCGACGGCCGTGTCGATCACGTACGGCACCTCGTAGGTGAGCTGGATGCGTTCGCCGACGCCGAAATTCAAGTCGATCTGCGGCACCTGGTAGGACGCGACGCCGCGCGCCAGCGTTTGCATCGAGCCTAGATTGATCTCCCAGTTGGCAGGTCCCGGAGTGCCAGGGTCGTTCGTGAGGAAGGGTGGTCCGGCTTGCCCCTGGGCGCGCCCGGCGGCCACCAGCCAGAGTAGCCAGAGTAGCCAGAGCGGAGCGGTGGAACAGGGTCGCGGCAATCGGGGACAGGCGTCGATCATGGCGCAGAGCAGACCACAATCGGTCGCGGCGAAAATGAAGAGACCTCCGACCGCGATTTAAGTCCGCTTAAGAATTCGCTTCGCGCCTTGGATGTCATGAGACACCATGCCGACTATTCATAGAGAATTCAACCGCTTGTCGATCCAGTGTCCATCCGCGGCCGCGGCAACATGCGTCACGGGTGTTTCAACGCGACGTCACACAGCGTTTTTAGAATGACTCCTCAAGAACACGGGAGGAGAGATCATGAAGGGATGGAAATTGACGTCGCTCGCGCTGGCTTTGAGCGCGATCGGAGCCGGCCTGTCGAGCGCGCAGGATACGACCCAGACCGACATCGGCAAGGTGACGACCGGCAGCGGCCAATCGCAGGACCAGTCCGTACCCAAGCCTAGTTCGACGACCAGCCTTGCCGCGGCCCTCGAGAAGAAGAAGGAGGCGCCGAACCTCATCGAGATTCAACCGCTGTCCGAAATGGAAAAGCTTCCCGACGTCAATCTCGCAGAGGCCTTGCAGCGCATTCCCGGAATCTCACTCGAAACCGACACCGGTGAAGGTCGCTTCATCAATATCCGCGGCATGGATTCTGATCTCAATGGCACGACCTATGGAGGCGTGCGTCTGCCGCCCTCGAATCCCTCCTCGCCGTTCGGCGGCGGCCGCGCCACCGCCTTCGACGTGATACCGACCGGCCTCGTCGGTGGCATCGAAGTCACGAAGACCAACCGGCCCGACATCGATGCCGAGGCCCTCGGCGGTACGATCAATCTCGTGCCGCGCACCGGAGCCAGCGCGGATGGCAAGCCCTTCACCGAACTGAACCTCGGCGGCGGCTACGAAAACCTGCGCGACACGCCGGTCTACGACGGTAGCTTCACGAGCGGCCGGAGTTTTTCGCGCGACGGCGACGGCTTGTTCAGCGGACCCGATGCGTTCAGCGCGCTCGTGACCGCGATCTATCACCAAGACCGCCGCGGCATCGACGACGTCGAAGAGGCCTACAGCGATCAGCAGAGCGTCGGCGTGCCCGACAAGCTCTTGAGCGACCTCGACTATCGCCGCTACATCTATCAACGGGAGACCTACGGCTTCGCCGGCAACTTCGATGCGCGCGCCAACGAGCTGAACTCGTTTTACTTGCGCCTGATGTGGTCTGGTTACCTGGAGTTCAAGACCGACCATCATCTGACCTTGAAGGACCTAGACAACGGCTGTGTCGCCCCGGACTCAGGGGAAGGCAATGACGATTGCTCGGCTGCGGCTCCTTCCGCCGTCTATCCGAATGGGTTCTCCGCTCCTGGCGCCAAGTTCAGCGAAAACAATACCGATTCGGCCGAGCGCATCGACAACCAGATGGCCGTGTTCGGCGGCAAGAGCATCATCGGGGGTACGGAACTCGATTATCACGTCTCGATCGCACAGGGCCGGGACATTCTTTACTACTCGTACAAAGCACAGTTCACCGGCCTCAAAGCCGACGTCGCCTACGACAACAACAGCAGTCCGGATTACCCGAACTACGCGATCACCAACGGCAAGGATGCCACCGATCCCGCGAACTACTCCCTCAATGACCTGGGGTTGACCTCGTCGACCGATCGGGATCGAGAATGGGGCGGTGGCGCGGACCTCATCGTGCCGCTGACGCTCTGGAGCAATGCGGCCGAGGCGAAATTCGGCTTCAACGCACGGCTACGCCACAAGACGCATCAAGAAGTGGACGAAGACTTCGCGCCCGCGGGCAATAATTCCCTCTCCTTGAGCAACTACGCGGGTGGTCCGGACACGATCTATTACAACGGCCTCTACAACATCGGGCCGCAATTCAACGAGCCCGCGATCCGGGGACTACCGAACTCCGGGCTGGTCACGGACGTCAGCGTCGCCGACGGCGACCCGCTGGCGGCGCAGCAAGCCTACGAAGACGATGACGAGGACGTCTATGCAGGCTACGGCATGTTGACCGGCAAGGCGGGCCCGGTCGGCGTGTTGGCGGGACTGCGGGTCGAGGCAACCAACGCGACTTATCGCGCCTTCGGGTATTCGACCGACATCAACGGCAACACCACGAACTTAGGCTTGCTCGCGCGTTCGACGTCCTATACCAATTACTTCCCGACGCTGCAGGCACGCTACCAGTTCAGCGACGAACTCATCGGCCGCGCCATCTATTCGACGGGCATCGCGCGACCCGGCTTCGATCAGATCACCGCCTCGACGATCATCGTGGCTGACGGCGGCGGCGCCACCGTCACGGTCGGCAATCCCGATTTGAAGCCGACCACTGGTAATAATTTTGACATCTCGCTCGAGTACTATCCCGAAGCCGGTGCGACCATGAGCGTCGGCCTGTTCGCCAAAGAATTCGCCAATTACATCCTGCCCACGGTCATCAACGAGGGGAATTATCCCGGCGTGTCCGGTATAGCTCAGGTCAGCACCTTTTCCAATGGTCCCGCCCATGCCTATGGCGCGGAGGGTTCGGTCATTTACAAGTTCAAGTTCCTGCCGCAACCCTTGGACGGACTCGGTGTTTCGACCAATGTGACGGTCGTTGATTCACAGTCGGAAATCCATCCTGGCGTCTACGGACTCTTGCCGTCGACCTCGAAGCTCACGTGGAACGCAGCCGGCTTTTACGAGAAGGGACCGGCGGAGTTGCGTCTTGCAGCCGGCTACGTCGGTCAAAACCTGTTCGGCTTCGGTTCCAGCACCAGCACGGACCAATACTCGAGTGCCCGCCTGACTTTGGATTTCGGTGCAAGTTATCGCGTCGCGAGTTTCGCCTCGGTGTATTTCGACGCCAAGAACCTGCTCAACACGCCGCTGGAATTCACCGAGGGTCCGAGTCAGTCCCGTCCGATTCAACGGGAGTTCTATGACCAAACCTTTCTCGCCGGCGTGAGGATGAAATTCTGATGCGGACGTGGCCTGAGCGAAAACGCAAATCGGCGCGCATCGAGATCATTCCGATGATCGACGTGATGATGTTTCTTTTGGCGTTCTTCGTGCTGATCAGCATCAACGTGCTGCCGGCACTCGGCCTCAAGGTTGCCTTGCCGCATTCCGCCTCTCCGACCAAGATCGAGGAGCCCAAGCGCATCACGGTCACCCTATCCAGCGAGGGAATCGTCTATCTCGAAGGCGAGCGCACCACGCTGGAACGCTTGCCGGACCAGCTGCGGGCCCTCAGTTTGGACGCCAAGATCGCCGTGATCATCGCTGGCGACCAGGCGACGAAACTGCAGGCGCTCGTCGACGTGCTCGATGCGCTCAAGCATGGCGACGTGCCGGCCGCGTCGATCGTCACGAAGCCCGCGTCGACGGCCGAGCCTGCGTTGACCGCCCGGACGCAATGACTCGCGCCCTGCGTCCGACGCCGGAGGTCGCCACGCAGGCGGCGGCGGCGATTGCGACCCTGGCCCTGGTGTGGGCGCTGCAGGAGCACCATCACCACCACCATCACGATCGAGCCCAAGTCGCCGATCGAGAGGTGCAACTATCTCTGTTACCTCAGCCGCCGACCCCGCCGAAGCTCGAGCCGCCGAAACCGGAGCAGCCCAAGCCGCGCATGCCGCCGCACGAGGCGAGGCCCGCGCCCGCGCCCTCCGTACCCGCGCCCGCGCCCGCGCCGGTCGTCGTCGCCGCGTCCAACGTCACGGCTCCCGGGGAGTTGCAGCTGGCCGCCGCACCTGCATCCGCACCCGCGCCCCCGCAGCCGTCGCGAGCCTCGCTCGAAAACGCTTATGCGGCAGCGCTGCGCCAAAACGTCGACGCCCGCACGGCGGTGCCGGACACGGCGCAGTACCGGCTGCTCCGGCCGAGCGGCGCCACCCAGGTACGATTCGCTCTGGATCGCATCGGCAATCCCAGCGACGTCGGCATCGCCCGCAGCTCCGGTTCCGGCATTCTCGATCACCAGGCCGTCAGCATCGTCGCGAGCGGTCATTACCCTCCGTTTCCCGAGACCGCCTATGCCGGCGAGTCGCGCCACGTATTCATCGTCACCATCGAGTTTCGCTCATGAACATCGACCATCTGCATGATTTCAACTTTGAACGTTTCCATCATTTCGCCTTCGACGCTTTGTACGCCTGCGTGGCCGTCGCGGTTTTCGTGATCGTCGAGCGCGGGCTGTACTTCGGGTATTTGTCCTTGCGCTCTCTGCGCATCGCCCGCGTGCTCGAGCGCGAGGCGCCTGCCGCCGGTGCCCGCGTGCTCGATCAACTGCAGGGAAAAGATCCGATCAGTGCCGCGGTCGGACGCTACGCCAAACTGCAAGCCCGAGCGGGCGTCACGCGCGGCGAATCCGAAGATTATTCGTCGGCACTATTCATCGAGGTGGACAAGAAGATCAGCGCTCGACTGTGGATCCTCGACACGATCGTCACCGCCGCACCGCTGCTGGGCTTGCTCGGCACGATACTTGGCATCATGGAAACATTCACGGCGCTCGCCCAGGGCGGAGTATCCGACCCCGGCGAAGTGAGCCGGGGCATCGGCACGGCGCTCGTCGCGACGGCGATAGGCATCGCCACCGCGTTGCTCGGTCTGTTCGGCAACAATGTGCTGAACCGATACGCGAACGCTCTGATCGAGGATTTCAAGTCCTATGTCCTGCGCATTCCGCCTGCGTCCGCGGCCGACTGATTCAGTCCGGCGCGACCACCAGAACGAAGAAGCTGTTCGGCAGGATCGGTGGCTTCGGGTGCGAATCGAACATGCCGGGCGTGACGGGTCCCAGTCCGGCACTGGGCAGATACAGCCGGTGAGCCGCCGTGTCGAGCGTGATCGTGCGCGCGCCCGGAACCGTGGACACCGTTTCGAGCACTTTGAAATGTTCGGGATCGACTTCGTGGACCACGGTCAGCGTGCCTTCGCCGTTCGCGCTGTAGGCATTCCCCGTGGCTGGGTCGAAGACCGCGCCGTCGACGCCATGACCGATCGGCAGGGTCGCGAGCGCACGGCCGCTGTCGGTGTCGAGGATCGTCATCGCAGCGTTCGCGCAGACCGAGAAGCTGCGATGGTGGACCGCATCGAGAGCGAGACCGGTCGGTCCGTCACAGCCCGGCAGCGCCCAATGCGCCGTGACCGTCAGCGTGGCCAGATCGATCGCCGCCAGCTGATTCTTGTCTTCGAGGTTCACGTAGACGTGACCCGCCTCGTCGCTGCGGGCGAACTCGGGGCCGCCGCCAAGCTTGAGCGTCGTGATCACCTTGTTGTCGAGCGCGTCGATGACGCTGGCGCTGTCGCCATGGCCGTTGAAGGCAATAACCCGATGCGTGGGTGCGTCGTAGAGAACGGCGTCCGGTTTCGTGCCGACCGGTATGCTGGCGCTCACGGCGCGCGTGGCGAGATCGAACACCTTGACTTGATCCGCTTTGCCCGCGGTGATGTAGCCGCGACCCAGGTCCCGCGCGATCGCGATGCCGTGCACGCCGGGCGTGTCGTCGATGTCGCCGACGAACTTCCCGGTCGTCGTGTCGACCACGGCGACGTGCGTGGCGCGGGAGAGATAAAGCCGGTGCGCGACATCGTCCACCGCGAGGTAATCCCAGCCCCCGTCGCCGGGCAGGGCCCACCGCTCGAGCACATGGGTGTTACCGTCCGGCGTCGCGGCCGAGACCGCGAGCGGCAGCGCGAGGCCTGCGGTCATGAAGATTCTATGCAGCATCGGAAGGTTCTCCAGGTGTGGGCTGACGGGACTGGATTATCGATCATGGTTATTAAATTAGGCTTAAGCCCCGCTCCTTGCGCGGCGAGCCGGAGGAGTACGACATGCGTCTGTTGCTGATCGAGGACGACAGAATGATCGGCTGGGCATTGCTGCGCGGTCTCGGCGACGAAGGCTACACGGTCGACTGGCTCGACGACGGCGACGCGTCGATCGTCGCATGCGCCGAGCGCCGGTACGACGCCGCGATACTCGACTTGGGGCTGCCGAGTCGCGACGGTCTGGACGTCCTCGCGGAACTTCGCCGGCGCGGCAACACCTTGCCGATCCTGGTCGTGACCGCGCGCGAATCGGTGACCGACCGCATCAAGGGACTGGATCGAGGCGCGGACGATTATCTTTGCAAGCCCTTCGACTTCGATGAGCTGGTTGCCCGGCTGCGTGCCTTGACGCGGCGTCGGACCGATCAGCCGGTCGAGATCCTGGAGCACCGCGACGTGACGCTCAATCTCGCCACGCGCCAGATCTCCCATCGTGGCCAGAACCTCAGTCTGCCGGCCAAGGAATTCTCGGTGCTGCAGGTCTTGCTGCAGCGTCCCGGGGTCGTCATCACGCGGGCACAGCTGCACGACAAGCTCTATGGCTGGGATCAGGACGTCGACAGCAACACGGTCGAGGTATACATACACGCCTTGCGGCGCAAGCTGGGTCATGGCTTCATCGAGAACGTACGCGGCGTCGGCTACCGGGTGCCCGCGCAATGAGGTCGCTGCGCGCGCGACTGCTGATCGGTCTGCTCGGCAGCATGATCGTGGTGCAATTGCTGGTCTATGCCTTGATCTACTCCAAGATCGAGGACGAGATCGACGACTTGTTCGACGGCGAGTTGGAACGTACCGCCCTCTCCATCGCGGCCGGCAGTGCGCCGCTGCCCGTCGCCACGCCGCACCGTCAGGTCGAGAATCCGCAGGAAGGCATGCGGGTTGCCGTCTGGCAGGCGGGAAGCGCGGCGCCGCGATGGCGTGGCGATGCGCTGCCCGGTCTCTCGCCTGACGCAGTCGCCGGTTTTTCGAAGATCGTGATCGACGGACACCAATGGCGGCTGTTCAGCGCCGCGTCGGGCGAACGCCGTGTCGTGGCCGCCCAGCCCGCCGACGTGCGCAACGTCGCGGCCCGCGCGATCACGCGCCGCATCCTCGTGCCCTCCTCGAGCGTCCTGCCGGTGGCGGCTCTGATGATCTGGCTCGCCGTCTCCTTCGGTCTGCGTCCGCTGGTGCGCATCACCGAAGCCCTGCTGGCACGCTCCGATCGGGACCTCGCGCCGCTGCCCACGCACCGTCTGCCGCCCGACGTCGCGCCGCTAGTGCGGGCGCTCAACGGGCTGATGCTGCGCATGTCCTCGATCCTCGAGGCGCAGCGAAATTTCATCGCGGATGCGGCCCATGAGCTGCTGACGCCGCTCACCGCCTTGCGTCTGCAGACCCAGCTGCTGGCGCGTTCTGAATCCGCTAGCCGGCGGCGCGAAGTCATCGCCGAGTTGCAAGGCGGTGTTTCACGCACGCTCCAGCTCGCGAGCCAATTGCTCGCCCTCGCGCGTCTTGGCGGCGATGCCGTCGGTCGGGAGCCGCGAGCCGTCGATCTCGGCAGCGTCGTGCACAACGTGCTCGCCATCCACGCGCCGCTCGCGCATGCGAAGTCGATACGCACGGAGATGCACGCCGAGGGCACATGCCTGGTCAACGGCGACGAAGAGGCGCTGAATACGCTGATGTCGAATCTGATCGAAAACGCGATCAAGTACGCCGATCTCGACGGCAGGGTGCGTGTCAGCCTGTACGTCGACGCGGCGACCGTGCGCGTCGCGGTCGAGGATTCCGGGCCGGGCATCCCTGCGCAGGAACGCGAGCGCGTCTTCGATCGGTTCTATAGGCGCAACGGGCATACGGCGAGCGGCAATGGCCTGGGTCTCGCCATTGCTCGCGAGATCGCCACGCGTCACGGCACCGCGATACACTTGCAAGATTCCGCGGCGCTCGGTGGCTTACGCGCGATGCTCGAGTTCGCCGCGCTCGAGCCGGGCGCCGGAGCGACCGCGCGGTTGCCGCGGGTCGCCTGAGACGGTTTATTTCACCGCCGTGAAGATCGCATCCAGCCGGTCCGGCGTGCCCGGGATGCGTTCCAGCCGTGGGTAGCGCAGGCCGTCGTGATAGTCGAAGCGCTTGGTCTCGTAACGGTCGGCTTGCTGGACTAATAACTCGATCGGCTGCTGTGCGCTCTTCGCCGCCGTGATCGCCGCTGCGAGGCGCTCCGGGGTGTAGCTGTGCCCGTCGACCGCAATGAGTTTGAACCCTTGCGTGAGTCCGGCGCGAAACGCCGGGCCGTTCCAGGCGACGTTGACGAGGTGTCCTGCCTTGTCGATGACGAAGCCGAGCGAGTAGGAGAAATCGAGCGTTTTCCGATACGCTTCGAGGTCCGCGAAGTACGGCGTCGGCTGGTCGGTGTAAACGAGGCGCCACCCGGACCGGACGAGACCGTCGAGCGGCGCGCCCGGACCATGACCGTCGAGGCGGCTGCGCAGAAAATCCGCCCAGTCATAGGCTTGCACGCCGTTCAATGCCTGTACGACGTCGTCGAACGTGTAGGTCAGCGGCGTGTGCCGACCGTCGTCGACGCCGAAGAAGCGGCGCGCGAAGTCGTCGAGCGAGCGCCGATCCTTGGACAGTTCGCGAATCTTCGTGTCGGCGTCGAACCAGATCAGCTCGCCTTCGCTGTAGTAATCCTCGGCTCGTTGCCAGGAGACCCAAGCGAGCGGGCTGCGCCGATTGATGACAGGATCGTTGGTCGTGTCCTGCAGGGAGCGCCACAGGCGGCCCGCGCGCTGGTCATACAGTGCGGCGGTAGCCGCGAGTGCATCGCGCATCTGAGCGGCCTCCACGAGTCCCGAGCGCGCGCCGAGCACGTGTCCCCAATAGCTCGTGCCGCCTTCGTAGACCCACAACAAGGAGTTCTGCATCGGTAGATTGAAGTTCGCCGTGAGCTGGTCCGCCGGCCTGCGGAACTTGCCGTCCCAGGAGTGGATGAATTCATGCGAGACGAGGTTCGAGCGCCAGGATTGTTGATGATCCCAGTCGGAGAAGTAGCTCGTCCGCACGCCGTTCTCGCTCGACTGATGGTGCTCCAAGCCGGCGAAGCTGAACTCGTCGCTGAGCGCCATGAGGAAGTCGTAGTGCGCATAGTGATGCGATCCGAATAACTTGTAGGCCTGTTGCACGAGCCGGCGATGCGCATCGAGTTGCGCCGGACTTGCCGACAAGTTTTCCGGGGCATCGGCCATCATGTCGAGGAATACCGGGACCTTCGCGCCGGGATCGAGATCGACTCGTTGAAAATATCGACCCGCATAAATCGGTGCATCCACGAGTTCCTCGATGTCGACCGGTTTGAATTCGACGGTATCGCCGTCGCGCGCCGCGACTTCGAGCCCCCCGGCGAACGGCCATTGCGCGGGCAGCGTCAGACTCGGGTCGACGCGGATGCCATGCGCATAGAACCCGGCCGGATAGAGCAGCAGCGCCTCCCAGTGCACGGCCAGCATGACCGGCGTGGCGAGTATCGCGCCCTGATCGCGTTCGAGCGGCGACAGGAATTGAAAGTCGGCCTCGAGCGTGCTGACGCCGGCGGGCACCTCGACATGAAAGGCATACATGTTCACCGGATCCCGGCTCCATTCCAGGCGCCGACCGTTGCCGCCGAGCTCGAGTCCGGCGAGCTGGGCGAGCAAGGGACCCGAGGGTGCATGGGTGCCCAAATGCCACTGTGGATACAGCAGCGTGAGCGCTCCCGGCTGCACCGGAATACGCTCATGGACGGAAAAAATCTTTTGCGCGACGTTGCGGGCATCGACGCGCAACTCGAGCGTCCCCGGATAGGGCGTATCTACCGGCGGCGGCACCTCGGCGCCGGCACGCATGGCCAGGGCCACCAGCGCCACGAGCCTCCAAGGGAACAGGTCTCGAGTTCGCATCAGGTCTCCGTCGCGTGAGCAAACGGCTGCAGCGGAACCTCGAGATAGCAGCCGAATTCGCTGACGAAGTCCACGGCGATACAGGCATGCACGCGGCCTTGGACGTTGTCGAAGATCGCGCGCTCCTGCAGCGGAAACACCGGTTGGTGCCAGACAGAGGGGTCGATATGAATGCCGAAAGAGCCGTCGCAGTGGAACGCGACGAAATCCTCCGGCCGCACGTCGTCACCTGGTGGGGCGAGCAGCGCGACGAAGGGCGCACGGTCTCGAGGCGCGAAGATTTGGCCGCCGTCGGGATGGTAATTAGCCTCGTGCGTGTACAGTCGGCCAAGGTCGACCGCCGCGCGCGTCGTCGAGGCGGTGGCGGGGTCGGCGTACCAGCCCGTGATGTAATGCCGGCCGACCGCCCGATTCACGGCATGGAGCACCTCGCCGTGCCGCTCCATCACGAAGCACTCTTGGACCGTGCCGCCCTCGTTGCCCGTCCCGGATACGACCGGCCGCCATCCCGGCTGCGGCCAGGTCATGATCGTGACCGACTCGCCGGCGAAATCTGTCACGATTCGGCCGAACCCGCGCAAGCTCTCCGCCGTGGCCGCGACCGCGGGGACGCGCAACGCACGCGCCTCACCCCGGGTGAGCGAGGGCATGGCAGCAAGATCGACGCCTGCGAAATTCGACAGCGGTAATGCGGTCATGCGCTCACGCCCGCGACACGCGCCAGCGCCGGGACGAGGTCCGCGACACTGTCGATCACGAGATCGGCGCCCGCGGCACGCAGGGCCGCGCCGGAGGCGGCAATGCGGGCGCTGCGTTCGGCAGGCGACAGTGCCGCGAGTGCCGCGGCCGAGAGTCCCACCCCGTTACCCGAAGCGGCGACACCGACCGTGTAACAGCCGGCGGCGCGTCCCTCGGCAACACCGGCCTCCGCGTCATCGACCTTCACGACCCGCGACAGTGGCCAGACGGCGAGATCGACGCAGGCCTTGTAAATCATCAGCGGCGAGGGACGCGCGAACAAGGTTTCGCCGGAACAGACGAGATGGTCGGGGGCGTACCCTTGCTCGGCGGCCCGGCGCAAAACGGGCTCCATCATCTCGCGCGTATAGCCGGTCGAGGAAGCGATCTTGAGGCCCGCGGCACGCAGGGTGTCGACCGTCGCGCGTGCGCCGTCGATCAAACCCGCCGCGAGCGCCGCCTGATCGCGCATCAGCGGACCCAAGGCGGTGATCACGGCCTCACAATCCGCCGACGTCGGCGCATGACCCGAGGCCTTGGCCCAGGCAGCGGCGATCTGCGGATCGTCGAGCAGGGCGCGGACATGGTCCTTTTTGGCCTTGCCCATGTCACGGCGCGCGTCGACCTCCGTCAAAGCGACGCCATGGCGCCGAAACGCCTCGAGCAGCGCATGCACCGGGGCGCCGCAGCCATGGTCCACCATCGTCCCCGCCCAATCGAAGATCACGAGATCGAAACGGTCGCTCAAATTCATTCAAGAACCCTCTTCGCCCGCCATGTCCATCGTCTGCGTGAGTGGGAATGATAAGCTGTCCGCGACACCACGGCACGTCGAGTTGTGCGTGAGGCGAGTGGTGCGTAATCGCGCGTTTGAGGAATCCCCCCGTGACCGAAGCATTTCGCCGTCTGCTCGAACGCTCGAACGCCTTCGTCTTCACGCTCGTCGCGGGGCTCGCCGGTTTCAGCGCGTACTTTGCGATGTATGCTTTCCGCAAGCCGTTCTCGGTCGCGACCTTCGATCTCGTGCCCGGCTGGCATTTCGCGCTCGATTACAAGATCGCGCTCGTGATCGCCCAAGTCGCGGGGTATGCGGTATCGAAATTGATCGGCATCAAGGTCATCTCGGAGCTCGATCCACGCCGGCGCCCGGTCGCGATCCTGGCCTTGATCGGCAGCGCCTGGCTCGCCTTGCTGTTGTTCGCTTGGGTGCCGGCTCCGTGGAACGTCGCCGCGATGTTCCTGAACGGCCTGCCGCTCGGGATGATTTGGGGCCTGGTGTTTGGCTTCATGGAGGGTCGGCGGGTTTCCGAAGTGCTCGGCGCCGTCGTCTGCGCGAGCTTCATCGTCTCCTCCGGCGCGGTCAAGAGCGTCGGCAAGCTCGTCATGGCTGGCTGGCACGTCACGCCCTTCTGGATGCCGGCGGTCGTCGGCGCCTTGTTCTTTCCGGTGCTGTTTATCTCGGTCTGGGCGCTCTCAGCCCTGCCGCCCCCCGACGCGCGGGACGAAGCGGCCCGCGTGCGGCGCGCGCCCATGAACGGCGCGGCGCGCGCCGCCTTCGTCGCCGAATACGGCGTCGGCCTCGCGCTGCTGATCGTCGCCTACGTGCTCGCCACGGCGCTGCGCGACTTCCGCGACAACTTCGCCGCCGAGTTGTGGCGGGGCCTCGGTTACGGCAACGGTGCGGCGATTTTCACGGCGAGCGAGCTGCCCGTCGCCGCCCTCGCGCTGATCGCGCTCGGATGCATCATGGTCGTGCGCGAGAACCGCCGCGCGCTCGCGGTGATCCATCTCGTGATCATCGCGGGCTTCGTGTTGCTCGGCGCCTCGACGCTGGCTTTCCAGGCGGGATGGATCGGACCCATCGTCTGGATGATACTCAGCGGCGCGGGTCTCTACATGGCCTATACGCCGTTCAACGCCATGCTGTTCGATCGCATGATCGCGATGAGCGGCCGCATCGGCACCGCCGGGTTTCTGATTTATCTCGCCGATTCCGCCGGCTATATCGGCAGTTGCGCGTTGCTGTTGTGGCGCAACTTCGGCCTCGTCGACCTCGATTGGCTGCAGGTCTTCACGGCGAGCATCTACGCGACCAGCCTGATCGGCACCGCGCTAGTCGTGCTGTCGGCCGGATTTTTCCTGCGCAAGGGATCGCGCTCCCTCGCGGCTCCCGCGACGGCGTCTTAGGTCGGCTCAGTCGCGGTAACGGACCAGCGCGTCGCCCAGCGCCTGTTCGAGCGGTCCGAGCCAGGGCGCGAAGTGTTTCCATTGATCCAGTCCCTCGCGAAAAATCGGCCGGCGCACCTGTTCCGAGCTCGCCGTGCGAATGCTGCGCTCCGTCTTGTGGAATTCGATGCAAGCCGGCTCGAACTCGAGTCCGCAGAACTCGAGGATGCGCCGCACGTTCCCCTCGAGATCCTCGACGACGTCTTCGTGTTGCACTCGCAGCACGCGCCCGGGCAGCACGGTATTCCAATGCCGCATCAAGTCGAGGTAGGTGCGGTAGTAGCGTGCGATGTCCTCGATGCTGTAAGTGAACTCCTGACCGGAGGCGAACAACTGCTTGAAGTTGCTGAAACAACAGGCCATCGGCTCGCGCCGCGCGTCGATGATCCGGGCATTCGGCAGAATCAAATGGATGAGGCCGAGGTGGCGGAAGTTGTTCGGCATCTTGTCGATGAAGAATGCCCGGTCGCTGCGGTAAACCCGCGTATCGCGCAGATACTTCTCGCCGAGGCGCGCGAACTCCGGGGGAGCGAGATCGGCAAGCACGCCCGGATAGCGGGGATTGTCGAGATCGGGATCCCTGCCCTGTAGCTCGAGAGCCGCGCGCGGGATGTCGGCAAGTTCCTGCGTGCCTTCGACGCGGCTGTGGGAGGCGAGGATCTGCTCGATCAGGGTCGAGCCTGAGCGCGGCAGACCGACGATGAAAATCGGATCCGGCGCGGGCGCACCGACGCCGCGGCGTTGCGCGAAGAAGTCCGCCGTGCACGTCGCGATCTGCAGGCGCGTGTTGGTCTCGAGGATTTCCGGACGATAACGGCTCTCCGAGCGCTTCGCGGCGTTGCCGCGCTCGTAGTAGACCCACGCGTTCGCGAAGTCACGCTCGTCCTCGAGCGCCTTGCCGAGCGCGAAGCACAGATGGTAGCGATCGTGGAGCGAGACGCCCGCCTCGGCCTCCCCGGCGCGCATGGTCGCGATTTCTTCGGCCGTGAACCGATAGGTCTTGAGATTGGCCAGGCTCCAGTAGGTCTCGCCGTAGTTCGGGCGGATTGCCGCCGCGGTCCGGTACGCGGCGATCGACTCCTCGCGCCGCCCGAGCGTCTTGAGCGCATGGGCGAGGGACATGTGCAGTTCCTCGGCGTGTGGCGCGTCGACGAGCAGGGCGCGATACAGGCCGATCGCTTCCTCGTGTGCGCCGACCCCGACGCAGGCCGTCGCGTAAAGCGTCCGGTATTGGCGGTTGTCGGGTTCGAGCGCGATCAGCTTGGCGAGTTCCTCGCGGGCCCGCTGATGCTTGTGTCGCTCGAGCAAAGCGCGAGCGTAATCGTGGCGCGCCGCCCGGTAATCGGGGGCGAGTTCGAGCACCGCGGCGAGCAGCAGTTCCGCATCGTCGTAGATCTGGCGCGCGATGCCGATGCGCGCCAGCAGTCGCATGGCCTCGACATGATTGCCGTATTTCAACAAAAAGGCGCGAATCATGCTCTCGGCGACGGCGAGGTCGCCGTCCGAGAACAGCGCGGTCGCCGTCACGACCTCCGGCGGCAGACGCTTGAGCGTCGCCACGTGCGCCGCCGCGGTTCGCGCGTTCTCCGCGTCGCCAATCAGCTTGTAGAGGCTTTCGAGCATGCTCCAGCTCGCGGGCAGTGCCGGGTTGATGTTTACGCCGATCAGCAATGACTCGATCGCACGCGGCGCATCCTGGAGCGCGACATAACATAGGCCACGCTCCTGGTGCAGCCGGCTGAATCCGGGGTGCAGGGCTTCGAGCCGGGCGAGTGTCGCGAGCGCCGCCGGAATCTGCTGCAGGCAGCGCTGACTCAAGGCAACCATGTAGAGTACGTCGCGGTTCTCCGGCACCGTGTTCTGCAGCGCGCTTGCGGCCGCGAGGCTTTCCGCGTACTGGGCGCGCTGGATCAAGCCGCGGATGCGCTGGACTTCGCGTGCGATCGGCGAGGGCGGAGGATCGCCGGCGGGCGTGGCGACGGTGGCGTTCATGCCAGGATTCTACTTCAGCCGGCCCGGCTCCATGAGTCCGGCCAACGCTCCCAGGTGGCGTTGATAATGACGCCAGCGGCCACTCGAGGCTGCGTGCATCTTTTGGCGCACCTGCCATTTGCTCGTCGTAATCACGACCCGGTCGGTGCGGTAAAAGTCGAGGCAGCGGGAATCCCACCGAAGGCCGAGGAACTCGAGCATGCGGCGGGTCCAGCCTTCTTGGTCCGCGACCAAGCCTTCGTAGGGTACGTCCAGCCAGTTCGCGGCCGGAAGCAAGCTGCGCCAATGCGCCACGAGGCGCCGATATTGTCCATAGTAATGGGCGAGCGTCTCAAGATCGTTCGAATAAGGGTGGCTGTTCGCGAAATACTGAAAATAAATCGACAGGCAGGTATCGACCGGGTGGCGTTGCATGTGCAGGAAGCGCGCCTGCGGGAGCGCAGCGTGTATCAAGCCGACGTTCATGAAGTTTGCCGGCATCTTGTCGATCACCCGCCGTGCATCGGGTGCGAGCTTTGCCAGACGCTCGTGGAAGCCGGCGGCGAGGCGCGCGAGCAAACTGGCATCGCACGTAGGGGCCGCGGCCTGCGACGCCGCCGCCCCGACCTCGCGCTCGATCTGCGCTCTCGCCGCATCCCAATAGGTCAATTCGCCCGCGCCGAACACCTCTGGGTGCGAGGCGAGGATTTGTTCGGTCAAGCTCGTCCCCGAGCGCGGCATGCCGAACACGAACACGGCGCGTTCCTCCGGCGCGTCTTGCGGGGGCGGCGTCGCGACACCCGTGCGTGCGAGGGGACGGGCGAGCAACACGTCGACGCGCGCTTCCAGGCGCGCCGCGTCGTACCGCACTCCGTAACGCTTCGAGAGGTCGTTGGCCTGACGGTATTCTGCGAAGGCGGCGTCGTAAGCCTCGATGTCGTCGAAAACCTTGCCACGCGCGTAGCGCAGGCTGATCGCGTGACGCAAGGGCAGGGACTTCGCCACGAGTCGCTCCGTGGCCGAGATCCAGTGCGCATCTTCAGTCGTCATCTTGCGATGGGCCGCGATGCCGAACCAGGCCGGAGCGGACTCCGGATCGAGCGCGATCGCCTGTCGGAAGAGCGCCTCGGCCGCCGCGAAATCGCCGCGATCGGTCTGCAGTTCCGCGAGGAAGGCCAGCGCTTCGGCCGAGTCCGGCCGGACCCTGAGCGCGGCGCGACACTGCGTCTCGGCCTCGTCCGGGCTGCCGAGGCGGCGCAGCACCATCGCGAGGGTGAGTCGCGCTCCCGCATGATCCGCCTGCAGGCCGAGAGCGTGGCGATAACACGCGGCCGCCTCGTCGAGGCGCCCGAGATCGAGCAGGGCATTGCCAAGATGATGATGCAAGTCGGCGCGCTCCGGCGCCACGCCGAGAGCCCGCGCGAAACTCGCCAGCGCGTCGCGCAGTTCCCCTCGATCGCGATGCGCGTTGCCGAGATTGCTCCAGGCATCGGCATCGCGCGGATTCACTCGTAGTGCCCGGCGATAGCTCTCGATCGCGGCAGCGAAATTGCCCTGGGCCGCGAGCGCGACCCCGAGGTTATTGTGCGCGGCGCCTAGGCCCGGATCGAGCGCGAGTGCGCGCCGCGCAGCCGCGACCGACTCCGCGGCACGACCCAGCCGGAGCAAGGCATGGCTTAGATTGCTGTGGACCTCGGGGTCCTGCGGCGTGCTCGCGAGCACGCGCTCGAAGGCGCGCACCGCGTCGGCATGGCGGCCGAGTGCGCCGTACACGTTGCCGAGATTGTTGCGTGCCGCATGCAGATCCGGCGCCAGCTGCAAAGTCCGTTCGTAAGCCGTCGCCGCCGCCGCCCATTGCCCGCGTTCCTGCAAGGCCGAAGCGAGGCGCCCTTGCGCCTCGACATCGGCGGGGAATAGCGCGGCGTTGCTGCGCAGGGCGGCCAGCGGGTCCGGTGTCGTCAGAACTTGTAGCCGAAACCGAGCGTCAGTACGCGCGGCCGCAGCGGCACTTCCGACTTGATGAACTGCGCCGAGCTCGTGAACGTGCTCGCATCGGAGTTCGTCAAGTTGCTCCCCGAGATCTGCACGTTCCAGTTGTCCTTCGCCACGGCGATCGCCGCGTCGTAGGTCGTGTAGCCCGGCATGTCGTAGCGCAGCAGCGTCGTGTTCGGCTGCAGCACTTCGTTATACGGACTCGTCTGGTAGCCTGACTGATAGGTCGCCGGCTCGTTCGACATATGCCCCGTGTGACTCGCGCCGACCCAAGCGAATGACTTGTAGTCCAGCCAGGTCCAGTCGTAGCGCGCGCGCAGGTTGAACTGAAACGGCGGCGAATACGCGGGCCGCGTGTCGAGCGCCCCGAAAGGGTTCAGGAACGGCGAGCCATTGACTTGGGTGATGCACTTCCCGAAGGACGGGCTGCTCGCGATGTTGCTGACCAAACAGGGCGAGGTCGTCTGATTCGCGCTGTTCCAGGAACTCGATCCCTGCAGCGACAGACCGTCGGTGATCCGCGCGACCGCCTGCAGTTCGATGCCCTTGATCTGGTAGTCGGGACCGCTGACGCCGAAGGTCGTATTGCCGAGTTCGGTCGGATTGAAGAAGGACAGCTGCACTCCCTTCCAGTCCATGATGTAGCCCGAGAGGTTGACCTGCAGCCGATGGTCCAGCCACTCGCTCTTCAAACCGATCTCGTTATTGATCAGCGTGTCAGGCGCATAGCCCGACGGCTTCTCATACTGGGGCTCCTTGCTGCCTTGCGCGTCCTTCTTCGCCAGGTAATTTGCGACGGCGCCTTCGGTGCGGTTGAAAGCGCCCGGGCGGAAGCCCTGGGACCAGGTGTAATAAGCGAGAACATCCGGCGTGACGTGCCAGCTCAGGTTCGCGCGGCTCTTCCAACCGCTGTAGCTGACGTGCTTGTTGATCGCAGTGCCGGTGCACCCGCCGTTCGGCACGTCGACGCAACCGGTCGATGTGTAGAACTCGGAACCGGTTTCGAACTCGCTGTAATCGTAATGGCGCGTACCGGCCGTGATCGTGAGGACTTTCGGAATGATGTCGTAGTCGGCCGAGCCGAAGAACGCGATCTGCGAGTAACCGCGCTGAGCGTCCTCGCCGAACGCGGTGTTCGAGGAGCGCAGGCCCGGATCGACCGCCGGCGTTCCCGGCACGGGGCCGACCGCCGAGACGCAGTCCGGACCGCCGGCGTCCGCGATCGAGAGATTCGTGGTCGTGCACTGCGGCACGTCCAGATAGTTGAAGTTCATCTGGTCGTCGATGACGAACTTCTCGTAGTAGGTGCCGAGGATACCGCGCACGTCCTTGTCGTCCGGCGTGCTCACGCGGATTTCGTGGCTCTGGTGCGTGTTCTCGACAGTGTCCCGCCAGGAGCCGTTCGGCGTGTAGCAGGTCAGCGGTTTCGCCGCGCTGCCGATGCCGATACCGCCGCCCGTGCAGGCGTAATACAGACCGCCGCCGGTCTTCAAGTAGTTCGTGTAGTCCTGTTGTTGCTGAATGTGGCGATCGAGATAGCTGCCGGTATAGACCAATTTGAAGTCATCGATCTTGCCGTTGACCGTCCAAGCCGTGTTCTCGTAGCGATCCTTGTCGTAGGCCGGCTGGAACGCGGTGATTTCGTCGGAGCCCAGGGTCTGGCCGTTCGAGGAGATCGGATAATCGGCAAAGTAACCGTCGGCTTCCATGTTCTGGTAGCTCTGCGTAACGAGCAGGTTCCAGTCCTCGGTGATCTGCCAGAGGGCGCCTAGCCGGAAGCCGGTGTAGGTCACCGGGTTCGTCGCGTTCGCGACGAGGTTGTTGTTGTTGATGCTGGGGCCGTTCGGCACGGGCAGCGTGAAGGTGCCCGGCACGTTGTTGATGTAACCGCCGCGACGGTCGTCGAAGATCGTCGCGCGCACGGCGAGCACGCCGTCGATGACCGGCAGGTTCAAAGTGGCGACGGCCGAGGAATTCGGGTCGCCGCCCGCGGTCGTGCCGTACGTGACGTTGACGTTGCCTTCGGTCACGTCGAGCTTCGGCTTGTTCGTGATGTAGCGTATCGCCCCGGCTTCGGCGCCGCCTCCGAACAGCGTGCCTTGCGGACCTTCGAGGACTTCGACGCGCTCCATGTCGGCCATGTAGACGTCGACGTTGCGACCCGGGAACTGCATCGATTGGTCGTCGAGGTAGACGGCGACGTTCGGGAACGGCGCGGTCGTCGCGGCGGACTGGTTACCGGCATTGGTCGCCGCGAGTCCGCGCATATAGATCTGGCCCGCGCCGGGGCCGTTCGACGCGTAGGTCACGTTCGGGGTGTATTTCAACAAGTCGTCGAAAGTCGATACGTTGAGTTGGGTCAGTTGTTCCGTGGTCAAAGCCTGAATCGTGATCGGCACGTCTTGGATGGATTCATTGCGCCGCTGCGCGGTGACGACGATTTCCTGGATGCCGGAGGTATCGGCATCGGTCGCATCGGCGGCGTACACGGTGCTGGTTCCCGCGGCCGAGGCGCCGAGCACGACGGCGATGGCCCACCTGAGCTTTCGGTTGGTGTTCAAGAAACTCTCCCTAAGGATTCCGTTGTGAAAAAGAAACAAACTGTCGCAATTCAGTAAAGTCGTGATTCAGTAAAGACCGCTCGGTTAGCGCAATACGACTTCCAGCCGCAACGCTAAAAGCGGTCGTCTTGCAGCGCGATCGAAGCTTGTGCCGCGTATTCTCGCGTTGCTTTTTACTCACAACAAATGTCAAGTTCACTATAGAAGCGTTACAAAACGATGACAAGAGCGTTCACTGGCCCGCGCGCAATTTAATTAGGGGCGCAGCACGGCAAACGCGCGGTTGCGCCGGCCATTGGAACCGAGCTACTGTGCCCGCGAAACGAACCTCGATTGGTTGCGACGCAACAGCTCAAGCCCATGCAAATCTCCCGTCTCACTCCCGCGCTCGGCGCGATCGTCGCCGGCATCGACCTCACGGAAGAATTGTCCGAAGCTGCGATCCTGCGGCTCGGTGAGCTGCTCGCCCTGCATCAAGTTTTATTCTTCCGCAACCAGCCGCTGACCCCGAGGCAACAATGCGATTTCGCCGCCCGTTTCGGCGCGCTGCACATTCATCCGATTTATCCTCTGCTCCCCGATTTGCCGGAGATCATGGTCATCGACACCCACGAGAACTTCCGGCCCGACAACGACAACTGGCATACCGACGTGACTTTCAGCGAGACTCCGCCGCTCGCCGGGATCCTCGCCGCGAAACAGCTGCCGAGCACCGGCGGCGACACGCTGTGGTCGAGTAATCGCGCGGCTTACGAGGCTTTGTCGACGCCGCTCAAACTGATGCTCGCCGGGCTCACCGCGGAACACTCGGTGGTGAAGTCCTTTCCCTCGGGTCGATGGGGCGCCGATCCGGCCTTCAAGGAGCGCTACGAGCGCGCCGTGGCGAAGCATCCGCCCGTGACTCATCCGGTCGTGCGCACGCATCCGGTGACCGGCGCCAAGGGATTGTTCGTCAACGACGGCTTCACGACGCAAATCAACGAGTTGAACCCGCGCGAGAGCGAGGCCATGCTGGCGTTTCTGTTCGCGCACGCAGCGCGGCCGGAGTTCACGATCCGCTGGCAATGGCGCGTCGATGACGTAGCATTCTGGGACAACCGTGTCACCCAACATTACGCCGTCGCGGATTACCTCCCCGAGCGGCGGATCATGCATCGCGCGACCGTGGTGGGCGACCGACCCTACTGACTCCCGCTCAAGCTTCCTCGAGAATCTCGCGGATGCGCAGAGCGAGAGTCTCCATCGCGAAGGGTTTCGTGATCATCGTCATGCCGGGTTCGAGAAAACCCGGCGCGATCGCCGCAGTCTCCGCGTAACCCGTCATGAACATCACCTTGAAGTTCGGTCGCAATTCCCGGGCGGCGTCGGCAACCTGACGGCCGTTGAGGCCCGGCAGACCGATGTCGGTGATCAGCAAGTCGATGCGCCGTTTGGATTCCAGGATCGCGAGCCCCGAGGGCCCGTCGGCGGCCTCGAGCGCCCTATAGCCCAACTCGCAGAGGACCTCGACGATCAAGCCACGCACGACCGCCTCGTCCTCGATCACGAGCACGGTTTCGTTCTTGCCGGTCACGCGGCCGGCATCCGCCTCCTTCCGCAGGGAGCCATCGTCCCGATTCGCGCCGCGATGCACCGGCAGGTAGATCTGCACCGTCGTACCGATACCGAGACCGCTGTCGATCGTGACGAAGCCGCCGGACTGACGCACGAAACCGTAGATCATCGACAGACCTAGCCCGGTCCCCTGACCGATCGGCTTGGTCGTGAAGAACGGCTCGAACGCGCGGTCGATCGTGTCGGCGCTCATGCCGGTGCCCGTATCCGTGACACCGATGAGGACGTATTGACCCGGCTTTCCGTCCCGCAACTCGCCGGCCCGCGCGGCGTCCAAATCTGCGGCGCGCGTCTCGATCGTCAGTCGGCCGCCGTCCGGCATGGCGTCGCGCGCGTTGATCACGAGATTCAAGATCGCGCTTTCCAGTTGATTCGGGTCGCACATGGTCGGCCATTTGTCCTCGCCCAGCGCGAGTTGCAGATCGATGCGCTCGCCCAGCGAGCGACGGAGCAAGTCCTCCATCGACTGCACGAGAGGATTGGCCAGTACCGCCCGCGGATCCAGAGGTTGGCGCCGCGAGAAGGCAAGCAGCCGGTGCGTGAGCGCCGCGGCGCGGCTCGCGGAGGTCATGGCCCCGCCGATGTAGCGCTCCAGTTCGCCGATCCGGCCCTGACTGATGCGCTTCTGGATGATGTTGAGGCTGCCGGTGATGCCCTGGAGCAGATTGTTGAAGTCGTGCGCGATGCCGCCGGTGAGCTGGCCCACGGCCTCCATTTTTTGCGACTGGCGCAGCGCCTCCTCCGCGGCACGTTGCTCGGTCACGTTGCGTCCGACGATGTAGGAGACGGCGCCGACCGGCTCCGCCGACCACGCGATCAGCGACTGACGTTCGTCCTTGTGCCGCAAACGTTGCTCGAGATCGTGGACGGATTCGCCACGGGCGAGCCGGGCAAGCGCCGCGGCCAAGCGCGGACGATCCTCGGGCGCGACGAGGGCGGCGAACGGCCGCGCGACGATCTCATCCTCCGCAAACCCCAGCAGCCGGTACCAGGCAGGATTGACCGAGCGCAGCAATCCGTCCCGTCCGACGGTCCCCATCAGATCGTTGGTCGAACTCCAGATGCGGGTCCTCTCCTCGGCCGTTTCGCGCTCCAGCGTGATGTCGCGAGCGACGCCATGGATCCGCCCTGCATCCGGCACCGCGGTCCAATCGAGCAGCCGGAATTTGCCGTCCTTGGTGCGATAACGATTCTCGAAACCATGGGCCGTCAAGCCCCCCGCGAGCTTCTCGATCTCATCCGCGGTGCGCCGCAAATCATCGCGATGCACGAATTCGGCAAGCGTGCGGCCGATCATCTCATCCTCCGACCAGCCGAGCAGGCGCGTCGTGGACGGATTGACCGCCTCGATGACGCCGCCGAAGTCGCAGATCAGCATGATTTCCTGCGACAGCGCCCAAATCCGGTCGCGATCCCGCGATGTTTGAGTTTCCGCCAATTTGCGCAGGTGAATGTCCGTGTTGGTGCCGATCCAGCGCACGATCTGCCGCTCCTCGTTGCGCACGGCCAAGGCGCGCGCGAGGTGCCAGCGATAAGCGCCGTCGTGCCGATGCAGGCGGAATTCCGCCTCGTAGATCTCGCCTGAAGCCAGCGATCGCCGCCATCGCTCGAGCATTCCGGGCAGGTCTTCCGGGTGAACCGTGGTCGTCCACCCGAAGCCGTCGAGAACTCCCGTCCCCGTGCCCGTGTATTCATAAATGCGCTCGTTGAACCAATCGAGTCTGCCGTCGGGCTGGGCGGTCCAGACGTGGTGCGGGAGAGTCTGCGCGAGGGTGAGGAATTGGACCGCGCTCTCCTCCGCCCGACGCCGCGCGAGGCGCTGCTCCGTAACGTCTTGGACGACCCCGACGAGACGCAGCGGCCTGCCCGCGGCATCGCGCTCGTATTCGGCCTTGCGAGCGATCCAGCGCAATTCACCGTCGCCGGCGCGGCGAATGCGGTATTCGACTTCCAGCGATGCCGCTTCCTGATTGAAATCTCGATTGCGGGCGATCTCTCGCCAGTCCTCGGGCAAGAGCAGCGCGGCGATCTCGTCCTCGGTCGCGTCGCGGCGGTCCGCAAGCCCGTAGAGCGCGAAAAACTTCATGCTGCCGCTCACCCGCCGCGTCGTGAGATCCATCGAAAATACGCCCACGCCGCCGGCCTCTTGGGCGCGGCGCAGGCACTCCTCGGACTGTCGCAGCGCCTCCCCGGCACGGTGTTGCGCGGTCTGATCGCGCAGCACCTTCACGAAACCGACCGCCGCATTCCCTTGGTTGAAGATCGGCGTCAACTCGCCGTTCGCCCAGAACCGCTCGCCCGTGCAGCGCAAGTGCCAGCGCTCGTCGCTCGCGCGGCCGTGCTCGAGGGCGCGCCGCATCTCGCGTGCGGGCCGGCCGTCCGCCAAATCCTCGGGCGTGAAGATCCGTCCGAGATCCTCGCCCAACATATCCGCCTCGCTCCACCCCATGATGCGCCGCGCCCCCTCGTTCCAGCGCGTCACCTTGCCGGACCGATCGACGGCGATGATCGCGTAGTCGACGGCCGAGTCGAGAATCTGGCGATTGACGTTGGCGCTGGCGCGCATCGCGCGCTCGCCCGTGACCCGCTCCGTGACGTCCGATCCGTCGACGAAGATGCCGACGACCGCGCCCTGCGCGTCGCGCACCGGCTGATAGACGAAATCGAGATAATGCTGCCCGTCGTCGTGATCCTCAGGCTTGGGCCGGAGCGCAATAGGAACCGCGGTGCCGATGTACGGTTCGCCAGTGGCATAGACTCGATCGAGCAATTCGTAGAAGCCCTGGCCCGCCACCTCCGGAAAGGCCTCGCGCACGCTGCGCCCCAATAATTCCCGCCTGCCGACGAGTTTCTCGTAGGCAGGATTCGCGAGCACGAAGACGTGATCGGGACCGCTGACCATCGCCATGAAGGACGGCGCTTCGTGAAACAGCTGTTGAAGCCTTTCGAGTTCGGCCGCCTGCCATTTCTCCGCGCGCACGCGTGCGGTCGTCTCGGCGACGACCGCGAGCACGCCGGCCGGCCGCTCGTCGTCGCCGCCGACGGGCGAGTAATGCAGGTCGAACCAAACCGGTTCCGGCCGACCCCGCCGGTTCAAGGTCAAAAGCTGATCCTCGTAGCTCAAGCTGCCGCCCGCGAGACCGGTGCGCAGGACGTGGTCATTGAATGCGGCGATCTCCGGAAAGCTCTCGCGACATTTCGATCCGAGCGCGGCCGGATGCCGATCTCCCGCGATCCTCGCATAAGCGTCGTTGTAGAGCATGATGCCCTCGCTGCCCCAGAGCAGCACCATCGCCACGGGCGAGCGCAGAATCAAGCCAGCCGTCGATCTCAGGCTACGCGACCACCCGCCGATGGCGCCGAGCGGGGTCCGCGACCAATCATGGGCCGCGACCAGCCGGGCTGTTTCTCCCCCGCCGTCGAGGAAACCCAGCGCATCGCGGCCGGCGTTCAGTGCTTTCTCAGAACTCAGCGGCATGTATCGCAGCGATCCTCGATGGTTCGATCCGGCAGTTGGTGCGTGCCTCGTGATTATCCGGATCGTCGACGCAAAGTAATGCTGCAGAGCGTCGCGTCGCGAATCAGCTTTCCATGTCGTGCTGGATCGAAACCAAGGTTTGCGGCGCCTTGAACTTGAGCACGCCGAACCACGCCGCGCCGACCAGCAGATAGGCGAGGAACACATAAGGCAGGAGATTGAACGGATATTCCGGCTCCGGATAGACGCTGCCGAAGATCACGAAACTCATGAGCAATGCGCCGAGTATCCCGAGTACGACGTGCCGCCAGCCCATGGCACCGCTCTTGCGTAAATCGACCGGCGCAGCAACGCACAGGGCGAGATACACGACGACGAAGCCGAAGCTCGCGAGCGTCCCCGCGTAGCCGAAGGCGTTCAGGAATCCTAGCGGCGCAATGCTCGTGCAAACGATCGCGACCAGCGCGCCGCAGACCAGGATGGCCCGGTGCGGCGTCCGGTGCGCCTCGTGCACGCGACCCATCGAGCGGTGCAGGAACCCATACTTCCCCATCGAATACAGCAGGCGCGAGGCGGCATTGATACAGGCCAGAGCGCAGGCCACGACGCTGATCATTGCGGCGAAATAGACGATCGCCGCGGTCCAACCGAGCCCGGCCTTGACCGCGACGTCGCCGAACGGGCCCGCGCTGCGCCCCAGGGCCGCAGTGTCGTCGTCGATGCCGAAGACCATGAAGTACGCCATGGCGGTGAAGAAGACGCCCGCGAACGCGGCGCAACCGATCACCGCGACGGGTACGTTGCGGCGCGGATCGGCGGACTCCTTCGCGAGCGTCGCCGCGCTCTCGAAGCCGACGAAGCAAAAAATCACGAACGGCAGGGAGGAGAAGATCGGTCCGAAGTGAAAACGCGATAAGTCCAGCTGTGCGGGATCGACCGCCGTGCCGCGCACGCGCACGATCATCACCGTGATGGCGATGATGATGCAGATCGAGACGGCCTCGAGCACCAGCCCGACGCGCGACGACAGCTTGACGTCGCGATAGGCGCCGAAAGTCACGACCGCAATGAACGCGAACATCGCGACGTAGGTCGGCAAGGGTGTCAGCACGAACCCGAACTCGCGCAGGAAATCCCCGAGAAAAATCGTGAACGACAGCGACACCGAAATCGCCGTGAAGAGATACGCGCTGATCATGGCCCAGCCCGCGAGCGCGCCCGCGAACGGACCGAAGCTGCGGCCGACGTAGACGAAGTAAGAGCCCGCTTCGGGGTGACGCGCCGACAGCGTGCCGACGCTCGCGGCGACGATCACGACGCCGAGCGTGCCGATCAAGAACGCGAGCCAGCTGCCGATCCCGGCGAGCCCCGCGACGACGCTGATGTTCAGCGCCGGCGTCAGCGTCGGGGCGATGACGGCAAGGGACTGACCGATCATCTCCACCAAGCTGAGTTTGGCGCCGCCGAGTTTCGCGGCGTGCTCCTCGAGGCCGTTCCGGCTCGACGCGCTCATCGACTGATTTTCTCTCCGGTTGACGATCGTTCCATCACGCCGGCCCCGCCGTGCCGTGCAGCGCTTGCTCGCGCAGTATCCACCTCACCAGGCCGAAGGCGGCGAGCGCGGATGCCGCGATTCCGCCGACCATGGGCAAGGGTCGGCCGTTCGCGAAGATGCCAGCGCCGGCCATGACCAAGGTCGCGCCGGTCAGCTGTATCGTGCCGAGCAAGGCCGAGGCCGTTCCCGCAATCGCGCCGTGGCGCTCGAGCGCCAGCACGCTGGCGTTCGGCAGCATGATTCCCATGAAACTGTAGCCGATGAATAAGAACACCGCCATGACGGCGAGACTGTCGATGCCCGCTGCCGTCACCAGAAACAGGCACAGCATGACCGCCATGAATCCCCAGGCCGCGAACGCCATGACGGGCAGCAATCCGAACCGCTGCGTCAGCCGGCCGTTGAACTGCGCAGCGCCGATGAAGGCGGCTGCGTTGGCCGCGAAACACAAACCGTACGCGGCCGGCGACAGGCCGTAGTGATCGATGATCACGAACGAGGAATTGGCGAGATAGACGAGGAAGCCGGACATGGCGAAGGCGCCGATCAGGCTCAAGCCGAGAAAGGCACGATCGCGCAGGAGCAAAGCGTAGCTCGCGAGCACGCCGGGCGCGCCGCCGAGGGCGCGCGCCACGGGGGCGCGGGTCTCCGGCAGGCTGGTCGCCACGAGCCCGAGGCCGAGCGCCGCCGCCGCGGTCACGACCCAGAAGATCCCGCGCCAGCCCGCGAACGCGACGACGAAGCTGCCCGTGAGCGGGGCCAGAATCGGCGATACGCTGAAGACGAGCATCAGCAGCGACATGAGGCGTACGGCTTGCGGGCCCGTGTGCAGATCGCGCACGATCGCGCGTGGAATCACCGTGCCGGCGCCGGCGCCGATGCCCTGCAGCGCCCGACAGACGATCAGCAGCCCGATGGACGGAGCGAGCGCACAGCCGATGCTGGCAACCCCGAACAGCAGGATTCCGCCGTAGAGCGGCGGCTTGCGACCGACGCGATCGGACAGCGGCCCATAGAACAGCTGGGTCACGCTCATGCACAGGATGAAGACGATCAGGCTTGCCTGCACGGCATGCAGATCGGCGCCGAGGCTCGCGCCGATCGAGGGCAGGGCCGGTAGATACATGTCGATCGCGAACGGACCGATCGCCGAAACGAGTCCGAGCACGAGCGCCATGCGCCACACCGTGGGTTTCACCGGCGTTGACCGAGCGCGACGCCGCCCAGAATGAGGCAACCCGCGAGGGCGAGCCTCCAGGTCAAGCCTTCGCCGAGCAGCAGCCACGCCCACAGCACGCCGAACAGCGGAATCAAATAAGTCACGGTGGTCACGCCGGCCGGCCCGATGCGTCCCATGATCCGGTAGTACAAGAGATAGGCCATGCCGGTGCAGGCCCAACCGAGGCAGATCGCGCTGATCCAAGACGTCGTGGTAATCGGCTGACTCGGCCAGGTCCACCAGGCAATCGGCGCGAGCAGCACGGCCGAGCAAGACAAAGTCGCGGCCGCGATTGCCGCGGGTGGCAGGCGTGGGATCAAGTATTGTCCGCTCAGATTCGCGCCCGCGCCGTACAGGAACCCGCCGGCGGTCCCGGCGCACACAGCGGGCCATACGCTGGCTCCGCCCGTTTTGCCGCCGGCGAGCACGACGACGCCGACGAACCCCGACACCAGCCCGAGGATCCGCCGCCCGCGAATGCGCTCGCGGTACAGGATCCACGCAAAGACGGCCGTGAACAGCACGGTGGTCGAATTCGTGATCGCGACGATGCCGGCCGGCGCCCGCTGTGACGCCCACGCGAACAGCAGAAACGGCACGGCCGTATTGACGATGGCGACGCCGGTCACCTGCAGCCACAAACGCACGTCGATGGATCGCAGGGCACGCCAGGAGAACGGCAGCAAGACCAGAGCGCCCAATCCCAAGCGGATCGCAACCAGGGCGAAGGGGCCGAAATTGCCGGCGGCGATGCGCATGAAGAGGAACGAGGCCCCCCAAATGCCGCCCAACAGCAACAGTTCACCGAGCGTCGACCAGCGCGGCGCGGTAGCGGCCGATAGGGTGCTCAAGGGCGGATCGTGGCGGAGAATCGGCGGCGGCGCATGCCGCGCAGCCTAGCGCATTGCGCGCGCTCGCGCGAACCGGTTGTCGCGGACAGGCGCTACTTGGCGCCGTAGTTCAAATCGCGATGAAGCGCGGCTGCGGCTCTTCGGGCTGCGCCGGATCGAGTCGTTCGAGCAAACCTTCCAGCGGTTCCGGCCTGCCGAAGGCGTAACCCTGCGCGTAGTCGATGCCGAGTGCCTGCACGGCTCTGGCGATCTCGCGGGTCTCGACGTACTCAGCCACCGTCTCGATCGACAGTTCGCGCGTCAGCTCGACGATCGCTTTCACGGTCGCCTGCGAATTTCGGTTCGTCAAAATATCGCTGATGAAGCTGCCGTCGATCTTGACGCGCCCGATCTGTAGGTTCTTGAGATAGGCCAGCGAGTTCGTGCCGGTGCCGAAATCATCGAGCGCGAAGCGGCAGCCTAGCGCCTGGAGTTGCGCGATCGCCGCATGCGCCTGCCCGAGATTGCGGACGGCGGACTGCTCGGTGATTTCGACCGTGAGACAGCCGGGCGGCAAACGCGTCTGCCGCAGTCGCTCTTTGAATTGTTCCATGCAGGCCTCGTCGCATAGCGACTGGCCGGAGATGTTGATCGAAATCGACAAGTTGCGGGTCTTGAGCAGTCCGCGAAACGGCGCGAGCAGTTCGAGCGTGCGCTGTATGACCCACAGATCGATCGAGGGCAGGAGTTGATAGCGCTGCGCGGCGCGGATCAGCGGTCCGGGAGCGACGAGGGAGCCGTCCTCGGCTCGGAGGCGCAGCAAGAGTTCGTAGCCGTCGAGGCCGCTGGGCTTCAAAGGGGCGATGCGTTGCGCGAACAGCAACAAGCGTCCGCTGCGCAGCGCCTGGCGCAACTGGCCGACGGCGACCGCGTCGTCGTGACGGCGCATCATGCTGCTGTCCTCGCGGGCGTACAGCTCGACCCGACCGCGACCGTGGCTCTTCGCGCTCTTGCAGGCGAGTTCGGCGGCCGCGATCGCGCGATCGAATCCCTGCGGCATGTTGACGAAGGCCGCCACGCCGCAGGTGATCAGTACGTCGATCGGGTGATCGGTCGGACCGATGACCAGGCGATGCGCGGCCTGCTGGATCCGCGCGGCGACCGCCGCCGCCGCCTGTGGATCGTGTGCCGGCAGGACGACGGCAAACCGGTCCCCGGAGACCCGCGCGGCCAGGGCGCCGGCGGGCAGAAGCGGCGGCGCCAGCAGTTCGGCGACGCGCACGATCAATTCGTTGCCCACCTCGAAGCCATGCAAGTCATTGACCAGGTGCATGTGATCGATATCGATGTACAAGATGCAGCGCATCTCCCGAGGTTCCTCCCGGACGAGTCCGGTGCACATCTGCTCGAGGCCGGTGCGCGTATAGAGACCCGTCATGAGATCGAACTGACAATCGACGATACTCGCCGTTTGACGCCCGAGGTGGCGGGCGAGGAAGGCGTGTCGAGGCGCGTAGTTCGGGGCGGCAATCGGATTGTAGAAGGCGAGCACCCCGAGCAGCTGGCCGGAGTCCCGATACAGCGGGACGGAGAGAATTTTGCAGGCCGGCATCTGATTGTCGCCATTACCCGCGCTGTTGATCACCAGCGGTCGATTCTGACGCTGCGCCCAGGCGAACAGGTGCTTTTGGGTCTTGCGCCACACCTTGCGGAACGGGACGCGGTCGTGGAGCTCCGGGCTGTAGTCGATGAGCAGCCGCTTGCTCGGTACGGCAATCACGCCGTACGCACTCGTCAGGTGCCGCGCTGCCTGATGCAGCATCTCCCGCAGCAGGAACTTGTCGTCCGCCGAACCGCGCCGCGCGCTCGTGACCTGGAACAGCCAATCGAGTTCGGCACTAAGTTCGGTCAAGCTCCCGCTCTCGTCGTTCTCGGACGGTGTGGCGACGAAGTCCCGCCGCACGCAATCGAGCAGGGGCTTCAACCGGCCGGCGAGTTCCGCAGCGTGGCGCGCGGGCCGCAGGGGCGTGGAATCCAGCCGCTGTAGAACGCAAAAAACGCCCAGGAGCCGGCCCTCGCTGTCTTCCAGCGGGATGGCGCTGAGAAATTTGCCACGCTCGTAGCTGAACCCCGCCGGGATCCGCTTGTGAGCGCCGTGCCACCCGAGCGCCCGCAACCAATCGGCGATCATCGCTGGCGATAGATGCGTGGCGTGCCCGCGCGACTGAAAATCGGCTCCGAGCAGACATATGCCATTCGAATCCGGCAGCAAACCGGCCGTGATTCCGGCATAGGAATCGAACGAGGAGTCGACAGGCGACTGAAGCTGCGAGATCTCCTTCGCCATCGTTATGTCCCGTTCTGCAGCCTGATCCTGTCCCTACGAACCGTAGCCGACGATTATCCGGAGATTCGCGGGGTCTACCAGACCCCGGCGGCGGCGGCATCGCGGAACTGGAGACTCGCTCACAGATTTCGAAAGGAACCGGTTTGGGTGCTCGGGTCCATGCAGCGGCGGCGGAGCGTGCGTTCACCAACCGATCGCGTACTATCGATTCGGATGCCCTTCCTCCTCCACCAAAGACGGCGCATGCATTACCTGGAGCGCGGGGAGGGTCCGACGACCGTCTTGATTCATGGCCTCGGATCGAGTGGCGCCGACTGGGCGTTTCAGGCGCCTGCGCTAGGCGCCGAAGCTAGGATCATCGTCCCCGATCTCGCCGGCTGCGGCCACAGCGACGCGCCCGAGCAAGGGTATTCGGTGGCGGCCTGGGCCGACGAAACCTGGACCTTGCTCGACGCTCTGGGCGTGAGCGATCCGAATCTCGTCGGCTTCTCGATGGGCGGGGCGGTAGCCTTGGAGATGGCGCTGCAACGACCCCGCGCCGTCCCGCGTCTGGCCTTGATCAACAGCCTCGCGACCTATCGGGTCGATCATTGGACCAAGTGGTGCAAGGCGCGCATCGATGCGGCTTTCGTGCGACTGCTCGGGATCGAGCGCACGGCGGCCCTCATTGCCGCGCGCCTGTTCCCCGATCCCGGTCAAGCAGCAATGCGCGCACGCGCCGCGATCGTGATCGGTTCGGTACCCGCGAAGACCTACCTCGATCAAGCCCGCGCGCTCGAGCGATGGTCGGCCGTCTCCAGACTCGCGCTATTGCGCAGCCGCACGCTGCTGATCGCCGCCGAATATGACTACACGCCGCTCGCCGAGAAGCGGGCGCTGGCGGCCCGACTCGGCGCCGCGATCATCGTCGTGCGCGATTCCCGCCATGGCACTCCGTTCGATGCCATCACAGTCACGAATGCCGCGCTGGTCGCGCATCTGCGCGATTTGCCTTTGCCCCCGGAAGCCTCCTGGCAGCGCGACGATCCGACGCTGCCTTTGCCCGTTTCGCTCGAGAATAGCCTTGCCGACGAGCATGCCGCGGCGGCGGCGCGTCCCGACGGCGTCGGCGCGGCAGGCGCTCCGGCGGAACTCGATCGCGCGGATTCCGTGTCGAAGGCTTGAGCGCCGGTCGGCGCCGCCGCGTGGTTCTTCCGCGCGGGTGTGTCCGGTAGAATACCGATTCGTCACGTTCGTCCAAGGAACCCCATGAATCTGTCCGAACTCGTCGCCATCGACGTGCATACCCATGCCGAAGTCTCCTGCCGCCAACCGGGCGACGAGGTCTGGCAGGAGTACGAGGATGCGGCGAGCAAATATTTCAAGGCGGGCAAGCGGCCGACGATTCCGGAAACGATCGCCTATTACCGCGAGCGCAAGATCGGACTCGTGATGTTCACCGTCGATTCCGAGCACGAGATCGGCAACAAGCGGATCCCGAACGAGGAAGTCCTCGAGGCGGCGCTCGCCAATAGCGACATGATGCTCGCGTTCGCGAGCATCGATCCCCACAAGGGAAAAATGGGTGCACGCGAGGCGCGGCGCCTCATCGCGGACGGTGTCAAGGGTTTCAAGTTTCATCCCACGGTTCAGGGGTTTTTTCCGAACGACCGCATGGCCTACAAACTCTACGAGGTGATCGCCGAGCACAAGCTGCCCGCGATCTTCCACAGCGGCCATTCGGGGATCGGCACCGGCATGCCGGGCGGTGGCGGCATGCGCCTGAAGTACTCCAATCCCATACACGTCGACGACGTCGCGGTCGATTTCCCCGACATGAAGATCATCATCGCGCATCCGTCATGGCCGTGGCAGGACGAGGCCTTGTCCGTGTGCTTGCATAAACCGAACGTCTACATCGATTTGTCGGGTTGGTCGCCGAAATATTTTCCACCGCAGCTGATCCAGCATGCGAACGCGCAATTGCGGCGCAAGATGCTGTTCGGCTCGGATTTTCCACTGATTGCGCCGGACCGCTGGATCAAGGACTTCAAGGAGGCGGCGTTCAAACCCGAGGTCCACGAATTGATCCTCAAGGAGAATGCGATCGTCGCGCTGGGCCTCGGCTGAACCCGAAGAATTCAGCGCCACTCTTTCCCTAGCCCATGATCGGCGGTCTGATTGCGCACGAACGCTTGGGCCGCCATTTGAATCGCGCAGGACTGCGCGGGGTAAGTGTGCAAGATATCCGCGAGGCGGCGCATACCGACCCGCGCATTCATGATCACGGACAGCTCGTTGATCATGTCGCTGGCGCGGTCCGCGACGATCGTCGCGCCGACGATTTCGTCGCTGCCGTCGCGCACGTAAACTTTGACGAAGCCCTGGGTGCGATCATCGGTGATTGCTCGGTCCACATCGGCCATCATGACGGTGTAGCTCTTGATCGGGATGCCGCGCTCGCGCGCCTGCCAGCTATGCAGGCCGATCTGCGCGATCTCGGGGTTGCAATAGGCGCAGCGCGGAATCAACAACTCGCTGCAGCGTTCTCGTCCGCCTGCAAAGGCATTATGTACGGCCATGCGCGCCGTCGCCGCGGCGACATTCGTGAATTGATGACGCATGCAAACGTCGCCGGCAGCATAGATGTCGGGGTTCGTGGTCTGCAGGAAGTCATCCGTACGCACGCCCTCGGTCGCGCTGCACTCCACGCCTGCGGCGGTCAAGTCCAGATCTTCGACGTTGGGCACGCGACCGATGCTGAGCATCACCTCGTCCACGGTAATCGGGAAACGCAGCTCGTCGTTGGCCACGTCGAGCACGCGCGATCCGTCCGCGGTTCGTGCCGCGAGCACTTGCGTGTTGAGTCGCGTCTCGACGCCCGCGCGGCCGAGGGAACGCGACAAGAGCTCGGCGGCGTCGCGTTCGAATCGCGGCAGGAATTTCGGCTGGCGCTGCAAGATCGTGACGCGCGAGCCGAGCGCCGCAAAGGCTTGCGCTATCTCGCAGCCGAGGGCGCCGCCGCCGATGATTCCGAATCGGCGCGGCAATGCCGTCAAATCGAAGATCGTCTCGCTCGTGCGAAAGCCGATGTCCGTGAGACCCGGAATGTCCGACTGGCGCGGACGGCCGCCACTCGCGATCAGTGCCTTGGCGAAGCACAGCGTCGCCGCGCCGACGCGCACCGAGTGTGTGCCGATGAAACGCGCCTGATCGAAGAAAACTTCGATGCCAAGCGATGTCAATCGCTCGATCGAATGCTGTTCGGCGATCCGCGCCCGAACGCGGTGCAGGCGTGCGAGCACGGCCCGAAAGTCGGCGCCGTCGCGTGCCGTGCTGATCAGCGCCTTCGACGGCACGGATCCCCAGTTTAGGGAATTGCCCCCCAACTGGCGCCGCTCGACGAGCGCCACACGCAAACCCTGTCGCGTGGCGTGGACGGCCGCCGTCAAGCCTGCCGGTCCCGCGCCGATGACGCACAGATCGTAATGCGCGGCGGCCGCCGGATTGCGCCAATCGGGAGGGCGCGTACGGCGCTGCCACGCTGCCGATGCCGCTGCGTCGTCTTCCTCGGGGGTGGGGTTCATGGCGCGAGCCAACCACCGGTGAAGCCGGCCGCGCGCAGGCCCGCGCGCAGGTAGGGACAATCGCGCATCAAGGCCCAAGGCAGGCCGCTGCGGAAATTCTCGATCATCATGACCAGCAATCCCTGATCGAGACCATACCAGCCGTCCGACAGCCAGACCGAGTCCTGGCGGCAGCTCGGGTTACACCCGCTGACGAAGCGGTCCTTCGGGCAGACCTCGGGATATTGGCCGAGCAGGCGACGCGTGCCGCGCAGCGCCTCCGTCACGCCGAACGGCACGGTGGCGAGCATCGCCCATGGGGCAAGCGTGCCATCGTCGGGTCCATAGGGCGCGCCGCGGGCCATGTAGCCGTAGGCCCGGTAGTCGTGCTCGTCGACGCGCAATTCCAGCCTGCCCGGTCCGTCACCGGCCGTGATGCCCCAGAGGTCGCGATCGTAGGCGACGAAACCGTGCGGATTGCGGGCACCGTATTCGCGGTGGACCGCGATCGTGCGCCGCGTGTTTTCGAAGTAGTCACAATGCTTCTCGCGCATGAATGCATCGCGTATGTCGCGATAGTCGATCCACGCGTGGGCGAACAGGTGCGTGAACAGCGGCCCCGAATAGAGCACGTCGACGTCGAGCAGATTCTCCCACTGATAGGTCGAGCTCCAGGCCGCAAAACTCGTCGTCGGCAGCGGGAACGAGGGCGAGCCCAGCCCGAGCAGATAAACGATCGTGCCCTCGTTGTAACCCTCCCACCCATAGTTCAAAAAGCCGCATTCCGGCTTCCAGCCCTGGGCGATCGCGGCACCGCCGTCCCGTGCCCACTCCCAGTCGATGCGCCGGTACAAGGCCTCGGAGAGTTCGCGAATTTCCCGCTCCACGCCATCACCGGCGAAGTAGCGGCCGGCGAGCAGGATGCCGGCGGCGAGCAGCGCCGTATCGACGATCGACAGCTCACAATTCCAGACACGGCGGCCGCTGTGCATCTCGAGAAAATGGTAGTAGAACCCGTGGTGGCCGCTGGCGTCGGGCGCGGCGCTTTGCTGGCTCCGAGCGAAGAAGCGCAACACCCGCAGCGTGCGCGCCGCCGCTTCCGCGCGCGCCATCCAGCCACGTTCGACCCCAATCGGATAGCATGAAAGCGCGAAGCCGACGACGGCGATGCTGGCCGGCGAACCGGCGCGCGAGGTGTCCGCAACCAATCCGGTCTCAGGATCGCCATACGATGCGACGTAGGCGAACGCGCCGCGTTGCAGTCGGTCGAGCAGGTCTTCGTCGGAGAGTTGCGTCAGCGGCGCCGCGGAGTCATTTTGCACCGCGCGAGCTTAGAAGGTGCAGAACCCCGGCTCCGTACGCTGGCGCACGCGCGGGACGGCGCCGTCACCGGAGCGGAACACCAGATGCGAGCCCGGGCCCGCGATGCTCACGGAATCAAGGATGGTCGCAAAGTCGGATCTCCCCGCTCAGTGTGCTGACACGCACCCGGCCGGCGCCGTCACCGGAGCGGAACACCAGATGCGAGCCCGGGCCATATTGCGGTTTCTGCGGAGCCGGTCCGAAACAATTCGCGATCTCGCCGGTGTGCGACTCGATGTCGAAGTCTGCTGCCGGCGTCGCCGCGAAACGAATCCGGATCTCGCCGCTGACGGACTCGGCTTCGAAGCGGCCGCCCGCGCCCAGCGATCCGCCAAACTGCACTTCGCCCGAGATGGTCTTGAGGCGCACTGCCGCGAACGCGCCGAGCTGGATCTTGAGTTCACCGCTCACGGTCTGCACGCGCACGTTGCTGCCCGCGCCGTCCACGCTCACGTCGCCGCTGATGGTCTCGATCTCCAGGTCTTCGGTCCCGCTGACCGTCAAGTGCAGATCGCCGCTGACGCTGTTGACACTGCCGCCGCGCAACAGATGGGCTTTGATATCGCCGCTCACCGTGCGCAGGCGCTGCTCGCCGAGCAGATCGCGCGTTTCCAAATTGGCACTGACCAGGGAACCGCGCACCAGGCTCTTCTGCGGCACGTGCACGACGAGGCTCGCCGCGCCGCTGCCGCCGGACAGCGACAGCGCGGGCAGTACGACGCGCAACGTCGCGTGGTCGCCGTTGGTGCTGAGATCGACGCGGTCGACGCGGTCGCCGATCGTGCCCGACACCGCGATCTCGGGCTGGTCCCAGCCGACGATTTCGATGTGGCCGGCTACGTCGATGATTTCGACCTGACCCTCCGGGTCGGCAGCCTTGTGCAGGTCCACACTGCGTTCGGCGGCATGCGCCGCGGCGGCGAGCAATTGGCCGGCGCAGACGACGAAGAGCAGGGCGGCGTAGGCAAGGGGGCAATCAACGTTACGGTTTGTCATGGTGCCTTTATCTCATAGAGGCCAGCGCATGCCGGCCGCATCGGGTGTGGAGGAAACGTTGGCGTAGAATTCCATCTCCTGCTGCCAGGTGTCGGCGAGCAGGGCTTGCAGCAAGGGACTGTCGGGGTTCGCGGTCAGCGCGGCGCGAATGTCGCTGCGCGCCTTGCGGATCACGTCCAGATCCGCCAGCAGGCGCGTCTGCGTGCCTTTCGGAAGGCGCGCGAGTTCGCTCTGGAAAGAGCGTTCGAGCGTCGCCTGCGTGCGCTCATAGCTCGCTGCGCGAGCGGCGTCGGTCGGCCTATTGGACGGCGTCGGCGGCGCCCCGGCGCTCGCGCTCACCGGTCGGCTCGGCGTCGGCACCGTCGTCGGTGCACGCGGTTTCAGAGTCACGAGCAGGCTCAGCACGAGGATCGTCACTCCGGCGGCCACGCCCAGCCCGACATGCCAAGCCGGCCGGCGATCGCCGAGGCGCGCCTCGATCGCGGGCCACAGATCGCGTTCCGGCGGGATCTCGCGCGCCAAGCGGGCGAGGCGAGTTTGCAGGCCGTCGGGTTGCTGGCTCATCGTGATTCCTCATCGAGACCGATCTGCGCGCCGAGCAGTCGGCGTGCCCGATGCAAATGCGCGCGGCAGGTGCCCGCGGCAATCCCCAAGAGTTCGCCGGCTTCCTCGTGGCTGTGGCCGTAGATGCCGACGAGCACCAGCACGTGGCGGGCGCCGTCGGGCAGCGCTTCGATCGCGCGCTCGAGGTCGAGCGCGGGCGTCGCGTCGGCGGGTCCCGCATGGGCGCGTTCGTCGGCGGGCAGATCGGCGGCGAGCTGTTCGAGTTTGGCGGCGAGCCCGGTCTGGCGCGTCAAGACCTTGTTAACGGCGATGCGGTGCAGCCAGGTCGCAAAACTGCTGCGCGCCTCGAACTCGCGCAGGCTCCGCCAGGCCGCGACGAAGGTTTCCTGCGTGCAATCCTCGGCGGCCTCGCGCTGCCCGGTGAGGCGCAGGCACACGCCATAGACGCCGCCGACGTGCTCGCGGTAGAGCGCTTCGAAGGCGCGACGATTGCCGCGCATCGCCTCCTGCAGATGTCCCTGCGCTCCCCACGAGCCCGCGGGCGCGACCGCCGCAGAATCGGGTCGTGTCAGCGTCGTCATTCGAAAGGAATTCGCCATCATGTAGCTTAGACGCGAGTTCCCGCAGGAACGTTTAGCGCGTGGGGAAAAAATCAGCGCGCGCACCCGGCCGCCGCCCGGATGCTAAGGTGTCGCGCGGGGCGAATACCCGGCACAGCGACTGCGCGCGCTGAGATACCGGTCGTGCAGGCCGCACAGGCCATCGTCGGCGCGGATCGCGGCGTAGGCGGAACTCAAGCTTCGAACCCCCGGCAGCATGGCTTCGATCTCGGTCGCCGTGCTGCGAAAGTGCCTGCAATCGGCGCAGCGCGGCGTCGCCGGCGGGCCGGCGGCGGCCATCAATGCCCCAGGCTTTGCCAGAATCCGGCGAACACTTGCGTCGACAGAATGAAGCCCAGTACGACGTTGATCAGCACGCCGGCGGCAAACGCGTAGAAGGGTCGGGCGCCGACCGCGACGAACTCGCGCACGCGTGTCGTCAGGCCGATGCTGAGGAAGGCGAACGTGAACGCCCAGGTGCGCAAAGCCTGCAGGGGCGCGACCACGGTGGGCACGATCAGCTTCTTGTAATCGCCGTAGACATGGCCGCTGGCGAGCAGGGTCACGAGCGCCGATGCCAGCAGGAAGCCGAGCACGAACTTCGGAAAGCGCCGCCAGATTTCACCGGCGTCGGCGCGGCCCTCGATGCCGGTGCGCTCCCAGCGTGTCGTGGCGATCACCGACAGCACGAAAGCCCAGACCCCAATCCACATATCCCGCCCGATAACCTTCATGAGCGTGAACGCATTGACCGCATCATCGGCGTGGCCGGCGATCCCGGCGACCGTGCCGGCGTACGCGCCGTAGGTCTGTGCCGCGGCGAGGCCGGCGGCATCGGCGAATTCCGAGGTGCCGATCCAGGCACCCGCGACCCCCGTGGACAGTCCCAGCGAGCGTGCGGCCAGCGGCAGCACGAAGATCATGATGATCGCCCAGGCGACCACGAGCGAGATCGCGATCGAGACCTGCTCGCGCTTCGCGCCCACGGCGCCACCGATCGCGATCGCGCCGGAAACGCCGCAGACCGCACCGCCGGTCCCCAGGGTCGCCGCCAGGCGTCGATCGAGACCGAGCCGTATCGCGACGAAGTAAATCGTGCCGAACGTCGCCAGCGAGACCACGCCCGCCTGCACGATCGCGACGGGGCCGGCCCAGCTGATCAGGGTCAGCGGGAGGCCGGCGCCGAGCAAGACGATGCCGATCTTGATGTAGAACTCGACGCGCAGGCCCGCGCCCACCCAGCGAGGTACACCCACGGTGTTCGCAAGCAACAAGCCCAAGCCCAACGCGACGAGCGGCGGTTCGAGGTTGTAATGCGCGGCCTGGTCCCAGAGCCCGAGGAAATAGAGGCCCGTGCTGACGACAAAAATCGCCGCAAAGGCGGGCAGGAACCGCCGCAGCGGGATACCGAGTGCCGCCCCGCCTGCGCCGAACGAGGCGGCGAACAGGGCGAACAAGGCAAGGTATTGCAGGGCGTGCTCGCGCAGTTGGGTGACGACTTCGCTCCCGTGGCTCCATTTTTGCGGCGCGACGGCCAACCAACGCAGGCTGCCGCCCGACGAGAACAGCAGGATCGCGACGAAGACCAGCCCCAGGCCGATCCAGATCGCCCACCAGTCTTCCTTGAGCCACAGTTCGCGCCAACCGCTGCTCGGCAGTGGGGCGTCATTCGTCGTCAGCGAGGCAGTGGTGGGCATCTCGACATCCCGTGCGTTCGATGGTTTCGCGGCGAGCTTAGGCGATAGCCCGCGCAGGGTCGACGACTGGGCGGGTATAAGCTAAGAGGAGCCGGTTATAAGCCGCCCATGAGTTATCCATTCGCACCGCCCTGCGGGCGCGTGATCCCGCGCCGCATCGAGGATGACCCAAACCAAAGCTGCACGCTACCGGCCATCGGCCGCCGCCGCTGCGCCCGAATCCCGTTAATGTAATATATCTACGGTTTGAACCCTCCGGCACTCCCGCCCATGCGTGAGCCCGCCACGGCCGTTCGCGAACACAGGTGGAGTCAACTAATGCAGAGGCGTGATTTTCTGAAGTCCGGGGCCGGGTTGACCGGGTTCGGTTTGGCGGGCGTAGGCCTGGAGACTCTGTTGCTTCCGCGCTATGGTCGCGCCGTACCGGTCGATGCCTTGAGCTCCAAGATCGACGGAGCGCTCAAAAAGAGGCTCGCCACGACCGCGCTCGAGGCGGCCACCAAGGCGGGCGCGACGTATTGCGACGTGCGCATCGGCCGCTATTTGCGCCAATTCGTGATCACCCGTGAAAACAAGGTTCAGAACGTCGTCAACACGGAGTCCACCGGTGTCGGGATCCGAGTACTCGCTAACGGTGCCTGGGGCTTTGCGGCCTCCAGCGATCTGTCGGTGGACGGTATTGCCGCCGCGACCGCCCAGGCGGTCGCGATCGCCCGCGCCAATGCCAAGATCCAGACCGACCCCGTTCAACTCGCGCCGAACAAGGGCGTCGGCGAGGTCAGCTGGGCGACGCCGATCAAAAAGTCCGCGATGGAAGTGCCGATCAAGGAAAAGGTCGATCTGTTGATGAGCGTCAACGGGGCCGCGCTCAAGGCCGGCGCCGACTACATTCGCTCCGTCATTTTCGCGGTCAATGAACAGAAATACTTTGCTTCCACCGACGGTTCGTACATCGATCAGGACGTACATCGCTTGTGGGCGCCGTTCGAAGTGACCGCGATCGACAAGGCGAGCGGCAAATTCCGCGATCGGCGCGGTCTCTCCGTGCCGGTCGGCCGGGGCTACGAATATCTCGAGCCTACGCCCGCTGGGCGCATCGCACTGCCCGGCGGTGCGGTGGTCTACGGCAGCTCCTACGACATGCACGCCGATGCGATAGCAGCGGCGAGCCAAGCACGCGCCAAACTCAAGGCGCGGTCGGTCAAACCCGGCAAATACGACCTCGTGCTCGATCCGTCGCACCTCTGGCTCACGATTCACGAATCCGTCGGCCACGCAACCGAACTCGACCGCGTGCTCGGTTATGAAGCGAACTACGCCGGCACGAGCTTCGCGACGCTCGACAAGTGGCGCTCCAAAGATTTCAAATACGGCAGTCCGAACGTCACCATCTTTGCCGACAAGATCCAGCCCGGCACACTCGGCGCCGTGGGCTACGACGACGAGGGCGTGAAGACCGGCCGTTGGGATCTCATCAAAGACGGCATCCTCGTCAATTACCAGGTCATCCGCGACCAGGCGCACATCATCGGCGCGCCCGCCTCGCAGGGATGCTGCTATGCCGATTCTTGGTCCAGCGTCCAGTTTCAGCGCATGGCGAACGTTTCGCTCGCTCCGGGGGCCAAGCCCTTGAGCGCGGCCGAAATGATCAAGGACGTCGAGAACGGCATTTACATCGTCGGCGACGGCTCCTTCTCGATCGATCAGCAGCGCTACAACGCGCAGTTCGGCGGCCAGCTGTTCTACGAGATCAAGAACGGCAAGGTGACCGAGATGATCGAGGACGTCGCCTACCAGATGCGTACCCCGGATTTCTGGAACGCCTGCGCCGCGGTTTGCGATCAGCGTGATTTCCGCTTCGGCGGATCTTTCTTCGACGGCAAGGGCCAGCCACCGCAGATCTCCGCGGTATCGCACGGCTCGGCGACGGCCCGGTTCAACGGCATCAACGTCATCAACACAGCGCGCAGCCTGGGCTGAGGGGCAAGAGATCATGAGCATCTATTCCGAACGAGACGCGAAGGCGATCCTCGACAAGGTCGTGGCCCTGTCCAAAGCGGACGAGTGCACGGCGAGCCTCGATGGTTCGATCGAGGGCAACGTGCGCTACGCGCTCAATAACGTCTCGACCAGCGGCATCGTCAGCAACGCGGAGCTCGCGGTGCAGGTCGCCTACGGCAAGCGCTCCGGTGTCGCGACCATCAACGAGTTCGACGATGCCTCGCTGGCGCGCGTCGTCGCGCGCGCGGAGGAACTCGCGCGGCTCGCGCCCGAGAACCCGGAGTTCATGCCGGCCATCGCGAAGCAAACCTACCGTCCCAGCGCGACGTTCGTCGACAAAACCGCGGCGATCACACCCGAGTATCGGGCCAAGGTGGCGGCGGATTCGATCCTGCCCTGCCGCGCCAACAAACTCGTCGCGGCGGGCTTCTTCAACGACTCGCAGAGTTTCTCGGCGCTCGCGAACAGCAACGGGAATTTCGGCTATCAGCGCGAGACGTCGCTCGCGTTCACCTGCACCGTGCGCACCGACGACGCGCAGGGTTCGGGCTGGGTGGCGCGCAGCCTCGCCGACGTCGACCAGTTCCACGCGCCCACCGAGATCCAGATCGCGATGGACAAGGCCAAACGTTCCTCGAGCGCAAAGGCGCTCGAACCGGGCAAGTACACGGTGATCCTCGAGCCGGCCGCGAGCGCCGATCTATTAACCTATATGTTCCGCGGCTTCGACGCCCGCGAGGCCGACGAAGGCCGCAGTTTCATGACCAAGAAGGGCGGTGGCAACAAACTCGGCGAAAAGGTTTTCGACGAACGCGTGACGATCTATGCCGACCCCTGGGATCCGGCGGCTGCGGTGCTGCCCTGGGACGAGGACGGACTGCCGCGCGAGCACACCCCGCTCGTCACCAAGGGAGTCGTCGACAACCTGCAGTACTCGCGTTACTGGGCCAAGCTCAAGGGTAAGACCGCCGTCGGCGAACCGGGCAACCTCATCATGACGGGCGGCGACAAATCGACGATGGATCTGGTCAAGTCGACCAGTAAGGGCGTGCTGGTCACGCGCACCTGGTACATCCGCATGGTCGATCCTCAGACCGTGCTGCTCACGGGACTCACGCGTGACGGCACGTTCTACATCGAGAACGGCGAGATCAAATATCCGATCAAGAATTTCCGCTTCAACGAATCCCCCGTGATCATGCTCAACAACGTCGAGGAATTCGGCAAGCCGGTGCGGGTGTTGCCCCAGGAGTCGTCGATCGTGATGATGTTGCCGCCGATGAAGCTGCGCGAATTCACGTTCACGTCGCTATCGGATGCGGTGTAGCCTCGTTGGCGGACCCCTCGGGACCGGCGCCGCGACCGGCTGACGGCCGTGGCCCCTACGACTTTTGGTTCACGCGGCTGATGTACGAGTCGGGCGACTGGGACGTGGACCAGCGCATGCCGTCGAACATCGCCGACACGTTGCTGCAATACACGACCCTGGCGGTCGACACCCAGGAGCATGTGATCCCCTTGGCAGATCCGCGCATGCTGACCGCGCCGTTTTGCTATCTCGCCGGTCACAAACTCGTCGAGTTCAATCCGGACGAACGCCGTAACTTCGAGTCCTATCTCAAGAACGGCGGCTTCATTCTCGCGGACGACTGCAATCACGACATCGACGGCTTGTTCGCCAAGTCCTTCGAGCGCGAAATCGACACAGTGTTCGGCCCCGGCCGTCTCGAGAAGCTGCCCAAGGACCATGCGCTGTACACGAGTTTCTTCACGTTCGACGGACCGCCCGCGACGTCGATGGAGCTGAACGGCTGGGGCGACGATCTCGTCCACGATTATCTGCGCGGGGTCAGTTTCGGCGGGCGCTTGGGACTCCTCTACAGCAACAAGGATTACGGATGTGAATGGGATTTCGACTGGCGCAACAAGCGTTTCAATGCCGAGGACATCACGAAATTCGCGGTCAACATCGTCACCTATGCGCTGTCCGCGTGAGATCTCGGTGAGCGCGCCCGGCAGGGGACGGGCGTCGTGAGCGCCGCGCCCACGGAGGCCGAGATCGCGGCCCGCGTCGACAAGCTCGCGCGCGTGCGCGCCGAAATCGCGCGCATCGTCGTCGGTCAAGAAGCCGTCGTCGAACAGCTGTTGATCGGACTCTTGGCGGGCGGGCACTGTTTGCTCGAAGGCGTGCCGGGTCTCGGCAAGACCTTGCTCGTACGCGTCCTCGGTCAGGCGCTGGAACTCGAGTTTCGGCGCGTGCAATTCACGCCCGACCTGATGCCGAGCGACATCCTCGGCACCGAGATCCTCGAGGAGGATCACGGCACGGGCAAGCGCTACTTCAAGTTCCAGCAGGGACCGGTATTCACGAACCTGCTGCTCGCCGACGAATTGAACCGCACGCCGCCGAAAACGCAGGCCGCGCTGCTCGAGGCGATGCAGGAGCATACGGTGTCTTACGGCGGCAAGACTCATGCGCTGCCGGAGCCGTTTTTCGTGCTGGCAACCCAAAATCCGCTGGAACAAGCCGGCACCTACCCATTGCCCGAGGCGCAACTCGACCGGTTCCTCTTGCACATTCGCGTCGACTATCCGACCGAGGCCGAGGAGCAGGCGATTCTTGCGCAGACGACCGGACGCAGTCCCGCGGGCATCGACGCCTGCATGAGCGGTGCCGACGTGCTTGCCCTACAAGCGCTGACCCGCGACGTGCACGTCGGCGAGGACTTGCTGCAATGGATCACCCGGCTGATTCGCGCCACGCGTCCTAGCGCCGCGTCGATTCCCGAGATCGCCGAGTGGGTGCGCTGGGGCGCGGGGCCGCGCGCCGGTCAGGCGCTCGTGCTCGCCGCCAAGGCGCGCGCTCTGCTGCACGGTCGCTATGCGGCGACGCGCGAGGACGTGCGGCGACTGGCCGCGCCTGCGTTGCGGCATCGCTTATTGCTCTCGTTCGCGGCGGAGGCCGAGCGACGCTCGGCCGATGACGTGGTTGCCTTGTTACTGGACGCCGTTGCTTACCCGGCTTGAGCGGGCGGTCGGGGCTTGCTGATCCCCGCCGAATTACGCACCCGTTTGCGCGGGCTGCGATTCGCCGCCCGGCACCCGGCGTCCGGCATGGGCTTGGGCCAGCATCTGGGCCGCAGCCGCGGTGCGGGGCTCGAGTTCGAACAGTACCGAGCCTACGAGCCCGGCGACGAGCCGCGCCGCGTCGATTGGAAATTGTACGCCCGCTCCGATCGATTTTTCGTGCGCGAGGCGGCGCGCGACAGCCCGCTGTCGGTCTGGGTGCTGCTCGACGCGTCCGCTTCGATGTCTCAGGCCGACGCCGCGCGGCCCGCATACAGCAAATTCGCTGCTGCGAAATTACTGGCCGCTTGTCTCACGGAAGTCGCGACCCTTCAGGGTGACGGCTGCGGGATAGCGAGCCTGTCCAGCGCCGGGATCGACGTTCTGGGTATCGGCAGCGGCGCTCGCCACAGAGACCGTCTCTGGCTCGCGCTCGAAGCGATGCGCGCGCGCGGAGCCTGGCCCGGCGAGGCGCAACTCGCGCCGCTGTGGGAGCGCCTCTTGCCCGAAACCCTGATCATGATCATCTCGGACGGGCTCGACCCCGCACTGCCGATCTTTGCCGCGAGGCTCGCCGCGGCGCGGCGCCAAGTCTTTTCCATCGGACTGATTGGTTGCGAGGAGCGGGATTTCCCGTTCGAAGGGGGCTACGTGTTCGTCGACCCCGAGACCGGTGCCGAGTGCCGGACCGATGGAGCCGCCGCCCGCGCGGAGTTTCTCTTGCGGTTTACGGCCGCGCGCGCAGAACTTGCCCGTCAATGCGCACGCAGCGGGATCAAGCACGTCGAGCATTGCCTCGACGAGGCACCGGACGTGGCGCTGCGTCAGTTGCTCGCGCGCGCGTGATCGAGTTCCTCGCTCCCCTGGGTCTAGCCGCCGCGGCCGCGCTCGTCGTGCCGATCGCCATGCATCTAGTGCGCCGATCGGACCGGCGTGAGCTCCAGTTTGCGGCCATGCGCTATCTGCGCGCCCGCCCGCATCCGCGCGCGCGTTTGCGCTTGGTGCGACCGCTGCTGCTGGCACTGCGCATCGTCTTGCTCGGGGGCCTCGCCGTTTTCCTCGCGCTGCCGGTCTGGCTTAGGTCTGCCGCAGCGGCGCCTCCGTGGGTCGTCGTTGCGCCCGGCGTCGACGCGCTAACGGCGCGCGCCGCCGTGCATGCGCCGCTCGCCGCATGGCATCGGCTCGCCATAGGCTTCCCGGCGCTGCCGGACGGTAGCGATGCGGCGGCCCTGTCGGCGGACGCGCAACTCGCCGCGGTCCCGGTGCCGATACATAGTTTGCTGCGCCAATTGGACCGCGACCTCGTGCCTACGGTGGCCCTCACCATCGTCGTTCCCGAGACCCTCGGCGATCTCGATGCCGAACGCTTGCAGCTTGCCCATGCAACGACTTGGGTACCGCTGCCCGGCCCCGTGGCGGATGCGGAGAATCCACGCCACGCATCGACCGGCGGATCCCTCGCGACCGGCGGATCCCTCGCAATCGCGGTTCGTTACGATGTCGCGGGTGCGAGCGAACTCCCCGTCGTGCGTGCACTCGGCGCGGCTTGGGCCGCGGACGGCCGGACGATCGCCTGGGACATCGCCGCGAGCGAAGTGCCGGTGCCGCCGCCGCCGGCCTGGGTGTTCTGGCTCGGTGGCACGGTGCCGGATGCTTTACGCGCGCGGGCACGCGCGGGCGGAATCGTGGTGGTTGCTCGGCCGGCCGCCGCCACCGCCGGCCGGGCGGCAGCGGCCGATCGCGCCATCTGGCAGGCGCAAGCGCTGGGCCGTGGACGTCTGCTCGAATTCACCGCGCCCTTGCGTGCCGATGCCTTGCCGGCCGTGCTTGCGCCGGATTTCCCGCAGCGCTTATGGGCCGCGCTCGCCACGCCGACGCGGATCCCCGCAAGCGCACCCGCGCGCAGCGTCGCGCCGCTGGCGACGGCCGCCGCTAGCTGGGGTCCCGCCGAACCCCTGTGGTCGCCGCTGGCCGTCGCGCTCGCGCTGCTGTTTTTGCTCGAGCGCCTCGTCGCGACGCGAGCGCCGAGGAGACCGGCCGCATGAGTGCAGCACCGCCGCTGCCACCGCGCCTTGCGCGACTCGCAGAGAGCGTGCGCCGACGGGCTGCCGCGATTCGCGTCGCGTTCGCGCTGCCCTTGCTCGCTTTCGGTGTGCCCCTGCTCGCCCGGCAATCCGGTGAACGGACTGCCGGGATCATGCTCGCCGTGTTTCTCTTGCTGTTGTCGCTGATCGTGTGGCGCGCGCGGAGCCGCTACGATGCCATGTGGCTGCTGCGGCGCCTCAATGCCGCCGAACCGCAATTCGAAGACAGCGCCTTGTTATTGCTCGCGCCGCCAGGACCGCCCCCTGCGACGACCGCCCGCGATGCGCCGACGGGCCTCGAGGGTGCAACGGGACTCGCGGCGCTACAGCGCGCGAGGCTCGAGCAGCGCTTGACGACGATCGAGCTGCCCGATCTGCGGCCACCTTATCCGCGCCGTGCGCTGTGCCTGACATGGTGCGCGCTCGCGCTCGCCACGCTCGCAGTCGGCGTCCTTGCGCAACTCGCGTCCGACTGGCGCCAAGCCGTCGGTGCACGCACGGCGGCGGCCGATCCGCCGGGGACGGTGAGCGGCAGCTTGCGCATCGAGCCGCCGGCGTACACGCGGCTACGGGCGCAGGAGCCGGCGAGTCTCGAGGCGAAATTTCCGGAAGGCAGCGCGGTGCGCTTTGCCCTGCGCGTCGGCGGCAGCCCGCAGCGCGTGGAGCTCTCGTTCCTCGATGGTTCACGCTTGTCCCTGCGCCTCGACGGCGGCGTGTGGCGCGGCGAGCGCGTGTTCACGAGTTCCGCGCTGTATCGCGTGCAGCTCGACGGGCACGAAACGCCGGCGAGTGCGTCGGCCGACCGGCTCTACCGGCTCGACGTCATTCCCGACCACCCACCCGAGCTGATCGTGCGCACCCCGGACCATACCTTGAGTCTGTTGCAAAAGGATCAGAAGTCTTGGGATCTCGTCTTCGAGGCCAGCGACGACTACGGCCTAGGTCTCGCTGAATTGAGCGTAGCGCACGCACAGGGTTCCGGCGAAAACATCAAGACCACCCAGCAAACCCTGCGCCTGGCCGGTGCTGGCGACGAACGCCATCGCGTCTACCACGAGACACTGGATCTAGCGGCGCTGGGCGTGGCCGAAGGCGACGATCTGATCGTGCGTCTCAGCGTCTCGGACAATCATCCGGCGCCCCCGAATGTCACGCAGACAGCCAGCTTCATCCTGCGCTGGCCGGCGCAGGTCGAGACGCAAAGCGGCGGCATGGATGGCCTTGCACAAAAAACCTTGCCCGCCTATTTCACCAGCGAACGCCAGATCATCATCGACACCGAAGCGCTACAGGGCGATCGCGAACGACTCTCGACCGCGCGGTTCGCGGCGCGCGCGGACGAACTCGGCGTCGAGCAGCGGCAGCTGCGACTGCGCTACGGCGAGTTTCTCGGCGAGGAAGCCGAACCCAGCGCGCAGCACGACGCGGACACGCAGCCCACGACCCAGGCCTTCGGTGCCGAGGGTAATCTCAGCGCCCAATACGGCCACGTGCACGACAAACCCGAGGCAGCGACCCTGCTCGATCCGGATACGCGGCGCATCTTGAAGGCGGCACTCGACGAGATGTGGCAGGCCGAGTTGCACCTGCGCCAGGCCGACCCGGAACTCGCGCTACCCTACGAATACAAGGCGCTGGCTTACATCAAGCAGGTACAGCAGGCCGAGCGGATTTATCTCGCGCGCGCCGGCGTGCAATTGCCGCAAGTCGACCCCAGTCGACGTCTCAGCGGCGACCGCGCCGGACTCTCCGACCGGGAATCGGGCGCCGTGACGCAGACGCCGGAGCCCACACCCGTGGCGGCCTGTTGGCAGGCGCTGGCCGACGGGACGACGCCGGACTGGGCGGCCTTGAACGCCTGGGTTCACGCACATCAGGCGACGGTTCCGGACGCCCTAGGGCTCGAGAGTGCCGCCGATCGGCTGCGCCGCGATCCCTCCTGCCGCAGTTGCCGCGCGCAGCTTGCCGCCTTGCTGTGGGTCTTGTTGCCACCACCACCACCGGCAATCGAGCCGCGTGCCGCGCCCGACCACGGGGGCGAGGCCTATCTCGATGCCCTGGCCGCTCCGCCGGCAACTGCGCCTCGCGGCGCCACTCCGCCATGAACGCGATTGCCGGATTGGCGGCGCCGATCACGGCGCTGCTGTTGGTCTCGGCCGCGGTCTCGGCTGCGTGGCGGCTCGCGCGTTTCGGTGTCCGTGAGCCCGCCCTCTGGTTGCAGCCGCTCGCGGCCGCGCTGCTCTATGGATCGCTATTTCCGCCGCTGCTGCCCTTGCGCGACGATGCCTTGACCGTGCTCTCGCCCGGTGCCCCGGCGCAGGCGCCGCGCGATCAGCCGGTCGTCGCCTTACCCGGAGCACCCAGGCCGGCACGCGCGGTGTTCGTGCCCGATCTTGCAACGGCATTGCGCGAGTACCCAGGCGCGCGGCATCTCTGGGTGCGCGGCGACGGCTTGCCGCTGCGCGATCGGGAGGCCGTCGCCGATCGCGATCTGCAGTTCGAACCCGCGGCGCCTCGCGGCATCGTCGCGCTCGACTGGCCCGCGCAGGTGCCGCTGGGACGCGAGTGGCAGGTGTCCGGCCGCGCGGCGGCGCCGGCGCGTCGGGCCGAGTTGCGGGATCCCGGCGGAGTGCTCGTCGATGCGGTCGACCTCGACGGCGAGGGCCGCTTCGTGCTCGCCGCGCCCGCGCGCGGTGCAGGTCCCGTGCGGTTCGAATTACAGTTGCTCGGCGAGCGGCGCGCGCTCGTCGACCGAGCGTCCATCCCGCTCGTCGTCACGGGCGGCAGTGCGATCGAGGTGATCGTGCATGCCGGCGCCATCAATCCGGAGCTCAAATACTGGCGGCGATGGGCCGCGGACGCGGGTTTGCAAGTGCTGCTCACGGCGGATCTGACGAACGGCGTGAGCTTGCACGCCGGCGACGCACACCTGACCGAGTCGCAACTCGCGCGCGCCGACCTCGTGATCGTCGATGCCCGAGCGTGGGCGGATCTGGCGCCCGCCGAGAAGCAGGCTTTGCGGACGGCGGTACGCGCGGGTCTCGGACTGCTGTTACGGGTCGATACGCTGCCCGCGCCCGCGACCATCGCGGATTGGCGTGAACTCGGGTTCGTCGTCACGCCGGCTGCGGCACCGCGCGGCGTGACCCTGGACGCTGCGCTCGGTGCGCGCGATCGCGCGGCGTTCACGCTGGCGCCCGTCGCGGTCGATGCGCCGACCAGCGTCGTCGCGCTTGCCGCCGACGATGCCTCACCCGTGGTTTGGTGGCACGACGAAGGCCGCGGACGCATCGGTTCGTCGCGTCTCGTCGATAGCTATCGGCTCGTGCTGCTCGGTGCCGACGAGCGCTACTCGGCCCTGTGGGCGGGGCTGCTCGGTACGCTGTCGCGACCGCGGCCGCCGCCCGCAGACGGCCCGAGAGTGCCGCGCGACGCGTGGCTCCGCGAACGCGTGGTGCTCTGTGGCTTAGGGGCGGCGGCGAACGTGCGTCCGGCTGCCGACGACACTGCGGTTCCGCTCGCGGTCGGAGCCGACGGCTGCGCCGCGTATTGGCCTGCGCTCGCCGGTTGGCAGAGCCTGGAGAGCGCGGGCAGGGCGAGCGAGTTCTACGTCCGGGCGGCAGACGATGCCGTCACCTGGCGAGCGTCACTCGACCGATTCGCTACGACCGAACTCGCGCAAGCGGTGTCGCCCGGTGGCGCATCCGCGAGGCTAGTCGCGCGGGGTCATGAAGCGGCCCCCGGCGCCTCGCCGCATGGCGAGCAAATGCCGCGCTGGCCTTGGTTCTGCGCGTGGCTGCTCGTCATGACGCTGTGCTGGTGGCGCGAACGGCGCATCCTGCTTCAGGAGATTGCCATTCATGTCGCGCCCGGCGTCTTGTAGACCACGCCACCCTTCATCACGAAGGCGACCGACTGCAGTCGGGTGACGTCCGAGAGTGGATCGCCGACGACGCCGATCAGATCCCCGTAGCGTCCGACTTCGATCGCGCCGACGTCGCCGACGCGGCCGAGCGCCTCCGCGGCGGTGACCGTGGCGGCTTGAATCGCCTGCAGCGGCGTCATCCCCCATTGGACCATGGTCGCGAACTGCTTCGCATTGTCGCCATTCGGGTAGACGCCCCCGTCGGTGCCGAAGGTCATCTTGACGCCCGCTTGAAAGGCGGCGCGAAACGTCTGCCGCTGCTGCAGGCCGATCTTGCGCTCCTTGTCCAGGGACTCTTGGAACACCCCGTTCTTCGCGCCCTCGGCGAGGATGTAGTCGTCGTCGTAGATGTCCATGTCGAAGTAAGTCCCATGTTGCTTGGCGAGCGCAAAGGCCTCGGCGTCGGCGAGACTCGCATGTTCGATCGTGTCGACCCCGGCGCGAATCGCATCCTTGATGCCGTTCGTCCCGTGCGCGTGAACCGCGACCTTGAGGCCGAGCATGTGCGCCTGTTGTACGAGCATGGTCATCTCGGCAAGATCGTATTGCTGGCCGCCCACGGTGTCGGTCTTGGAGAACACGCCACCCGTGCCGCAGAACTTGATGACTTCGGCGCCATACTTGCGCAGTTTCCGCACCGTTGCACGTATCGCCTCCGGTCCGTCGGCGATTTGCGGTGACGGGACGCTGACCGACGGCGGAAATTCGTCCGCGTCGCAGTGCCCGCCCGTGGCGCCGATCGCGTAGGTCGCCGGCACGATGCGCGGGCCAGGCACGAGACCGGCTTCGATGCCTTGTTTGATCGCGACATCGTCGTAGTTCGCCGAGCCCACGTTGCGCACCGTCGTGAATCCGGCCTCTAGTGTCTTCTTGGCGTTGGCAACGCCGACGACGGTCCAAAAATTATCAGTGAATTCGAGTCCGCGATAACCACCGTAGCGCGGGTCGCTGGTCAGGTGCACGTGCAGATCGATCAGTCCGGGCAAGAGGGTGACGCCCGGAAGATCCACGCGTCTCGCGCCCGCGGGGATGGGCGCGCCGCCGGTCCCGACCGCGGTGATGCGCCCGTCGGTGATCGTGATCTCGGGATCCTGGACGATGCGACCGGCCAAGACGTCGACCATCTGCGCGGCGGTCACGACGACGGTCTCGGCGCGCAGCGCGCCCACCCAAGCGCAGCCGGTGAGGGCCGCGGCCAGCGGCAGCAGCCGCGTATAGGAAATCGGCACGTTAAAACCCCTTAATAATTGGTAATTTTCCCCGAGCAAGATTCTCATCGCGCCAGCGCACGGATGCGCGACTATGCGGGATGCCATAATAACCGGCCCGGAACTTAAGACCAGCCTCGCCTGTCGATAGCGGGCCGGCACGAACTTACGCGTTGATGCAATGAGCTCGAGGGAGGACTTGATGAATGATCTCGATTCCAGAGGCGCCGCGCGCGCGGATTTCATGCGCCTGCGCGACTACCTGGCGAGCCAGATCATCGGCCAGGAAAGTCTGGTCGAGCGGCTGCTCGTCGCGCTGCTTGCGGACGGCCACTTGCTGGTCGAGGGACCGCCCGGGCTCGCCAAGACGCGAGCCGTCAAGGCGCTCGCGCATGCGGTGGAGGGGGATTTCCAGCGGGTGCAGTTCACCCCCGACATGCTGCCCGCCGACCTCACCGGCTCGGAAATCTACCGGCCCGAGGAGGCGAGCTTCCGCTTTCAACGCGGACCCTTGTTTCACAATCTGATACTCGCCGACGAGATCAACCGCGCGCCCGCCAAAGTTCAATCCGCGCTCCTCGAGGCGATGGCCGAGCGTCAGATCAGCGTCGGTCAGGCGACCTACTCGCTGCCGCAGTTGTTCTTCGTCATGGCCACGCAGAACCCGATCGAGCAGGAAGGTACCTACCCACTCCCCGAAGCGCAAATCGATCGGTTCATGCTGCACGTCCTCGTCGATTATCCCGATCGGGCGACGACCTTGAAGATCATGCGCCTCGCGCGCACCGAGGCGATCACGCAGCGGGAGCTGCCGCCGCCGACGCAGCGCTTGCCGCAGGCTTTGATCTTCGCCGCGCGCCGCGAGGTCCTCGGCCTCACGCTCGCCGACAATGTCGCCGAGTACATTGCCGCTTTGGTCGATGCGACGCGGCGCCCCGAGCCGTACAGCGCGCAGCTGCGCGAATGGCTGCGCTGGGGCGTGAGTCCGCGCGCCGCGATCGCGATCGAACGCGGCGCACGGGCGCTCGCGTGGTTGCACGGGCGGGACTTCGTGAGTCCCGAGGACGTGCAGGCGATCGCGCCCGACGCGTTCCGGCATCGCTTGCTCCTCGACTACGGCGCGCAGGCGCGCGGCATCACGGCCCAGACCTGCATCGACGAGTTGCTGCGACGGGTTCCCGCGCCATGATCCTGCCCGACCTCGGCGAACTGCTCGCGATGCGCGGCGAGGCACGCGGCATCGTGCTGCGGCCGCAAACTCCGGCACGCGCTCATTACCTCGGCGCGCACCGCACGGCGCAGCGCGGCCGCGGACTCGAGTTCGAAGAGGTCCGGCCGTATGTCGCCGGCGACGATGCGCGCAGCATCGACTGGCGCGTCTCCGCGCGCCGCGGCCGCTTGCATACCAAATTATTCCGCGAGGAGCGCGAGCGTCCGGTCTGGTTGCTCGTCGACCTGCAGCCCGGCATGTTCTTCGCGAGCCGCGCGCAGCTCAAGTCCGCGCTCGCCGTCCGAGCGGCCGCGCTGCTCGCCTGGAACGCCGCGCAGAGCGGCGACCGCGTCGGCGCCGTGATCGTCAACGGCCGCGAGACCGTTTGTTTGCCGCCGCGGGCCCGCGAGGCGGGTGTACTACCCATCCTCGAGGGCTTGCTCGACCTGCAGCCGCGCGGCCCCGCCGATCCACGCCCACTCGCGCTCGGCGCAGCCCTGCGCACCCTCCTGCCCATGGCGCATCCCGGCTGCCTGATCCTGGCGTTCAGCGACTTCGCCGATGCGGGGTCCACGAGTGAGACGGCATGGGCCGGGCTTGCCGCCCATGCGGAGTGCCGCCTGTATTGGATCGTCGATGCGCTCGAACGCAACGGGCTGCCGGACGGCCGCTTTCGCGGCGGACTGCCCGGCCGCTTGTTCGCACTCGACGGAGCGAAGATGCGCCAACGCTGGCTCGCCGCCTGGCAAGAACGCGAGGGACGCCTGCGAACCCTGACGCAGCGGTTGCGCCTCAGCGTGCAGGAGCTCGACACCGCCGGCACCCCCGCTCTGCAGATCGCGGCATGAATGCCAATTGGCTCGATCAACTCGCTCCCGAGCATGCGCCGGCGCCGCCAGGATGGTGGCCACCGGCGCCCGGCTGGTGGGGACTCGCGGTGCTGCTGCTGATCGTCGCGGGCGGCGCGTGGGTCTGGTGGCGCAGCCCGCGGCGGCGCCTGCGCCAGGCCACCTTGCGCGAGCTGCGCAAGATACGCGCCGCGGATCTCAGGCCTAACGAGACCGCGCAGGCGATTCAGAACTTGCTGCGCCGTTATGCCCTCGTGCTATTCGGACCGGAGAGGGTGGCGCGTCTCAATGGCTCTGCGTGGCTCGAGTTTCTCGCCGCGCACGGCGCGCCGATGCTCGGCGGCGGCGTCGGCCGCTCCTTGCTGGCCGCGAGCTATGGCGGCGATACCGCCGGTGCGGACCCGGCCGACTGGTTGCGGGCGGCCGAGACGTTCTTGCGGCGAGCCGCGGTTCGGTCGCGCTCGCGACCGCCGCAACGACCCGCGCGAGGCCGCCCGGCATGATGCAGATCGCCTGGCCCTGGATGGCTGCGCTCTTGCCGCTCCCGTGGCTGCACTATCTCTGGCGCCGCCGCGCCCAGCCGTCGGGCCCGGCGATCTTCCTACCGTTCGCCGTGGGGCTGGAGACAGTGACAGGCAAGGTCACGGCGGGGCGTTCATGGCGGGTTGGTCTGTTCGCCTTGTTGTGGCTGCTGCTGATCGCCGCGGCGATGCGCCCGCAGTGGCTCGGCGAACCCTTGCCGGCGCCGACGACCGGTCGCCGCATCATTCTGGCCGTGGATATTTCGGGTTCGATGAACACGCGCGACATGGCAAACAATGCCAGCCGCTTGCAGGTGGTCCAGCAGGTCGCCGGTGACTTCATCGACAGCCGCCAAGGTGATCAGGTTGGTTTGATCCTGTTCGGCACCCAACCCTACGTGCAAGCCCCTTTGACACCGGACCTCGCGACCGTGCACCACTTCCTCGACGAAGCCTTGGTCGGCTTTGCCGGCACGGAGACGGCGATCGGCGACGCGATCGGCCTCGCGCTGAAACGACTGCGCGCCGAGTCCGGTGCGAGCGACTCCCCCGGGCCGGACGCACCGCCGGCGAA